>Ga0209541_10004219_pt1 | contig 25698 bp, 22 predicted proteins | sample RifCSPlowO2_01_FD_184027 | JGI IMG/M metagenome (GOLD analysis project Ga0209541, IMG submission 184027) | Groundwater microbial communities from Rifle, Colorado - Rifle CSP2_plank lowO2_0.1 (SPAdes) (version 2) | ecosystem: Environmental > Aquatic > Deep subsurface > Groundwater | place... | reverse complement strand
CTAAAAATCTTCTTCCTCCCACTGGGGTCACGTCTGTCCTTTTATTTGACCACTCTGTGTCAACTAAGCCCTCAAAATCGGTGGCGTAAAGTGTGTCAAACGCGGCATCAGAAGACAGTGTAGGGTCAAATATCATACCGCCCTGACAGTCGCAGTTTGTCACATGACATGCAATAACATTAAAGCCTTCTTGCAGGTATGATGAAATATCTATAGGGGGTAGTGGATGATTAAATTCATTGCAGTTGGGCCGGTTTACACAGCCAATTCCGTGGCAATCGGAACCCCAATTTCCTACAAAGGTTCCGTTGACGTAGAGCCAAATGCCGTCATCACTCGACAGTGAAATCATGAGTAATTGCGGCAACGTTAAGAGAGAAAACATTCCGCGATAATATCGATCCGAGGGAGAGGAAGCAGCACGCATATCAGGGAGGAGCGCTGATGTCCATGTGGTGTCATTGAATTTTGCGTCAAACCAGGGATTACCTTGCGTATCTGTGGGGCCGTCACAGTCAATAATAATAGAGCTCATTTTCCATGTGATGGCTGGTTGGGCAACAATTCCCGACACAGCCGTAAAGAAAAAACTCATCACGCAAATCATTCGGGACATGAGAAAACTCCTTTCACAAGAAAATAACGAGTAACGCGTAACGTGTAACGAGTACGTTTACATTGTCAAAGAACCATTTAGTATACTATGACGTATTCGCATTTTCGTCAAATTTAAAAATGCCTCCGCTATTATTGAAAAGCGGAGGCGCTACCTTTAAAGAACGCTCACAGCGCCTTGGCAAATAACCATCTTTGGCTGAACACAAACTTCGTATCCGTCAAAAGGCGTCCATCTGCATTTTGTCGCCATTTCCGAATTCTGAATGATTCTTTCATGGTCAGTATCCGCCAAAACAATATCGGCGTCGTGTCCATGCGTGATATCTCCTTTGGATCCAAGCTTAAAAATTTTCGCGGCATTTCTTGAGGTCAAGTCCACAAAGTGATCAATGGGAATAAAGCGTTCAAGCATAAAAGTAAGAAGAAGCGGCAAAATGGTCTGAACGCCGGGCACTCCGCTTGGAACTTTCTCATACTCCTTGTTTTCTTTTTCTTCGCGCGTGTGCGGAGCGTGGTCTGATCCTATGGTGTCCACAAATCCTTCTCGGCAGACATAGTCTTGCATTATCGCGATGTCTTGCGCGCCTCTGAGCGGCGGATTCATTTTAAAATACGCGCCGCTATCGCCTTGCACTTTTTCCGAGGAAAGCAAGATATGGTGCGGACACACTTCCGTAAAAACTTCCGCGCCGCTATCTTTCGCGTCGCGAACAAGCTCCAAAGACTTTGGCGTTGAAAGGTGACAAAAATACAGCCTGCATCCTGTTTCTCTTTGCAGTTTTAGGGCACGGCGCACCGCGGAGATTTCTACTTGGGGCTCCCGAATAACGCAATGATCGGAGACGCGCGCGGGCCTGCCAAGGCTGGCGATATTTTTTCGCATAAGCGCTTCATCTTCGGCGTGGACCGCGACCGTAATGCCATGCTCGGCGCATGCTAAAAATATTTTTCGTATATCGCTATCCTCGCACACCAAAAGATCTCCCGTGGAAGATCCCATATACACCTTGACCCCGATAATTCTGGGGTCTTTTCTTGCTTCGATAATTTCTGAAATATTGTTTGGAGTCGCGCCAAACCAAAAACGGTAATTGATCTCGGGATTGCCTATGTGTTTTGTTTTTTTCTCAATACCATCCACCGTTGTGAGCGCCGGGTTGGTATTGGGCATATCAAAGACAGTCGTAACGCCTCCAAATTTTGCCGAAAGGCATCCCGTCTCCCATGTTTCCTTATGCTCTCCGCCGGGCACCCTAAAATGCACATGCGTGTCTATGAGTCCCGGCAGAGCGAGATATCCTTTTCCGTCAATCAATTTTCGCTTTTGCGTCTTGATGTATGTTGATACAATTTTTTCTCCTGCTATCGCGATATTTCCCCTGCTACCGTCCGAAAAGCGAACATCTCGAATTTCAAGCATAAATTCTCCTTTCCTATTCTTATGATGTAAAGAGCCTACTCTGTTAATATTTTATACAAAAATAGTAGCTGATAACGCAAAAAATTACAAATAACAAATCAAGGAATAGCTTGCGCTATTCCTTGACAAAAATTTAATTTTTGAAAAATTATTCTTGAACAGGAGCTACGCCCTCGCTGTTGGTATTTGTGCCCGATCCGCTTGGAGAAGATTCTTTTGCAGGAGAATCGCTTGGTTTTTCCTTATCCATTACGGCAGGGGAGTCTTCCGGAGACGCGTCCACATTGGCATCGCCAACGGCGTCTGGGGGCTTATTAGCTTCACGAAATTTTGTAACCGTATCTTCAATACCAATTATCTGCGGGATAAAAAGTTTTCCATCACGAGTAATATAGAGATCGCCCGAGCTTGTCTGGCCATCTTTTGCGAATGTTACCGTTACTTTATAAAGTCCGTTTTCCTCCGCAACTCCGGTCGGAGTTACGGTTCCAACTTTATCGCCATATACTTCCGATAAAAATTTAAGCAAGTCATCAGAGCCCTTTTGAGGCCCAATGGCTTCAATATTTCCGCCGAAACTTGAGAGGAGGCTTTTGCCGCCGAAAATAAAAATCCCAACAATGGCAATGGCAAGTACTATTGTTGATATCATCCACGGATTGATATTCTGCTCTTTTTTTCCTTCTGGCATATAAAAGTATAATGAATTAATTACATAATAACTCCATTATACAGGTATTTTTAAATATAGCAATAGCTTATTGGCGTAGCACAAATTCCATAGTTGACTTTAAATTACGAAATTACCCTATTTTGTCATTCAACGTAGTTGACGAAACGTGGAAAAAATTTTAAAGTACAATCATGTTATTCATGAAAAATATATGCTCTATACCCATCTTAAAAGCGAAGATCCGGAAATTTCAAAAATTATTGAAAACGAAATAAACCGCCAAAAGAGCGGGCTTATTATGATTCCTTCTGAAAACTATGCCTCTTTGGCTGTGCTTGAGGCCATGGCAACTCCGCTTTCCAATAAATACGCCGAAGGATATCCAAAAAAACGCTACTATACCGGAAACGAATTCATTGACGAAGTGGAGCTTTTGGCGATTGAACGCGCCAAAAAACTTTTTGGGGCCGAGCACGCCAATGTCCAACCCAACGCGGGCAGCGGCGCGAATCTCGCTATTTATTTCGCGCTTCTTGAGGCGGGAGACAAGGTAATGGGAATGAAGCTTGATCAAGGAGGGCATCTCACGCACGGGCACAAGGTGAATATGAGCGGAAAACTTTTCAATTTCGTCCAATACGGAGTGCGAAAAGACACAGAGCTCCTTGATATGGATGAAATTCGTAAGATCGCGCTTAAAGAAAAACCAAAAATGATAGTGACAGGCGCCACGGCATATCCGAGAATATTTGATTTTAAAAAATTCAAAGAAATCTGCGATGAAGTGGGCGCGATACTGCTTGCTGATATTTCGCATTTCGTCGGGCTGTGCATCTCGGGCGACCACCCTCATCCGTTTCCGGAGGCTGACGTGGTAATGACAACAACGCATAAAACTTTGCGCGGGCCGAGATCGGCGATCATCCTCTGCAAAGAAAAATACGCCCAAGCCATTGACCGAGCTATTTTCCCGGGCACGCAGGGAGGCCCAATGGAGCATGTGATAGCCGCGAAGGCGGTCTGCTTTAAGGAAGCAAACACGCAAGACTACAAAAACTACTGCCACCAGATAGTAAAGAACGCGAAAACGCTCGCGCAAACCCTTATGAACAATGGTATACGGCTTGTCTCCGGCGGAACAGACAATCATCTTATGCTTATAGATTGCCTCCCCCTCAAAATTACGGGAAAAGAGGGATCGGACGCTTTGGCGCAGTGCAATATTTTTACAAACAGAAACTCCATTCCATTCGATCCCGCGCCTCCATTTAAGCCCTCGGGCATAAGGCTGGGAACGCCGGCAATAACAGCGCGAGGAATAAAAGAGAATGAAACGAAAACCATTGGAAAAACTATAGCCGATGTGTTAAAAAATATAAATAGCGAAGATGCTAAATCACGCGCGAAAAAAACCGTTGAGGATGTAACGCAAAAATTTCCTATATACCAAGGTCTAAATTTTTAATTTTAAAAATCGAATTTTGAATCAATTTAAAATTTAGAATGTTTAAAAATTATATTATTTAAAATTCATTCGAAATTGAAAATTCAAAATTCAAAATTTTATGGTAACTATAAATGAAAACCACGAATTTCATACCATCGACGGCAAATCTCTTGCCGAGAAAATCCTCTTTGATCTTCGAAAAAAAATTATCAAAGAAAATCTCCATCCCGGCCTTGCGGTTATCCTTGTTGGCAATGACCCGTCCTCTCGGCTCTACGTGAAGAATAAAGAAAACGCGAGTAAAAAAGTGGGCATTGATTTTCACAAATATCTTTGCGGAAACGAATTCTTTCCGAATATTTCTGAAAATGAAATTATTACAATGGTGGAATTTCTCAATAATGATCCTACTATCTCTTCAATCATTATTCAGCTTCCGCTCCCCAAGCAGTTTAATACGCAAAAAATTATTGAAGCGATTGATCCGAGAAAGGATGTGGACGGATTCCACCCGCACAACATAAAAAAAATACTTTCTCAAAGAACAGAAAATCTTCCGCCGCTCATAAAAACCATTTTTTATATTTTGAAAAGTATTGCGATGAACGTGGAGGGCAAGCGCGTGTGCGTGCTTTCCAGATCCGACATATTCCGGCAGGTTATCGTAAAAGCCTTGGAAGATAGAGGAGCAAATGTTAATGCCACAACGCTTGAAGGAACAGATGCAAAAGAAATTTTAAAAAAAGCGGATATCGTCATTTCTATTCTTGGAAAGCCAAAAATAATTACTGGCGAAATGATAAAAAAAGATGCGACAATCATTGACATTGGCATAACAAAAACAGAAAATGGATTTTTTGGAGACGCGGATTTTGAATCCATAAAAAAAGTGGCGAAATTCGCCACACCCACGCCCGGCGGAGTCGGCCCCGTCACGGTCGCAATGCTGTTGGATTCTGTATTTGAACTTTCAAAAAATAAACGGGAAAAACCAGCCCAAGGCTGGTCGGCCTTGGGCCGAAATGTAAAACCCTGAATAATTGTATTCAGGGTTTTTTGTTTGCTTTTCGATGCAATCTTATGGATTGCGCCGAAACCAGATGTAGTAAGAGATGCTTGCCACAACTGCAACGGCGAAGTAAAACATTGAGTATACTCCTAAGAATAGAGATCGTGACATCGTAAAGAACATTTTGTTTCCTATCCAGCAAAAAATCTAATTGCAGGCTTCGGTATGTACTCTGAACAAGTGAAGGATGGCTTCCTCTAAAGACCATGTGGGATGTTGGCGCCGCAAAGACTTAATCAATTTTAGAACAGGCAATCGTTCCTCTCTGAGAAGCTGGAGCGCCGCCCGAGCATCATCGCTCAACACACGTTTCACGGATTCCATGGATAAACTCCTAAAAATCGTTTCTTTTTATTCCGCCTCAAATCACTCTTTCACTTGATCCTCTCTTCACTTCTCCCTCTCGTGAGGGGGAGATTGAGTGGGGGTCGTAGATTTTTAAAATAGTGACCTCAAGCGGAACTCCGAACTTCCAGTTGAGTTCGGAGTATTTTTGGAGTTAAGTCATTTCTTTTTCGTGACTACCAATGCTCTTTTTGCTGGGCCGAATGTTGTCTCTGAAATTGCGGATATCTCCAATTCCGGATGCTCTCTGATAAACCCGACTAGTGTTGCTGGCCATATTATATCTCCGTTGCCAAACGTTGTCGCCGGAGAATGCCAAGGAAATTCATACACCCCTTCGCCAAGGTGCTTCCACATTTGCTTTTCCTCTAGACCAGCCAGGGGATCATCAGAAGACTCTTTCTCTGCCTGAACAACGGCTGTGTTGTCAGGCAGAGACAACGACGGATGGACGGAAGGAATTTTGGGATCGGTGATCATGAGGACTACTATCAAAGAAATCCAAAGAAACCCCGCGACAATTGAGACAAGACAAACCAACTGATAAAATTTCATAACTTACTCCTGTAAAGAACAGAACCACATTTACGGGGAAAGATAAACAAATTATCTCTCTATTCCCTTTTGTAATCCACTATCATCTTTATCATGGATTATATAAAGAGAATAGAGTATCTAATATATAATAAACTAATATACCATATATAGTAATTTATGTCAAACATTTTTGATGTTTTATTGATTTTTTGGCTATTTTTAGATATTTTTTATAATTTTCAATAAAATAACTCATCCATTAAATGAGTTTATTGTAGGTTTTATCCTAGTTATTTATTGTCATTTCCGCGAAAGCGGAAATCCAAAAGCTTCATTCTTGCGAGGTCTAGATTCCGGCTCCGGGGCCGGAATGACACAAGTGGGTACGCACAATGTACTTTAAATCCTGTCCAAATTACACCCCTGACCGCAAAGAAGTGATTGCCCGAAAAACAATTTCTAGCGCAATAAAAATTGCCGAGACGATAATCAATGACAGCACGACAACTTGAACGGAAATTTTTCTTTGTAATTTTGTATCTATGGGCGCAAGGCGCCTTTCTTGATGTTCGGGGTTGTACATATGTTTAGCTTATTAGAAGGTTAGCTTCTTAGCTTGTTAGGAATTTAATCAAATGGGTATGGACCCCAGAGCAAGCTGACGCTATTTGCTTTTTTTAGATGTTATGGTTTTTGCAAGCGGAAAGATGACGAGCGCCTGCGATCCGACCCCTTCCATACTTTCAATATAAATTTTTCCTTTCATCATTTGAACCAGCTGTTTCGTTATCCAGAGGCCAAGCCCGGTTCCCACCACTCCTTTCGTATAATCGTTTTGCACTCGAAAAAATTTTTCAAAAAGCCTTCCCTGATCTTCTGCTGACATTCCAATGCCTGTGTCTTTCACTTTTATCTCAAGCGAGTAATCTTTGATTTCATGCGAAATGACTACCGAGCCATGTTTGGTGTACTTTATCCCGTTTCCCACAACATTCAAAAGTATTTCTTTGAGTTTATCGGGATCAACATAAATATTTTCAATCTTGCTTTTGCTTGACGAATACTCAAGGCCAAGATGTTTTTCCTGCGCGACAGGCTCAAGTTCTCCTACAACCTCGCCAATGACATTTTTTGGATTAAGCGATTTCATATTAAGAATCACCCTTCCCTGCTCAATTCTGGATACGTTCAAAAGATCTTCTATGAGTCCCGCGAGCCTCTTGGTTGAAGTCATAACGCGCTCAAGCCCGCTTCTCACATTTTTTGTAATCTTGCCGTAGCTTCCGTCAAGCATCATGGCGACATATCCGCGCATCGCTGTTATCGGAGTACGCAACTCGTGCGACGCTATGGAGATAAATTCGTCTTTCATGGCGTCTACCTGCCGAATTTTTTTATAGAGCGAGGCATAGCCCCACAGCCTCGTGCTCGCCGCCAAAAAAAGCACGGCTATAAGCGTTGAGAGCGCCAGAGAAAAAAGCGAAGATCTCCAACTGCTATTTGTAAGTTCATCTACCACCATTGAAGACATCTGAATGCTCAAAAGCGCGATTTTATTTTTTTGCGAATCGTACAGTGGCATTGATACGAGCCAAAAACGCTTTTCATCCAACACAAGCTCAAGCCCGATCTTTCCGTTGATCTGCGCGAGTTTTACGGAGTCGGTCGCAAGCGCATTGTTTTCTTTTTGATGAAAAGCAATGGAATAATAATTGTCATTTATTGCGGTATTAATATTTTCCAAAACGGTGCTCGCCACAACTCTAAACTCGTCCGAGTCGGGCGCGAGAATATGAAGCGACAAGATATCCGGGCTGGAAGATTTGACCGAATCAAGTATTCCTTGAAGGGCGAATGTGTCTTGAAGATTGTTCTTGGTTGTTGCGGAAAACATCCGAGCCAAAAGGAGCGCTTGCCTCTGAAGCGCGATATCGGTATTTTTATTATACTGATTAATAATAAAAACAGTATTGAAGATGATCAAAAAAGGAATCAACACCATTAAAAAAATCCCATACGCGAGCTGGAACCTCACATCCGAAAACGCGTGCTGTGCCCTCTTTTCTTTCATGAGTAAAAATTAATTTCTTATGCCTTAAAAATAATCATCTTTCTTTCCGTGAAGCAAAAAATATACCACAAGGACAATTCCCAAAAGCATGACAGCGCCCGCGATAAGAAGATAAAACCTGACATTATCCCACGATGAGCTGCGAGCAGAGAGCCCTTCCACAAAAAATTCCTTTGCCGTTACGGCCTTTGCCTCTTTGACAAAAAAAGAATAGGGGTTGCTTTTTTCAACAACCTTTCCTGTGTTGTCGTTTACCGTCACATACGCCTCATGCTCTCCCTCTCGAAGCGACTCTTTGAGCGTGTACGACCAATTGCCGAACTCATCAACCGTAGTCGTGAGAAGAAGCGGCAGATCGCTGTATACGTATATCGCGACGACCTCGCCGGGAATGCCTTTGCCCGAAAACTTATAAAATGTGCTGGCAGCGCCGTCTTTATTCTCATCAATACTCGCTGGCTCGGCAATATCTTCCACTTTTTCAATCTTAAGGTCTTCCGAAAGTATGCCCGAAGCTTTTGGATGCTCAATATTCGCGCGGGCAACAAGCGCTTCGTCAATCCCCTCAAGCTTCTTTTTTATGGCGCCGCTCCCCATCGGATCAAACCCGCCCCTCACTTCTATTCCGTCCGTATATCCATCGCTGTCAGAATCAGGATTGCGGGGATTTGTTCCAATCCTTTCCTCAACATCGTCAGAGATGCCGTCCTGATCGGAATCAGAGAGCATAACCGCGTCGGCCCAAGACTCCACCTTGTCATTGTGCAAAAGCTCAATGGTTCCCTTAGCCGGAAGAAAAAGCACATTTGTTTCTTTTTTCACTACAATAGAAACGATGTCTTCAATGCTTGCTATCTGGCCAGAGGCTTCGCCTTGAGCGGAGAGGCCTTTCGGGCGCAGAGTAACATCGCTATTGATGAATGGATCAAGAATCTCTTTTATTTTTTCAGCCTCTTTTATCTTCTTCGCGGCAACGCCTAAGTGCCTTCTGCGCAATACTTCTTTGCACGAAATATCATCCAATCCCTGACACCCTATCTTTGAAATATATCGGTCAAAGATATAATCAAAACATTCGGGACTCGTGTCAATCTTTTGTCTTTGGCACTCTTCCCTAAAATATTTCTCCTTAATAATATCGTTACATTCCCACTGCGTAAACGCGTTTTTTTCCACACACTCGGAAGGAAAAGAAACTTTCTGTAAAAATTCCTCGCATTTCTTTTTTAAAGTTATTCCCTGCGCCTTGCACTCGCTGGGAAAATATTCGCGCGCGATAAATTTTTGGCATTCGGCCTCATCCTTGCCAACGCACGCGCTGTCTTGCGCCACAGAAGCATCTTGCGATGAGTCATTATTCCTTTCGCTCTCTCGCGAAAACTTCAATCGCTGGCAGGCATAAAGATCCAATATTCCCTCGTTAATACAATCGCGGGGAAGCTGTAAAAATTCCTGACAGCGCCTTGCGTCAAATATTTTTGCCCGTATGCACTCATCGGCTATTCCCATTTTCTTGAGCTGGTACGCCTTGCAGTCTTCTTCGGATACAACGCCGGCTCCCGAGCATTCTTTCATCTTTTCTTGAATAGAATTTTTTTGAAAATTCTCCCGCACCGGTCTTGGTTTGATGGCGCTATCCCGTAATTCGCTTGGTTGTGTTTTTTCAATCTCATTATTTTCCAGCTCGGGCTCCACAGGGATACCAGCCTGTCCATTATCCTGACTTTCTTTTGGAATAAAAAATTTATCTTGTTGCGTATTGCCGCCTTCTACATTTTCCACTTGAAAAACTATCCGCTTTGACATATTCCGCTCTGACGCATACTGATCCCCGTTCACCGATGTCATGGCCTGCGCAACATACTCACCATTGTTCACGCTTGTGCTATCCCACAAAACATACCAGATACTTTGGTTCGCCGGATCATTATTGAGCTCAAGCGAAAATTCATAAAACTCTTTAAAAATATTGATAAACACCCTATCTGGTTTTTCGTTATTAACAGCAACTAAAAATTTTGTTGATCTGGATATCTTTGAATATGGCGGGGGCGAGGTAATAAAAACATCAGGCATTGCCAGCTCGGCTGGAATGTTTTGAATATTCAAATTTGACGACTTTGTTTGATACACAAATCCCTGAGCCTTTGCCTTGGCTATTACTGTATAAACGCCATTGGGAAGGTTGAGGGTATCCCAATATGCTATCCAGCTAACCCCATCAAGCTTTCCTCCCAACTGATACTCTTGAGAGTTTCCAGCAATGAAAAAAATAAGATCGTCCACAGCAGAAGATGCTCTAGCTTCAAGTCGGACGATTTTTGAAGCAATCGTCTCGGTCGGCAATACCAACACCATATCAATGGAAGGTTGCGTTTGAGGCGCGTCTTGGGTGGGTGGCAATTGAGTGGTACCCGAAGTATCCGTTTGGGTTGTCGGCGCTGTATTGTTTGCAAAAAAGGTAAAAAAATTGCTTGCGTACGATTTGTCCAATTTTTTAGCAATAATTTTAATTTTGTACTCTCCATTGGGAGAAGAAGCGGTATCCCACTGGGCTTTAATATATCTTCCGTCAATTACTGCAGGGTAATACTGGCTAACAGGACCCGAGATTTCAAACTGCGCCGAATCAACTAAAATATTTGACTGTGCCAGCAAAGCAACGTTGCCCAATACTTGGCTTTGGCTCGGCTGGATAAATGAAAAATCTATACTAGAGGGCAGGTTATTGACATAGAGAATGAAGGGCTGTGCCACGGGATACGCCTTACCGCCCGCAAAGCCTGTTGCAAAAAACGCGTAGCTTCCGTTGGAGAGCTCGCTTGTATTAAAGGTGTACTGCCATGTTGACTTATCGCCGGAAATATTTTGCGCGGAAAACTTCCTATCCGGCGAAATAACCGAATCGGGATTGTCCAAAATAAATAAAAGCCCCTCAAGTGGACTGGAGCTTTTTGCTTCAAGCAGAATTGTCCCGCCTAACGCGGATCCATTCTGCGGCTGGATTAAGTTGATAAATACATTTATATCCGCCGGTGGCTGACTTGTCTGTCCCGAATTATCTTGGGTTAAGGGATTTTGAGTGCCGGTTGAACCGGAACCCGTTACTCCTGACGGAAGGAGATTGTCTTGCGCAACAGCAAAAAGAGTCGCCCCCGCTCCCACAGAGATAAAAACTAGAAATAGTATAAAGTAAAACTCTATTTGTTTTTTTATGAGTATGTGTTTTTGATACATAGTCCCCCTTATATACCATTATATATTACGCCACAAAACTTGTAAAATTGTAAATTACCTGTTATTCTCTTAATATCTTTATATCTAATATCGAATATCTTACATTTTATGTCCTTCTCTATCGGAATCGTCGGCCTTCCCAATGTCGGCAAATCAACGCTTTTCAAAGCGCTCACCAAAAAACAAATTGAGATCGCGAATTATCCTTTCTGTACGATCAACCCAAATGTCGGCGTGGTCACCGTTCCAGATGAGCGGATTGAAAAACTCTCTCATATTTCTAAATCGGAAAAAATCATTCCGACGGTTATTGAATTTTTTGATATTGCCGGCCTTGTCAAAGACGCGCACAAGGGCGAAGGGCTGGGAAATAAATTTCTCTCGCATATCCGAGAAGTCAAAGCCATTGTACATGTTGTCCGCGGATTCACGGACAATAATATTATCCACGTCTCAAATAAAGTTGATCCCGAGTCAGATAAAGAAACTATAAATCTAGAACTTATTTTTGCCGATCTTGAAACTATCAATAAACGTTTACGAGAAGAAGAGCGCAATGCCAAAGGTAATGACAAAGAAGCAATGGCGCGTGTTCCAGTATTAAAAAAACTTAAAGAGCATTTAGAAAAAGGAAAGCTCGCCAATGAGCTTGACCTCACTGACGAAGAACGAGAAACCATAAAAGAATTAAACCTTCTCACGGCAAAGCCTATGATAACAGTCATTAATGTTGACGAAGACTCTCCTCTATTAAAATCCCCCTCTCCCCAACCCTCCCCCCACGCAACTGCGGGGCAGGCCACGAGTGGGGAGGGAGAAAAGGAAAAGATAAAAAATTCCTCTCCCCTGGTGGGAGAGGAAAGGAGAGGGGGAAATTCCCTCGCCCCCGCGGGGAGAGGGCAGGGTGAGGGGAAGGCCATAACAGAGGAAGCAATCCCCGTCTGCGCCAAGATTGAAGCGGAGCTCGCAGAACTCTCCGAAGATGAAGCCAAAGCATATTTACAAGAACTCGGACTACAAACAAGTGGCCTAGATAAAATCATAAAAAAATCCTACGAAATTCTAGGGCTTATAACATTTTTCACCTCCGGCCCCAAAGAATCCCGCGCATGGACTGTCCGTCGCGGAGCCAAAGCTCCCGAAGCAGCCGGCGTAATCCATACCGACTTTGAAAAAGGCTTCATCCGCGCCGAAATTATCGCGTGCGACGACTTCATCGCCTGCGCAGGTGAAGCCGGCGCCAAAGAAAAAGGCAAACTCCGCGTTGAGGGCAAAGACTACATCATCCAAGACGGCGACGTCGCGCATTTTAGATTTAATGTATAAGCGAGGAATTAGTAATGAGTAAAGAGTAATGGGGTTACTCTTTCCCTGTCATTCCCGCGAAAACGGGAATCTATATTACGATAATTAACAATCTATGAGATATAATACTAAAAATAAAATTGAAACGAACTTTAAGGTAGAGGAACAAAAAAATAATACAATTTACAATCTAGAAAAAAATACAAATAATGTTAATGAAAAAAATCCAAAATTGCTAAGGATTTTTAATAATAAATGGATCTCGGGTATTTTAATAGGGGTAGTCATCGGCCTTATTTTATATTATGTGTTTGGGATAGGGAAAACAAATGAAAAAACTATCAATCAAAATCATTCTGGAAGTGGAAATAATATTGCCGGTAATCAAATTAAAAACGTAATAATTGGGGAGGATTTGAATCTGGAAAATTTTGAACAATTTACTACGGATTTAAAAACAGAAATTCAATCTAACTCTGAATTATTAAAATATTTTAATGATAAAAAGGATCCGGAAGGACAAAAACAGTATTTACCATTATATAAGAATCAATTAAAAACTCAGACAAGAGATTCTCTTTAGGCAACATATCAAAATAAATTTAACCCTACTACAATTAATAATGTCAATGAATATTACTTCTTAATAGACACTTTTAAAGAAAATTTAGATCGTTTTTACAGTGCCGCATCTAGTGGTAATTCTATTTTAGCCAAGGAGATATGGGGAACGCTAATTGCTGACTCAGATAAAATCATAAAACAGTCGGAAATTACCATTAATTCATTAGATCTAAATAATTTGCAAAAAATCGAGTACTAAGATCAATAAATTCTTCATACTCTTTTTGTGCCAGGGCTTGATATTCTTGTCTATCGACAGGAATACGAAATATAAATTAAGCTTATAAAATCATACTAAAAAAATCTTGCCACATCCGAGGTGTTTTTTTGAAAATAATTCTTGACAAAAAAATAGGAAAGAAATATAATTTTATTGGTAGGCTACCGTTTTTACAGTAGCCCTGAAGTAGCGCCACAACTACGGTGACCCACTGCGTTTGTGCGAGGCGACTCGCTTACTGGGATTGGCAAAATCAATCTAATAAAAAGCTCCTAGGTTTTCTCTGCCAGCCATTCGGGAATGAGCTGGCTCTCGCTTTGAAGACGGCAAGGAAATTTACAGGTTGTACCCGCCCAAAAACTCCGATTTATAGAAGATCATTATAGATTCCGGCATTAGGCCGGAGTTTTTGTTTTTCTTTCTTTAAAAAATATAATACACATAACAACAATTTTTTGCTACAATAAAAAAGTATGAAACATCTCAATATTGAAATCAAAGCGAGGTGCGAAAATCACGAAAAAATTCGTGCTATTCTGACATCTCATAAGGCGAACTTTCGGGGAACAGATCACCAGATAGATACGTACTTCAATGTAAATAAAGGCAGACTCAAATTGCGCGAAGGCAATATTGAAAATTTTCTTATCTATTATACGAGAGAAAATAAAGAAGGCCCAAAACAATCGGATGTTATTCTTTATAAAACCGAACCAAAATCCTCGCTCAAAAATATTCTCCTCAACTCGCTTGGCATTTTGGCAATCGTTGATAAAATTCGAGAAATATATTTTATAGACAATGTAAAATTCCATATTGATACGGTAAAAGGGCTTGGGACATTTATTGAGATTGAAGCCATTGACACTAACGGCACCGTTACGAAAGAAAAGTTACTTGAGCAATGCAATAATTTTCTTTCACTCTTTGATATTCCAAAAGATGATCTTATATCTGTATCATATAGCGACTTACTTTTAGAAAAAATCGGGCATTAAGTTTTTACATTAAAATTTTTATGGAATACATAGATATTGTAAATGACAATAATGAAGTAATAGGAAGCGCGACGCAAGAAGAAATTTATAACAAAAAACTCAACCATCGTATTGTGCATATTTTTGTCATACATCCCATATCAAATAAAATATATTTCCAGAAACGATCTGAAACAAAATCTTTTCTCCCGGGATACTATTGTACTTCCGCCGGTGGTCACGTACAGGCAGGAGAAACCTATGAAAAAGCTGCAAAACGTGAACTCTTTGAAGAGATTGGAATCCAAACCCCAGTAAAAAAGATGGATTCTATGCTATTTATTTCCGACGGACATAAAAGGTTTATTGAGCTCTATATTACAAAAGCAGATAATGGCTTTATATTTCGGGACGGAGAAGTGTCGGCAGGAGAATTTTTTAATTTTGACGACGCCAAAAAGCTTATTGAAAAAGACGAAAAAATTCATCCTCAACTAAATGTTTGTTTTTCTTGGTTTATAAAAAATAAAAAAATGATTATAAGATGATTTCAGATATTTTTAATTTTAATGTATAATCTCAACCACTTTTTCCTTTTTTAAAAAAAGTGGAGTAATAATACATAAGAAAAAATCTTCTCCCTTTTCTAAAGGGAGTACCCGCAGGGGGAGGGATTTGATCCGATTGAGGGGGGGGGATTTAACTCGATGAAATCCTCTTTTAAAATAATCCCGTGAAATCTCCATCGGGAAATCCCCCACGGCCCCCCTTTAGAAAAGGGGGAATATAAGTATGGGATTCTCCCTTTCCTAAAGGGAGTACCCGCAGGGGGAGGGATTTACCCGATGGTGGAAGGATTTGTGAAATGAGGAAGGATTTTATCAATGTCCCTATCCTCCCTACAAATCCCCCCCCCAAAAAAAATCTCCCGAAAATCCCCCTAACCCCCTTTAGCAAAGGGGGAATAAAAATGAAAGTGAAATTAAAAAAATGATTGACTTTAGTAAAAAATTATTTTAATATTCTTACACTAATAAATAACTAAATAAGTATGTTTACTAACATTAAGAAAATAACCGGAATTGCTCTTAAGGTAGTATTTATCCTCGTAATAGTGGTTATACTATTTGGGACCTTTGGAACAGTCCAAGCAGGAGAGCGAGGAGTAAAAACACGCTTTGGCGCTATTGTGGGAGTTATTCAGCCGGGCTTATATTTTAAAATCCCAATCGTTGAAAGAGTAGCTATGGTAGAAGTCAAAACCAGAACCGTAAATTACGATAAGGGTGGAGATTATGGTGATGAAAAACCAACTGGCGATAATCTCTTCGGCGCTTCAAAAGACTTGCAGGACGTGGCGATCGGCGTCGTCGTGAACTATCATGTTAATCCCGATAAAGCAGATTCCATCTACGCGCAGTACAGCTCTACCGCCAACTATGAAATGAACGTGATTGAGCCGATTATCCGTGAAGTGGTAAAATCTACTTCGGCGCAATACACCGCGGAGGAGCTGGTAACTAAACGGGCAGAATATGGAGATAAGGTTAATATTATTTTAAACGAAAGATTTACTTCCAAGGATGCGGTCTTAGAACGATTTAGCGTAACTAACTTCGAATTTTCCAAGGCTTTTACTCAATCCATAGAAGCCAAAGTAACGGCGGTACAAAACGCTGAAGCAGCCAAAAATAAACTTGAACAGATTAAATTTGAAGCCCAACAAACTATTGAGAAGGCCAAGGCTGAAGCCCAAGCCATTGCCATTCAAGCGCAAGCCATTAACAGTCAAGGTGGCGCTGATTACGTCCAGCTACAGGCAATCCAAAAGTGGGATGGGCACCTGCCAACTCAAATGATTCCAGGAGCTACCGTACCGTTTCTAAACCTCACAAAATAACTTTAAAACGGATTATAGTTTATCGGTTTTTATAAACTGATTAGAACCCATCTCAAAAATAATCTTTGGCCAATTTTGGTCTTTTTTGAGATGGATTCTAGGAGGACGAGGTTTTCAATTCTCCTTGCTGTCATTTCGGACTTGATAAATTCATACTAAGGTGTTTTATAAAATAAAAAAGACCCTTTTGGATTACTCCACGGCATTTGGGTCAAAGCCTTTTTTCAAATGAACGTAACTCATCTACTCAATTTTTAAACAGCTTTTTAATATACCGGTTGTCCTTCTTGATACCTCTGCCGATTTTCTCCTCGTACAACCATAAATATGATATCGATTGGATCGCGCTTGCAACGCCGCGCTCCGAGCGACTTATACAATTTTTTTGCTATTGCCTTGCCCGCATCAGCTCTTTTTTGAGAATGCACGGCAAGACACCGTTTTCCCCGATAAGGGTCTGTAAGCGCGTCTTGAATGCCAGACTTTAATGTCCACCGCATACGTCTCTCCTAAAAATTGCATTTTGTAAAAAAAACGACTTACTTCATATTACATTACATTGTTTTACCTTATTTGTCAATAATTTATAACCTGATGTCAACGGGAAGTTAAAATGTCATACTTCCAGGGATTTAAAAATGTCATACTTGGCTATTCATAAAGAACAATAAAATCGTGGGGTATGCGGAGATGGTTAAAATAGGAAGCGATCAAAATGGAGCCACTTGGTTTGGGAAAATTGATAAAAATAAAGAATTATTTGAGTTTGCTAAACATTTGATAAAAATGATTCCTTTTGGGACAAGTATTATAGAAATTGAGACCATAAAAAATAAAGATGCGTATTATATCTATGAGATAAATCCCAGAAGCCCAGCTTGGATTTTTGCACTTTGCCAATTGGGTTTAAATATCCCCGATTTAGTGTTAAAAAGTTCACAAGGTAAAATTAAATTTGTACCAGAAGAGGGTTATTTTGGTAGAGAAACTAAAGATTTTATAAGGAAAGATATTGATGGTTTTGGAGATAATATAGAATATCACTCTAAGGCCGCGGCATATAAAAGCGGAGGTTTAAAATACCCATCTGAATTATTGTAATTTTTTAATCCTCCTTCGTCCCCCGAAGGCTTTCAGGAGACTATGGCGGATAAGGAGTTGGGTTTCCGCCCGAGGCGGATCGGCTCTTCGTCAAATAATGTGGTGATGTAATATCCAGCATAGTGGTAAAAATGCTAAGGTCATTTTGGCAATATAGTTATGAACGTTCCTAAAGCCATACGATACTCGCTTCATAAGTTTAATCTTGGTATGAGCTCCTTCTGTGTAGGCGTTGGTCGTGTAATGATTGAAATAATTTAAAATATTTTCTTTCCAAAGCTTGAGTGTCCTTTTAAATGTCTCAAAGTATCTTGAATGGTGTGAGTCTTCTAACAGTGAAATAATCTCTTCAAATATTTTCTTGGCTTGGATTTTATTGTGCGCGCGATACATATCTCGTAGCCTCTCTTTCACAAACCAGGCTTCAAGACGTGCACGTGCGCTAAACTTCTTTTCATTTTATATAAAATTTTTCAATAGAAATTATCATTCACTCCATTAGAATGACGCATTACTCATCGGGTCATCATCCGTGAAACAAATGCTATTGCCAACAAATTTTTTGCTCGCATCGCTTTTTTACTATATACTATATGCAATGGCTCTTTATTAATCGCTTTTTTTAGGAGATATATCGTGAGTGAAGAATTAAAATTTCCACACAAGCTTGTTCTTTTTAGCGAAAAATTTCATCCGCAGTATCTTCGCGATCATCCCGAAGATGAGGATCTTATCCCAGACGACATACCATACGATGATCAGATTGCAAGCCTTAAACAGCGCAAGAGTGAACTGCTCGCGGCTATTCGATGCATTGAAGAACGAATAGAAAAAATCAAAGCATTAGAAAAATAATACTCAATCAAGACGCCCAAACACGGCGTCTTTTTATTGCAACCAAGAATCTATTGCCATGCCTTCTGGTTTAAGAAAAGATGTTCTGTCCGCGGGGGAATAAATTTTTTTAAATAAAAAACCCTTTCTTACAATCCACATTGGATGATAAGAAAGGGTTTAGGGTTTCCCAGCCTTCTCCGCCAGTTGGCAGATTCGTCGGGCAGGCAAGGTCAGAATGACAGTGCGGTCAATGCCCAGAATTACAAAATAATCATGCGGCATAAAAAAGCCGCTCGCTAAGCGAGCGGCTATGCCACGATTATAAACGCGGCCACGAAAGATCTGTCCGCAACTTCCCCGGCTCGACAGAGCGAATCACGTGGGTGATCGCCGGCCAAGCCAACGTCCACTCAATGTACTCGTACGCATCGTCCACCAATTGGTGAAGGTCGTTCTGTATCCATGGATTGATATATTCAGACATGTTCTCTCGAGTAAATTCAACGTCAACCGGCACATTCTTGTGAGCGACAAGACCCAGACAACGACCCTTAAGATTCGGGAAATCATTTGGAGGAAAATATTTCCGCACGGCTCCTGTAACCCATACGGAGGCAAAAGTTTGCATTTTTTTGTTTTTCAAATGAGCCCACGCTCGCCGCACAATGGAGATGCGACGCAACGCCGCGTTCATGAGACGCTCCTTGAGTTGAAAGCGCTCGGTTGAGGATGGCGTGGCGCGCTGAATAGCTGCCTGCAATGCCCCGGCCAAAACAGCAGTGGATAGGCCGGTTCGATTTGCGTTCCACTTCTCCCGATCGGTTTCCGGAAGGCTCTCGGGGCGAAATTTATGTATCGGGTCTTCAGTAATCCAAGAATCCATGACGGCGCCCCAAAGCACGGTTGGCAAATACACGCCAAAGGCATAAAAAGGCAGGTTAGTCACCGGAGCGCGCCATTTGTCAACCATAATACAATCAATTTTAGCGTCGCTTAGGAGCGGCTCTTCCGCGAGCGTCACCGTTGTCAGATGGCGCAACTCTCTGTGTAAACAATATTTGAGATGATCGTCAATCCAGCTGACATTAAGCCCAAGGTTGCTAAACGGGGGCAGTTCAATAATGGCTGAATCGCTCAAACAAAAAAATGCGCCAGAAATCACCGACACAAGCGGGTTGGCGCCGAAGTAACCAATGCCATTTTTGTAGTCAGCGGCAACTTCCAAGCCATGATCGGTTAAATGTAAACCGTAAAAACGATAGGCCAAATCTTTGTCAAAACACTTGCGGGCGTACTTCTCCCATGCTTTTTTATTTCCCCTGTCACTCTTTCTTTGAGCTTGGATGGCAAGATCTTTATTAACTCCAATTGCAGGGAAAATCCGCGTGGCAAATGCCCCGCGCCAGGCATCAAAATTTTTCGTCCGAGCCTCGTCGCATACGTCACGCACGTTATACCCGCCGGAGAAGAGAAAAGTCGCGAGCCGCGCATCATCACGCCGCAGACGAAATGCCTGCAGGCACTGCGTGATGGGCTTAAATAATCCTAGGCTTTCAATGTCCTTATTCTCTTCGCCGCGGAAAATAACGTCCCAATCAATTCGGAAAAGTGGAACACCAGAACCGATCAGCCGCACTCTGACAATCGCTTCGACAATCTTGGGCGTATCGTATCGAATGGACGTGGTTGGTCCAATAAACCACCAACGCAACTTTTCCGCCTTTGTCCAGTCCATACGGCCAAAAATGTCGCAAAGGTCAAGCGGCGTTACAAAGCGCACTCGCTTGCTAAGCCGACCGTATCTCTGCATCTCCTTATCAATCGCGTCCCTGAACTTTTCTGCAAATTGCAGTTTTTTACATTCAGATTGCAGACCTTCACGTGTTTTTTTCTCAGCGATTCCCTCTAAGCACTCGGCAAAACCGGGGTCATAAAAAATAACAAGCAATCCCTCTTGAGGAGAGGTGTCTAAAAGTTCTTGCAAGCCGCGGAGGTGGCTGGCAAGATATTTATAGCTATCAAGGGTGCGGATATCAACAGATTTAGACTTCTTCTCCCAAATCTTGTAATTCTCTTGTTGATTGGGATGGGCATAATGAGTATATAAAACGTACTTAACAGGAAGATCATCAAGTGGGTGTGGAACGATATGAGAAGACGGCATAGGCAATACCTCGCTATGTTTGGGTTGTTAAATCCTTTATTGTATGTTAAAGAACGCGGTCACTGTGCGAACATTATACATCTGACATTTTTAAATTTACAATATGTGCGCCACTCTTAGATTAGATGGAGTTGTTTATTTTGTCAAGCGTTATAATCTCCTTATCATTATTAAATAAAACAAAAAGCGATCAATATAATAATCGCTTTTTTATGCATATTACCACCCTCCTCCACCTCCCCCTCCTCCGCCGCCTCCCGAAGAACCCCCTCCGCCAAAACCCGATGATGATCCGGGACGCGTCGAGGATGCGGAAATGGCATGATTCAAAGATTTTCCAAAATCACCTCCGAAAGATGCCATGTTAGCGGCGTGAAAAGCTACTCCCGAATACCACAATGGCTGATACGGACGCCCCTCGCGCTCTAAATTTCCAAAAATTTTGGAAAACTGCTCTGACCATTTATGTTCAACGCCCAAAGCCAGCGCGTACGCCAAATATTTTTCAAAAAGTTCGGGTGTCTTCTCCGGCGGATTATGGAAATTCATCCTGTCTTTTTCCGTCACTTCCAAAAACCACTTAAACCCTTCAATATGGTCTAAAATTCGCCTTCCCTCTGTTGTTGGCCGTCTTAATAAAAAATAAAATAAAATACTTAAGCCAATCGGAAACACGAAAAAAACATAGAAATTCCATGGAACATTTTCCGGTAAAAAAATAAACATATCTTTAAAAATGTTACGGGAAATAACAATAAAAATAAATATGTAAAATATTATCACAAATATCTGAATTCCAATCACGCCTGGGGCACTTGATGAAAAGGCGTTTTTAACAAGCGAGAAAAAAACTATACCTAGATAAAATATAATAAACCACATAATATAGAGAGGTAACATCCCCATGTAGCTGTTACTAAGTAAATAAATCAACAAGCTCCCAATAAGAATAAACAAACCAAGAAACCAAACTCTCAAATTTTTTTCAAAAAAACTTCCCATTGACCCTTTCAAATACTTTTTAAGCTCATTGCTGGTGCTCTGCACCTCGGCATGGTATTTGTCCCCAAGAACAATTGATTGTTTTTCAAGAAAAAGATTTGATAACAACAGTTTCTCCTCTTCACTTGCTGAGTTATCATTACTTGTTTTTGTAACGGTTAATTCCTTTCCAAAAATTTTCTTATTTTCTTTAATAGTGACAAATCCCTTCACTGCCAATTGGAGAATTGCTGATGAAAAAACCTTGTTATCATAATTATATTTAACTAAATATCTTATCTCTGCGGGACTCATCCCCATGGGAGGTTCATACTGGGGGATGATGATCCCTTTCTTCGGATCTTTTCCCAGATACGACCAAGCTAACAAATAATATAAAAATCCAAGAAAAATTCCAAAAATACCAGCGAATAAGCCAAAATTGTCTATAAAAAAATTCCTTGCCTTTTCCACCTGCGTTGGCTCATGCACAAAACCCTTGGGCCAGCCTACGACAATAGTTAAGCCCTCTTGGGGAGCAAGCGCTTGCGTGGTTTCATAATATAATGTGCTTGAGTCTAGGAGCCGCGCGGTATAATATTTTTCCTTAGCTCCGAATTTTCCCGTGTATCCATCAAACGAAGAAGATGACGGGGGAAAAACACTTGTTGGAAAAACCACTTTCGCTGTTGCCTTTTCTATAGGAAACTCCCAGCTGTTTCCCGTAACATTCCAGTACAGCTCGTCGTGATCATCAAAAAAACCAAGCTGGTTGTCCGTGACATAAGAAATCTCATAGCTGTGCCAGCCAATGGAAACGTATTCGTTGGGATTGCCGATACGAACGCGTTTGCCGTTTGAGAGGCCTAAAATTTCGTATTGTTCCTGCGCTCCGTCGAGCTTTACGCTCACAACCTCAAAGCGCACACTATGTTGTATTCCGGACGCATCACGGTACTTTGTCGGAAAATCACGGTATATGCCGTGCTGGATCTTTTTATTACTAGCGAATACTTTTATGGTCTCCGTTACTGCTACTGTTGAATCTTTTCGCACTTCAATAACACTGTCAAAATTTGAGATTATTTCTCTTAAAGCGACAAAATACCCTGTCTGGGCGAAAATCGCTTGAGGAAAAAAGATAAAAAAGAAAATAATAAATATTTTTTTCATACTTTTCGCAAGATTACAATCTCTCGAATGAGTTTTTGATCGGGTCTGCTGTATGAGAGCGCCTCCGTGTTCTCGCTTCTATAACCTATTTTTACTATCTCGGGCATAATTGACAGCCTGACAACTATATCTTGAAAACGAAACGAGGGGATTGCCATAACTACGACGCCGCTTGGTTTGAGGATTTTTTTAAATTCACGCAAAGCGAATAAATACAGATCTGAAAGTTCTCGGATAATACCAGATATTTTCTCGCGCGTCTCGCGACCGCTTAATGCCGGGCCCAAGTACGGTTCGGTCACAATGACATCGGCATTTTTTACTTCATTGGAAAGACTTCTTGCATCACATTGAAATAGCTGTAAGCTGTAGACTGTAAGCTGTAAGTTATCTTTTAGCCAACTCATATTTTTTTGACTATCCAATACCGCCTTTTCCGAAATATCGCATCCTATCACATTTTTGAATCCCAATACGATCGCTTCCTGCAAAATTGTCCCTGATCCGCAAAAGGGATCAAGTAAAATATCATCCGGCTTGGCGCCCGACAAGTTAATCATCATTTTGGCAAGCTTTGGAGGGAGCATGCCGGACGCGGCATCGCGGTTGGGCCTGCCGTAATCGCGAAAACTATAATCTTCAAATTCTTGCACGACTAATGTTTCCGCCACCACCGTCTTGTCATCGCAGGGCAAGAGCATAAACTCTCGGCATTTATTTTTTGCCACAACAACCGATGAAAGTATCGGCTCTCGCGAGACAACAAGGCGCGTGCTCCTGCCCTGCGCCTTCAAAACCTTTTTTATCTCCATTCCCAGCCGTTCATATTCTTTTCGCGCGCGCCGATCATAAAAACTTATGCCAAAAATAATTTTTCCGCCTCTTTCATTTAAGATATCAGCCAAGCCTTGCGCGCCAATGGGCGCATGTAAGACTTTTCCGATCTTTATGGTACCGCCCAAGCTTCGCAATACTCTGTCATAATCGAGCTTTTCAGCTTCAATAAAAACGCTTGTCTCATCATAATACGATATGGCCGATCCTGATACCTTGGCGCGGATCTCGGCCAAAGAAAGCTTGGGGTGGTTGCCTAAAATAAAAATGTATGTTTCCATAGAAATATTATATCATATATATGGTTGATAGATAGCAATCGCAAAAAAGCATAAAATATTATGAGAATACCTCCTAAAAAACTTAAAATCCTTATAATTGCTTCTATTTTTTTAATTGCGATTTTTTCGCGCATAGCGCATTCACTGGCAAAGGAATTTTGGTACGATGAGGCATTCACGGGAATTCTTATACAACAGCCATGGAAAGAAATGATACGGATGATTAGATCAGACATCCACCCTCCGCTCTACTATATTCTCTTGAAAACATGGTCAACTGTTTTTGGCTATGAGGCGTTCGCTCTTCGGGCTTTTTCTATTTTTGCGAATATCGCGCACTTGGGTATTTTTTATATATTTATAAAAAAATATTTTTCTGATAAAAAATTCGCTCTTATCGCGGCAATGCTTTTCGCCGTAAATCCTTTTTTAATTGCGTATTCCGCGGAGGCTCGGATGTATACGCTTTTCGCCTTTCTTTATTTTTGCGCTTTTTATTTTTTCACCAAATCAATTCATGAGAAAAAAAATATTTATTGGATTTTTTTCTCAATATTGTATGCCCTTTGCCTCTATACCCACTATATGGCAATCTTGGGAATCCTCCCATTTTTCATCTACGCGATATTTCAAAAGGAACGCCTCAAGAACTCCATACAATGCATCTTTTCATTATTTGGAATTTTTTTTCTTTACTATCCATGGCTCACCACCTTTTTTGCGCATTTTAATAAGGATAAAAATGGGTTGTACTGGATTCCCGAGGCGAACATCCAATCATTTGCAAAAACTTTTTTTGTGTTTTTCTTCGGCCTAAAGTCCGGCGTATCCGGAATTTCTCAAATACAAGATTACTTTTTCTTCAGCAACAATATTTTGTCTATATTTTTAATTGCCCTGCACATAATCGCGTTCGTAATATTTTTTTCGCGGATAAAAAAATTCGCTCTTACGTCTTCATTTTTTATTTTTTCATATATTGCCGTCTTTGCGGTATTCGCTATATCAAAACTTAAGAGCCTTCATATTTATAACGACCGCTATCTTATAATATTCGCGCCATTTGCCATTATTTTTTTGTGGCGCATTTTATACAAAAATATGAATAAAAAAATATTTTTTTCAATCATCTCCGCCTATATACTATTTCTTTCGTTTGCCAAAATTCCCATACAAGAAAAAACGTATCACGGCATAGCACAGTATATTATATCAGGCGATACCCAAAACTCCGCCATAGTTATCACGGACGCAAACAATTTTGTTATAGCCAAATACTACCTTGGAGAAAAAAACGAGCAGAGATTAAAAATATTCAACAAAGACAATCCTTCCTATGATTTCGCCTCATGGGTTGTCATTAATAATTCAGAAAGAATTTTAAAAGAAAATGAGATACCGCAAGGCTCTATAATACTTTCATCGGATAAAAACTTTCTGTCCGAACTATCCTCGCCTGAAAAAACTAAAAGATTCGGAGATATGTATTTAACTATATTTTCCCCATAAAGTCAATTGACAAGCTAATAAAAAATTGCTAAGATTATAAAAATTAACAACCTTTTCCATAATCTTGCAATGTGCATGATTGTCCTTTCCGGGACAGGGGTAAATCTCTGATTATACAGAGCAAAATTCTTGAGCTCCATCCGAGCAAAGAATCGCATGTTTCCCGGAAAAACGCCGGGAATTTTGTATTTAAAGACTAAATATAATTATAAATATCTAATATTTTAATATCTAATATTTTAATATCTAATATCTCAACTATGAATCAATACGAGCTTCTCTACATCGTTCCCGTGCAATACACCGAAGATGAACTTGCTCCGATAAAACAAAAAGTCCGCGAGGTAATTGAAAAGGCTGGCGGCAAGATCTCCC
>Ga0209541_10004216_pt1 | contig 25713 bp, 23 predicted proteins | sample RifCSPlowO2_01_FD_184027 | JGI IMG/M metagenome (GOLD analysis project Ga0209541, IMG submission 184027) | Groundwater microbial communities from Rifle, Colorado - Rifle CSP2_plank lowO2_0.1 (SPAdes) (version 2) | ecosystem: Environmental > Aquatic > Deep subsurface > Groundwater | place... | reverse complement strand
TTATCGTTCTTCTAAGGCAGGCTAGAATCACTCGTCCAAAGCCCCGAATCTGACAAAAAATTCGTCCAAGATACGAAAAAAATATAGACCTGTAGGTGTAATCGTATATCCACCATTTCCTCCTGGAAGAATGCAGTCGGACCTGCTTAATGCTGAAAGGCAATCCTGATCCAAAGGCTCTGATTTGCCAGTGGGCGACAATAGATATTTCAGAGTTCGATGATATACAGAAGGACCAATTTCTTCCCTCACTTTTTCAATCCTGTCCCATTCAGAGCTGGGAAAGAATATTTTTCTTCCTCTGCGGTTAATGTATTCTTCCATGAATAAAGGATGGACATTAAAGATTAGAATATGATGTTATGCTATGCAGGTTAGCAAACTCTAACCATCTGTCAAATAGATTATTAAAAAAACCTAAATATGATTCATGGGGAAAAATATTGAAATCATAATTTTACTTGTCGCAATAATCTCGATAGCCGCCTTTTTCTTTTATCAACAGTCTAATGTCACAACAAATGAAATAACCACCACACCTTCTTCTATAACAACCTCTACTAGTACATCACCTACTACAGCCATTACAGCTCAGACTGGCAAACTAATAAAATGGAGCAAAGAAGAGGGAATAAGAACTAGTGGCGTTAGCCCTTCTGCCATTATTAAAGACGACGAGTACTGGATGTATTACACGTGGGATGGGATTGAATTAGCTACATCTACAGACGGTTTGAATTTTGCAAATAGACAAAACGTGGTTAAGAACGGTCCTATTGGTTCTGAGCAGGAAATGGTTACAAATCCTACTGTTTTTAGACTATCGGATGGAAGATACAGGATGATTTATGAAGGCAGTAGATGGGCCGAAGATGAGACTGGCAAGCGATATCAAACCGATAGAAAACTTTACAGTGCAGTTTCTATTGATGCCAAGATGTGGGAAAAAGAGTGGGGAGTGAGATTTTGGGATTACGGGGACGGAAAGCCTGGTGAGATATTCACATCTGTTCCGGATGTTATTAAATTACCAGATGGTAGATTACGTATGTACTATACAAGAGGTGCAACTTCTGCTACAGCTTTGTCAAGTGACGAAGGATTGACTTGGACCAAAGAAACAAATTTAGAACTCTTTAGAAAAGTTGCAATAGATCTTGATATTGTGCTATTAGATGATGGTACATACAAACTCTTCTTCACAACCTTTGCAGATGAATTTGGATTTGGTGAACAATGGGTGATGAGTGCTAGTTCTACAGACGGGGTTAATTTTGTAATAGATGAAGGTAAATTGATTGAACCAAATACATCTGGTGGATTAGTAACTGATCCGGATGTGATAAAAATTGATAATGGCTACAGAATGTACTACGGTGAGTTTAAAAAAGATGGGTACGAATCAAACATATTGAGTGCTTTTAGTTCTGGATAATTAGGATTAAAATCGTGCTTCTAAGGTTCATTAAATAAATCATATTTTCCTTTTTTTGAACTTGGGACAGCCTCAGAGCTGGTTTTCTCTCCTGTGAAATAATCGAATCTCTCTCCTCGTATAAAGACATCATCGACCTCAAAACCTTTTCTTTTAATTGCAGCAACACAGGTCTTAATATTATCCCGCCCGCCGATGAACCACTCGTATGAAGAGTCTTTAGGGGAGAAGGCCCCAATAGCTGCAAGTCTTCTTCCGCATCCACGTTCAACAACATAGTCTGCAACGTCTAATACTGATACGCCGTTAACACAAAATCTAGGAACTATGCAGGTGTAAAAAGATACAGAACTTCTTTGGGTCAGCTCTCTCTGTATATATGCTCTGATATCCTTCTTGACTCTCGAGTTCATGGTATTGAAATAAAAAGTAAACTATTTAAAATGATTTTCACTTCATGGAATTCTTCAGGTTTCCCAAGTAAGTCCCGTCGAGAAGGTAGATGTTCGATTTCTCCAGATCAACCAAGTCGCTTGAAAGAATGGGTCCAATCAGTTCTTGTCTTTTTATTTTGTTGATTGGAACTCCGCCTAGCATCTTGTTGAACACAGGAAGAATTACCAAGTTCAGTTTTCCAACTTTCTTCATATCAAACTTCTTTTTCACTTTTTCCTGATTTAGATTTCCCTTAACCCAGACTTGCTCTATGGATCTGAATCCGAACTTGTCGACAAATTCCAAAGCCGGATGGATATGACCCATTAGCAAATATTCGCATGAGAGAAGCTTTTTGGAAGGCCAAGCATGCCCATGGAAGAAACCATACTTTCCGATTTTTATCCCGTGCGAAGAGACCATCTTTATTCCTGAAGGAATTATCTCCTCCAATCTGTCGTCATGATTCCCTTTCACGAGAATAACTTTCAGAGTCTTTGACAGTTCTTGAAGGAAAAGTGGAATTTCCCGATCTTCGCGAATTGTAGATCCAGGCACCTTGTGCTTCACGTCCCCAAGCAAAATAATCTTCTTTGCCTTTGTCATCTTAACAAGTTTGTCAATGGTTTTCAAAAATGTCTTTCTCTGGGCTTCTATGTAGATTCCTGACTTGTAAAGATCGTATTCTATTCCCAAGTGAAGTTCTGCCACTACCAATGTCTTAATCTCTGGGATGAATGCAGCCGGATAGTCTGTTATGAATCTTACTGTCATACCACTCACCAAAGTGGAAATACTATTTATTTGTTAGTCAGTAAATGTTAAAGTATGTCTGAGATCGGAACTGTTATCGCAACTATTGAAGGGCCGAACAGCAGTGAATTCTCCTTCGTTATCAAGGAAGAAAAAGGTAAGATGCCTGTCAGGAAGGGGCAGTTCGTACAATTGAATACAGAAGAAGGATTATTGGTAGCGAGGGTTTCTGAGATTTACAAGACGAACAGATACTTCATGAGGGCTGAATCTGTCAGGGAGTATGAGAGGTCCGGAAAGCCGTTGATGGATGTCTTCCCTGTCGACAGGTGGGAGTATCTTGTCGCAAAATCAGTTCCGTTGGGAGTTTTGAATGAAGGAAGTCAGAAGAGAATAAGCTTTCCTCCTTCGCCTGGTGAAAAGGTTTTCAATGTTGATGAAAAGATTCTTTCCAGTTTTCTCGGATTCAATGAAAATGGAATTCACATAGGTAAGATTTCTTCTCATGACATGGATGTGAAATTGGATTTGAGCAAATTATTCCAAAAGCATGTTGCCATTCTTGCAATCTCAGGTGGGGGAAAGAGTTATCTTGCATCTGTTCTGATCGAAGAAATTCTGAAAAGAAATCAAGCACCGGCTGTTGTCATCTTAGATCCCCACGGAGAGTATAAAGGATTCTCTCATGACGAGAATTTCGCACACAAGACAAAAATTTTCAATGAGAAGAGCATCAGCATTGCCGCGAGCAACCTTTCTGCCTTCCAGCTTTCGGAATTGATGCCTCACTTCAGTTCTGTTCAACGAAGAGAATTAAATCAGGTAATTCAAACCATTCGAACCAAGAAACATGTATACAATCTGGAAGAACTAATCCAAGAAGTGGAAGCGAGCGAGATTAAACCTGCGACTAAGGAGCCTATGATCTCATGGCTGATGGAACTGAATTCCAGCGGATTGTTCAGCAATGTGGATTCTCCTTCTGTTGAAGAATTGGCGAAACCAGGACAGATTTCCGTTTTCGATCTTTCAGAATTTGTCCATTTGAGAGACAGGCAGTTGATTGCGACAAGTATTTCCAGAAAACTTTTCGATGCGAGAAGGAATGGAAAAATATCTCCATTTGTTTTATTTGTAGAGGAAGCCCATCAATTTTGTCCTGAGGGCGTAGAAAGGGAATCTGCAATTTCCAGGTCCGTCATAGAACAGATTTCAAGAGAGGGAAGGAAGTTCAACGCGTGCCTTGTCTTGATCAGCCAGAGACCGATCAGACTTTCTACTACAGCTCTTAGTCAATGTAACACACATATAATTCTCAGAGTTACCAATCCTTACGATTTGGACCACATAGGAAAAAGCAGCGAGGGAATAACAAGAGACGTTCTGAACATGATTCCCGGATTAAAAGTTGGAGAGGCGTTGATTGTCGGAGAAGCAGTGAATTATCCTCTTCTTGTAAATATCAGAAATAGAAGCAGCAAGAAGTTTGAGAAAACTAAAAATCTGGAAGACGCGATGAGCTCTTTCAACCAGGATAAATTGAAGACTTCGGAAGATTTGCAGGCATTTTCTTAATCTAAAGGTGTGACTTTGGTTATCCCATCTCTCTCTTTGTTCCTTGAAAGAACATAGGCATTTCCAGTAATCGCGCCTTCCAATTCCTCTTCATGTGTGATAAGAAATGTTTGGTCGACGACATTCCCAATTTTTTCTCTCAGGGTTGTAGCAAGGACTGAAATTGCCTGACGATCCAAGTTTGCAGTCGGCTCATCCAAAACCAACCACCTCAGCTGCGGAACCAAAACTAATGAAAATGCAATCCTCAACGCAAGTGCTGCGATACTTCTTTCACCACCAGAAGCAATCCCCTCGACATTCACCCATCTTCCGCTCTTCTCATTGAGTTGGAGAATGTAATCCCCTTCCTCAGTATTCAGCCTGATTCCTGCAAAATCTTGATATGGATATAGAGTGGACCAAAGATCGTTCATCGTGAAATTCACTGCTACAATGAATTCCTTCCTGAGTTCGAGTTGGGTTTCTTGAAGGGCTTTCTCGAAAACCTTCAGATCCCTCACGAGTTTGTCAAAAGTTTCAATCTCATGCTTGTGCTTGTATATCTGCTGGAGTTCAGTTTCATACTCACCGGCTCTGGTCTCTTTTTCTTTGATCAGCCGTTCAAGACCAGATGATCTAGTCTGCAATTCTTTGTCATTCAAAATCAGTTGGTTGTATTTCTCCCTTTTGTTTTCAAGATCCCCTTCCGTGATTTGTTCCTCAAGTTCCCAGGCCCGAGTCTCTATATGCTCTTTCTCTTTCATCAATTCAACAAATCGTTTCTCTTTCACTTCATATTCTTTCATTTGGAACACAAGGATGTCCAGGTTCTGTTTGTAGCCACTCATCCTCTTGAACTCATCCTCTGATTGCTCGATGGTTCTTCTCACGTCTGTCAATTCATTCTCAGTCTTCAATACTAATTCTGTCAGCTCGATGAACATTCTCTTGGAATTATCAAGATTCATCTTCATTTCTTCCAGATTCTTGACTTCGTTGAACATCTGCTGCAGGGTGTTGGAAAGTTCCTCCAAAGTCTTCAGCTGCTTTTCATTGATCTCTTTATTCTGAGCCACCTCTTGCAGTTTTCCCTTGAACTCTGTGATCTTGAGCTGCTTTTGTTGGATGAGAAGGTTCTTCCTTTCCTCGGATAATCTGGTATCGCAAACAGGACAAAGTCCTTCAGATGAATTAATATAATTGATGACTTCGGACAAATCTTTTATCTTCATGTTCAATTCTTGGAATTCGGAAAAGATTTTTTCATATCCTTTCTTCCTGTCATCAACTTGTTTCGAGATGTCATCCCCTGTTTTTTTCCTGATTTCATCCAGCTTCAACTTCGTATTCATTTTTTCCTGGATTTCTTTTTCCAAAAGTAGAATCTTCTCCTTCCTCATGAATTGGAGTTTACCCTTGGATTCATTGACGGAGGATGCAGTCTTCTCGTACATGGACCTTTTCTCCTTCAATGATTTTTCCAACGAATCTAACTTGGAACTCAACTCCTGCAGAGATTTTTCAACCTCCTCCTTGGATTTTCCTTTGATTGTATCTTGCATCAGAACAAGAGATTTTTTGGTCTCTCCTATCAAGGAGTCGAGATTGCTTTGTTCAGTCCTGACAACCTCCCATTTCTCTTTGATTGATTCTAGAATCTTCAGTTCGTTTTCCATCTCAGACTTTTCCTCAGAAATCTTCAAGAGTTCCTCAGAGATTGTCTCTTTCTCTTTGATTGCTTCTGTAAGGGAATTTTTTATTTCAAAAACTATTTTTTCAATCTCCTTTGTATCAGTCTGGTCGAGGAGAGTTTGTCTAGCAGACTTCCTCTCTGATATCTTGTTTGATAGGCTGACTGAAGAGGCTCTCGCCTTCTCGAACTTGTCGATGGCAAGAAGCTCGTCGATTTTCTTCATCCTCTGACCTTTCGGAATAGTCAGAAAATAATCTATGGCATTCTGCTCAGAGTAAATTGCCTTGCTGAAAAGTTCGTAATTCACTTTAAGAGAGTTCTCGACAATCTCAGTCACCCTCTGGGAGTTCGGGGCCTCTAAAAGTTTTCCGTTTTCCCTTATCTCAGAATATGTGGTTCCTTTCCCTTTCTCTACAATTCTTTTCAATGAGTAGGTTGAATTTCCGGATTTGAATTCTATCTCAACTTCGGCATGGTCTTTCTCAGAAGGCTTTTTCATTATCACATCATCAAGCTTCAATTTTTTTGTCTGAAGATTCGGGAATGTGCCGAAGAAGGCGAAGCAGATGGCATCCATAGTCGAAGACTTGCCACTACCCATCGACCCTAGCAGGGCATTAGTTCCGCTTGAGAAATTGAACTCAGAGTCTAAGTGCGATCTCCAGTTCTTTAATTTGACATTTGTTATCATAACATCACTTCAAAGTCTTCTGCTCGCCAAGGACGATTTGGAATGATTTGTCGACCTCTCCTTCGCTCAAAAGGCTGAAAATTAAATCATGGTCAAAGGTTTCGTGAAAGCCTAAAACATCCAAGTTCTTCTTCAGTATCTGAAGACCCATTTCTTCGGTCGAGAATCTCTGATCGCGGGCATTTCTGAGAAAATCTATCTTCTCTTGCATCTCCGTGGATTCTGTAACTTTTGAAAAAACAATCAGTGCTTCGTTCTCGTACTTCTTTGCAAGTTCTTTCAAATCATTATCAAAAACGTCCTCATCTTTCCCGGTTATCTTTATCTTCACAAGAGGTTTCTTCTTGTTCTCTTTCATCAGGATTGTTTTGATTCTGGCTTCGACAGTCTCCTTCAAATCCTGAGAAGCATCAACTTCCTCATAGTAGAATTTTCTGTTGCCTGAAAGTGAGACAAATTCTATTCTAATCCCATTCTCAACAATTATTTTATGAACGCCTTTAAGAGATTCGGATTCGTTTTTTTCCATCTGTGTTATCAGAGTGCTTCCTCCAAACAACAGAATGGTGTCTTCTATCTTCTGCTGAGTATGGCCGTGGATGTGGCCGTTGATGATTATGTCAAAACCTTTCGGAAGATTGGCAAGAGTCAAACTCGGAGGTTCTAGTGGTGAATATACAAAAGGGTCGATGCTCTGATGCACCATGAGGATGTTTATGCAGTTGGGTATAGGCTGCGGATTCCATTTACTGAGAATTTCATAAGCATACCTCTCAGGAACTCCGCTCATTCCATGGATTGCGACTTTCTTCCCGTCCTTTTCAAAAACGACATAGTTGCAGTGGAGATGGATTAAGATTCCAGCATCCTCCAGGGCTTCAATCGCATTTATCTCTCCCTTGCCTCTTCTCTCGTGAGTTCCATGAAGAGCGATGACAGGCTGGTGATTAGTTGTTCTTTTTGAAATTTCTTTCATCTTTTTATCCGTGTCCACTAGTTCTGCTCCTGTAGAACTCCTGAGAAGCGGCTTCACCATGACCCTTATAGCATTCGCCCACACGCTTGTCTTAGGAACTCGAGAATCGAACAGATCCCCTGGAATCAGAATCAAGTCGGCATCCTTTGAGATTTCAAAGGCCTCAGCCGCATTTTCAAAAGAATCGTTCTCAGTCTCAGAATTGTAGGCATACCCGAAATGAAGGTCAGAGAATACGGCTATTTTCATACAGTAATTCTATACACGAAAAATTATTTATGTTGAAGTCCCGAATTCCTTTTGAACTAAGGCCTGAACCTTTTTTTCTATTTGGTTGTAAACCTGATTTTCAGTCTTCCCGACAACATCAACTAAAATTACTCTATCCTTGTGAGCCTTGTAAAAATCCCACATATTCTTGTGCATCAGATGAAGGAAATCCATGTTCATGGTGTCGAGCTCCTGCATGTTCCTTTCTTCCTGCCTGCTGATTGCAATCTGAGGCGGCATGAAGAGGAAGAAGTAGAACGTGTTCTCCATCAGGTTGTTGATGTCGTGATGGTCGTATGCCTGAAGAAGGCTCTTCCTCGGATCCTTGTGCTTTCCCAGTTCGGCTCTCGTTTTGACATATAATTGAGGCATAGGCGGTCCTGCTTCGAGAATAATTTTCTTGTCCTTCGAGTTCAGAACTTCTTGGGCGAGACTCTTAGTCTTCATGAAAACAGTGTTGTCGAATTCAAAAGGAGCATCAATCCCAGTCTTGTATTTCCGTTCGAGAATTAGCTTTGTTCCGATTTCTGGGATGTACTTGAAACCGAGATTCTGAGCTATTTTCTCCCCGATGGTAGTCTTGCCAGAACCAGGAAGGCCGAGGAAAGAAAGAATCAATTTAGGCATAAGATTAATTAGAGGTTTAAATATTTGAGTTTTCAACTAGAATTGAAGTGAACAACATGCGTGGTAGCCTTCCAAAATACTAATCTGATTCTTAGCTTTATCTTTACGGTTTTCAAAATTTACATTGGAGATTTCTATGGCTGAAGAGCAGGGGATTACTGTAAAGAAAATGGAGAACTTCACTGATTGGTACACACAGGTAGTTCAGAAGGCGGAATTGGCAGATTACGGTCCTGTCCAGGGAACAATTGCGATGAGACCATACTCTTATGCGATTTGGGAGATGATTCAGAAGATTTTCGATGAGAAGATAAAAAAGACAGGGCACAAGAACGCCTATTTCCCTACATTAATTCCAGAGGGATTCTTGAAGAAAGAGGCCGAGCATTTCAAGGGATTTGATCCTGAGGTTTTCTGGGTTACTCATTCTGGAGATAACAAGCTGGGAGAAAGACTGGTTGTCAGGCCTACTTCTGAGACTATGATTTACCACTTTTACTCAAAATGGATAAGAAGCTGGAGAGATCTGCCATTGCTGTTGAACCAATGGTGCAGCGTACTCAGAGCAGAGATAAAGTCGACCAAACCTTTCATCAGAGCAAGTGAATTCTTGTGGCAGGAAGGTCACACGGCCCATGCAACTAAAGAAGATGCTGACAAGGAGATGTTTGCCATTCTTGACGAATATGTAGACTTGGCTGAGAGTTATCTGGCACTTGAAGTTTTGAAAGGAAAGAAGAGCGAGATGGAAAGATTCCCAGGGGCATTGACGACTACTACCTTCGAAAGCATGATGCCAGATGGGAGGGCGTTGCAGATGGGAACTTCGCACAATCTAGGCCAGAATTTTTCCAAACCTTTTAAAATAAAGTTTCTGGACAAGGACAAGAAAGAGAAATTTGTCTGGACTACCTCATGGGGAATTTCGACCAGACTGCTCGGAGCGTTGATAATGGTTCATGGAGATGACAGAGGATTAGTAATTCCTCCAAAAATTGCGCCGATACAGATTGTGATTGTTCCAGTCTATTATAATGAGAAGGAAAGAAAAGATGTGTTGAAAAAGGCTGAGAAGGTGAAGGAAATCTTGAAAGAATTCAGAGTCCATTTTGATGGAAGAACAGAGTATAGTCCTGGATGGAAATTCAACGAATGGGAGCTGAAAGGTGTGCCGTTGAGGATAGAAATCGGCCCTAAGGATGTGGAAAAGAAGCATGTTGTCTTTGCCAGAAGAGACGAAGCTGAGAAAAAGAAAAAAACAATGGTGGAAGATAAAGAAATAGAAAAAGAAGCTGGGAAGACATTAGATATGATCCAACAAAGTTTGCACGAAAAATCTAAGAATGAAATGGAGAAAATGACACATGACGCCAAAAATTATTCTGAATTCAAAAAGGCCGTTGAAAATGGTGGTTTCATAAGAGCTGGATGGTGTGGTGATGTTCATTGTGAGGAGCAAATAAAAATTGAGACTAGTGCAACCATAAGAGTAATTCCATTAAAAAGAGAAAGCGGATTTAGCAAATGCGTTTATTGTGAGAAGTCCGCAAAAGAAGTTGTCTATTTCGGAAAGTCGTATTAAGAGTTAAATATTTAAACCCACTTATCGAATTTTATTTATCTCATCCTAGGTGAGTTGCTTGAGTAAAATGGAAGAAGAAATGAGACCGGAAATAAGAAAGACAGGGACTACTACTCTGGGAATGGTTTGCAAGGAGGGAGTGGTCGTCGCTGCTGAGAAGAAATCCACCCTCGGATATCTGGTAGCTTCGAAGGAATCCGAGAAGATTGACCTGGTTGCAGACCACATTGCAATGACAATCGCAGGCGCGAGTGGTGACGCTCAAGCCCTTGGAAAATTATTGAAGGCCGAATTGAAATTGTTCATGATACAAAACAACAGGAAAATTTCTGTGAAAGGCGCAGCTTCTTTATTATCAAACATCTTACAAGGCGGAAGATGGACTTACATGCCTTACATGGTTCAGCTCATTCTTGCCGGTTATGATGATGAGGGTCCTATGGTCTTTAGCCTCGACGCGATCGGATCGATAGAACAGGAGAAGAAATTCTTTTCCACAGGATCAGGCTCTCCAATGGCGCTTGGAGTTCTTGAGGACGGATACAGAGAGGGGATGTCAACTCAGGAAGGAACCAATCTTGCTCTCAGGGCAATCCGTGCAGCAATTGAGAGAGACATCGGCTCTGGTGGTAAGGCGATTGATGTCGCTATTATCACTAAAGACGGGATCAAGCTCACCAGGCACGACTTCGCAGAAAAGTTTATCAAATAATTTATCTCTTGTGATTTGAATGGAAATTCTGGAAAAAGTAAAAGCTAGCCTGCCTAGTGAATCCATAAGCAGGGTAGAGGTAGAAGGATCGGAAATAATCGTTTACACTAAAGACAGAGATTGGTTTGTAAAGCACGAAGAAGAAGTAAAACAGGTTGTCTCCCAGCTGAAGAAAAGGATCGAAGTCAGACCTGAGGCCTCAATCTGTCTCGATCAAGAAGCCACAAAAAAATTGATCATGGAGATGGTTCCTCCTGAGGCGAACATACATGAGATTTATTTTGAAGTCGAAAGAAGCCTTGTGATAATTGTAGCAGAGAAGCCAGGACTTGTGATAGGAAGAGGAGGGGAAACCTTCAGAAAAGTCCGTGCGGAGACCTTCTGGGTTCCGAGAATAGAAAGAGTCCCGGCCATAAAATCAGATGTCATTAACGGAATCAGGAATGTCATCCACTCAGAAGTCAAGTTCAGGAAGGAATTCTTGAACAAGATCGGAGAAAAGATTTTCACAGAAAGAAAGACAGGAAGAGATTGGATTAGGTTAATACCTCTCGGTGGTTTCAGGGAAGTGGGGAGAAGTTGCTTATTAATTGAGACTCCGAAATCGAAAATTTTGATAGACTGCGGGGTTTCTCCAGGCGGACTCTCAAGCGGGAGTGGCGGTTATCCTTATCTGATGACAAAGGAATTTGATCCTGCAGAACTCGACGCGATAATTCTCTCTCATGCACATCTAGATCATTGCGGGTTTGTTTCTTATTTGTACGAATATGGCTACCAAGGACCTATGTACTGCACTACTCCGACTTTGGATTTGTTCGCACTTTTGAATTTGGATTTCATCGATGTCATTCAGAGAAATGCTTCAACTCCTATCTTTACTGCGAAAGGTGTGAAGGAAGCGGTCAGGCATTCGATTACTCTTGATTATGGAGAAGTTTCGGATGTGGCTCCTGATGTCAGACTGACTTTCCAGAATGCTGGACACATTCTCGGTTCTGCATTAGTTCACTTGCACATAGGAGAAGGACTGCATAACATCGTCTACGCTTTAGACCAGAAATATGCAAAGACAAATTTATTGGATTCAGCGTTCACTGATTTCCAGAGAGTTGAGACTCTGATCATGGAATCCACATACGGAAATCCTGAGGACATAATACCGCCGAGATTAGAAATGGAGAAACAATTGATGGATACAATCAGAAGGACTATAGAAAAAGGTGGAAAAGTTTTGATTCCATCATTCTCAGTTGAAAGAGCGCAGGAGCTGATGGCTATTTTGGTGGAACATAAATTCGATTTGCCAGTTTTTCTGGACGGGATGATCTGGGATGCCAATGGGATTTTCACTGCATACCCAGAATATCTCTCAAGACAGATGCAGAACAAGATTTTCAACAACGAGGATCCTTTCAAGAACGAAATTTTCAGGAGAATCGCTTCCTCGCAGGACAGGGAGAAGGCATGGAACGAAGGCCCGTCGGTGATAATTTCGACTTCAGGAATGCTGATGGGCGGACCGGCCATGGAACATTTGAAACAACTTGGGGAAGATCCTAAGAACTCACTCTTGTTTGCAGGTTACCAGGCAGAAGGAACCATGGGAAGAAGGATACAGAAAGGATGGAGAGAGATTCCTATCAGAGTCGACGGTGGAAAGACTGCGACAATGAACTTGCAGATGGAGATTACGACGATTGAAGGTCTGTCTGGTCACTCGGACAGGAAACAATTATTAAATTACATAAACAATCTGGGATCGAGACCGGACAAAATATTATTCTGCCACGGAGAAGCAAGCAAGGTAGTAGAGTTGGCAAGGACTGTCCACAAGCTTTTCAGAGTTGAAACAGCAACTCCAAGAAATCTAGAAGGGATAAGATTGAAATAATTTAATAGGCATATCCTAATCCTAAACCAAGTCTGTAAACTTCGAAGACATCTGTGTTGTTGATGTTGATGTAGGAAGTCAAGTAACCGACCTGCAGATTCGGAGCTAGAACTGCGACAGGTCTTTTGTTGGATGCCCAAAGGACTAATGAGAAGAAGAGATGTTTCTCGTCATCAGAATATCCATTGTCAGAGAAGTCGGCCATCCACGCTGTTTTCCCATTAGTGTTGTTCAGAATCACGACTGGCACGTCTTTTTCTTGTCCACGGTTTATGCTTCCATTCAAGAGAATTCTTTTGACATTTCCATCTATTGGAGCGAGCTCAGTCGCGTAATAAGTACCCCATGCATTTCCAGGAGGAGAACCTGGGGGCTTTTGGTTAACTAGGAAATCGGCAAAAATGTAGGGAGGATTGAATTTTATTCCTATGGCTTTAGGAAAAACTATGTAAGACAGAGTAAATACTGTGCTGTTGATTATGAAATTCTGTTTAGCTGAAACAATCACATCTGCCTTTGCGTTGTTATTGGTGTCAAAATAAACTGAAGTGGAATTACATATCCAAAAACCGTAACCTGTACTATTCAAAGTGAAGAATCCTGGGTAAGCGGAGGTTGCGCAGGAAGAAATATTACCTTCAATCTGGAAAGAAGGAACAGAAGAAGATGTATTCTCAGGGAACGGAACATTGAAGAAATATTTGTACGGCCCGTAGATTATGTCAGAAGAGTTGTCAGGCTTCCTCGGGAAATAATCATAGTCGACAGCAGTCTTGTGATTATTATCCACATATTGCAATCCGAAAATGGAATTCTGGGTTGAATCGACCCAACTGCTTTGATTGAAATCGACGACTTCGACGATTCCGTTTCCGCCGGATATGAATTGGTTCAATTGGGTGGAATAGGAAGTTAGATCTTTATAACCCCAAATGATCAGGACGTCGCTTGTGTGCTTGGGGTTCAATCCATCTGGGCAAGAGTTTATCTTGTCCAAGTTAGTCTGACACATTTGGACGGCGACATTTCTTCCATTGACAATGAATTGGCTTTGAGGACCGAACCATGAACTGATTTGGTTGAATGCATCATTGGAGCAGTTGCAAGCTATTATGAGTTTGTCCTTGAAAGTTCCTTCAACTTCAGACCAACTGATGATGTTTGTAGATGGTGTGATGCTTCTGAAAAAAGTCTGCAGATCATTTTTTGAAAATGAGAAGTTGTACAAATTGCCCGTCCTGTCCATGGTCAGTATCAGATCCCTCCCATTCAATAGAAGGTTTGCCTGGCTCCACTTGTTGTTGTAGAGAAATCCTGGGAAGAAGACGCTCATGGCCACAACCACTGCCAATATCACGGCAATCAGTTCTAAAATCTGTACGAATCCTTTCATGTCACCAGACCTCCATATCCAACTCTCCGTAGCAGGTGTTGTCGAATGCGACGAATCTGCGGATTGAGATATTGATTGGTGATGACCGGAAAACAGACGCATTAGGCCTGCAGTCCACACCAGTGATGGCACAGTTCCTGCTAAGAATCAGAAGAGAAAACTGCCTGTCTGTTCCAAGCCATTGACCGACTTGAGAGAATCCTGCATAATTTGGAGCTGAGCAGTTTCCTGCAAGCGCAGCCACTTTTGATTTTGAAATGAAATTCGTGAGATTGGCAGTCTCATCTGAAAGTCCTAGTCTAGACGGCTTCACGCTTTTGTCCCAGTTTGCAGGACTTCCGGGATCGTTTATCAGAAGTTCGGACATCTGATATGCCTCTGACCTCAGTCTTTCAGACCTGACTTCTGAAGTATATCTTGGAACGAGATTGAAGACCGTGAAGAAAACGTATGAGGAGAATGCGATGAAGAGTGTCATAGCCACGATCTGCTCGAGGTTTAATTGGCCTTTCATCTAAACGCCCAACAGCTTTACATAAATTAAAATGTAGAAAGCTCCGACTACACTGAAAGTCATTATCAAACTGTGTTTGAGGCCGGCGAAGATGGAATTCTCGCTTATTTGGCCAGCGACAAGTCCTGAGGAGAAAGAGACGATGATGCTCATCAGGAAGAACAGGGATGTGTAATATGCTCCGATTGTCGAGGGATCGATTGAAAACAGGTTGCTTGACATTGCAGAGTAACCGCCGCAAATGGTGCATGTGAAACCGTTACAACGGTTGCATGGATTTGTAAGGCCGAGTGCTTCAGCTCCGCCTGGAAGAGAAGAAGCTTGGAAAATAGGAATCATTAGTTTGTTTATGGCGACCACTATCCCGACGAAGAGGAAGGCCAGACCGTACATGAGGACAACATACTGATTCAGCAGGCTCTTCTTCTCTTTGTCTGCTTCATCGAGAGTGAGGTTTGCATCTGCGACAGCCTCGAGTGTGGAAACTACATCTCCTCCAGAAAAGTAACTCTCCCTGATGATTTTGAGGGCGATGCTGATATTTTTGCTTTTCTTCAGTCTCTCCCCGAATTGATCGATCACTCTGTTGAACGGGACTCCCCATGAAATTTGGTTGGACATTTTTTTGATTTCGACAGAGAGTCTCCCGTAATCTAGTTTACTGTTGTACATGACCGCCTGGTGGAAAGGCATCCCTGATCTCAAGGATTCGATCATGTCTCTCAAGAAAAGAGGGAACTTCTCTTCCATCTCTTTTATGTCTTTGAACTCCTGATAACCGAAAAAGAATTGCGGGACAGAGACTATGAAGACAGATAGGATTATCATGTTGCCGAGGATCCCAGTCTGGTGAGTGAGAATTGCTCCGAGTATCAAAATCAAGGAAACTCCAGCGGTTATGAACAAGAGTCTGCTGCTCTGGGTAAGTTGGAATTTCATCATGTCTCACCTGGTGAAATGGATTTGATTAGTATGATAAACGCAGCGGAAATCAATGGAAGGAATACGACGATGAGTATGAACTGCAAGACTACTATGTTGCTTGTGTTCGATGTGCTTATGCTGCTGATTATTGAAGTCAACACTGTGAAGAAGATTGCACCGAGAACTATTGACGTGAGATAAACTTCGATGTAAAGCGAAAGTTGGTGAGAGAACTCGTAGAGTTTTCTTCTGTACTCACCTATGTAAGTCTTTGCCTTTTCCTTGAGATAGACGTCCAAATCTCCACCGCTCTTGTTGACAGACAAGATTCCGTACAAAATCTCCTTCAGATTTTTTGATGGCGTCCTTTCAATCGCCCTCTCGAGCGAGGTGTTGACATCCATCCCGAATATTTCCATGTCATTGGTTAATGATTTAAACTGGTTTGTGATTTCGCCGAAGTTGGAGAATTTTGAAAACAGATTGAAAACCTTTGCAAGAGAAAGCTTCGTGCTTGAAATCGTTGCCAAATAAAGTGAGGCAAAGGGGAGAATTGTATCAATCTTTTTCGCACGCTCGCTTACGATCACTTTGGGGTAATTGATGAAAGCAAGGAAGAACAGAATCGTCAGGAATATCGAGACTGTGAATGCGGAGATGAAACTGAACATAATGTCTTGAAGGAGCAGGGTGAAAATAAAAGACAGGAGAGGGAGCTCGAAAATGAAAATCAGCAGGCTCGTGAAGGTTGCAATGCTGAAATATTCTTGGACTGTGGTCCTGAGCCTGGTCTTTTTCAGTTCTCCCTTCAGGTCAGTGAAGTACGGAGATATTACATCCCCAACCTGACCGAAGAGCCTCATGCTCACGCGCGTGTAGAAACCCAAGGCCTCTCACCACTCATTACTGAAATTGTCCTATCAGGATATGTGTAATACATGTTCAGAACATTGAACACATCCTTGTAATTGATTATGTTCCTCTCCTTCATCCAGTTCAGGACAAACATTCTCCTCTTTAATTCTTCGGAGACCTCTTGCTCTTTCATTCCTGTCAAATCAGCTATTTTTTTCATCATGATACTTTTGCCGACGACCTCGAATTTGTCAGTTGAAGGATTCCATCTGAACACCCTGTTTGTTCTAGGTTGCTTCGTCTTCGGATCTATTCCGGTCACCTCAAAAATCTCGTTGACTTTCCTGACGTTCACATTTCGGTAATTAACTCTCGTGAGGAAAACTATGATGTCGAGGCTTCCCAGAAGACTCGGTGGCAAACTTATGGGAGCTGTAGTCAACCTGTCGATCAACTTGGAAGGATTTTCTGCATGGATTGTGGAAAGTGAAGGATGCCCAGTGGCCATTTCTTGGAAGAGGACGAAAGCCTCCTTGCCTCTCACCTCACCTACTATAATGTAATCTGGTCTCTGCCTCATCGTCTCCTTCAACAAGTCATAAAGATCAATCTCTCCTATTTTTTTAGAGCCTTCAACCGTGAGGGAGGTTCTGGCAACTTGAGGCACCCAGTGCGGATGCGGGAGTTTCAGTTCAGGCGTGTCCTCGATTGAAATTACTTTCTTGTCAGGCTTGATGAAGAGAGAGAGGACATTAAGAAAAGTTGTTTTGCCGGAAGCAGTTCCTCCAGAAACGAGAATGCTCCTTCCGAAATCAACTGCCATCCAGAGATAAGCAAGACTTGCAACATCGACTGTCCCGAATTCCAGAAGGTGAACAGGTGTCAAGGGCTCTTCGGTAAATTTCCTTATCGTGAAATTGCTGCCCTTTCTTGCGATGTCTGTGGCAAGTGTCGCCTGAATTCTGCTTCCGTCAGGAAGAGACCCGTCGATGAGTGGCGAGGCTACCGATATTGATTTCCCGCTCAACTGAGAGAGCCTGATTATGTTTGAGTCCAATTCCTCGTCTGTCGGGAACACGACATTAGTTTCGAGTGATCCGATTCTAGGGCTTCTGTGAAAAACGAAGATAGGAATTCCGATTCCGTCGCAACTAATGTCTTCGATGTTGGGATCTTTCATGAATGGTTCTATTTTTCCTAAACCGACAAAGTCTCTTTCAATGTAGTAGTTGACTGCGGCTTTTTCTTCATCAGTGAGTTTGAAAGAATAATAACTCAGCAGTTCGTTGATGTTCTTGTGAAGGTATTCTATTGCCTCGAATTTTTTCAGTTTAGAAAAATCAATATCGAGTCTTTGTTCGATAAGCTCTTTAATTTTCAAGATAATTGACTTGAGTTTATCATCGAGTGGAGGCTCGACGACTGTGTATATGTATTTGTTCTTCTGCGGGTCCCACTCGATTTTTGCGTAAGCCAAAATCTTTTCCCCTTTCTGTGGCTTGTTCGGAATCAATGGATAACTTAATTTGATAGGCGCTGATTCGGATCTCATCCCGCTGTAACCGAGTTTCATATGGGATTCGGAAAAAATAGGAATGTCATATCCTACTGTCTCTTCAATCAAATCTGATTTTATTTCCTGCTTCGCAGGTGCTTGATAGATTACAGGCTGGACAATCGGCCTGATTATCTGAGGTATCTGAATTGGGATAGTTTGGACTACTGGCTGCACTCTTTCTTCTATAATTTGTTGGATTATCTGCGGTTGGAAGACTGGTTTGGGAGCGTTAAGGATGAGGTATCCTAATCGCAGTCTCCTGACAATATTTTTCAAGACCCGCATCAGCTTATCCCTATCTCATTTTTGGTTCTGTTTAATGTTAAAGTTAATGTTTTAATTGAACTGGAATTGCCCTTGAAAGAGAAACTCGTGTTCATATTGTGTCCTGATGTGATGAAGCTTTTGTTTGCGAATGGCACGACGGAAATGTTTACTTGAGGCTTTGACAAATCTAAAGCATAATAGTAACCGGCAGTCGTGTTCTCTATCTTGAATGTTAGATTGACATAATCGCACATCTTGCAGCTGTCTGCTGCCACAAGAATGTTCGAAGTGAGGTAGCTGTTTGCAAGCTTGATGCTGTCGTCAGTTATCTCGCTACGAAAGCTTTCTGATTGTATTTTGAAAAAATTCCCTATGGCAAGATATAGACCAAACCCGATTATGAAAAAAAGGACGAACTGGATGACCAATGACTGGCCTTTCATCTCAACCTAAAAGAATTTTGATTTCTGTGTTAATTAAATTGCCGTTGGAAGGGTCAGGTGCGACAGTGCCTCGAGAAATCCTGACGTATTTTCCAAGAACATATGGGGAAGGATTTTGATTTGTGAGGACGATCTTGAACCCGTTTGTCTGGGTGTTGTCCCAGAGGGTTCTGAACTGGACTCTGTATGTAATGTTGTAGAGCCCTGAATTCGCGATGTCGGCCTTTGCAAAAATTATGTATGAATCGTCGAGTCCAAGAGTTCCGTTGAGATTTGTGTTCCCCGAGCTGACAGCAACCCATCCTATTGCTGTTGCAATCTTGGAAGCTTTGGCAGTGAATGAGAAGTCAAGAGAATTGTTTGTGGAATTGTATTGCCATATTCCGTCGGTGTCTGCAACGAAAGTGTCGCTGCCTCCGTTGTTTGCCACATACTCGATTTTCTTCTCAAGAGAGTTGGCATTGTTCTTGTCGAAAGACTTTCCGATCCTGTCGACTAATGCTGTGTCCTGACGTTTTTGGATGAGGGGAATACCCCAGAGGTATGCGGTAGAAACCAGACCGAGAGAAATCACAAAAATGATTACAACAGAGATTATATCAGTCTGTCCTTTCATAAGTAAACCTATGTTATAGGGGTCAGAGGCATTGGCCTTCTCGTTGGAGGCGGCATAGGCATTGGAGGTCTCCTGAGTTTTCTCTCCAAATCGTCCAGACTTCCCATGAGGGACTGGTTTGTCTCGACTATCTTCTTGTTTCCTTCGATGAGTTGGTCGAGTTTCTGCGCAAGAGGAGTCATGTCAACATTCGGAGCAACGCCCAGCTCCTCGGTTGCAGAAGCTTTGATATAAGAAAGAAGTTCGTGGATATCATTAATCAATTCTTCTAGTCTTCCTGGCAGTTTAGAAAGTTCTATCCTCAATGCGTCGTTGGCCTTTGCCAGCTCGTCGACGAGCTGCTGGTTCATCCTGATTATGTCAAGAATGTCCTTCATGAAATTTGTGCTGTTAGAGCCTGTATTAGATTCGAGCTGCTCTAATCTCTTTTCCATACGCCTTATCGGTGACATGGGAATAAGTTCAAACTCTTCGCCATGCTTCTCAGCCATCAATCCACCTAACTATATTTCTTTTAATAGGTAAATAAAAGTTTATCTGAGCTTATGATAAAGGAAAAATCCGCGGGTGCGATAATCTTTAAGAAGAACGGGAAGGTCAAGTATCTGTTTTTAAGGAAGAAGTACAAGACAGAATACTGGGATTTGCCTAAAGGGAATATAGAAAAGGGGGAAAAGGAGGAGGAGACTGTGGAGAGGGAGATAGAAGAGGAGACAGGACTGAAGGATTTGAAGTTCACTCCTGGCTTCAAGGAGAAGATAAACTATTTTTACAAGAAGGATGCGGATACTGTTTTCAAGGAGGTAATTTTCTTTCTAGTGGAGAGCAAGACAGAAGATGTGAAAATTTCGCCTGAACACAATTCGTTTGAATGGGTTTCGTACGAAGAGGCTTTGAAAAGAACGAAGGAGAATACCAGAAAAGTTTTTGAAAAGGCGCATGTGTTTTTGGAAGAAGGGTTGAACAAATTCGTAAAGTGACTACTCGCCCATGTCCTCTCCGCCGGGCATTCCGCCTGGAGGCATTCCTCCGCCTCTAGAGAGTTTGTTTGCGGAAATCACATCATCGATTCTCAAGATCATCTCAGCAGCTTCGGCGGCTGATTTTATTGCCTGAGTCTTCACTTTCAAAGGTTCGACAACTCCATCGGCAAGAGCGTCATCGACTTTTCCGCTAAAAACATTAATTCCCCATGTGATTTTTCCTTGGTCGTGCGCAACTCTCATTTCGACTAGAGTGTCAATAGGATCCAAACCTCCGTTTTCTGCAAGAGTTCTCGGAATGACTTCAAGAGCTTCTGCGAATGCCTTTATTGCGAGTTGTTCTCTGCCAGAATATTTTTCAGCAATTTTTCTCAATCTCATCGCGACTTCCTCTTCTGGAGAGCCTGCACCTGCGACTATTTTTCCTATTTCTAGTGCTGAAGAAACTGCTCCGACCGCGTCTTCGACAGACCTGTCAATCTCATCGACGACATGTTCAGTTGAACCTCTGACAAGAATAGTGACCGCTTTAGGATTTTTAGCTTCTCTTATGAATGTCATCGCCTCTCCGCCGATTTTCTTTTCCTCGACCAACTTGGCGAATCCTAAATCATTTGATTGCAAATCGTCAAGATTAGAAATAATTTTACCGCCTGTTGCTTTGGCTAAAAGTTCCATGTCAGATTTCTTCACTCTTCTGGTTGCGAGAATTCCTTTCTTTGCAAGGTAGTGTTGTGCGACGTCGTCGATTCCCTTCTGGCACATCAAGACGTTTGCGCCTGATGCCACGACTTTCTCTACCATGTCCTTCAGCATCTTCTGCTCTGTCTCGAGGAAAGCCTGCATCTGTTCAGGTGAAGTAATCCTGATTTCAGCATCTGTTTCTGTCTCTTTGACTTCGAGTGCTACGTCCAAAAGTGCGATTTTTGCGTCGTCGATTTTCTTCGGCATACTAGGATGGACTACTTCTTTGTCTACCACAATTCCCTTTATCAATTCGGTGTCTTCGGCAGAACCTCCATGTTTCTTTTCCCTCTTAATGTCATCAGTATCAATCACGATTTTACTTCCTTCCATTCTTGCTACTTCCTTAACTGCAGACACTACAACATCTGCGAGATGTGGCGATGCCCTTTCGACTGATTTTCCGGACATGGAAGTCAATGCTATCATCTTCAAAGTATCAGTATCTCCGAGGCTAATCGGTCTTGCTATCTCTTCCAAAATTTTCAAAGCTTCATCTTTGCCAATCTTGAACCCTCTGGTGATTACCGTGGGATGAATGTCCTGCTCGAGAAGCTCTTCGGCCTTCTTCAAAAGTTCCCCGGCCAAAACTACTGATGTAGTTGTCCCGTCGCCTACTTCCTCGTTCTGCGTCTTTGCTACTTCAACCATCATCTTCGCAACAGGATGTTCGATCTCCATCTCTTCCAAAATTGTAACTCCGTCGTTTGTGATCACTATATCTCCGATGGAATCAACCAGCATCTTGTCCATTCCCTTCGGACCTAGAGTGGTTTTTACGGCGTCTGCCACTCCCTTCGCTGCAGCTATGTTGTTACGCTGAGCGTCTTTGCCCATCTGTCTGAGCGTTCCCTCAGGTAAAATTAGAATAGGTTGTCCGCCTAGATTTCCCATCATTGCATTTGCCATGTGTATACCTCCTAGAACTCAATATATGTGTATGTGGGTATACATATTTAAAGTTTTTCTTTCATTCTATTGTTGAGATCTTTAGAAGATTCTAGTTCAGAAAGTTCTTTTTCAAGAATTATCGGAACGCCCTCTACATTTTCTTCTTTGGATTTCTTGAGTACTAGAACAGCCTTGCTGGAGAATACATTCGACAACTGTTTAACTACACTTGCATCTTTCTCCATTCTTGTTTCAGTTTTTGATAGATGAGTTATCAACGAGAAATTACTTTTACCAATTATTTCAAATGGTGAGGAATAAACTGGAGAATTATCAATCCCGATTCTCTTGAATTCGTTCGAAACTTCGTTTTGGAACTCGTTCTTTGGTTTCAAGTAAACAGGTTCTGAAGTTTTATTCAGCTTGAAATTATTTCTCAGCTCGATCTTCAATGTCGTTTCAAGTTTGCTGACTGTATCTTCTGTTGGATTCACTCTGTTCTTTTCGATTTCATAGAGGGCCTTCTTGGAAATACCAACCAAGGATGACAATTGCCTCAAACTGAAACCCAGATCTTCTCTTTTCTTTCTTAGAGAAGTAGTGTCGATTTTTATCGTGTGTCTCCCTCTCGAAGAATCAACCACAGGGATTTTTTCCTCATCTAAGAAATTCTCAAAAAGAGTTGGTGTAATCACAGGGAGGTCGAATCTTGAATAGACCATCTGATCGTTCAGAAATTCCCTGTTGTTCTTCACAGAAACTATCAGGGGATAGGCAGAAAGGAAAAATGAAATGGATTTCAGGCTTTTCATCTGCCCTTCATTCACACTGTCGACATTCAGTGCCGATTTCACGAGCATGAGATTCTCTCTCTTAGCTGCTATGTCGAAAGACCCCTGGCTTAGTAAAACTTGAAATTGTTTTGAAAGCAAAGAATTAACTAGCTTATTCACCAAAAGAGATTTATTAAACATCTTTATCTAAAACCTTATTGGTAGCGGATAAGGATAAAAATGTGTGTGTAAGTATACGGGCCGGTAGCTTAGCCTGGTTAGAAACACTACCAAGTGTTGATATGCAGCCGACTTATATGTCGAGGCTAGGAAATCGGCAGGTCGAGGGTTCGAATCCCTCCCGGCCCAATTAAATGTGATGAAATGAAATTAGAGAATATGAAAAACAAGTACGAGTTTTGGACTGACAAAATAGCAAAAGAAATCGTTGAGATGAAAAAATTCAGATATTTGGATAAATCAGTTCCGAAATTCAAGAGGTTTGTAGTAAAGTCTGCTGCCTCAATCTCTGGAGTTCTCCACATAGGAAGATTAAGCGATACGATAAGAGTGGAAACTGTTCACAGGTCATTGACTGATTTAGGATTCAAATCGGATTTCATTTGGTCTGCAGATAATGTTGATCCGTTGAGAAAAATTCCAAAAGGCGTTCCGGAAAATTACAAACAATACATTGGCGTGCCTGTCACTGAGATTCCTGATTCTGATGGTTGCCACAAGTCATACGAAGAGCATCACAGATTATTGTATCTGGAAGTTGTAAACCAATTCATTCAAAGTAAGATGAAAGTTTATTCGATGAGAGAAGAGTATCTCAAGGGAACTTTCAAGAAAGAAATAAAAATTATTTTGAATGATTACGAAAAGGTTGTTCAGATATTGAACAGCCACAGGCCGAAGGAGGATCCTTTGCCTAAAGATTGGAGTCCCTGGCAGCCAATTTGCAAAAACTGTGGAAAGATAATCACCACTCGGGTAACTAAAGTTGAAAAAGGGAAAGTACATTACATTTGCAAAGACTATTCGTTCAAAACCCAAACTGCAGTTGGCTGTAAATATCAAGGGGTGGATGATCCATCTAAAGGAAATGGAAAATTACTTTACAGAAGCGAGTTGGCAGCTCAGCACGTACACTGGAAAGTTAGGGCTGAAGGGTTCGGAAAAGAATATATAGTTCCCGGTTCGGCTTTTTGGGTCGCAACTGAAATTATGGAAAAGATTTTGAATTTCCCGTCTTCAATCCCTATTTTTTACGAGCATTTGGTTATAGATGGGAAGAAGATGTCTGCTTCTCTTGGAAATATAGTCTATCCTCGCGAATGGCTGAAGGTTGCAACTGCTGAATTACTCAGATTGCTATTTTTAAAAGATCCTATGAGGGAGAGGAATTTCAGATGGGCTGACATTCCATCGATGAATGACGAGTATGACAAGCTCGCAGAGATTTATTACGGGTTGAAGAAAGCTCCGAATGAAAGAGACGAAATTAATTTCAAGAGACTTTTCACGATGCTTCAGATAAAACCGATTCCAAAGAAGTTTGAACACACAGCTCCATTTTCAGTCTTTGTCGAGATTGTGAAAATACTTCCGGAAAAAAATCAGCTGAAATTTGCAATGAACAAGCTGAAAGAGTTCGGGCATAAAGCCAAAGATGAGAAAGGAATTAAAGAAAGATTAGAATACGCGAAGATCTGGTATCAGAAATATGGGCAGAAAGAAACTGTGAGAATAGAATTGTCCAGAGACATCAAAGCTGGGATTTCTGATTTAATTGAGTTGATAAAAAAGGAAAAAGACGGAGAGAAGCTGCAAAAAGAAATTTTTGAAATAGCTAAGAGGCATGGAGTGAAGCCGATTGAGTTTTTCAAGAACATATACAAGATTCTATTAAATTCTGAGAGAGGGCCGAGGCTCGGACCGTACATAATTGACAGAGGAAAAAGTGAAGTCATACAGATATTGGAAGAGTATGTATGAAGAAATTAAGGATTATTATTTTCCTTCTAATTATTTTGGCGGTTTTTGTTTTTGGATATTTCCAATTAGGAATAAGACCAAGAGTGGAACAAAATGCAAGTGAGATAAAAGTCCCACCTGGATTCAAGATTGAAGTTTTTGCCGAAGGATTATCAGCAAGCCCTGCTTCGTATCCAGGACCGAATGACGGGCCGAGATTTCTGGAAATAAAAGATGGTGTTTTGTTTACTTCGCTGATGCGACAAGGGAAAGTAGTGGCTCTTCCAGACAAAGATGGGAACGGTAAAGCAGATGGAGCAGTAACGGTGATTGAAGGATTGAGGAATCCACATGGAATAGTTTTTTCTGATGGTTGGTTTTATGTTGCAGAAGAAAACAGGATTTCGAGATTCAAACTTGAAGGATTGAAGGCTGATAAGAATACTTTGGAAGTTCTTTTTGACAACCTACCTTCTGGAGGTCATATTACCAGAACGATTAGAATTAGCAATGATACTCTTTATTTGAGTATAGGGTCAAGCTGCAATGTCTGTTACGAGGAAGACGAAAGAAGGGCTGCAATTTCTGCATGCAGTATTGAAAACAAAACTTGTCTAGTGATCGCAAAAGGTTTGAGGAATTCTGTGGGAATGATTTTCTACGATGGGAAGTTGTGGGCTACTGATAATGGAAGAGACATGATAGGAGAGGATGTTCCGCCAGAAGAAATCAACATAATAAGAGAAGGAAAGAACTACGGCTGGCCAGTTTGTTATGGAAATAGAATTCATGATACAGATTTTGACAAGAATGTTTACATTAGAAATCCATGTGAAGATACAGAACCTCCAGTTTTTGAGATGCAGGCACATTCTGCACCCTTAGGTTTGACTTTCTATAATGGGAACAATTTTCCGGAAGAATATCAGGGAAATCTGTTTGTAGCTTTCCACGGTTCATGGAACAGAAACATTCCGACTGGATACAAAATTGTGAGAATTCATATGGAAGACGGAGTTCCTAAAAATATTGAAGATTTTGCAACTGGCTGGTTAAAAAATTTCACAGTTACAGGCAGACCTGTTGATTTGATAGTTGGAGACGACGGAAGTCTTTTTGTTTCAGACGACAATGCAGGAAAAATATA
>Ga0209541_10004214_pt1 | contig 25721 bp, 27 predicted proteins | sample RifCSPlowO2_01_FD_184027 | JGI IMG/M metagenome (GOLD analysis project Ga0209541, IMG submission 184027) | Groundwater microbial communities from Rifle, Colorado - Rifle CSP2_plank lowO2_0.1 (SPAdes) (version 2) | ecosystem: Environmental > Aquatic > Deep subsurface > Groundwater | place... | reverse complement strand
GGATGATTCAGGAAGCAAAGATAAAATTTTGGGCATATCAAAAAATAAAACGCTACGGCGAGGCATAGTCACGGCTACGTTGGAGTTATGCAACACAGCAAAATTATAGAGAAAAAAAAGAAATTACAAACGCTTTCTTATATCTTTGACAAGGTCTCGTGCGTCGTCTTTCATCGCTAACCCAAAGGCAAGCGCAAGACCGAGCATAATGCCTGCAAGTACGATAAGGAATGCGTTTTCTGCAACGTCAATTGCAATACCCACTTGTCGTAGGACGATGAGCGCTACAAAAATAAGTGTCAATGCCTTTCCAGCCGATGCAAGCATTGATTTCTGTTTTGATTTAACTTCACGTATCTTCTTCGCGATGTATTCAGACAAGACATAACCCGCAAGTGCAATCACGACTGCAAGGATGATGTTCGGAATCCACAATGCTGCTGCATTCAGAAAATCAGCAAGAGAGGTTAAATTTGCAACCTGTGCTGCTGGTGTCAAAAACACGACAAAGATATACCATTTTGTGATTAACCCAAACAAATGACTGAGGTTCCAGCTGCCAACTTCTCTTTGCAAATCAAGCTTCTCAACAGCTTTTTTAATCAAACCAGTTCTATCAAGAACATGACGTACAACCATGCCGAGAAGCGCGCCTAACAAATACCCAAAAATCAGAATGACAATTGTTGCAATAATAGCAGGCAATGTAGAAATTGTCCCTGAAACAATACCGACCAACGGTTCCGCGATAGCAAAACCTGTAGCTCCAATAAATCCCATGACTATCACCTCTAATGACAAGTGATAGAATTCTCTTAGCGTTTAAAAACTTTTCGGAATGTATATGAGCGAACTATACATCCACATATCTATGAAGAAATATGAGTTTTTCGATCATACTGCAGATGTATTGTTTCAGGCGTATGGAAAAACACTTGTTGAGTTGTGTACGAATGCCGCGCTTGCGCTTCAGGATGTACAGGTCAAACTTTCCACCGTTGGAGCAAAAAGAAAGAAAACAATTGAGATAACTGCACAAACACCGGAAAAGTTGTTGTTCGATTTTTTGCAGGAACTTGTGTTTGTCAAGGATGTAAACCAATTGTTGTTTTCAAAATTTAACATCAAGATTGTCGGAACGTACAAGCTTACGGCGCAGTGCTTTGGTGAGAAAATCAATTTTAAGAAACACGAGTTGAACGTTGATGCGAAAGCAATTACGATGCATCAGTTTGAAGTTAGTAAAAAAAAGACAGGATGGAAAGCACGGGTTATTGTGGATATCTAGCCACTGACGTTACGAAAGGAAGAAAAAAAATAAACGTTTACGTACTTTTTTATCGCCTTCCTTTTGCTCAAATGACCACCGTGAAAGTAAAGCATTTGCAGCACATTGAATGGAACATGACTTCAAAAGCGCAAATTTTAAATAATACTTTAGATATACAAAGTAATACAATGGAAACGATTAGTCTCAAGCTTGAAGATGATATCTTAAGTGAAATAGACAAAAAGCTCGTCGCTCACCGTTACAGTACGCGAACAGAGTTTATTCGTGATGCTATTAGAGAAAAGCTTTCTGATCTCGAAAAAGCTGAGCTCCTCAAGAGTCTTGTGAGGCTTCACGGCTCGTCAAAAAAGAAGACAACCGATGCACAACTTGAGAGGGTACGCGAGCGTGCATTTGATTTGCTCGACAAAGTCAGATAAGGTCTTGTGGTCGGTGAGGTTTTGTTATATCGCTCAGCTCTTTGAAGTGATGGTCAAGGGTTACCAACAGAGCATGATTATCCCTTGCAATGAGCGCGTGAAGTGCATCCATTCTCGGAACATCTCTTTTTGAGGCAAGGTCTTTTGCACGCCTGCGTTGTTCATGAGTTGATTGAACGTAGGCAAGTACATTGCGCAACGGTCGAAAGATGCCCTGAATGTCGAACGCACTATATCCAACTGCTTTGAACTCTATGATAATGGCGTCAGAGTAACATATTATCTTATCTGTGATTATAACTTTCTTGAGCAATTGGTGAGCCCATTCGCCTTTTGGCATGTTCGGCTCGTTTCTATCCTCTATAAAGTCGAGCCAAATCGAAGTGTCGAAATAGTAACTACACATAGTATCAAAAATATATCCAAAATTAATAAATGTAATGAACAAATAGGAAGCAAGTGTGATTGTGGATATCTAGCCACTGACGTTACGAAAGGAAGAAAAAAAATAAAACGTACGTTCAAATTTTTCTCGCCTTCCTTTTGCTCAAATGACCACCAACAAGTGCGAAGTACGTGTGCAGTCCAGGATGTAGTACAACCAATTTACTTTAATTTATTCTTGAAACGGGACCAAAAACTATTTTTGACTTCACTAACTTTAGTTTTAGACTCATCTTTGTTTGTTTGCGTACTTTTCAAATCCTTCTTTGCAATCCAAGTCAAAAAAGAGGTATCAGCTCCGTCAATATCAATAATTTTATCTTTATGTGTCATGATACCCAGACCGTGCTCCTCATCCCACGTGCAGTCAAATTCGTATCCCACATAAGCTAAGCCATCTTTCTCCACATTCAAAAGATGTACGACAGATAATCGAATGAGTGCCTTAAAATCACTCTCGCGAGATGCGTCCGGCATTAATTCTTCTTTATCTCTTCCTTCATACCCATAAGAAGTTTGAAGCTCTCTATATTTTTCCAATAACGATTTGAGAATTTTCTCTTTAATTTTTACTTGATTTTCAACTAAAAACTTAAGAGCACTTATATGTGATTTTGCAATGGTTGTTTGGTCTTGAACCATATCTCCACCAATCTCAACTTTAACGGTCCCAGACTTCTTATTTGGATATTTTGAGGAGGTAGGCATTTTCTTACTTTGAAAACCAGACCACACTTCTAATATTACTTTTCCGGATTTAATTTGCCGTAGTGCATTCTTATCGTCCATTATGTTAACCTCTCCCCGCTTGATATCCCCTGCTTTTTCAAAATTAAACCTCAACAATCTTCCCGCCTTTGCCCACGTTAATACTTTTTGTATTTCCAATCATTTCTTCAATCCCTTCACATTCGTGGACATGCCCGCAAAAGTGAAACGCTGGCTTGAACTGTTCGATTGCTTTCTTCACCGCAGCGCTGCCGGGAAAGAACGACATCTTTTCGGTCAAGCTGTCTTCTGAGTGAACATGCGTTACCATTATTTTTTTCTTTGCGTCTTTGATAGCATCATGGCTTTTCTGCAACAACTCAAATAATTCTTTGTCATCGATGATATGCGGTCCAACATTCGCATGGCCCGCACCAAAAAAACCGATGTCTCCAATCTTCATGCTATAACCATGCAGATTGTAAATCTTGTATTTTTCAGATAAAAAGTTAGTAGTCGCAACACTTTCATGATTGCCTGGAATGACCGCTACCTTGACATGACGTTTCTTGAAAGGACCAATAATATTATCAGTCATGCTTTCGTCAAGTGTTAAATCTCCACAAAGTAAAACTAAGTCGACCTTCTGCTGCTCAGCCTTTTCCGCGAGCTTTTCTATCCAGCGCGTGTCCCCATGCACGTCGCTTGCTGCTAATATCCTCATTCCCCCTCATCTGTGCCCCTGATTTATAAATTTTACTTCTTGTGAGTGACAATTTAGCTTGTTCGTTCCACTATCTTCAGCTTTTCCGTCAAATGGACGATATTGCTCGGTTTGCCGTTCTTCTCTCCTTCATAGACACAGAAGCGAACGCCATCTTTGATTTCCTTATCGAGGTCTTCGAGAGAAGTCATGAATTGTTTTCCCGAACGATTCGCACTTGTTGTGATGATTGGAGTTTGAGCAAGTTCAACAACGCGATTGAACCAGTGATTAGGAATACGCACACCAATTGTTTCCGCACCCATCGATACACTGGGCGCGATTACGTTATTTTGTTTCAGTTTGAGTATGAGGGTATATGGTCCCGGCAATTTGTCCAGCCATTTCTCGCCTTCTTTCGGAACAACACAGTGTTCTCTTATCCAATCTTTGCTCGGTACCCATAATGAAAACGGCGATTCCTTGCGCTCTTTGAGTTTTCGTATTTTCTTTACTGCTTTTTCATCGAGCGCGTTGCAGCCGATACCATAGATGGTGTCTGTCGGATGGATAAATATATCACCTTCATTGATTCGTTCGATTAACTCCTGTACCCTGAGCTGGACCTCACTCTTTGTCAACGTTTCCATATATAGTCAAACCAAATGGACGCTTTATATAATTTGCGTTTGCGTTATATATAAAATTTAAAGGACACCATAGCCCTGCAAAAACGCATATTCTTCTGGTGTAATCTCGTCGTCATCAAGCCATTGTTGGAGTTCGTCGTTTGCCATTATCTCACCCAGTTCGTTAAAGGCTGTGTTGTTTCTTCCATCGTCAGCTTGCGCACGCGCTCTTCGAAAATACGCTGTATTTTTTTCATGTAGCTTGCATCAAGCTCTTCACTTCCAAATACTTGTTTCCTGTCGCTCTTTACATATTCCATTTCTACCACCTCATAGTTTGGGCGCCGGGGACGGGAAGTCCGTGATAGCATTTCGAACCCGTACGGCGTTCGAGGCGCCACCTCGTCTTGAGCGAAGCGTCATACCTGCTTAGACGACCCCGGCTGTGCCCGAAAGTATTAAATATATGATTTCAACCAATATGTTTGCGTTCGAGACGTCACTTCGTTTTTGGCAGGTGTCATGCCTGCTTTTTTTACTTTTCATTGCTTGTTTACTCCATAGTTATCCCGTGATAGGTCGCCGCGGCTGGGAGTTTCACCCAGAAAGCATTCCAGCTTTACAGTGATTTGAACCCAGATGCCATTTCTGGCAGTGAAGTGTCAATCCACCGCAATTCCAGATTATGCGACCGCGGCATAAATTTTAAATACTTACGCATCTCTACCTGATTAGTGTCAATCCATTGCAAGCCAGATTATGCGGCTTTTTTCTTTTCTCATCATTCTTCTTTGTAAAATTCCCTTTATATATCTCACGCGCAGGGTTGTCCAGTGGCGCTTATTATTTGTCCAGTGGCTCTGAAAACAGCAAAAATAAGCTTAATTTGTCCAGAATTGGGCCTTAAATCGGTTGTCCAGTGGCTTTCGTTCTTTTAAAGTAGTGTTACTAAAATTTAGATTCTCTCTTTTGTTTGTCATTGGGATGAAAATTCTTTTTTTTTTCAGCACATGCAGTGTGTGATATTCTGGCACGGTCGGCTGGTCCATCCCGAGATATTTAAAATGTGTTTGATGAAGTCCCATTGATTCGAAAATATCTTTCCATTGAGACGGTGTTCTGAAGTTGTAGGGAACATTTATTTTTTTTGAGGGCTCGTCACTGTATTGAACAACCCTATTCGAAAAATGGTCGAAAAAGATGTTTGCATGTCGCTGTTGTTCTGTTGTTAATGCTTTGAATTCTTTTGAAATGCTGTCTGCAGGTTCACCGTATGAAGGCTCCTGTATATGTGAACCAATTCCATACACCGATTCGATGATGACAATTCGCCCACCCTGCTTTGTTCGCTCTTTCGCATCTCGTAATGTTTCGATAGGATTATCGCTGTGGTGCATGACGGTGAGCAAAAGTGTTGTATCATATTGTCGAGCATCTGGTATCCGCTCTCTTTGCTCGAAAAGAATAAACTCCAATCCTGTTTCATCAATGTTTTGATTTTTATAGACATCAGCAAGCACGACATCATGACCTGCGTCTGCCAGTTTTTTTCCTATCTGACCATCACCACAGCCAATATCGAGAACTGTACCATGAACATACGGAGCAATCTGTGAATACACAGTCTGCGCTCGTCCTGCGCGTGCCATTTTGATGAGGTCAGATGTATAGCCTGACCATTGTAAAGTAATATGTGTTGCTTTTTCGTAGAGTTTTTTGTCTCCATACCGAGCACCTCGAACAATTTCTTCTGCTAAAAACTCTGGACTTGGCTCACCATGCGCTGCAACAGGTCGTATCGCTCCAAGCACTGATGTAAGTGTCCGCGTAATATAACCTCTCAATATCTCATCTTCTAAGAGTTTCCTAAATGACGATATTTCCTCTCTAAACGCGTTCAGTTTCATCGTCAATCAAAGTCAATCACAACACCATTCCATTCACATGGTGTCGTAACTTTCTCGTCCTCCTCGTCGCGTACAAAAAAATGGATTATTCTTCTTATTTTGTTCATGTTGTAACTGTAGGATAGTAACTAATATTTAAATAGTTCTTCCCCCTTAGGAGGGTAAACATGAATAGTGAACCACTCAAAAAGTTAGGTCTTACTGATGGAGAGGTCAAGGTATATCTCGCGCTCATCAGATTAGGAGAAACAACCTCTGGTCCATTGGTCGATGAGTCCAATGTGTCCATTTCAAAAGTTTATTCCATCCTTGAGCGATTATCAAAAAAAGGATTAGCAAGCCACATCGTGAAAAAGCAAACAAAATTTTTCAAGGCTGCTGACCCGCAGCGTCTGCTTTACTATGTTAAAGAAAAAGAGAAAGAGCTTCAGCAGGACGAACAGAAGATTAAACAACTGATTCCCGAATTACAACTTCAGTTTGGCGCAGCAACAACATCAGAAACCGCACAGGTCTTTGACGGCTTGCGCGGTATCCAGACGGCTCGGGAAAGAACATTAAAAGTCATGAAAAAAGGAGATGAGATGTGGATTATCGGCATTGCTCGTACGCCCTACGAAAACATCATGAGTCCGTATTTCAAAGAGTATCACAAACGGCGACATACAAAAGGAATAAAATGTCGTTACTTATACAATGAGTATGCGCGCAAGCCTTTCGGAGAAACCTCTGCGTCATACCCATTAAGTGAAGTCCGTTACATGCCTGATGGACTGATTACCCATTCTTGGATTGAGATTTACGCAGATACAGTCACAATCGGCATCAACAAAGGCAAATCATTTTCTGTCATCATCCAAAATCAGGAAGTCGCAAACTCTTTTAAGATTTATGCGCAGTTATTATGGAGTATTGCGAAAGCTTAAATTCTCTTTTTGTGAGCAGTAAGATAGCGGCGGAAAAAGTACTGTACAAATCCGTTTTCATCTTTTCCTAATGCCTGGTAATATGATTTTCTTTTTTTGTATTCGATGATAAGCATGGGATACCCATTCCACCATAAAATGTAATTCATAAGCAATCGTCCAATTCTGCCATTGCCGTCGCCAAACGGATGGATTTTTTCAAACTGATAGTGAGAACGTGCGGCTAACTCAACCGGATGCAAAGGTTTTCTGAGAAACAGCACCAAGCCACTCATCAATTTTTGAACATCCTGCCAGTCTGGGCCGACATAGTCTCCAACACGAACGAGATAATCGCGAAAGTGTCCGGAGATTTCATGTTTGGTCTCGCCAAAAATAGCTTGATGCCATTGCAGAAGTAGTTTGATATTGATATTTTTTTTCGTAGACAGCATGTCAAGAAAAACCTTGCTGTGCGTTTCCGTTTCCCGAATGTCCCTCAGCGGCTTGTTTGGCGCAATTTTGTCATGAATGATCTCGCGCGCTTCATGCAGTGTGATAGTAGAACCTTCAATGGCGTTGGTATTGTATGTAAAAGCAATAGCAATCTCTTCTTTCTCTTTCTCTTGGATTACTTTGGGAAGACGAGCCCATTCTGTTTGAAAATGCTTTTTGATGCTGTCAAATTTATGATAAAGAGGGGACTGAAGTTCATTTAGAAAACTCTGTTTAATTGATTCAATTGACGCAGGAATTTCTGGTCCAAGGTATTTTTCTTTCGTTGCGACTTTATCACCAACTCTGATGGAATGATGTAAGTAAAAGTAGGTCTTACTCCCTCGTTTTCGGGTTAGGATGCGCATAATGTATGTACACTTACACAGTATTTAAATCTTACTGTTTTTAAAAAATGTAGTGGCACAAACAGACACATATCTTCCACCCCCATAATCCTTTTAAAGTCATCATCAAGCCACATATTTTTTGATGTGCAGCCTCGTAAGCATCAGCGACCTTTCTCGTGCGGAAATTCTTTTTATAATTAATGATGCACTTGAGCGTAAAAAAGGAAAAAAAATAGATCATTTTCCCGGCGTGCTTGCATCCCTCTTTTATGAAAGTTCTACACGAACACGAGAGAGCACCGAATGTGCAGCACATCGTTTAGGAATGCATGTCATTGGCTTTTCCGGCATCGAAGGCACTTCTGTGCAAAAAGGTGAACCGCTTGCAGATACGTTGCGCATGTATCGCGGATTTGGAGCAAACGTTATCGCGTTGCGTCATCCGCTTGAAGGCGCTGCACGATATGCTGCTGATATTCTCAACATCCCGGTGATTAACTGCGGGGATGGAAGTAATCTGCATCCTACGCAAACGCTGCTCGATTTAATGACAATCATAGAAAAACGAGGTTCGATTGATGGCTTGTGTATTGCGTTAGTGGGCGATTTGAAGTACGGTCGAACCGTCCATTCATTAGTTGCCGGATTGAAGATGTTCAGCAACATCACCCTATGGCTTGTCGCTCCCGACTCACTGAAAATGCCTGTACATTTTATTGAACAGTTTCCAGGAACTATTCATCATGCACACGACATTGCTGAAGCGGATGTTGATATTCTTTATATGACAAGAATTCAGCGGGAACGATTTCCGCAAGGTCCCGAAGGAGAATTTGAGTTTGACAAAGTATCGCGAATATACCAACTTACGCCTGCAGTGCTTGAAGGAAAAAGAGTAGGAGTAATGCATCCATTGCCGCGATATAAGCATCGCATTGAAATCAGTCTTGCGGTTGACTCACTGCATAATGCATGGTATATTGACCAGGCGGAGAACGGAGTCTTTTTGCGTGAAGCACTTTTGTCCTCGATGATGCTGAACAAAATTTCTCGACGGAAGAATGAGTTTATTCCAGGTGCTTGGAAAGAACTGTCCGTTAAAAATCATCCGAAGGACGCACAGGAAACAGTTTATCGAATAGACAACGGAACGCTGATTGACCATATTCACGCAGGCAAAGGAAAAGATGTGTTAAGCGTGTTACAAATAGATGCAACAGCAAAGTTTGTCTATGCCAGCAATATCAGCAGCAAAATGCACGGACGAAAAGATGTTGTCGGTTTTCCTGACAGAGAATTAACTGAGAGAGAGCTGAGTAAGGTTGCATTAGTTGAACCTGATGCTACAATCAATATTATTCGCGATAAAAAAGTACATAAAAAAGGGAAAGTGGTATTGCCCTCAATTATCGACGGGCTTGTCATCTGCCAAAATCCACGATGCATTACGTACAGGACGCACAATGAATTTGCGCCGCAAAAGTTTCAGGTTGTATCTCACGAGCCGTTGTTATTAAAATGTTATTATTGCGAAGTTCCGGTCGAAAGAGAAAAAATAAAATTAGAATGATTAATCCGAAAAAAGCTGGCTGATTGTTCCTATAAATTCCTCAGCAGTCTTCACTGCCCGTTCTGCATGTTGTGCCTCTACGCGTCCTGTTGTTCTGTATGTGAAGACTTCACGAGCTTCACGAGTTCTGTCATACTTTTCTGCGTAGTGATATGCATCCTCCATAAACGATTCAACGGTAAGATTTTGAATTGCAGATGTTGTTTCCAATGTTATGAGATACTCTTCATATAAGTGCCGTGCAAGTTTTTTAGTTTTTACAAGATAATAGACCACAATATTGTGTGTAATTGCATGAACACCTCTGATTCCATCTTCGAGTTTGGTTTTATAAGCATCTGCGAGGTACGCATGAACAATATAATACATGGCATAGTAGGCTGCAGACACCGCTTCTCCATAATCCGTGTACTCAGTCGTCACGCCAAGTTGTGGCTTAAGTGCTGATTCTTGCGATAATTTGTAAATGGCTCTTGCAGTCTGCAATCGGTTGAAGCTCTTTGTATTGTAAAAATGCATTAATTCATTTGCTGCATCAGGTGTTATTTTCTTGAGATTATCTTTGACGAATAACTCGCGAATAAGTTTCTCTGCGTTCTGCTCTTTATGCTGTCTTGTTTGTTTCATTGGTATGCACGTTCAATCAAATGGTAATAAGTCTCAATGTTATGTAAGATAATGTGGTGTTTTCTTGCTTCGTTTCCAACGTTGAATTCGACTGTGTTCCTAATCATATCGAAGAAGCTCTGGACATCAATAACAAGAATGCTTTTCCTGACCTTGGTATAGTGTTTTGTTGCGGGTTCGAACCGTTGAATGTCTTCTTTTTCAGGTACAATAAGAAGTAAATCAAGATCAGACTTTGGAGTTTGTTTTTTTTTCGCATAGCTTCCAAAGACCAGCAGAACGAAAAAAGGGTTGGGTGAAGTCTCGACAACACTTTTTTTATAGACTGAAATCCAGGGGTGTTTTTCCAAAAATTCTTCGGTTCTGGCTTGCTCAATGCCAGTGATTATACTAAGAGGAACTTTTGGGTGAAACTGGACGATGTGCGCGGGAGGTACCAATTTGAGTTTAAGTACATTTTTCTTCACGAGTTCTTTCGTCAAATTGTACACATGAGCATATGGCTTTTTTTGTATGCGGGCGATTCTATTTATCGAGAACTCCTGTTCCGGCTCTTCAATGAGAAGCTTCAAAATTTTGAGTTGCAATTCTTTCATAGAGTTTATCTATATTTTGATATATTATTATATAATAATTAGTATAAAAGCTTTTCGCAATTTATTGCTGGTAGAAATAGAAAAAAAATAGAATGATTTCTTTGGTTCGTAAACCACAACACGGATTGGCGTTGCTGCCAGTACAGAAGGATGATATTACTTTCTAATAATCCGTTAGTTTCTTCTCAGAACAGAGGTGGACAAGTGTTGTGTTGCCTTCTCGGTTCAGCACTTTCTCTGTGGATACTAATTTGCCTTTTTCAAGCTTGTCAATCTTTCGCGAAAAATTCTTGTACGACATTTCGCCGCCACTTTTCAAAAATGACTGGAAAATGTCTCCAATCTTCTGTCCCGATGCTTCGCTGACAATCTGAAGGATGTTTTTCATATCATCATCAAGAGTGAGGTTGTCATCAAGCTGGTCAACTTTTACTGCTGCGCGCTGCACTTCATCAAGTGTTATCTTGCGCGATGCTTTTTCTTCGGCAAGCGTCGCAGCCTCACGCATGACAAATAGTCCGCGGCGGATGTCGCTCCATTCTGCCGTTTTATCCACAACTTTGGAAAATGCGTTTTCTTCCCACGCTTCGGGAACAAAAGCATAGGTTCTTCGCTCCTGCAAAATGCCCCGTATCTCTTCTTTATCATAGGGAAAGAACTCAACAAGCTCTGGGGTCAATCGTGACATGATGCGCTCATCAAGCTGTTGCACACGGTCTTTGTAATTGGTGATGAGAAATATTGCTTTCTTGTAGATGTCTTCCAACACCATATAAAGTAAGTCAAAATCTTCCAGCTTGTCAATCTCGTCAAATACAAATACTGCGCTTTTCTTGTTGAGGATAGTGACTGCACGCAAAAAGAGCTCTGAAGTTTTTTGGTTTGCGATAAACTGTATTCCCAGCTGCCTGCACAACTCACTCGTCATTTTAAATGCTGAATTAAATTTCCAGCAGTTAAGATAGAGAGGAATAACTCCGTCGGTTTGCTCTTCCAGCTCGCGCAACACGTGTTTGCACGCTGCAGTTTTGCCGATGCCCGGCGCGCCGTACACAAAAAGGTTTCGGCCATTACGCTCTTGCAGCAGTGGCTTGATTGCATTTGCAAATTGGCGTTGCTCTTTTTCGCGATACTTCAACATCTTTGGAAGAAAATCATAGCTTAACGGCACATCGTCACGAATCAGACTTTCATCCGCTTTGAGCATGTCCTTAAAAGAAGGCATGGAAATGAAAAATAAGAGGGATTACTTAAAGATTGCTGTGAAGTTATCGGTAATCTTGGTCGTAGGAGCAAAAGGAAGGCGAAAAAAATACGTAAAACGTTTAATTTTTTTTCTTCCTTTCGTAACGGCGGGACTGGAAGTATAGACAGTAACTCGTTAAAAGCCATAAGTAGAACGTGACGAGCAGGCTCGCTTTTCGTGAAGATTGTTTACCATTCCTACTTCTTGATACCATTTTATCACATAACTCGAAAATAGAACCGTTTTCACAAAACCTCAAACAAAATAAAAAAAATAATAAAAATTTACTTCTTCTTTCCTTCCATTGCCATGCAGTCTGGGCAGCTTTTCTTTGCCAGAGCGCCGACACCCATAAGCAGGAATAACAATGTAACACCATCAATGCCCCATAACATCCAGACACCGACGTCTTTCAATAACAACAATACACCAACAACCAAAAATAACCAGCCACAAATAGCCATACATTTTTTACAACCGCACATCATAACATTCACCTCAATTATATGTCTTAGGAAAGTAATGATTTACTGATATATAAGATTTGTTGATGGGTTTGGCTTATTTCTGACTTTTTGGAAACAGACGAAACCGTTTAAATGATGAGGTGGTCTTTTGTCAATTTTTTATCTGTGAACGAGACAGCTTAAAATTTGTTTAGATCTCTGAAACCTTTTTCTTTTCTCAGTCTTTTCACTATCTTCTGCATATCTTCTGCTTCTTTATCAGATAAAATTTTTTCGCCATGAAGAATTGCATCCCAAAAATCTTTCTTTTTGTTTGGCATAATTGCTGTGAAACGAAACAAAATATAAAATTTACTTCTTCCTAATCACTTTCATCCCCATGTACTTCTGCAACACATCAGGAATTTTAACCGAACCGTCTTTCTGCTGATAGTTTTCAAGAATCGCAACAAGAGCACGTGTGGTTGCAACCGCTGTCGAATTTAGTGTGTGCACAAAACGTGTTCCTTCGTTTGTTCTATATCGTATTTTTAATCGTCGCGCCTGAAAGTCTTTAATCGTGCTGCAGCTGACCGCTTCTCTATATTGCTGTGTCCGTGGCATCCATACTTCGAGGTCGTACGTCTTTGACGCAACCGCACCTATGTCCGCGCTACATAAAACAACAACTCTATACGGTAGTTTCAACGATTTAAATACAGCTTCCGCATTCTTCAGCATCAGTTCATGCCATTTCTTGCTGTCTTCAGGCTTACAGATTACAACCTGTTCAACTTTGTTAAATTGATGAACGCGGAACAACCCTTTTTCATCGACACCATGTCCTCCCGCTTCTTTCCTAAAGCACGGGCTTACTGTTGTCTGGAGAATAGGCAATTCTTCGATAATTTCATCCATGAATTGTGCAGTCATCGGATGTTCTGATGTCGCGATAAGATGCAAATCCTCATTCTCAATTTTATACAAAGCGTCCTGAAAAGCAGTCAAATCGCAAACACCTGAATACGGTTCGCGGCGCATCATCAGTGGCACACTTGTCAAAGTAAATCCTTTTTCTCTCAATATATCAAGTGTAAACCGGATAAGCGCTTGTTCTAAAAGCACTAACTCATTTTTGAGGAAGTAAAATCCTCTGCCCGCTATTTTTGCGCTTCGTTCAAAATCAGCGATGTCTAATGCTTCGCACAATTCAGTATGCGTCTTGAGCTGGAATTTAGGTAATGCAGTTTTACCCCATTTTTTAATTTCAATATTGTCTTCTGCAGATTTTCCGTCAGGCACGCTTTCATCCAGCATGTTCGGCAGGTGGAGCATTAATTCGTCGATGCGCAGGCGCAGTTCATCAACATGCTTTTCTTTTCTGGCAATCTCTTCAGGTATTTTTCGTGCATCGGCAACAATCTTTTTGACATCTTTGCCTACTTTCTTCGCTTCGTTGATTTCTTTTGATAAATTATTGCGGCGTGAACGTAGAATGTCTACTGCACTTTTCAATTGCCGCCATTCTTCATCTTTTTCTTTGAGTTCATCAACAAGCGGAATTTTGTCCGACTGATTACGTTTTTTAAAATTCTTCTTAACAAGTTCAGGCGTTTCACGGATAAGCTGGATGTCAAGCATAGCAGCAATAAAATGAGAATGTTATTTAAAGGTTGCTTTGGAAAGATTGATTGATTGAATAGCAGGTTTAGGCATGTTTACGCTGTCAAATCTACAACCAAGTGTTTCTTGTCAGGAACCGAAACGTAGACGTCTTCTCCTCCTTTGAGATTCAGACTACGTGCGACATCTTTAGTGATATACATGCCGAGTCTGTCGTGCGAGAGTTTTATTATTTTCTGTTTTATCTTCAGAGGCGTTTCCTTTACTTTAATTTCAGTTATTGCTTTGGTTATGGAAGCTTTCTCAAAGTCAAAATGTCCACAATTCCTGCATTGATAGCTTGTGACTGGACTATCCACATCTTGAATACGGACACTTATTTTTCCCATTTTCTCATTACATTCAGGACAGTTCATTTTGTTTATCACCGTTATTTTATTTTTACATTGATGACGTATAATATTTTTTCTTTAAGTTCACATAAAATGTAAAACCTATCATTTTCGATTTGAATTTTATCTCCTTTCTTCTTTTTATTTTTTATCAGGTAAATCAGTCGGACAACATCGCTCCATGCGAGTGAACCCTTGTGGAACTTCTCAAAGTGTTCGCTTCTCCTGATTTCCTCTCAAAAATCTTTGAACGCATATACGAAGAAATCGTTAGATAGCCTTTCACATCAGCTTCATCTTTCATTCGCCGATACTGAGGTTCAGATACCCTAAACCAGATTCTGCGCGCTTTTGCCATGTTATAACTTCTTCCCTCGCCGGACAAATGCTCGGATAACTGAAATGGGAGGCGATCCGTTTCTTCCAAGTTTGCTTGCGACTTCTTTCAGGTACACAACATAAGTCTCATGTAACAGTTCAATTTCTTTTTCTTCAAGGATATCTCCTATCATGGGTGAATTAAACGGTTTTACAAATATATAAATATTGTTAGTAGTAGTAAGTACTACTTTTTGTTATTTTTTCCGAAGCATTTATTAATGGCTTCAGTCTTATCATAATTAATGCAAGAGATACTGGAACAAGCTGGACTATCGAAAGTCGAAGTGCAGGTGTATCTAACACTCTCAAAACTGGGCTTGTCAAGTGCGTATAGAATTGCGGCAGAGGCTCATTTGTTTCGCGCAAATGTGTATGAGGCGCTTTCCCGACTTACTGAAAAAACGCTTGTCAGGGAAAAACGTATCGGTGGAAAACTGTTGTTTGAAGCAAGCGACCCGAGAGTCATTATGGATATTCTTGACGAAAAAAGAAGGAATGTTGAGAGCTTGATTCCCCAAATCTTGTTGCAGCAACGTTCAGTGATGAAAGAAACGGTATTCCAAGAATACAAAGGGCCTGATGCAGTGGTCAATGCGCTTTTTCACTTTCTGGACTATGGCAAACCTATTCTTGTCTGGGGCGTCCCAAAGACAGCATACGCATTGCTTGCGCCGAAAATTGACCTTTTTCATGAAGAGCGCATCAAAAGAAAAGTTGTCATGAAACATATTTACAACTCGACTGCGTACGAGCGCGTCAGCGTTCTGAAAAAAATGCCATGCACAAAGATAAGAATACTGCCTGCGTTGTATGATTCTGAAGTTGCGACGAACGTCTGCGGCGATGAAGTGATGTTTGTGTTGTACAAAGCACCGGTCAGTGTGATGCTTATCAAGAACAAAGATATGGCAGAGGCGTATAAACGATATTTTGAGATTCTGTGGACGAATGCGAAAAAAGCGTGATAACGTTTATTGTGACAGCACTTTCTCAATCCATTGTCTCACAAAAGAAAGCACTTCATTCTGCGCAGCAGGTGCGTAATGTAATGTTCCTGCGCGTTCGTGGCCACCACCTGAAACAGCCCAATGGCGAGAAGGTATTGCTGTTATCATCCCATTCAGATTAAACTGCAGATGTGTCGTGCGAATGATGAGCATGTCTTTTGCAATGCCCAAAACAAATACAGGCTTTGAATGGAGCGATTTAAGCCACTCATTTGTCATGCCCGTTACTTTACCATAACTGGGAAAATCGCCACTCACAATGTTCTCCAAATGAACTGTAGCAATAACCGCTTTTTCACTTTCTTCAATTGTTGTGTATCGTTGAATAACCTGCAACTGCTCGTGCATGCGTCGTTGTGCTTCATCATGCCAAAGCGCTACCAGCTGCTTTTGTCTTTCTTTGTTTGCTCCAAGTAAATCATCAACAAGAACCCGACCTTCCATCGAGCGAAGGTAATATGCTGCAAAATCAATACAGAGAGCTATCTTTTTCAGGTCATCGTGGATATAGCCTTCCTGCTCAGCAATTTGGAGATAGTGTTGCATTTCATCACCCTGCGATTTATCACCAATACCCGATAACGCAGGAAGAACTGAAACTGCTGCTTTTTTATTGATGAAACGACCAAGTTCCGTCGCAAGCATGCCTGCAGTGATGCTGGAATTATGACCAACCAAGTATGGATTAATGTGCACATCAACAATCGGACTGATGACGTCTGTGCTAATGAAATGATGGTCGACAATGACAATAGGACAGCCATAAATCTTCAGGCTTTTCAATGCCACTAAATCTTCTTTCCCTGAACCGTTGTCAACGACGATGATGAGCGGAGGCAATGTGTTTGAGCGAAGCATATCATTCGTCATTCCAACAATATCGCTCATGACATCACCCAGCGAATAAAAAGGAGCTCGTGTTGGCAACCTGCGGAAAAAACGCCATTCCTGAAATGAATCACGCTGCTGGTCACGAATGATTGGCAGAATACAACGCTCAAGTGCGACGGCTCCGCTGTATCCATCACAGTCGGCATTGTGACGAACGAAAATGGGACGATTTTCGATGATTGATTTTTTAATCAACATCGCCGCTTTTTCAAACCGCTCACGCAGCTTTTCCAGATGTTCGCTTTTTACCAAAAAAGGAATGCTTTCAATCTGCAGCTGCTTTGCTCTGTTGGTTTCAACTGCTTTGTCAAAGAGTTCAGGGTCCCGCTTTTCGATTGCATCAATTGAACCTTCGATTCGGTTATCATATTCCTGCAAGCGCAAGGTAATTTCGGCAATATCGCCTTTTTCAATCGCAGGGAAAGCACGAGCGCCCGGTTTGAGGAATGCCTTTGCGACTAATTTGCCAGTGCCGTCGTTGAGGAGGAATATTGTTGGACCGGTTGTCTGATGAATATTTTCGACACGGACAATTGTTGTTAGAGATTTGCCGATGTCCTCTTTTTTAAGTGAAATAAACATGATTGTTCAGAAGGGGAGATGCTTATATGTCTTGTGGGGGGCGAGCCAATCTTTAAAATTAGGATTACTTGTACAAGTCTGGAATAGCGGTCTTTGGAGCAGAAGGAAGGCGAAAAACTGTTTTAACTTTTTATTTTTTTTTCTTCCTGAGGTCATAGAAACTATGGATTCCTAAACATTCAATAGAATTTCTGAACTCTGAAACAAGCTCCATAGTTATCTTATTTTGCCCGTTAGAAAACGACCCGATTAGATAAAAATATAAGAACTAACGCTACAACAATTTCAAAAAGTGACAAGATTATTGAAGCCATTTTTTTCTTTGCGAAGACAGCTATTGAAAGTGATATCCATCCTATAACACTTGCACCGAACGCTATCCATAAGAGTGAAACATTTGTCATAACAGTAGCCTCTCTGATATTGCGATTATGATGCCGAGTAAGGCAAGTAAGATACCTGCGGTAAACGTGAACGCACTGTTTTCAAGGACAAAGCCCATGAATGCAATGAGTGAAATAAAAAATCCGCCAAGGAGCACAACTATTCCAATCCATACATTAGTGCCAATTTCACCTTTGTCCATTCTGATAATGAAGCAAGTTCATGCTTATATGTCTTGTGTTGGTTTCCAGTATCTCCGCATGGGTGTGGAGTGAACCCATCGTACACACCTCACCATTTTTTATTGCGGTCTATCTTAACTAAGTGTCTACTTTTAGGGTTCGCTCCAACGTGGTTCCTACGGAGATACTGTATAGAAAAGCGCTTTGAAATGATTACTCTTTCTCATACTCACGCTTAAATGCAGTGAAAGAAGAGATTATTTTTCTAATTCTCGCCTTATCTTTCCAAGTAATATGCGTGCGCGTTCTTTAAGCATCTGGAACTCTTCTTCCTGAAACTGTGTAAGAATGGAATACTGCATTCGCTCACGCATGTCGAGAAAAGTTGTACTATGTTCTAAATTTTTCGTTACATCCTTATCAAAAATTTCACGGATATCTGTTATAGTGAGTTCTTTCAGCTTACCTTCCTCAATTAAATTCTCGATCATCGCAAAAGTGCAGGACTGATTTCGTGATTCATACCCTGCATTGACAAGGATTGCAAGCAACCCATGATACAAAGCATAAAAGGCTGCGCTCGCGGACCAATCACTATGCCCAGTATTTCGAAAGTCTGTAATAGCTTCAAAATTTTGCAATGCCTTTCGCAAATGCTCCTCCGCTCGATGAGAATGAGGTTTTATTTGAACGAGCCCTTGATGTCTTTCACCACCGCGCTTTCCTTCTTTCAAACATTTCTCAATCTTTTCGTTGAGCATGCGCTATAACCCCAACTATCGTTTCAAAACCCCAGAGAACTATTCCTTGACGAAGTGCTGCAATAATAATTGGATCGGATTTCTTAAGATTACTTTTTAGATCTTCTGGAGTTTGCAAAATATCATGTACCATTATTGGAACAACCTCTTTAACTTTCTCAAGTAATCTTGTGAATTCCATATAATTCTTTTTCTCTAAAACAAACAAAATGTCAAGATCCTTTGGGTTTTTCTTTGAGGTTATATATGAACCGAACAAGACACATACTTTTGTCAAAGATTTTAGGCGTGTTACATCAGCGGAGCGCGATTTAATTTTATCTTTCACTTCCGAAGGAATAAATGCAAGCTCAAGAACACGAGCGGTTTTTGGGCTATTAAAATTGAGCGTGTATGATTTGATGTTGGCAATTTTCTTTGACTTCAAAATGCCCTCCTTCTCCAATTTTGACAGGATCTTATAGGTACCATTTGGGGTAATGTGACATTCTTTTGAAATTCCATTGATAGAGTAATCAGTTTGACTCGCTGCAAGGAGACGTAAGATTTTCTTTTCATTTGTTGTGAGCATTATCCACCTTTCGTTGATAATTATACACTTTTAGTATATAAACTTTACTTTTTGTTAGAAAAAATATTATGTCTCACTCTTTCTCATATTCTCGCTTAAACGCATCAAGAAAACGCTCGAAATCTTCTCTGGCGATGACGGCTCCACACGCATATTCATGACCACCGCCACGACCGTTGATACCTATGAGGGCGTGTTGCAAGACACCTGCAATAGGTTTCTTACGCGAACGAAGGCTGCATTTGTACTCGCCATTCTTTTCACGACAGACTAAAGTTACTTTATCTGGATGTAAATGTGCTATCTCATTACTCAAGTCACTGCTGAAGCTCCACTGGTTTTCTTCATACGTAAAAACGAAGAAATTGCTTTTTTGTTCTTGAGCTTTTGCCTGTGAGAGCAATTCATTATATTTTTTTTCAACAATTGAGGAATGCTTAAGGACAATGCGTGCTTCGGAACTTGAGGATTGGAATAGCTCGTCAGGATGCTGAATCTTTGCGAGCTGAGCGACACATTTCAGGCAGTGATTTGTTTTACCCTTCAGAACAAAAGAAAAAATACGCGCAAGCCTGCCTGCAGGGGACTCAAATAACGCCGTTTCAGGGTCTTTGACTGAGCTGTCCATCAGCGACGGATATTTCTTCATCAGTTCTTTTTTAAAATCTGGAACATACCAATCAGCAACACAACCAACCGCAGCTATCCACATATCGTCTGGGCGAGCTTTTTTTGTTATTTCGTATGCAATGCGCGTCGTTGGAATGTAGGCGTCAGATTTTTTTATTCGTGGATTATAATAATGGACGTTTTGCTTATCCTGTGGAGTGTGATGGTCAATCCAGTACACAGGAACTTTTGAGCCATCGATGAAGCTTTGGTCGACCACAGGCATATCGAGAATAATAACAGTGTCAGGTTGGTATTGGTCTATTTGACGTACCCAGTTCCGGTCCAAATGTGATGTTGTCTTGACGATAATGCCCTTGTTTTCGGTTCCGAGAGCTTTAAGGTAGCGATGCAAAAGAAGGAAGCTGCACAATCCATCAGGGTCGCTATCATAGAAAAAAAGAACTTTTTTTGAGGTTGACAAAAGGTTTCGTAACTCGGTAATCTGTGCTCGTGGTAGAATTGTAACCATGACGAGATGGAATAAGGAAGATAGATAAATGTTTCTATCCTACCAATGAAGCAAAGAAACGCTTGACAAAAGTCCACAGATTTGAAAGAACACTTGTTTCTTCATTGGTTTGCACGCGAGGCACAGATGATTCGTCAGAGGGTGTCAGCAGAATACTTTTCTTTTCGTTTCGTTCATTGTAGATGTCCGCCTGAAATGTCTGGAGTGAACCTTTTTTTTGTTCTGGAATGATGATTTCAAAACTAATAGTCTTCTTCTCTTTCGGACGCATCAGAACGTGAATGGTGTCTTTTTCAATACCAACTTCTGGGGGAACTGCAAGGTAGAGCGTCGTAATAATATAATAATCTTGTTCGTTTTCAAGAGCAACGGACAATGTAGTCGGATGCGCTGTATCAATAGAAGGCTCCATCGTGAGCACTGGTACAAGCGGTTTTCCTTCATCTGTCACGGTTACATTTATAATGAGGGGTTTTGAAACAAAATTTCCGTCCCCTTCAAGAAAAAATGCCTGGGATGTATGCTTTGAGTCGAGCGCATCGCTGAGTTTGAGATGAGTGACGTCAACATATCCCATCTGCCCATAGACAATGTCAAAAGGAACCCATTTTCCATCAACATAAACTTCTGCCCATCCATGACGAAGCCAGTTCGTGCCGAATTCTTCAAGTTCAGTATAACTAATGCCTGAAACATACCGCGCAGGAATACCCATACTTCGCGCAAATGCAATGAATAGTGATGTGATTTCGTCACAGACACCTGTTTTATGTTCAAGTGCCCAGCTTGAGCTTTGGGTAACCTGTTCTGTAAGCGATGACAAATCATATTGTATATTTTCTTCCACCCACGTCCCAAGCTTGAACAAGGCTACCATCGTGTCCTGTTCGTCACCGACAATTTCTTTTGCTTTAGCTTTGATTAAAAGATTATCAGAGTCAATGTGTTTTGAGGGTTGCGTGAGTTCTTGATGATCAGTAGAAACACGAAGCTGTGAAGGTTTAACTTTTGGAATATCGAACTTTGTTTTGATGGAAGAAGAAAGCGAATACCTCACTTTATTTCGCGGTGAAGTCCATACGAATTCAACTGATTGATTACCAATGGTTCCGGGGGTTGAGGTCTGAGCGTTTATTGCCTGCGTGCTTGTCGCTCTTGGAATATCGTACAGGAAGGCACGCAGCTCTTTTGGTGAACCATCAATATCGATTTCTGCAGACAGAGTGAGATTGAGTTGGAGTGAATCACGATCATACAATGTTGCTGACACGCAGGGCAGCAGAAGCAGGAGCATAAGTATTTGTTTCACGTTCGCCTCTTTTCACGATTATTTGTGTATCGAACAATGATGTATGTAGTTATAAATGCTATGATGAGCAGGATAAGCAACCACAACCCATACACTCTGATGAATGACATTCGTGGTGCACTGCATATCGATGTCGCACATTCTTCTGAGTCGCAGTCTAAAGTTAACTCATGTCGTTGTCTTGCGATGAATTCATTTCCTCTGCGGAAGATGAATTCAAGCTGATAGTTGCCCGCAAATTCTGGATTGTATTTGAACTGTTGTGCCAATAAGAAACGCTCACCTGGTTTTAATGGATATGGTCCAAGAATTTCATCAAATGGTGTTGTCGGTCCTCTGATGATTGACTCCAACAGACCTTTCAATCCGAGACTTGGGTTGTAACTATCTGACGCGTTCTTGATGACTGCGATTTCTAATGTAATGTCATCACCGATGTACTGCTCAAGCTGTTCTGGGATGGGTGCCTGCTTTTCATCCACTGGTAATTGCGTTCCTCTTGTTGTTGTCAAAGTGCCTGGCATCTCGGAAATGACAGCATACAAATCAACGACGTTCTTTTCTACATGCACAGCGCTTGCTGCTATCTTTGGAATTAAATCGAACAAGACTCGTTCTCTACCGATTTCTTGACCGTACGTTGTGTAGATGACGTCGATTGAAACATTTTCGCGTGCCGTCATCGGCATTTTTATTTTAATTCGTTTCTTTAACGACTCGCCGGGTTCTAAACGGTCGATGACTATCGGCTCTAATAATTGTGGTGTCAAAACTTTGTCTGACACCGGCAACAATGTCGTTTCAAACGCGCCGACACACGTAACAATAGTTTTTACAGGGTATAGCGGCAAGTATGGTTCAGCTGCACCAAAGGCAGACACTTTCAATGCTTTCAGCACATCTGCTTTCAATAATTCAAAGCCTTCAAGCATATTGACAAGCAATCGTTGTAAAACAAACAATTCTGACACGCTGCACAGTTTGCCTTCATCATATGCCTGCTGCATTCTATCAGTGAATACCTGTACGTCTGCTTTCAAATCATCAATCTGTGCGTTTAACTTGTCGGCTTCTTCTTGTGTTGCGATTGCGCCGACTTTCAACGCTGCAAGCAAATTAAGTTTCAAATCTTCAAATTTTGCTTTGATTTCAGCGGCTTTTGAAATAATATCTGTAATCGTTTCGTTCGATGCGTTCTGACAATTGGAAAATAAATCGTTGATTTGTGAGGTAAATTCATCAAACTTCAGTTCTATTATATCGAGGTCAGCGATGACTTTGGTGACTTCTTCGGGAGTGATGCCAACGTCGATACGAATGTTGTTGATGTTTGTGATGCCGTCGTTCGTGAATTTAACATCTGCTTGCACTATCGGCTGTGATTCAAATTCATCAGATAGAGAGAGTACTTCTAGCTCGATTATCGGCTCAATTTCAACCGTGACTGGAGGAGGAGTACTTTCTTCAGATGTACCTCGTCCACTACCGCCGCCACCTTCGCCACCACCTGCACCATTGCCCGTGTCACCACCACCGCCACCTTCTGCCACGTTGTCTATGGTAAAAAGCTGGTCGCTTGTGTCATTGTCAGAATTGCTGATTGCTGCATCTGCATAGAGCCAGTAGTCACCATCTGCTACACCGGTTGTGTCCCAGCTCACTTGGTACAACGCTCCAGAGCCGCCAATCGTGAAGTAACTACCTTCAGACAGATTTGTGCTGCCTATCAGCGTTCTTGTGATGTTGTCTTGTGTATAATAAAAGCGCACAACACCACCATCAACCGAGCCGTCCTCGTCATAGACGTACGCGCTGACATTAAATGTGCCGGAAACAGTGACATTGCTGTTTGGGTAATTCACCGACACATTTGCAAGACAGTTGCCTGCTGCACAGTTACGGACATAAACCGATTGGGTTGCAACGTCATTATCCTGATTGCCATGTTCATGCTCGGTTAAGTTGTCTATCAATTGGACGCGGAAAACGTTATAGCCTGATTCGTTTAACGTCATGTTAAATTTCACTGAGTCAGCACTGCCTGATGGAATTTCTGTGACGTTGGAAATGTTGATTTGTTTGCCCAAACGTGACACATTAACGCTGACGTTATACGCTTTAAACACAGAATCGTCATGGGCAAGCACCGTCATCTCAAAAGTTTGGTTGATATAGGGCAGACTGTTGTTGAATGTGATGTCACTCGATGTAATGCGAACATCGGGATGATAAAATGTTGTTGAGATGTTCAGCTCATTGTTACCTTCATCTGTCTCGGAGAAATTGTTCACATTGTCGGCACGCGCATTAAATGTAACTGTTTCATATCGTGCAGATGTGTACGTAAAATTGTACGCAGCAGTGTCGCCAAACTCCAGAACGTTCTTTGTAAGGTTGGTCTGGTTCACCTGCATATGTGTGCCATTACCGGTGATGTTAACTGCGACGCTGACATTGGCAAATGGAAGTGTTCCTTCGTTTGATATGTTAAAAAATAATGTCAGCGTTTCTCTGACGAAATGATAACTGCGGGAAGGTGAAACTGTAAAAGTGTTTGCCTTAATATCGGTTCCATTTGCGACGCTAATACTCAATGAGATGCAATTTGCTCCACCATAACCGCTTTCAACAACTTTATCTTCATCGTCAACACAAGCTTGCAGTGCGAATACGTTGTTTGTCGCATTCGTTACATTGACTGAGATGTTAAGAGCAGAGGTTCGAACATCTTGAATTGCTTCTGAGTAGTTGGTAAAGTTAATAATCGAACGCGTGCTGCTGTTGCTTGGGTCGCGCCAGTAGTATAACGTAAGGTTAAACTGAGTTCCAGTGATGTTTTTATTGCCTATGTTTTCAAATGACATGTTTGCAAAAATCTTTCTGTTGAATTGAACACGGCTGCTGTTTTGAACTGATAATTCTTTAAGTTCAAGGTCAACTGCACTTAACGCTGTAATCGTTGTTGTGAAATTATTATTGTTCTCAATGTATTCTGTGATGGTATCTGCGGTGTCAACAACAAACGTAACATTGTGTTCTATCGAGTCATTAAATTCAGTGGTGAATTGAACTGATGCAAATGCAGTTTCAGTTGAACCATCCTGCAAGTACGTCACCGTCTGGCTTGTTGTATTTGATCTGTGCAAAACGCCATCAAGATACATGCCGACGGTAAATGAAGTCGTAACATTTGCTCCGCCTGTGTTCTTGAAACGAAGTTGAAACACGTCAGTTGTGTTTGCTTCTGTTAAATCTAATTCAGGAACTTTTGTCACAGCAAATGGTATTAAGTCCGGTTGATTGGGGCGCACTTTGATGGTCGTTGTGTGTCTGTTGCTTTCCCCAGACTCACTGATGTTATTTCTTGGGTCTATGTCAACAACAAATGTAAATGTGCCAGGAATTGATGGTATCCACGAAAATGCTGACGTGTTCGTACCTTGTCCTTTGACGCTGGTAAAATTAGTGAGATTTAAACTTCCAAGAGACGTTTCGTTAATGAGGATAGTTGTGTAATTCACATCAGTGACGTTTGGACACCCACTGTTTCGTATTGTAATTCTTGGTGTACACTCAAACCCTGCAATACATCTCACAACACTCACGTCTCCCATCAAAGGTTCGTCAACAAACAAATCGGGGTCAGGGAATGTCGTCGGGCAGGTATCTGAGGATATAGCAAGCACCTCAAATGGTTTGCTCGTTCGTCCGCTCAACAACCCATCAGTAACACTGACATTAACTGTGTAATTCCCACTGTTGCTGCCTGATGAAAATGACTGATAGGTAAAAGTGCTGTCTCTCGTAGTTTTGGTTTTGACTGTTGTATTTGTGCCAGTGAACTGGATGGTAATGTCAACGCCCGGAGCTGTCTCTCCTGTGGTGTAACGTGCAGAGCCGTTAACATAAAATGTCTTTTGGGTGTACATGCTATCGACTGGAGTATAGTGTGGTGTTCCTCCTGCGTCTACAGATTTTTCTGTAACGTCAATGCTCACGTTCATTCCAATGCCTGCTGCGGTTGCGCTTACACCTGCGAGCAGCGCTCTCGATGCATCATTATTGTCCTCGTCAGTTTCAAGAATAGTGTTGTCTGGGTCTGCGCTGATTGAAAGTACTTTGACACCAGATGAAGTGAACGTGTACGAGCATGACGGGATG
>Ga0209541_10004213_pt1 | contig 25723 bp, 22 predicted proteins | sample RifCSPlowO2_01_FD_184027 | JGI IMG/M metagenome (GOLD analysis project Ga0209541, IMG submission 184027) | Groundwater microbial communities from Rifle, Colorado - Rifle CSP2_plank lowO2_0.1 (SPAdes) (version 2) | ecosystem: Environmental > Aquatic > Deep subsurface > Groundwater | place... | reverse complement strand
GCTCTAACTTCTGGCGTATCAATAATTCCTTCAGAAGGAATTCCATCACAATTAAATACAGGCATATAATCAAGATTATTTGGTTTTTCACATACAACGAGATTTATTCCTTTTTCAGTTTCTCCTAGACCAACAACAAAAGCAATTCCTGATAAAATTACAACAGAAATTATAATTAATAAAAATAAAATTAAATCATTGTTTCCTCTTTTCATTTTCTAATTAAGATAAAAGAATTTTTAAAGGTTGTTGTGTTTTTTTATTGATGGGAATTATAAGAGGTGCTTTGGTTTTCTTTATTGGAATATTGTTGATTATTGCTTTGGTAATTTCAAATCTTTTTTTGGCAATTACTATGTCTTTGAGTTATGATAATGTTAATAATAATTTTAGAGTTCCTTTAGATGATATAAATAATGATAGCGTTGGGGTTTCTCAAAGGATAATTAATCAATATGGTTTAATGTTGGAATCTTGCAATTCAACTCTGGAAATTAAAAATGAAACTGGTGATATTAATATAATAAATACAACCCATTATACATTTTTAAGTAGTGAGTTAGATTCGTCGTTTGAAATTTCCTGTGAGACTGTGAGTAATGGAGAACAGGCAACGTACGATTTTGTGATGAATGAGTTTATTAATAATTCATATTATTATCCGTATGATTGTAGATTTTTTGATTGTTTTGAGAAGAATCAAGTTCCGCTTTTTTTGATTTCAAAAAAGTCACATGATTATTTCAATGGGAAATTTAGATATATGTTAATCGTTTCTATTATTTTTGCTGTTTTGCTTTTTATTTTTATTTCTAATAAAAAGAATTTTTTCTTTGTTATTGGAAGTATTATTATTTTATCTGCATTACCTCTTGTTAAGGTTAGATTGTTCTTAACTTTTATATTAAAATTATTTTTTAGGATTATGATTGGGGGCTCAAAATCTCCAGAAATAAGTTTGTTTATTAATAATATTTACACTGTATTTTTTTCTGAAGCAACTAGATTATTTTGGATTTTGATGTTTATTGGAGTAGTATTAATTGTAGTTGGTTTTGTTTTAAGGATTGTAGGTTGGAGTTTATTTTTGAGTAAATTTTTTGGGTATGGAAGAGAGAAGAAGGTTGTTGAAAAAAAGCGGAAAGTTAAAGAAAACAAAAATGAAAGTAGCTCTAATTAATGTAATATAATTAATACATATTTATTTGGAGAAATGTTTATATAATGATTTTTTCTTGAACTTTGATGGATGGTAATGAGAATAGTGATTCTCTTGAAAAAAAGGAGATTGTTGAACATCATCATGTAGTTCATAGTGGAAAGAGTGATGAGGAGTTGATGAGAGAGAGGAAGGAGAAGTTTTTGAAATTTGTTAAAAGTTATCAAATTTGGGTGATACTTATTCTATTAATTGGTGTTATTCTTGGAGTTTATATTAGGGTACAACCTTTATTGGATCATGGTGGACATCCAGGTTTGTGGGATGTTACTACGAATAATTGGACTTTGGGGCCTGATTTAGATCCATGGTTGTTTTTGAGAACCGCAAAGTCTGTTATTGAAACAGGGACTGTTCCTAAAATTGATGTGATGAGAAATGTTCCTTTGGGTTTTGATAATTCAGGAGAAACGATTTTACTTCCTTTAATGATTGATAAAATTTATCATATTTCTACCTTTTTTTATAAGGGAACGACTCCGGAGTTTGCTGGAGATATTTTTCCTGTTATTATGTTTGCCTTTACTATTATTGCTTTCTTTTTCTTTGTAAGGGAATTATTTATTAGACGTTCTAAGAAAAGCAAATTGAAAGCCAATGTAATCGCTTCCATTTCAATGTTTATTATGATAGTTATGCCGGCGTTTTTATCGAGGACGGTTGCCGGAATTCCAGAAAAAGAATCTGCCGCTTTTTTCTTTATGTTTTTAGCTTATTATTTGTTGTTAAAAGCATGGAAGTCTGAAGATTTGAAATATGCTTTTGCCTTCGCTGTTTTCTCAGGAATATCGACTGCGTTAATGGCTTTAATTTGGGGAGGAGTGTTTTATGTTTATATTCCAATCGGGTTGACTGGTTTAATTGCGTTTATTTTGAATAAAATACATAAGAAAGAATTTATTGTTTATTCTACTTGGTCATTTTTAGCTTTGTTCGTTCCAACAATTTATTCAACTAGATATTCTCTAATAGGTTCTCTTACTTCATTATCTTCTGGACTAGCATTTATGGCATTTTTTGTAATGTGTGTGCATTATCTTTTATGGAACACAAAACTTTCTGAGAATAATTTATTGAAAAATATTAAACTTCCCAGGAATATTACTTCGTTAATTACATCATTAATTTTAGTTGTTATATTAGTTACAGTATTTTTTGGTTTTGGATTTATTGTTGATAAAGTTGCTGCTTTGCATCAAAATATCTTTAAGCCTGTTATTGGAAGATGGAACACAACTGTTGCTGAAAATAGGCAACCAGATTTTAGGGAGTGGGCTAGTAGTTTTGGACCATATGTGAGAAATATTCCGATAATGTTTTGGTTATTTTTTGTTGGTTCTGTTTTTTTATTTTATGAATCTTTGAATAAGATAAAAAGAAAAGATTCAATTGTATTAACGCTGTTTTTTGTTTTGTTGTTAATGGGAATGATATTTTCAAGATATTCTTCATCTGGAAGTTTAAATGGGGAATCATTTATGAGTAAATTTATTTATTATGGTGCAGTGTTTTTATTTTTGGGGTCGTTATTATATTTTTATAATAAATATTGGAAGAGTGAGGGAAATGGATTTGAAAAAATTGAATTTGAATATATTCTGATTCTTTCATTGTATATTGTTACTATTTTCACCGTTAGGGGAGCGGTGAGATTGGTTTTAGTTTTGGCTCCTGTTGCTTCTGTTTTTGTTGGATATTTAAATTGGAAGGCTGTTGAATCTTTTTTTGAATCAAAAGATGATTTAATGAAAACCGTTTGGGGTATAGTGGCCTTAATTATTATCATATCAACAATATTTACTTTTTGGGTTTATTATCAATCAGTTAAATCTCAAGCTTATGGTTTTATTCCCTCTGCTTATAATCAGCAATGGCAATATGCTATGAATTGGGTTAGAACAAGCACACCTGAAAATGCTGTTTTTGGACATTGGTGGGATTATGGTTATTGGGTTCAGAGCATAGGAGAAAGAGCGACGGTGTTGGATGGAGGGAACGCAATAACATTTTGGAATTATTGGATGGGAAGATTAGTTTTAACTGGGGATAATCAAAAAGAAGCTCTTGATTTTTTATATGCCCATAATACTACTCATTTTTTAATTGATTCTTCAGATATTGGAAAATATGGTGCATTTTCACAAATTGGGAGTGATGAAAATTTTGATAGACTTTCGTATTTTGGGACAATGTTTAATGATGATAGAAGAAAGGAAGAAAAGGACAATCAAACAACTTATGTATTTGATATTCCTGCTGGAGCCGAGCAATTAAGTGCAATTCCCGTTGATGAAGATTTAATTGTTAAAGAAAATGACGTGGATATTTTTTTACCTTCAGGAAATTCTGGATTAAGAGATATGGTTGTTGTTATAGATAAAAATACTAATGAAGTAGTTGATGCATATGGGGTTTATATTTATCAAGGAAGACAACAGAGAATTGATATAAAACATGTTTATGTGAATGGAGAGTTTACTACTTTAGAAGATGGTATTGAAGCAACAATTTTTATTTTTCCAATGATAAGTCAAGATGGGCAGGGAGTAAATATTAATCCCCTTGGTACTGCAATGTATATTAGTCCTCGATTAATGAGGGGGATGTTGTCTCAGGTTTATCTTATGAATGATCCCCTTAATAATTTTCCTGCATTTAAACTTGCCCATAGTGAGGATAGTTTTGTTACAAAGACAATTAGGGCCCAGGGTAATAATGTTCCTGAATTTATATATTTCCAAGGATTACAAGGACCAATAAAAATTTGGGAAATAAATTATACTGGAGAAGAAGTATTTGATGAGAAATATCTTGATAAAGATTCTTCCAAATATTTATCTTGGAAACTATAATATTTAAAAAATTAATATCCTTATTATAAAAATGGAAGTCATCATGTTAATTCCAATTGCCATTAGTTTTGTTCTTACATTGTTAGTTTTACCTAGATGGATTAAAAAGTGCGAATTTATTGGATTATTATGGGAGGATATGAATAAATACGGACATCCGAAGAATGTTGCATCATCTGGTGGGATAGTTGTAGTTGTATGTTTTGTATTTGGTGTTTTTTCTTATATTGCATTGAGAACTTTTGTTTTTAATGACATAGGTTTTAATTTAGAGATTTTTTCTTTGTTGTCTGTAATTTTAATTCTTGCAGTTATAGGTTTGACGGATGATTTGCTTGGGTGGAGGAATGGGGGTTTGTCAGTCAGATTAAGATTATTTTTGATTTTATTTGCATCTGTTCCATTAGTTGTAATAAATGCAGGATATCATATTGTTGACGTCCCATTTATTGGAATTATGGATTTTGGAATATGGTATCCTTTCTTTTTTATTCCATTGGGAATTATTGGGGCGACATCTACTTATAATTTTTTAGCTGGTTTTAACGGTTTAGAATCAAGTCAGGGAATTATTATATTAAGTTTTTTGTCCCTTGTAGCATATTTAATGGGGAATGAATGGTTGGGATTAATTGGATTATGTATGGTTTTTGTATTGCTTGCGTTTTATATATTTAATAAATATCCTGCAAAAGTTTTTCCTGGAGATATTTTGACTTATTCCGTCGGTGCTTTGATTGCTATTATGGCAATCTTGGGGAATTTTGAAAGAATAGCTGTTGTTGTGTTTATTCCTTATATTTTAGAAACAATATTAAAATTAAGGGGGGGATTGAAGATACAATCTTTTGGAACACCTAATGAAGATGGAACATTAAGTTTACCCTATGATAAATTTTATAGTTTAAATCATGTTGCGATTTATATATTACAAAAATATAAAACTAAAGTTTACGAAAAAGATGTGGTGTATTTGATAAATTTATTCCAAATTGTGATTGTAGTCGTTGCATTTTTTTTGTTTAAGAATTCAATATTAAATTAAAATGATAAAAGATTTATTAAAGAGTGAGTTTGGTAAAGGAACTATTATTCTTTTTTTTACTATGAATGTTTATAATTTTCTTAATTTTTTGTTTCATTTTGCAATGGGTAGGATGTTGGGACCTTCCGATTATGGTGTTTTGGCTGTTTTGATGTCAATTGTTTATATTTATGGAGTTCCTACTGAGGCAATTCAGAATATTATCTCAAAATATACGTCAAATTTGAATTATAAAAAAAAGGATGGGAAAATTAAATTTTTAATGATTAAATCATTGAGAAAAGGTTTTAATATTTCGCTTATACTTTTTGTTTTTGCATCAATTTTATCATTTATCTTGTCGATTTTTCTTAGTATTAATTATTGGTTAATTTTTATAACAAACTTTTTCTTATTTATCTCGTTTTCAAGTCCAATTACAAAAGGAATATTACAAGGAAGGAAAAAGTTTTGGCAGTTGGGTAATAATTTGATAATTGAGTCGTCGTTAAAATTTGTTTTTGCTGTATCTTTTGTAATGTTTGGATTTAAAGTTTATGGGGCGATTGTGGGTGTTTTGTTTGGTGTTTTGGCTGGATTTGTATTTTCTTTATTTTTTAATAAAGATTTACTGGGGAAGAAAAGTGAAAAAATAGAATTGCCTGGTGCCTATAGGAATAGTGTTCCTTATTTTATTATAATGTTAGTTATTTTATTAGTTTTTAGTTTAGATGTAATTCTAGCTAAAAGATTTTTTAGTCCGGAGCTTGCAGGAAAATATGCGATTCTATCTCTTTTAGGTAAAATGATTTTTCTTGGGACTTTAGCTGTGAGCAAAGCAATGTTTCCTTTGACAACTGAAAGAAATATAAATAATATTGATTCAAAATCGGTTTTTATTAAATCCTTGATTTTAATATCTATTATTTGTGTTATTGGAATTTTATTATATTTATTTTTTCCCCAACTAATCATATCCATTCTTTTTGGAAAGGATTATATTGAAATGGCGCCTTATCTTGTTTACTCTGCAATTTCATTGAGTTTTCTATCTTTAACCAATTTAGTGCTCTTATATGGTTTATCTGTTGATAAAATACGATATAGTGGATATTTATTCTTATTTTTAATTCTTGAAGTAATATTACTATTTTTATTCCATAATTCCATTAAAGAGTACATTATAGCATTCATGTTTTCGAATATAGTAATGTTTATAGGTAGCTTCTTTTTTCTTAAAAAATGAAAAATGAGAGATTGTTTTTAATAATTCCTGCACATAATGAGGAGGGGAGGATAGAAAGGACACTTATTTCTTATTCTAATTATTTCTCAAAGAAGGTTAAATTGAAGGAATTGAATTCATTTGAAATTTTTGTAGTTTTGAATAATTGTAGTGATGGAACTTTAGGGGTTGTAAAAAAAGTAGGAAAGTTGTTTAATGAAATTAAATATGTTGATTTGAAACCCGGGGGAAAGGGTTTTGCTATTATTCAAGGTTTTAAACGTTCTGTAGAAATAAATGATGATGAGCTAGTTGGTTTTGTTGATGCTGATATGGCAACTCCGCCCGAAGCATTTTATGATTTAGTGAGGAATATAAATAATTATGATGGGATTATTGCAAGTAGATGGTTAAATGAAAGTAAAATAATTACAGGGCAAACAATTTTGAGAAAAATTACTAGTAGGGGATTTAACTTTTTAGTAAGAATATTATTTTTTATAAGTTTTAGGGATACTCAATGTGGTGCTAAGTTATTTAAAAAATCAGTTATAAGGGAAATTACTCCTAGATTAAATTTAACAAAATGGGCGTTTGATGTAAATCTTCTTTATTTATGTAAAAGATTTAAATTTAAAGTTAAAGAATATCCGACTGTTTGGGAGGATATAGGTGATTCAAAAATTAATCTTACAAAAACCCCTATGCAGATGTTTTTTGGAATTATAAGATTAAGATTAATTTATTCACCCTTTAGCAGAATACTTGTTCCTTTAAAATTTATTCTTAAATTTGGAGACAAGTTGGTTAATAAGTAAAATGAAAAATAAATGTTGTTGTTGTGAAAGTGAAAGTTGTTTCCCGTTATATATTAATATAAAAGATAAGGAGTTTAATAATCCTGAGAAATTTTCAATTTACAAATGTAACAATTGTGGATTTGAATTTACAATCCCTAGCTTAAATGAAAAACAACTTTCTAAATTTTATCCTGCTGATGAATATTATTCTTACCAAGAATATAATCGGATGGCATTTTTATATCATAAAATTTCTGCTTATTATTATTCAAGACGGAATGTTCTTTTTAATTTTTTATTTTTTCCCTTTAAACAATTACTTTACCCTTATTATATTAAGAGAGGAAAGAATATTTTAGAGGTGGGTTGTGGTAATGGAATGAAACTTGAAATTTATAATAATTATCAGATGAAAACTTTTGGAATTGAACCTTATGGTAAGGAATTGACTCTTAATGAGAAAAGGTTGGGAATACAAAGAGTAAATTTAAATGATTGCGACTTTAAAGAGAATAGTTTTGATTATATTATACTAAAGGAAGTATTAGAACATGTTCCTGATCAAAAATTGGTTTTGTCTAAGTGTTATAGGTGGTTGAAACCTGATGGAGTATTTATTATTACGGTTCCCAATGTTGGAGGATTATGGAATAAAATTTTTAAAGATAATTGGTATGGTTATGATATACCAAGACACATTTATAATTATAATAAAACTAATATAAGATTTTACTTAAAGAAGTTTGGATACAAAAAAATTAAGACGAGGATATATGATATGCCCTATATGTTAGATGGTTCGATTAAGTATTATTTAACCTCAAAAACTGGAAAGAGAAAACACCCATTTATATTTTCGAATTTCATGAAAATTATAGCTGTTCCAGTTAGTTTAGTTGTTACTTATTTAAATCAGGGATCAATTTTGGAGGTTAGATGTTCAAAATGAATAAAAAAATAGTCATTATTTTGTTATTAGTTGGAATAATAATATTTGGTGTTTATGCGAGATATGTTTCTTTAGATAAAGATATTTCTGGAGAAGAAGGAGATTTTGTAAATGCAGCAATAGCAATAAATAATTCCGGACATCCAATATTTTATAATTCCGAGTTATATCCTGCGATGGTTTTTTTACACCATCCTCCTATGTATATCATAATTATGTCATTTGTTTTGAAATATAGCCTAATAAATTCTATAGAAATAAATGCCAGAATAATTAATTTTGTTTTTTCTGTTTTGACATCTTTAATGGTATTTCTTTTTTGCTATAGATTAATTGGAAAAGAAAAAGGACTTTTTGTTGGATTGATTTCTTCATCAATATTTTTGATAAGTTTTTTTGTTCTAAATTCATCAATAATTATAGACATTGATATTTTGTCGTCGTTTTTTGTTTTCGGTTTTTTTTATTTTATGTTAAGGCATTTTCAAACAAATAATGAAAATAATATTTATTATGCAGGAATATTCATGTTTTTTGGTTTGTTTAATCGTTATCCTATGATGATTTTGTCTTATGTTTTTGTTGGATTGCTTTATTATAAAAATAAGGATTTAAAAAAAAATTTTAAAAAATATTTGGAGGTTGGATTTATATCCATAATCTTTTTTTGTTTAGTTTGGTATTTTTACACAAAATATATTGAACCGGGAAATTTGTTTTCTTTTTTAATTCATAATTCTAAATTGGGAAGTGAACAATTTTCTTCTGTTTCAATTTATATATCTAGTTTTTTACTTAATATTGCACAATTTATTAGGTTATTTACATTGCCTGGTGTTATACTTTTAATTTTGTCTATTGCTTATTTTGTTAGAAAAAGAACTTTGATAACCGATGTATTGATGTTATATTTTATTCCTATCTTATTGTTCTTCATAGTTGTTCCAAGACCTGCTTTTGGATACCCAAGATATTTTATGACTATATTTCCAGGAGTTTCAATTTTGATTGGAATGTTTTTTTATTCTAATTTTAAGGATAAGGATTTTAATAGGAATGATTATTTGTTATTTATCATAACATTTGTTTTATCATTTTTATTATTAATATTTTTAAGTCCGCAGACTACGTTTTATGAAAGCAATGGCTTGATTAAGGCAACAAATTTGCCTGATTTTTTATTTAATTTATTTGCTTCTATTCCTTTGGTATCATTGTTTTTTGTTAAAGATAAAAAGTTTATGGCTTTATTGTTAATATTGTTAGCCTTGTTTTTAAGTTATAATTTGTATTTTGATTATAATTTGATTAATCATAAATCACATATAAAAGAAACTGCGATGTTTATTGGAAATTATTCTTTTAATAGAGATACAATTATTGTTCCTAAAGCAATTGGATTTTATGCAAATAGAAAATATCATTTAAATGATAATAATAAGCCTGTCCTCGATTTTTCATATTCTCATTTGAAAAAGTACACTATTTTAAGTTACAATAATAGGGAAATGAATGATTCGTTTTTTTGGCCCGGCGGTATTTATTCTGGTTTATATCTCCCAATACCAAATAATTCAACATTAGCTAAATCATCTATAGTTGTAAAATATTACCCTGTTGAAAGTAGTAACTTATTAAAGAAAATTGGAGATTTTTATATATATAGAAATTGACAATTAATTATATAAAAGATTCTCAAAATTAATTTTTATGTGGAAAAGTAAAAGAGTTTCCGTTGTTTTCTCTACATTTAACGAGAAAGATTCAATAAGGAAATTTATTGATGGGCTTTTTAGTACGGGTTATGTTGATGAAGTTATTGCAGTAGATAATAATGCTATAGAAGGGACAAAGGATGAAATTTTGAAAACAAAAGCTAAATATTTTCTTGAATCCAAACAAGGGTTTGGATGGGGCTATAGGCGTGCTATGCATGAATCTACAGGGGATTTGATAATTATGTCGGAACCTGATGGGACTTTTGATCCAAATGATGTTGTTAAGTTTCTTGCATATTCAGATAATTTTGATGTTGTTTTTGGAACAAGAACCACTTCAATTATGATAGGACAAGGTGCAAATATGGGCTGGTTTCTTAAATGGGGGAATTTTGGTGTTGCGAAGTTGATTGAATTTATGTTTAATACAAATTTTTTGTCCGATGTTGGTTGTACTTACAGGTTAATTAGTAGGAGGGCTTATTTGAAAATTAAACATAAGTTTGTGATTACAGGAATGGAATTTAATCCTGATATGATGCTTCAGGTTATAAGAAATAATATTAGGTTTATTGAAATACCTACGAGATATCTTAGGAGGGTTGGCGTTTCTTCAGCTACTGGCGATTTTAAAAGAACTTTTGTTATAGGGTTAAAAATGTTGCTGCATATTTTTAAACATAGGGTAGGGCTGATTAAAAAATGATTCTTCCAAAAGTAAGTATAATTACTTGTACGTATAATGGAGAAAGAGTGATAAGAGATTATTTTGAAGGAATTTTTAATCAAGATTATCCGCTTGATAAAATTGAGGTTATAATTGCCGACGGGGGAAGTACAGATTCTACGTTAAAGATAATTGAAGAATTTAAAACAAAATATCCAAAAAATATTTTATTTGTAATTAACGAGAAGAGATATAAAGTTGGAAGGGGCAAAGGAGTTGATTTAGCTTCTAAATATGTTAAGGGTGAAATAATAATTCTTATTGATCAAGACAATTTGTTAATCCAGAAAAATTGGATATCAAATGCCGTCAATATTTTAATGAGAAATAAAAATATTTCTGCCGTTCAATCACGATTAAAAAGTCCTTCTAATAGTAAAATCGTGGACAAATACTTGAATTCTACTGGAATTGAGGATCCATTTGTTTTCAACTATTCATTGAATTCACAAATTACTTTTTATCCGAATAAATTCAAGTTTGATTCAAATCTTGGAGTTTATTTATATAATGTAAATAGAAAAAGATTCTACTATGGGGGAGATAATGGATTTCTAATTTGGAAAAATATATTTTTTGAAACCGGAGGTTATACACAAGATATAGATAATTTTTATAGGATGGCTTTGTCGAGAAAGAAATACACTATTGCCGTACCTAAAAATATGTTTTTGTATCATAAATCATCAACTACTCTTAAAGATTTATTAAGCAAAAAAACTTTTTATGTTAAGCATTATTTATTGGAAAACTATGATGAAAGAGATTTTTTCTGGTTTGATATACATAAAAATAGTTTTAATCAAAATTTGAAGTTTATTTATTCTGTTGTATATAATCTTTCTTTTATTCCTGGATTTTTTAAAGGAATTCAAATGTCATTGAAGAAAAGGAATAACTTTTGGATGATTCATTCATTTCTTCTTTGGCTGATTACTTTTTATTATATAAAGTCATTTTTTCATGTTCTGATATTCAAAAAACAAACAGAATCGAAGATATAAAAAATATTATAGATTAAAACATACAAATCTTTATATTTGATTTTTTGATTTAATTAAAATGGATTCAAAGGAGTGGGATAAGGGGTATATTATAAAAGATGATTGTCGAGTTTGTCATGGAAAAAATCTTATTAGTTATTTGAGGTTGGGTAATATGCCTCTGGCAAATGCCCTTATAACTGAGGATAAAATATCAAAAGAAAACACGTACCCTTTGGATTTAATGTTTTGTGGTGATTGTTCTTTTTCACAAATTAATACTGTTGTTGAGCCCGAAATACTATTTAGAAATTATGTTTATAGGTCTTCTATTTCTAATTCATTCAGGAAACATTGTTCTGATTTAGCAGACGAATTGAATTCTGGTTTATTGTCTAAAGATGATTTAGTTGTTGATATTGCAAGTAATGATGGCTGTTTATTAAGTCCGTTTAAGGAAAGACATAACAGGGTATTAGGTGTTGATCCTGCTCGTAATCTTGCTGAATTGGCGAATAGAAATGGAATTGAAACCATTCCCGAATTTTGGAATGAAGACCTTTCAAAAAGATTACGTGATGAATATGGTGCTGCTAAGGCAATTACTGCATTTAATGTGTTTGCTCATGTTGATGATGTGCATTCATTTACCGAAGCTGTTAAGAATTTGTTGGCCGATGATGGTTATTTTATTATTGAGGCTCCCCATTTGTATAATCTTATTGAAAAAACAGAATTTGATACTGTTTATCATGAGCATTTGTCTTATCTTTTAGTTAAGCCTGTAAAACAATTGATGGAAGAACACGGGCTAAGATTGGCGAAAGCGAAGAGTTTTGATATTCATGGTGGCTCAATAAGAATGTACATTGAAAAAGATTCCAGTAAAGATACATCTGATGGTTCTACTGATGAGGTTATGGCTTTGGAAGAAAAAGCCGGATTATATAATATTGAAAGATATAAAGCTCTTGAAAAAGACGTTTTTGGATTGAGACGTGATTTGACTTATAAACTTTTAGATTTGAAATTTGAAGGAAAGAGTGTTTCTGGTTTTGGAGCTTCGGCTAAAGGTAATACCTTATTGAATTATTGTGGAATTGGTAACGATATTATTGATTGTATTTTTGATGATACGCCGGAGAAACAAGGAAAAATAACTCCAGGGGTTTATATTCCAATAGTAAATGGAAATGAGTTGTATGTGAGAAAACCTGATTATTTATTATTGTTAGCTTGGAATTTTGTTGACGAAATAATGCAAAAAACAAAGAAATATGCAGAAAATGGAGGCAAATATATTGTTCCTGTTCCTAAATTAAAAATTATATAAAATGGAAATAGAAGATACTGGATTTGATGGATTGAAAGTTTTGCGTCCCAAGATATTTAGTGATGAAAGGGGTATTTTTTTTGAATTTTTTAATCGGAGGGAATTTAATGATTTAGTTTTGGATGTTAATTTTGTTCAGGATAATCATGCAGTATCTTTTAGGGGTGTTTTAAGGGGAATGCATTTTCAATTACCATCTTATGCTCAAGATAAACTAATTAGAGTGACTAATGGCGAGGCTTATTGTGTCGTTGCTGATTTAAGACGAAAATCTAATACATATGGAAAAACATTTTCTGTTTTATTAAATGATGCAAATAAAAAACAGTTATTTATACCTAAGGGGTTTGCAAATGGTTATTTATCTTTAGAAGATAATACTGTTTATCAATATAAATGTTCAAATTATTATAATAAAGAAAGTGAGAGAGGTATAATTTGGAATGATCCCACATTAGATATTGATTGGGGCGAGTATTGGGTTAATATGGATCATTTGATTATTTCTCCAAAAGATAGAACACTTCCTCGTTTCAAAGATATAAAAGATAAAATTAAATTTGATTAAAATGTCAAAAAGAATATTAGTTACTGGTTCAAGTGGGTTCGTTGGGAAAAATCTTTATTTAAGATTGGGTAAGGAAAGTTTTGTTACGGGAATTTCAAGGAATGATTTATATTTTACAGATGATGTTGTGGATATTAGAGATAGAGAAAGATTGCATTCAGTTTTAGATGATAGAAATCCGAAAGTTGTAATTCATTGTGCATATAATTTGCATGTAGATGGATGTGAAGTTAATCCATTGGAAGCTGCAATTACAAACATTGAAGGAACAAATAATGTTGTTGATTGGTGTAAAGAAAGAAGTAGAAAATTAGTGTTTATGTCTACGGATTATGTTTATTCATTAAATGGAAATGTTGTAAATGATGAAAAAAGTCCCGTTGGTTCTTTGAATGTTTATACATCACATAAAATAGAAAATGAACAATATATTAGAAAAAATTTAAAAGATTATTTAATAATTAGAAGTGGGTTTATTTATGGTTATGATAAGAAAGGATTAAATTTTTTGATGCAAATGATAAATTCCGAAGGTAATATGAAGGTACCGGAAGATCAAATAATTAGTCCTACAAATGTGGATTATTTAACTGAATCTATTGAAGGATTATTAAATGGAGATTTTGTAGGTATTTATAATTGTAACGGAAATGAAAGTTTGTCAAGATTTGATTTTGCAAATAAAATTAGTGATGTACTTAAACTTAAGTTTAGGCCTACTCCAATTTTAACGAAGGATATAGAGAATAAAGCACCAAGGCCTCTTTCTTGTGTTGTAGATTCATCTTTGATTCAAATTGCTACGGGAATAATTCCACTTTCAAATAATAGTTATTTAAAACAAATAGAAGAAACTTTAACCTATTATTGATTCTTTTTGAAAATTACAAATGCAGGATTTTTTTCTTCAGCGTCGAAAAAGAAGGCCTTGTATCCAACCCAGTTATTATTTTGAAGATATGCATTAATATAACTTTCTTGAGGAGAAAAGGCATGCAATACAACATAATCTGCTTTTGATATTTCATCAGCATTACTTTCGTTTGGAGGAATTGTTAAAATTTTTCTATTTGCGTAATAAACCGCATAGGGCTCAAATCCTGTACCAGCAATTACTGAATCTTGAGGAGTGTTGTATTTTATCCATTCAAAACCTTGTTTTTCTTGTAAATATGAATCCTTTTTGGATTTTATTATAAAATCGGCATGTTTGAGTTCGGCGTAGGTTCCAGATAAAAGAATTAGTGAAATAATGATTATAGCAAAGACTTTATTGTGGGTTTTAAAATAATTGTAAATGAATAAAATACTTATTGCTGAAAATATACACAATGTTAATGCTGAAGGCATGAAATATCTATCCTCTGCACCTTTAAGATAAAAAATGAAAAATGAGTATATTCCAATAAGAACGAGCAATAGTAGGATATGGCTTTTTAATTTTTTATTTTTGGTGATTAGATTATATCCTATTAATAATTCAAAAATAACAATTCCTAATCCAATTAAAAACATCAAAGTGAAGGATAGTGATATTACGCTTTGTATCGTATTTGGAAAATTTTGAAATGGAGAGTATGTAGATAAATAGATTGGAATAAAATTTAAGAAATGCCATGCGAATGGAGCGGCTTGTCCCGTTGCTGTTTCTGCTGGCGTTAAATAGTCTCCTCCTAAAAGAGCAGGGTATATATTACCGAATGTAAAATAATTATATGTAAAAAAGATTAATAATGGGATTAAACCTATAATTCCATATATCCAGAATTTTTTATCATTCAGATATAATTTTTTGTATAAAAGAATAATAATAAAATAAACTAAAAAATACAATCCATAAGAATATCTTGTTAGGGTGCTTAATGTTAGGAAAATTATTGATAATGATAAATAATTATAATTTAAAGTTTTTTCAGATTTCATTGATAATATTAAAAAATATAATGATATTAAGAAAAATAATAATGCAGGAATGTCCGTCATTAGTCTTGCAGTATAGAACAGGTGAATCCATAAAGTGGAGAAGATGAAACTTGATATTAAACCGATTTTGTAATTATATAATTCTTTTCCAATTAAATAAACGAGAAGTACTGAAAGGATTGAAGGAATAAGTTCTAGAATGAATCTTATTGTTGCTTCATTAAATCCGATTTTTAATAATATGGACCATAATAGTGTGAAAAGAGGGGGCCGTATATGTGTTTCACCAATTATCATTCTTGTTCCGTCCCAAATATGTGAGATGTAATTTTTTGCTAAACTTCCGAAACTTGCTTCGTCCCACCATAATGGCTGGTTTTTTGTCAATAAAAAATAATTTAATCTTAGGATAATTGCGAATATTAATATTCCAATAAAATATTGATTTTCTTTTTGTGAAAACCATTTTGATATATTGTTCATACTAATTGCTTCATTAAAAGAAAATTTACCTTTTTTATTATCATCTAAAAAATCTAGATTTGGGCTAGATGATTTACTCTCGATTTCCTCCATAAAATATTATAATAATAGGGGTTTTTAATAATTTATACTTTTAAGTTAAATTCAAGCTGCGACTTCACAAGAAGTTTTTTCATCTTTAAATCTTTCTTTTTCACTTTCTATTAATTCACGAATCCTTGCTTTTTTATCCAACGGACCCTTAGATAAAACTTTTAATGTAACGTCGTGCAAATCACCTGAAATTTTAATGAAGGATTCTCTTTGGTTTGGATTATATTCTGGGAATTTTCTTAATAATTTATCTGCGATTACTTCACTTTTTGGAATATGTTCCCACAATGGCCTGTAATAGTCAAAAACAGTTCTTTGTTCTTCACTTAAATTCATATCTTCAAAATCATCTAGAGTTATTTCTCCATTTCTTTGAGAATATTGTAAAGCGGCTTCTTGACCTTTATCATTACTACCAATAGCTTCTAATGATTGGCTTCTTGTTCCTGGCCTGCATCCTTCAAGTGAATCATAAGCTCCCTGTGCGACTTCGTCATGAGTTTTATACAATAAGTTATCGTAAGTTGTCAGTTTCGAGACCTTTGCTAATTCGGTGGCAATTACCAGAAATTCTTCAATTTCATTTTCTTCATAATTTAATATTTTGTCTACTAAGAATTCTCTTGCTATTTCGGTTCCTCTATCTATATGGGCAAATGTTCTGAAAAGTCTTTGCAATACTTTTGCTTGAGTTTTATATTCTGGACTATAGTTAAGACCCGTTTCATCAAAAAATGAGTTTTTTATTCCATCATTTGTTTCAAGTTCTTTTTTATCTAGTAGATCTTGTTTGGTTGCCATTACACCCATCTCTGTTCCACCATATCCTTGATAAATAGAATCCCATGCGTCTGTAGGGTTAGTCAAGCAATTTATCTCAAGAGTTTTTAGGTCGTATTCTAAGACGCTATCTCCTTTCCTTGTTCTTGGTCCAAAAACTCCGAGCATTTGCTCCGTTCTTAGAGCTAAATCCAAATCCAATATATTTTCAATTCCTTCGAAAATATGTTCGCTAGTCATTGCTCTGTCAAGAACATCCCTCCTCACTTCATAATCTCCGTTTTCAACTGCAACCGTAACTCCCGTGCAACCACTTTCCGCCATTGATTCAAGACGTCTTTTTCCCGCAACACCTCCAGCAAGTTCAAGTCTTAATTGAGCATGAAAAGGAATTTGAACTCTTTCTCTGTATCCTTCCATAAGTTTTTCGAGATATTTAATCTCAAATCCAAAGATATCATCTTGGAAGTATATTAATTGAGTATTAAACTCTCTAAGTGATTCTAATTCTCCCAAAACATCTTCTATGTCCCTCAAAACACGTCTTCTGAATCTTCCATACATATCTTCAGAATTCCAAGCAACGTTGTAGCAGTATCTACACGCAAAAATACAACCTTCTCCAGTTATAGCGTTTTTTATAGGGTTCATTAACATGTCTTCATTATCTAGGTAAAATCTTGGTCTATCTGGAACAGGAAAAGTATCCGATAAAAATCTACTAAAAAAAGTTCTGCTTGATCTTTTATTTGATACGGCAGCTTTGAATGAAGGACTATCCATTTGAGAATTAACATGAGCATCGGCTTCATCAGTCATTTGGTCATATAAACGATTTGAAGGTTCATGGCCGTTTTTTTCTTTGTATTGTTTTGCTTTCATTTGGACAGAGGTAAAAACTAATTCTTCTTTTGTCGTTCTTCGTGTAAAATCTTCAATTTTATCCGGTCCGTCTAAATAAGCGCCAAAGCTGTCAAAGCTTTGCCCTTTGTAGACGAAATCGGCGTGTTTTGCAGATTGTTGAGAAAAATAAGTTGCATGTGGCCCTCCAATATGAACCGTAATTCCTCTATCCTTTAATTTTCCAGATAATTCATAAGCCTCATTATGGTATCCTGAATAAACATTAATTCCAACATCAGTTGCTCCAAATTCCTCTGCTCTTTTTACAACGGAATCTACATCGTGTTTTCTAATTGGATAGAAAGTTCCTTCTTGTCCGTGATCCCTTATGGTTCCAAGAAGATGTAGTGCGAATAAAGGCTCAATTACCGAATATTTTGCTGTTAATAAAACTCTTTTCTCTGAATCTTCACTCGCTTCATAAGCTCTGTCCACCCTTTTTGTCTGTTCACTCACACTATAAACTTCCATTTCTTCCTCTATTTTTCATTTCATCTTTTAGTTTTATCATCTTTTTGTAATCGCTTATCTAAAGAACCCATTTTTCACCTTTTGCATATATCTTCGTGAATTTATCATCTTTAAAAGTGTTATGAATGAATAATAGTTAACTTAGAAGTGCTTCTAATTCTAGTTTCATATTTTCATAATTTTTGTATCTTATTGAAGGAATTCCTAATCTTCTAGCAGTTCCAATGTTAATATTTAAATCATCAATGAAAATCACTTCATTTGGTACAGCGTGAAGTTCTTTTAACATTTCAATATAAATATCTGAATTTGGTTTCATCTTTTTCATTTCCCATGAAAGGAAATTTTTATCAAATATATCATATAATCCACAATTTCTTGTTGCTTCCATTATTTCATATTGGATATTAGATAAAGAAACAATTCCACATTTCAATTTTAAAATTGAAATTAAACTAGTTAATCTTTCATCTTTTGATGCAAGTATTCTTTTATGAACTTCTAAATGTGCATCTAGTAATTCTTTTGGAGTGGTTGAATAAATTCCTAATTCTTCTAAAATTGTATTATAGTAATCTGAAAGTGTTAAATTTCCTATTGATGTTTGGTTCTTGTATCTACCTCCAATTCTCCTAAATTTTTCTGGTTCTATTCCAATTAAACCACTTAAAGTTTTTTCTATTTCATCTTCTATATTGTCAACTAAAACTCCACCTATGTCAAATGCAATATATTTTGTTGTCATGTTGTGTTATTTGAGAATAGGGATTTTTTATTTTGATATCCTGAAATGTCTTTACCTTCAAGATAATCAGCAATAACATTTGCCATATAATTTATTCCGTCGGTAGTCCCATAATGTTGAACTAAATATTCATTTATTCTATGAAGTTGATGTCTTGTTGAATCAGCTTCTTCTAAAATTACTTCCGGACTTTGTCCTCTATAAATTACTCCAATACCTAAACTTCTCAATGTTATTTGATTAAAATAAATTTCAGGATTATCGCCATCTTTATATTCAGGAGTTATAAAAGGTGTTTCAGAAAGCATCGCGCTCCAAATAGAACTCCATCCGCTTCGCGCAAAAACATATTTAACAGCGTCGTTAGTTACAAAGTCAGGATGTCTTCTTTCTCCAAGATTTCCATTGCTTGAATACAAATTCATTCCAAAATCCCTAACACAATCCAATAAAGGTTGCAGTCCTTCTATTCCTGTCACAGAAACATACATTCCATCTTTTGCAGGTTCATAATTTTTCTTTGGAGGATGCGTAAACGGTGGTGTGAAAATTTCTCCTCTTAATCTTTTTCTTTCTTTATCAAATGAAAAAATTGCCGGTTCAGACATGAGAGATAAACTTCTGTTGGTTTCTGATTTATCGAAAACTTTTTCTTTTGCTTCTCTTAAAACATTTGGATTGAATTGACCAGATAAATAAGGATCATCAATAGTTCTTTGAAGAATTTCTGAGATATATCCTTCTGTGATAAGAAAAGATAAAGGTAATCCACTTGAAAATCTGGGATTATGTGCAAGTTCTAATGAAATGTCAGATGATTTGACTTTATGTTCATCTCCATTTAAATCTGTGACGCTTAAAGAATTATTTAGATAATCAAAAAGTTTTTCTTGAAGTGGTTCATGTTTTTCAATAAGGTGTTCTAGATTTTGTTGGAAATGTTCTCCTTTAAATAAAACTTCTTTTAATATTCTTCCTTGAAATTCATCTAAGTAAATATCTTTGTTTTTACCAAATTCTTCCTCAATTATTCTTTTTTGTTTTTCTCCATAAATATGTGGAACTATAATTTTGAATGGTTCTAATTCCCTTTCTTCTAATTCCCTGTTAACAGCTAAAGTCAATCCAATAGTTTTTACATAAGGGCCGTTACCTTCGGCAAAAGTAGTAAGTATATACTTCATGTCTAAAGTGGTTTTGGATGTATTATAAATATTTTTATAAAGAAAAATATACTTCATTTTTTGAGTTATTATGATAAAAGCGATTATATTTGATTTGGATGGTGTGATAGTTAATTCTGAAAGATTGAAGTCTTTGGCCTGGAAAAAAGTTTTGGAAAAATATGGGGTTGATAATGGGGATGAATGGTATAAGAAAAATATAGGGAATACTAGAGAATATCTTGCTAAGAAAGCTATTGAGGAATTTTCAATAAATGATGATTGGAAGATTTTATTTGACAGAAAAGCAAACAATTATTTCGAGATGTTGAAGACAACTACTGAACCGATTCAATCTACTGTTGATTTTATAAAATCAATACCTAAAGAGAAGTATAAATTGGCGGTTAATTCGGCGATAAATAGGTGGGTTATTGAGCACCAAATAGGTTTTATTGGGATTAGTCATTTGTTTGATGTTTTAACTTCTGGATTAGATGAATTACCGAGGAATTTGGATAAACCACATCCTGAAATATATTTGAGAACTGCGAGGAAATTAAATATTGAACCTGAATTTTGTTTAGGGATTGAAGATTCATCTCCTGGAGTTAAATCCGTTAAAGCATCTGGAATGAAATGTATCGGTTTTATTAATCCAAATTCAGGTAATCAGGATTTGAGTGAAGCTGATTTAATTGTGGATGATTTGAGGAAAGTTCCTTTAGAATTTTATAATTCACAATAACGCTTCTAAATTAACTTCTTCTTTTAAAAATAATCTGCCCCTTAGTTTTTTATCGCACTTTTCATATGTCATGTTTTCAAATTCGTTTAAATCGGATATTGGAATATGTCCAGCAATATCTCCCCCACCAATACTTTCTCCATTTAGGTTTTTTCCTATTGTAATTAATATTCCATCTATTCCTTGGGATATAGTATGTGGGACGTTTCCATCTTCGAATTTGTTTCCCAATTTATTATGGACATTTTTAAGATAATTTTGTATTTTATCTACATCTTCTTTTTGGAAAATAGCATGGGAAAATGGAAATGTTGGCATTATTAAAACACTTTTATCTTTTTTTGTTGGAACTTTTTCAGCCTCATCAAAACCATATAATCTTCCTATTCTATCATAGATTTCTCCATAATTTGTAAAATGCCAATGTTCGTGCCGTGGAATAGATGCTCCAAGTCCATTAGAATTATGAAATAATTTAAATCCATATTTATTTGAAAAATTTAATAGTTTCTCTAACTCTTCACTTAACCCTTCTAAATTTGAAGTAGAGTACATTGGGATGTGATTAGTACCTTTGGAATTGTGAATTACTAAACTCATACTTTCATTTACGGGAAATTCATTTATTGTTATTGTAAAATTTTCTAAGTTATTTGGGATTATTTTTCTCTTATTTTTATTTATTTCGAGAATGTTACATAGAGGGCAATCATAAGGTAAACTTGAATCTAATTCTACAGTTAATCTATTCTCTCTCCAAGGATTAAATATTGTTCCGTATGTAAAACCTTTTTTATCATGGGGATTATAATGTAATCGAATATCTGGTTTGATTGCATTATAGGGTAATCTAATTAATCTTGCTTCTTCTAACCAATTTTTTCTAATGTCTTCGTTTATTGTTGAATATTTTTTTCGGATAGGTTTTTCAAGAGTTTGTGTTTCCATTTAAATTCCTTTAGTGCTTTTAGTTACGCTCCAGCCGTCTTTATGTTCTTTCTTCATAACTTTTAATTGGTAATAAACTAAAAGCCAAACATAAAGTTTTGCTGGAAAGAGTAGAAATGTCCAAAAGAATTCTTTAATATTTTCGGGATAAGAAAATGCCCTGTATGATTCAAGCATTTCATTTTTCATAGATTTTGTTTTTTCTGCTTTTTTTATGTCTATATATTTAGCCATTTGTAAGTGGGCTTTTGATGTTCTCTTTTTTTGGTCTATGAAATCTTTGAAGTTTTTTGGATAAGAAACATAAACTTTGGCGTTTGGAGCGTAAGAAATTTTATATCCTTTGTCTCTGAAAATCATTGGGACTATTGAATCTTCAGGAATGTCTAATGGGAAAGATTCCACAACGTTATTTCTAAATGCCCAAAAATATCCCGAACATTCAATAAATTTTCCTTTTTTCCATCTTTTTAATCTGGCTTGATGAGCACCTGCATCACAAAGAAGATGACTCCAATAACCCAACATATTCTTTTTAGAATCTAATGAAACTGGTCTTCCAGTAGCACATCCTATTTTATAATTTTTAAATGGTTTAAGTAAATGCCTTAATGAATTTTCCCCTATGAAAACATCTCCATCGCTCAGAATTAATATTTCTGTTTTGCCTTTTAATTTTTTGAATAATAAATTTAGGGCGAACATTTTTCCTTTTCCTGGGTCCTTGAATGGTTTTATTCTGTTGTCTTTTTTAGAAAATTCTTTAGCGACATTTAAAGTTTCATCATCTGGAGCCGATACAATTATTTCAAAGTCTTTTATTTTCTTTTTAGAATCTTCTTTGAGTAAATCTTGTTCCAAAAATGCCTTTATTGCTTTCCCTATTGTCTTTGGTTCTTTGAAAGTTGTTATAATAATGGTGTATTTTACCATGTAATTCTCCTTAATAAATTATTTAAATAGTTAACTAATTTGAAATACATGTTCAAATGAAAAATAAAGTGAAATCTATTGAGGAAGTTGAAAATCTTGTTAAAATGCATAAACAAGAAGGGAAGATAATTGTGACGACAAATGGGAGTTTTGATTTGATTCATTGTGCACATATTCGACTTTTACAGAAATCTAAGGAGGAGGGAGATGTATTGATTGTTTTAATTAATAGTGATGAATCAATAAGAAGAAATAAGGGGCCTTCGCGTCCTATAATTCCTGAAAGAGAAAGAGCGTTGATGGTTGCTGCTTTAGATTGTGTAGATTATGTTATTGTTTTTAATGAGGATAAACCATTAAGGTATTTAGAAAGAATTAGGGGGCATGTTCATATTAAAGGGGGAACTTGGGATCCTGTTAGGCTTGGAGAAGAAAAAACTTTTATTGATCAATGGAATGGAGTTTACAAAACATTTGAATTAGAAGAAGGATTTTCTACGACAAATATTATCAACGAAATTTTGAATAGGCATAATGGAGATTATAGTCCTAGATTAAATGATAATATTGTTCCTGTAAAATCTCAGGACAAGATTTCTTTTAGTTCATCATAAACTTCCTCAACACTAATTGCGTTTTGAGCTTCTTTATCGTCTGTTCTTTTAAGATAATATTGTTCTAAAAGAGGAGATACAACTTTTTTCATTCTCCCATAATCGTATATTTCATTTGGAGGAGTACAATTAAAAATAGCTACAACTTTTTTCTTTAAAGCTAATGCAATATGCATTCCAGAAGTATCTCCACAAATTACTGTTTCAACATTATTTATATCATCAATATGTTCTTTAAGTGAATCTTTCATTCCTAAACTAATTACTTCATATCCTTCTTTATTGAGTTTTGATTTTAATTCTTTATGTCCGCTCCATAATTTGTTGGGCCATTTGCTTTCTGAGATGTCTATTATCCCAATTCTTCCCTTTACTTCTTCTATGGGTTTTGGTTTAATCCCTAAATCATATTCTTGTTCTTTCCAAGAATTTTCTCCAAATATCATTTCCATCCAAATTTGGGGTACTGATTTCTTATTTTGTAATTTGAATTCATCAGCTTCAATTCTTTCGTATTTCTTAGAAATAAATGACATATCTAACCAATAATCGCATTCTGGTGTATAATCAATTCCACAGGGTAATTCTGGATTCAAAAAATGTCCAATTAATTTTTTATATTTAATTTCTTTTAAGAATGTCAGGGGCTCAATATCTTCATCTAAACTTAATAGCAAGTCGAATTCAATATTTTTTAATTCATTTTTGTCCTTTTCGTTTTCAAATAAGAATACTTTTGTTATTTTTTTTGATTTTAATAAATCTTTATTGTATTCTGAAGTTAACCAATATATTTCATTGTATTTCTTTGATAATTCACCTAATAAAACGGTCGTTCTAACTACATCTCCAGAAGCTCCAAGTTTACTTATTAATGCTTTCATTTTTTTTAACTTCTTGTTTTAGAATTGAGTCTATTCTTTTTATTAGAACATCCCATGAAAATTTTTTAACTGAATTTCTTGCATTTTCTCTTATTTTTTTATTTTCTTTGGAGTTTATTAATCCTTCTAATATTTTTTTTGCTAAATCTTGTGAACTTCCAACCTTGAATATATATCCATTATTCTCTTGCACTAATTCTTTTCCTCCCTCACAATCTGAAGTAATAACAATTTTTTCCCTTGACATCGCTTCAATTAATGATTGGGGCATTCCTTCTCTTTTGCTTGGTAATACATATATATCTGAATTATCCATAATTTTTATTTTTTCTTTAATGTCAAATACAGCCGGTGAAAATTTTACCAAATCTTTAATCTTTAATTTGTTAATTAATCTGTCTAATATTTTTTTATAATTTTCTTCTATTGGACCAACCAAGTTTAATTTTATATTTTTGTTTTCTTTTTTTATTAAAGATAATGCTTTGAGCAACGTTTCTATGTCCTTAATTGGTGCGATTCTTCCTAGGAATAATATTTCTTTTTCTTTCTTTATTTTAGTTTTTAGAATTTTTATATTAAAAAAATCTTCCGGAATTCCATTTGGAACGTATATTATTTTGTTTTCTTTAACTCCTAATTTTTTTAGAGAGGGTACTTCCCATTTTGTTATTATGAATATTTTTGAGTAATTATTTAGAATTTTTTTACCTATGAATTTATCATAAATCCAAACTGCCGTGTTTAGTTTTCTTGATCTTAATTTTTTTTCAAGGAAAGGGGCGTGTGTTACTAATATACATGGAATGTTTAACTTTTTTGCAATTTTTAATGCTTGAGTTGAAAAGTATTGCCTGTAAACATGACATATAATAATGTCTGGAGAGTATTCAATTGCATCTTTTGAAAAATTCCAGAAATAAGTGTTTTCCCCGAAGTTGCCTTTTGTTTTGAATCTTTTGATTTTTATATCCCCTAATTTATCATTTGTAGGAGCATATTCAATTTTACCAGAACCTCTTTTTATGTTTGATGTAAAAACCCTTATTTCATAACCTAATTTAGATAATCTTTCTGATTCGTTTCTTACTCTTGTCCAGACTCCACAAATCCCTGCAGAAAATCCTGAAACTTCTAAGATTTTAATTTTTCTCATAGTATTTTTTGTTATGTCTATTTATAAGATTTTTGAATTAATAATAATCTTTTAAATATATTTTTTATTGATTTCGCTAAATCCTCCACCATCCCCTTCCCACCCTCCCGATAATAAATTGTATTAAGCGAAATCAATTTTATTATATATTTTTATTAATATAACTTATAATCCGTAAGATTTATAATAAGTTTATAAATTCTTAATTTAGGATTTAATTATGGAAGAACAAAAAAAATTAAATATTCTTATAATAAGAAACGATCATATTGGAGATTTGGTAAATTCAACGCAAATATTTAGGGAATTGAAGAAGTTTTATCCCAATTCAAAAGTTACTGTTGTTGCTTCACCTTTGAATTCTCAGTTAATTATAAAAAATAAGTATATTGATGAATTTTTGATTTTAAATATGGCAGAGTATACTTACAAATCTATAAAAGAGTATTACAAGATGTATAAGGAAGTTAGAAAGAGGAAA
>Ga0209541_10004210_pt1 | contig 25732 bp, 27 predicted proteins | sample RifCSPlowO2_01_FD_184027 | JGI IMG/M metagenome (GOLD analysis project Ga0209541, IMG submission 184027) | Groundwater microbial communities from Rifle, Colorado - Rifle CSP2_plank lowO2_0.1 (SPAdes) (version 2) | ecosystem: Environmental > Aquatic > Deep subsurface > Groundwater | place... | reverse complement strand
GGAGTTTACTATCTATATAACTCTCTTCTATCATCTCTAGTTTTTTCACAATCAGTTTTAGGGTCATTTTATCTAGTATCGTATTGTTATACTAAGTATACCATTGTAATATATAAATGTTTCGCCTTATTTCGAGTAATCACCCCTTTCGGAATACGCCCCCTCTCCTTTGAGAAAAAATCAGGCCAGAAAATCCCTACTCCAAAAAGAAAAACTAGATAAACCACCTCATCAATACTACCTCAGAAATTCTCATTTTCTCGTCGACAAACGCCACGGGTAGCCCTTCGGTAACGGGGATAGATCTAAAGGTTGCACATTTTTTGGGATTATGTGCCCCTCTCTTTTTCATAGCTATTTACTCTACAAGAAACACTGAGCGCAATCTTATAAATCTCCGCGCATTCCAAAAAGCATGAAGGCTGCACCCCAGATTGACGCAGGACGACGGCTTCTTGTCGTCGGAGATGTTGGCCTTGTGGACCGGCTCAGTGACGAGTTTGCGCGCCGGTCTCCCGCTCCGCATCGGGTCGAGCACACGCCCTCGCCCGTGGACGTCGCCCGGATGGCGCTGTATGGCGGCCTCCCGCCATATGACGCGTTTGTGCTGAAGGGCTTCAGGAACGCCGCGGCGCATGAGCTAGCCGTGCTCGCAAGGATGGGAGGCGCCCATCCTTTGGTTTTTCTTCTTGGCAGGCAGCCGGGATTCGGCAACGCGTTCACGAGAAGCCTCGGCGTCTACCACCTCCCCCCAGCGGTCGGCCCCGGCTTCATCGCAGAAAGCGTCCTGGCCTACGAGAGCCGGGAACCTGCCAGGAGCGCGCCCTTTGACTATAGTGCGCTTTTCAAGTAGCTCTGACAGCAATCTATAAGTATCCCCTCTTCTGACTCTGGTGTATGCGCACAGAGAAGGATTCGTTCGGGGAGCTTTCTGTTTCAGATGACGCGTATTACGGCGCCCACACCCAGCGCTCTCTTCAGAACTTCCAGATCAGCAAGCTGAAGTGGCAGCCGGAATTGATCCGCGCCATCGTTCAAATAAAGAAAGCCTGTGCTCTCGCAAATCAGGAATTGGGCCTTCTCGAAAAGAGGAAATGCGATGCCATCACGAAGGCGTGCGACGAGGTTCTCGCCGGAAAGTTTGCGGACCAGTTTCCTCTCGACGTTTTCCAGGCCGGCTCAGGGACATCGACCAACATGAACGTCAACGAGGTCATCGCAAACCGGGCGAGTGAGATCTTGGGGGGCGCCAAAGGAAGCAAGCTCGTCCATCCCAACGATGACGTCAACAAGGGCGAGTCGACAAACAATGTGATCCCGTCGGCAATCCGAATTGCAAGCGCGCTCCGCGTATCCTCCTTGAGTTCCTCTTTTGAGGAATTAAAAGTCAGTTTTGAGAAGAAGGCAAGCGAATTCGATCATATAATTAAGGCGGCGAGGACGCATCTGCAGGATGCGGTGCCCATCACCTTGGGCCAGGAATTCCATGCGTATGCCACAGCGATGGGAAAACACATTGACCGCCTAAAAGATTCTCAAAAATATCTCATGCAACTCGGGATTGGAGGCAATGCCGTCGGCACCGGATTGAACACAAAGCCCGGATTCAGGGAAGCAATCGTGAAGCATCTCAACGCGCAGCTCCATGGAAATTTCCAGGTTTCTCCTGATGGGATAGAATCAACCCAGTTCCTCACGGATGTTGCTGTTCTTTCTTCAACAGTAAAGAACGCCGCTTTGGATATCAACAAGATTGCGAACGATCTCAGGCTGATGGCTTCAGGCCCCATGACCGGCTTCAACGAAATCACCCTTCCCGCAGTCGAGCCCGGCTCAAGCATCATGCCGGGAAAAATCAATCCCAGCATTCCTGAAGCTGTGAACATGGCCTGTTATCGCGTCATGGGAAACGACGCAACCATCTCGCTTGCCGCCGGCGCCGGCAACCTCGACCTGAACACCCACATCCCCATCATCGGCTATTGTATAATTGAATCGCTGGAAATCCTCGCAAACGCTTCCGCGGCTTTTGCTGAAAAATGCATTTTAGGAATTCAGGCGAACGAAGAGAAATGCAGGTGGAACGTTGAGCACTCCGCTGCCTCGGCTACTGCCCTTACCCCTCATCTTGGCTATGACAAAGTCGCTGGACTCGTAAAGGAATCCCTAAAGACAGGAAAAAGCGTGGAACAGCTGGCGCTTGAGCAGAGCCTTCTTAATAAATCCCAGCTGGATGCGATTTTGGCGCCAGAGAAGCTTACAAGGCCGAATTTATAGGGAAAAGCGCTTCTGAGTCTTTTCCGAAAGCCTTATAAATCACCTCGAATCCCACCACCGGATGACTGCCCCCTTTCTCTAGCTCGCGTTATTTCCAGCATCCTGCGCAAGCTATGGGAAAGAGTTGCCCTGGTAGTGTAGCGGTCCATCATGGAACCCTGTCACGGTTCCGACCCGGGTTCAAAAGCGCTCCCAAGGCGCGTGAAAGTCCCGGCCAGGGCGTTCGGGCCGTTAGCTCAGCCTGGTTAGAGCGCCTCACTTTTAGCTCAACCGGCGGTTGAGGACTTTCAACCCCGGCGGTCGAAAGTAATGAGGAGGTCGCGAGTTCGAATCTCGTACGGCTCATCAAGGCCAAGCGGATTCGGCGAAGCCAAAAGGGTTGATGCGCGAAAATCCGGCGAGGATTTTCGGCATGTGGGAATCGCTACGGCTCATCGAGGCCCGGGAATTCGGCGAAGCCAAAAGGAAGGGGAGTGCAGGAAAGGGCGGCAGTCAGGAACAATGGCAAGGAAACTCAACTTCGACATTCACAAGCACATCCTCGTCCCGAAGCATGTCAAGTGCTCGGACGCGGAAAGAAAAAAGATTCTGAAGCACTACCAGATTTCCGTGTACGACCTTCCGTACATCCACAAGTCGGACCCGGCGCTCGCCGGCATCGAAGCCAAGTCCGGCGACATCATCAAGATCGTCAGGACCAGCCCCACGGCTGGGGAAGCCGTCTACTACAGGTGCGTCGTCAATGAGTAACGCAGAGCTCACGAGAGACAAGGCCCTCATTCGCAGCTACTTCGAGCAGCAGAGTTTAGTTAATTCCGACATCGAATCGTTCAACGACTTCCTCGCCAAAGAGATGCACGCGATCATCGAGGACAATAAGGTTATCGAGCCAACAATCATTCCACAGAACATCGACTCCTTCAAGATCAAGTTCGACAAGATCTGGGTTACGAAGCCGGAGATCACGGAAGCCGACGGCTCCAAGCGCAATGTCTATCCTTCAGAAGCCCGGCTGAGGAAGCTCACCTATTCCGCGCCGATGTATGTCGAGGTGAGCGCGCACATCAATGACGTCCAGCGCGAGAGCTTAGTGACGCAGATCGGCAACCTTCCAATCATGGTGCGCAGCGCGAACTGCCACCTCCACAAGCTGAGCCGCGAGGAGCTCATCGCGAAGGGGGAGGACCCCGAAGACCCGGGCGGCTACTTCATCATCAACGGCACGGAGAAGGTGCTCGTGCACATCGAGGATCTCGCCCCGAACCGGCCGCTTGTCGAGCAGGACCCGACCAGCGAGAAGTTCGTCGGCAAGGTGTTCTCCGAGCACGCGAGCTTCAAGATCCCGCACACTCTCGAGAAGGGCAGCGACGGCATCTTCTATCTCACCTTCACCCGCGTCAAGCGCATCCCCTTCATCATCGTCATCAAGGCGCTCGGCATGCTGAAAGACGAGGACATCATGAAGGCCATCAGCTCCAACAAGATGTACGATGAGGTCATAGTGAACCTCTACGAGTTCGCGGCGATCAAGAATCAGGAAGAAGCCATCGACACCATCGCCCGGAAGATCGGCATCACGCAAACAAAGGAGATCCGCGTGGAGCGCATGCGCGAGATCATCGACAAGTATCTGCTTCCCCATCTCGGCCTCACGGAGGATGTCCGGCTCCAGAAAGTCCATAACCTGTGCAAGCTGCTGAAGAAATACATCCTCGTCAGCAACGGCGAGCTGCCGCTCGATGACAAGGACCATTACATGAACAAGAAGCTCAAGCTTTCAGGCGACCTTCTCGCTGACTTGCTGCGTGTCAACTTCAAGGTGCTCATCTCTGACCTGCTCTACAATTTCCAAAGGATCGTGAAGCGCGGCAAGTTCCCTTCCATGAAAGCTATCATCCGGGAGAAGCTGCTTACCCAGAGGATCGACAGCGCGCTTGCCACGGGCAATTGGGTGGGCGGAAGAAAAGGCATCAGCCAGCGCATCCAGCGCCTCAATTTCCTCGAGACCGTCAGCCATTTGCAGCGCGTCGTCTCCCCCCTCTCTGCAAGCCAGGAGAACTTTGAGGCGAGGGCCCTGCACGCTACGCATCTTGGCCGCCTGTGCCCCATCGAGACTCCGGAAGGCACGAACATCGGGCTGAGGAAAAACTTAAGTCTGCTGGCAAGCATCAGCCAGGACTCGCCGGAAGAAGAGGCGGTCAAGCTTGCGAAATCCCTGGGCATGAGGGCCATGTGGTGAGAGCATGAGCGAAGTCTATATCAACAATAAGCTATCCGGAGAAATTGACAATCCGCAGGAGTTCGTCCAGCAGTTCAGGGAGGAGCGGAGGCGGTCCGCCATCTCGCCCAATGTGAACATTTTCATCCATCCGATCACCCAGGATGTCGCCATCGAAACCATGAAGGGCAGGACGCGCAGGCCGCTGATTGTCGTCCGGGACGGCAGGAGCATGCTCACCCCTGAGCACCTGTCCAAGCTCGAAAGGAAGGAATGGGCCTGGAATGATCTCATAGCAAAAGGAGTCGTCGAATATCTCGATGCGGCAGAAGAGGAAAATTGCCTCGTCGCTTTCACCGAAGACGAGCTGACTCCCGAGCACACGCACCTTGAGATCTCCCCGCTCGGCATGCTCGGGCTCTGCGCCGCGCTCGTTCCGTATGGGAACTTCAACCAGAGCACGCGTTTGAATGCAGGCGCAAAGAACCAGAAGCAGGCCGTCGGCTTCTATGCCGCCAATTTTGCCGTGCGCATGGACATGGACGTTTCCGTGCTCCATTATCCCCAGTCGCCGATCGTTGAAACGTTGATGCATGACATCTGGGGCTTTGACCGCCATGCCGCGGGCCAGAATGTGGTTGTAGCGATCATGAGCTACAAGGGCTACAACATGGAGGACGCGATCATCGTCAACCGGGGCAGCCTGGACAAGGGCTTCGGCCGCAGCACGTATTTCCGGCCGAGCACCGCCGAGGAGCTCAGGTATGCCGGAGGCCTGGTCGACGAAGTCTCTATCCCTGATAAGGATGTCAAAGGCTACAAGTCCGAGAAAGATTACAGGCATCTTGAGGACGATGGCATCATCTATCCAGAGGCCAAGGTGGCTGAAGGGGATGTAATCATCGGAAAAACCTCGCCTCCGCGCTTCCTGTCCTCCCTAGATGAATACAGCATCGCCTCCAGCACGCGCCGCGAAAGCTCGTCGTCGCTGAGCCACGGTGAGGAAGGCGTCATTGATTTCGTGCTCATCACCGAGAACGAGGAGGGCAACAAGCTTGTCCAGGTGCGCGTCCGCGATTCCCGCACTCCGGAGATTGGGGACAAGTTCACTTCTCGGCACGGCCAGAAAGGGGTTGTGGGCCTGATTGTGTCCCCCGAGGACATGCCCTTCTCCGCCTCCGGCACTGCCCCGGACATCATCTTCTCGCCGCACGGCATCCCGAGCAGGATGACGATCAGCCACCTCATCGAGATGCTCGGCGGAAAAGTGGGCGCGCTGTCAGGCAGGTTTATCAATGGCACCACCTTTGACGCTGAGCCGGAAGACGCGCTCCGAAAGGAACTGCTCAGCCTCGGCTTCAGGGAGAATGGCACGGAAGTCTTCTACCATGGCGAGACAGGCGAGCGCTTCCCGGCGAAAATCTTCGTCGGCAGCATGTATTATCTCAAACTGAAGCACATGGTGGCGAACAAGATGCATTCCCGCGCCAGGGGCCCGATCCAGCTCCTCACCCGCCAGCCAACCGAGGGAAGGGCAAAGGAAGGCGGCCTCCGCCTGGGAGAGATGGAAAAGGACACGTTTGTCGCGCACGGCGCCTCCCTCCTGCTGAAGGAGCGCTTCGATTCCGACAGGGCCATCCTGCCCATCAGCGAAGAATCCGGGGTAATCGCCATCGTCGACGAATACAAGAAGAAGAGCTATTGCCCGCTTTCGAGCGAGAACGCGACCATCTCGTATGTTGAGATGAGCTATGCGTTCAAGCTGTTGTTGGACGAATTCAAGAGCCTGGGCATTTACCCGAAGCTCATCCTGGAGTCAAAGTACTAAGAATCAAAGCACAGAATCAAAAACACGAAAGCGCGAGGAGCAAAATCAAAGGGTTGGAGCAACCATGGCAGAAGAAACTGAGGAAAAGGCTGCAGTGATCGAGGAGCCGTCGGAAGAGGTGGCGCTCCCCAAGGAGGAGCCGGGCCGGCTGGACATGCCTGAGCCGAGCGTGCACCGCAAGGTGGCAGCGATCCAGTTCGCGGTGCTCTCCCCCCAGCAGATCAAGAAAATGGCTGTGGTGAAGGTCGTCACGCCCGAGCTGTACGACCGCGAGGGGTATCCCGTTGACGGCGGCCTGATGGACACGCGCATGGGCGTCATCGACCCCGGCCTCGTCTGCCGCACCGACGGAAAGAAGCTCAAGGACTGCCCCGGCTACTTCGGCTACATCGAGCTCGCCCGGCCGGTCATCCACGTCAAGTTCGCCAATCTCATCCTCACGCTGCTCAAAAGCACGTGCAGGGAGTGCGGCAGGATCCTCGTCCTCCAGAACAAGATCAATGCATTGAACGCTGAGCTGGAGCGCGTCGAGAAGGAGGAAGGCCCGGAAGCGAGAAGGCGCATGCTCAAGGAGCTTATCGGCGGCATGAAGACCGCCACGAAGTGCCCGCACTGCAAGGCCAAGCAGCAGAAAGTCACCCTTGACAAGCCGACAACCTATCTTGAGGCAGAGAAGCGGCTGAATCCGATTGAGATCCGCGTGCGGCTGGAGAAGATTACGGATGACGATCTCATCCTTTTTGGCATGAACCCGAAGTTCATCAGGCCGGAATGGATGATTCTTACAGTGATGGCCATCCCGCCGGTGACGATGCGGCCGTCCATCACGCTGGAATCGGGAGAGCGCTCCGAAGACGACCTCACCCACAAGCTCGGCGACATCGTCAGGATCAACCAGCGGCTGTTCGAGAACATCAACGCAGGAGCTCCTGAAATCATCATCGAGGACTTGTGGGACCTGCTCCAGTATCACATTACTACTTTCTTCGACAATTCCGTGCCGCAGCTCCCTCCCGCACGGCACCGCTCCGGCCAGCCGCTCAAGACCATCACCGAGCGCATCAAGAGCAAGGAAGGCCGCATCAGGCACAATCTCGCTGGCAAGAGGACGAATTTCTCCGCCAGGACAGTCATTTCTCCAGACCCCATGATCAAGCTCAATGAAGTTGGCGTGCCATTCGTCATGGCGAAGAAGCTCACTATTCCCGAGCGCGTGAACGAGTGGAACATCGCGTGGCTCAAGAAGCTGGTCGAGATGGGCCCGGACAAGTATCCGGGCGCGAATTATGTCATCCGGCCTGACGGCAAGAAAAAGAAGATCACGGACGAGACAAAAGAGGCCTCGTTGGAGGAGCTCCAGCCCGGCTACACCGTCGAGCGCCACATCCAGGACGGGGATATTGCCATTTTCAACCGCCAGCCCTCCCTGCACCGGATGTCCATGATGTGCCATCGCGTCAGGGTGCTTCCCGGCAAGACCTTCCGCCTCAACCCCGCGGTCTGCCACCCGTACAACGCGGATTTCGATGGCGATGAGATGAATCTCCATATCCCGCAGACCGAGGAGGCGCGGGCAGAGGCCGAGTTCCTCATGGAAGTGCAGACCCAGCTCATCTCCCCAAGATACGGGCTGAGCGTCATCGGCTGCGTCCAGGATGCCATCTCCGGCAATTACATCCTCACAAAATATCTCAAATTCACGCGCGAGGAAGCCATTGGACTCCTGCTTGCGGCAGGCATCACAGATCTTTCGGGGCTCAGCAGGAAGCAGGAGCTGTCAGGCAAGGAAGTGTTCTCCGCGCTCCTGCCCGAGGACTTCAATTTCACCGGCCATTCCAAGTTCAAGGACGAATCCGGTAGCGACGATGTTGTCATCGAGAAAGGCAAGCTCGTGCAAGGAGTCTTGGACAGGAACCTCCTTGGCGAGGGCTCTGGCCTTCTGCTCCGCAATATCCACAAGCGCTACGGCAAGGAGTTCACCATCGCGCTCATCGGTGATATGTTCCGGCTGGGAATTGAGACGCTGGCGAGGCACGGCTTCTCCACCGCCATTTCAGACACGGACTTGCCAGCAGAGGCCAAGCAGAAGATCCAGGATGTCTTCGACATGGCCAACCGCAACGTCAATGAGCTCATCGCGAGCTTCCGCGAGGACACGCTCGAGGCCTTCCCCGGAAAGACCAAGGCGGAGACGCTCGAGCTGAAGATCCTTGAAGTGCTGAATAAAGCAAGAAACACGACCGGCCAGCTGGTCTCAGAGTTCGCGTCAAAGGACAGCCACACGCGCATCATGGCCATCTCCGGAGCGAGGGGCAATCTCATCAATCTCGCGCAAATGGCCGCCTGCGTCGGCCAGCAGGCGCTGCGCGGCAAGCGCATCGAGCAGGGCTATTATAACAGGACGCTTTCGTGTTTCAGGAAGGGCGATCTCAGCCCCTCTGCCCGCGGCTTCGTCGCGCACGGCTTCAAGAACGGCCTCACTCCCGCCGAGTTCTTCTTCGGCTCCATGACCGGCAGGGACAGCCTCATGGACACGGCGCTCCGCACGCCGAAATCAGGCTATCTCTACCGCCGGCTGGCGAACGCGATGCAGGACCTCAAGGTGGAATATGATTATACTGTCAGGGATTCCGGCGGAAAAATCGTGCAGTTCCTCTACGGCGAAGACGGCATGGACGTCTCCCGCTCGGAAAAAGGGCAGATCAATGTCAAGAGGATCATCAGGACGGTGCTTTCAGAATGAGCGACGACGCTTTTACGGACTATGAGGACAAGCTGCCGAAGAAAGTGCTTCAGGAGCTGAAGGAGAACATCCCGGCAAAGGCGGCAAGGAGCAAGGTCAAGGAGATCCTCGACAAGACCGTGCAGGAGTACAAGGAATCCCTGGCTGATCCGGGCGAATGCGTCGGCAATGTTTCGGCCGAATCTATCGGCGAGCCGGGCACGCAGATGACGCTCAATACGTTCCATTTTGCGGGTGTCGCCGAGATGAACGTCACCGTCGGCCTGCCGCGTATCATCGAGATCCTCGACGGCAGGAAGGACATCAAGACTCCCTCCATGGAGATCTATCTCAAGAAGCCCTATTCGCAGGGCAAGGACATCAAGGAGCTTGCCTATGCCATCAAGGAAACCACGCTCGACGATGTGGCGCTGGAATTTCAGATCAATATTGTGGACTTATCCATAACTATAAAGCTTGACCGTGAATTGATGAGGAAGTCTGGATTCACGGCAGCGACTATCCTGAATGGCCTGAAGCGCCACACGAAGAGCTATAACGTGAAAGTGGACGGCGATGACATTGTCCTGAAGAGCAGGAGCAAGGAAGGCAGCCTGAACGCGCTCTACAAGGACAAGGAGAAGATGAAAGATGTGCATCTCAAGGGAGTCAAGGGCGTCAAGCAAGTGCTGCCAGTGAAGAGGGGGGACGAGTATATCATCGTCACCGCCGGCTCCAACCTCTTCGACACGCTCAACCTCGAGGAAGTCGACCCCACGCGGACGACAACGAACAGTATCCACGAGGTGGCCGAGGTGCTCGGCATCGAGGCCGCCCGCCAGGCTGTCATCAATGAGGTCTTTGGAGTGATCGAGAACCAGGGCCTGAACGTGGACATCCGCCATATCATGCTCGTTGCCGACACGATGTGCACTACCGGGGGGGTCAAGGGCATCACGCGCTACGGCGTTGTCTCGGAGAAGAGCTCTGTGCTCGCCCGGGCTTCGTTTGAGACGCCCATCAAGCACGTCATCGGGGCGGCGCTGGTCGGCGAAGTCGATTATCTCACTTCCGTTGTGGAGAATGTCATGATCAACCAGCCCGTGCCTGTCGGCACCGGCCTGCCCAATCTCGTGACAAAGGTGAAGTAAATGGACGCGGTGGAAGAGATCAAGAAGCTGGTGAAGGACAAGCGCCTCGTGCTCGGCGCGGCCAGGACGCTGAGGAACCTCCAGACTGGCAGATGCGCGAAAGTGTGGTTCAGCTCCAATGTGGGGGACGACGCGAAGCAGGATGTCCTGCGCTATGCTAAACTAAACGGCGTGCCGGTGGAGCAGCTTCCCATCCCCAATGACGAGCTCGGCCTGCTCTGCAAGAAGCAGTTCGCCGTCTCCCTGCTTTCTCTCGCGAAGGACTAGATGGCGCGCGTGCTCGACCAGGAGGCCATGGGCCTGATGATGCTCTTCGAGAAGATCTCGGGCGCGGGCGCGCGAGATCTCATACAGGGCGAGACGCTCACCATCATCGTCGAGCCCGGCAAAATGGGGCTCGCGATCGGAAAAGAAGGCAGGACGCTCACGCGGCTCGAGAACACCTTCAAGAAGCCAGTGAAGCTCATTGAATATAGCGAGGATGTCGGCCAGTTCATCCGCAACGCGGTGAAGCCGCTGTTCAAGTTTGATGTCGAAGTCCAAGAGAAGAAAGTGATCATCAAGGGCCACGACACCAAGACGAAAGGCCTTTTGATTGGAAGGGAGCACGCGAATCTCAACCGGTTAAAGGAGCTGGTGAAGAGGCATTTTGATGTCGAGGATATTGTTGTGGTTTGAGATTCTGTCTGGCACTTCGCTTGAACTGAGAAAATTACCGAGATTCTGGAAATGGGTCGAATCTTTCCACTGCCCGCTCATCGTGGCGCCGACGCAAGGTGCAAATCCTGGTACGAGACGCGCACTCCTCCTGCGCGAGGCTGATACGGGGTGCAAGTGGGGGGAAAGAGCTGGTCCACCAGCGCCCTGTCTTTGTCCATGGCTTGTAGTGCAGAGGCACTCCTTAATAAGCCCTGCGCGCGCATCCGAGAAATGTTCCGTCCCGGAAATTTTTCGGAAATTTCCACGTGAGATTTATTAAGGAGTTCGTCTGCCGTGCTTCATAAGGTGAAAAGCGGATGAAGAAAGAACTCATCGCAGGTCTGAAGGCCTCTTTCGAGGAGCATGCGCATGCCGCGGATGGCGTGGAGTTTTGGTATGCGAGAGACTTGCAGAAACTGCTCGAGTATGATGAATGGAGAAACTTTCTGGGTGTGATTGAAAAGGCAAAAGTTTCCTGCACGGCGTCGGGCCATCCATGCGATGACCATTTTGTTGGCGTTAACAAAATGGTCCTCTCTCGGTGTTCCACCTAAGCCAAGTAGCGGAAATAAACTCACAATTTACAGCACATGTGTTCCAATCTCTACAACTGAAAGCACTATTTCATGAAATAGGAGTAACCTGAGTTTTGATACTTGGCTTAATGTTCCGAAATCGTTTTGTTGCACTCAACAAAACGTTAGAACCTTAACCCTTCTTCCCAATCCTTTTCTTCTCCTGCAGGCTTAAGAAATTCGCTTCTGAAACCAGCGATTTTCCCGTCTTCTGCTCCAGCTCCTTTCTGGTGTTGCCGGCAATCTTGCCGCCTTCCTGGGCGGATTCCTCGCACTCGTCAAGCCCTTCCAAGTCTTTCGCTATCGTGATGTCGGTGGTCGCCTTCTCGCCGATCATGTTGAGGATGAGTTCCCAATCTGTCATGTGGTCCCGAAGGTTCTGATTTTTCTTCTGGAGCCCTTTGAACTGCTTATATTCTTGGACTGTCTTCCCGAACGTCGCCTTGCTGATCTCGTTTGTCAGGATTCCAAAATCGCGTTCATCGTTTACCCCTCTATTTTTCCATTCGTCGGTCAGTTCCTGCCGGATGGCGATGCCTCTGATCCTTTTTTCAATCCATTCTTTAGGGTAACCTTTCAATTCATAGTACTCTTTCACACGATTTTGCGCAAGTTCCGGATTCTCAATTTCCTGAATGCGCTCATACCCTACCTGAGCTAGCCATTGCTTGAAAGGCTCAGCTTTGGGCGATGGAACAGATTGGATGATGCGAAAGAGGGTTTTGGTATTCGCACAGTCAGTATCATAATATTTTCCGTCAGAAGCGGGCAATTTCAGTTAGTTACATTTTGTAACCACCTCACTTCCTTCCTCCTTTAGGCGATGCTTGAGGACTTTCCAATAGTTTCTAGGATCTTCGCTCTGAGTAAGTGCCGCCACGACATCTACCACCGAGAACCACCATTCCTCCTGGTGCCAGATTCTGCGGATATCCTCCCCTTGGAAGGCCACTAATGCATGCTTCTTGTCCATTGTTCGCATTGGTGAAGGTACTTCTTAATAAGTCCTGCGCGCGCATTTCCGGAAAATGTCCAGTGCTTGAGGCAGAAATCCGGAAGTTCGCTCGCAAACAGCCCCTGTTCCCGAAAAGTTTCCGACGCAAACGCCAAAAAAGTGGGGAGTAACCTTTAAAAAGGGGGTCGCATCCCCTCAGAGCACATGGGACACAAGACCAAGGGTTTGAACGCAGGCAATCGCCTCGTCGCGCGCAGGAAGCAGTCGCGCTGGCTGGACAAGGATTTCGTCACCCGCGCTTTGGGACTCAAGCTCAAGTCTGATCCTCTCGAAGGCGCGTCGCAGGCGCGGGCACTGGTTCTTGAAAAGAGGCAGCTTGAGGCAAAGCAGCCCAATTCCGGCATGCGAAAATGCGCGAAGGTGCAGCTCATCAAGAACGGCAAGCAGATTACCGCCTTCCTGCCCGGAGACGGCGCCACCAAGCTCGTGGACGAGCACGACGAAGTGATTATCGAATGCATCGGCGGCCCGATGGGAAAATCCAAGGGCGACATCCCGGGAGTAAGGTGGCAGGTCATCAAAGTCAATGACCAAAGCCTGCTTGCATTGAGGCAGAAAAAAATCGAGAAGGCACGGAAGTAACATGGTTCTCGCGTTCAACAGGTGGGATGTGTCCGGAATCGCCGTCGCTGATTTCGGCCTGAAAAAGTATATCGCCCTCGAGCCGAGGTTCGCCCCGAAAACCGGCGGCAGATACGCGGGCAACCGGTTCTATAAGAGCAAGATCTTCATTGTCGAGCGGCTCATCAACAAGCTCCTGGTTCCCGGCCACAAGGCCAAGAAGCACTTCAAGACCTCAGGCCGGAACACGGGCATGACGCTCAACGCGTATGCGATGGTCGAGCGCGTGCTGGAGCGCTTAGAGAAGGTTACGAAGAAGAACCCGGTCGAGGTCTTTGTCCAGGCGCTGGAAAACGCTTCGCAACGGGAGGAGATCCTCACGATCGAGTACGGCGGCGCGCGCTATCCGAAAGCGGTCGAGTGCGCTCCCCAGCGTCGGATTGACCTTGCGCTGAGGAACATGGTGCAGGGAGCGTATCACAAGAATTTCGGCGAGAAGAGCACGATGGAGGAGGCGCTGACGAAGGAGATCTTGGCGGCCTACAACTCCCTCCCGGAAAGCAACGCCATCGCCAAGAAGCTTGAAGTCGAGCGCCAGTGCGATTCTGCGAGATAAAAGTTCTAAGTTTGTGTGGGCTTGGTATTCCCCCCATCTGAACCTCCTATTTGACAAAATCAGATGGATAACGAAAACTGCATAGCAGTTTTCGGGACTGAAAAAGTTTAGCTTTTTCAGTACGTTCCTGCGTAATCACTGTTCTTAAATAAACGAAAGAAGATCGCTCAGCTTTTCAATCCGTCTGTCGCCGTTCCTTCCGAATCCAACATAAACAACGCCAGCGGCCTTCGCAGCCAGCTCGTCGTTCAGGGTGTCGCCGACGTAAAGGCTTTCCTCTTTTTTCACTTGCAGTTCCCGCAATGCCCTGAAGAGGAGATCGGGCGCGGGCTTTCCCAGGCCCACATCGTCATAGCAGTTCAGGCTGTCGAAGAAATCGAGGATGCCTGTGGAAGTGAGCATGTCGATGACCAGCGCTCTCGGGGTATTGGTCACGACCGCCAGCCGGATCCCTTTCTTTCTTAGCGCCTCAAGCGCCTCCTTCGTGTCATCAAACAGGATTTTGGTCTTGAGGATCTCTTCATTGCTTCTGAAAAAAGCTAGAACCTCTTTTGATGTGACATGGAAGTATCTCGAAGCATCGCGCTCGATGTTGCTTCCCCTCACTTCAGTCTCGAATTCCTCGCGCGGGATCTCTCTCCCCTCGAAATGCCGGAGCGCCTTGTTGAAGAGGATGAACCAAGCGTTGTTGCTGTCCACCAGCACCCCGTCGAGGTCAAGGAGGATGGCTTTGATCATGAACGCCTTGACTTCGCTTTTCTTTATATCTGTTTTCTTTGCTGCGCTGGCGGAGATTGCCGCATCTCCTTTCTTAACAATCTTTAAATACCGCAAAAGTTAGATGAATTCACATGGCAAAAGCGCTTATGCCTCTCTTCCTTATCATCCTCGTCTTCGGCGGCTTGGCCTATCTTTTCTTCCGGCAGCCAGCCATCGGTCAGCCCATTGAAATCGTCCGGGCCCAGCCCTATCTGGAGAAAGTTGAGGAAAATAATGCAGGCCTCAGATCCTTGGCGCTGAGCCTCACCCGCGAGTGTTCTGCGTCGAAGGAATGCAAAGTGAATGCAGTCTTCCGGCATGTCGTGGATAGCTACGCTTATCTCTCCGATCCCAAGCAGAAGGAGCTCATCCGCGCTCCGGAAGAGACCATTCAGAACGGCGGCGGCGACTGCGAAGATTTCACGATCCTTATGAACTCCATGCTTGAGATTCTCGGCTTCAAGACGTACCTGGTGCTGACAGATGACCATGCCTATGGCTTGGTCTGCGATATTGATCCGCAGCTGCTCCGCAGTTATGTCGAGGACGATCTCATCCAGAAGGCCATCGAGCGCAATCCCAATGACGAAGTGGAATATGTGTATGACGGGGGCGAGCTCTACCAGAAGCGAAGTCTGCAGAACACTTTTTCCATTCCTGCTAGGAGCGCATATTATCTTGGTGGTGATGGGGCGAAGTTGGAGCCTCCTTTTCTCTACAAGAGATTCGTGTATGAATCCTCTTTTTCCGCGCCTCTTGATTTCCATGTGGTCTCAGGAAGGCAGGACTATCAGAAGCTCGTTGCCGAGCAATCATACCGGGAATATGACTGCGCGCAGCGCGGCGCAACACGCGTGTCCGGCATGTGCGATCGAATGGGGACTGACTCAGGCATCGTGTTCCTGAACAACGGCGATGCGGATGTTGAGGTTCGGCTCAAGCTCGATATCCTCTATCGCTATGCCACGGGCGACCTGCTGGAGAACGTCACCATCACTTCCTATCCTCTCAACGGCCAGACGTGCGTCGTCCTCGATGGCACTTCGGGCGAATTCGGCTACGCCGGCTTCATCGGCTACGATTTGAAAGGGGACAAGATTGTGGTTGATCCGGAAACGAGGCAAGTGTGGAAGCTTGAATGATCCTATTGCAGATATGACGCCAGAAACATATATCCTGCACCAGTACCAATGATATCTGCCATGAACTGATCCCATTGTGGCTTATGCCGCTCTTTCATTGATGGAAAAACAAGGTCTTGAAGGACTCCAACGCTCAAGGAACACGCAGGAGCTCCCACAATTGCCGTAGAAGCGCCTCCGGCGTACTTCATACAGATTCCTAAGGCAATGGTGTATGCGGCTCCATGTGCGACATGTTCCGCCTGGAGCAAGAGCCAATCCAGTCGGGGGAAATGCTGAACCAATCCACCACGGAAATGAATCCGGTCTGCGATGATGCCAACGTGCGTAAGGGCGGCTGCCGCCACGATCCCCAAATCAGCGGTCTCAGGTCTCATTCCCAACAGGAGGCACGCAATCCTTAAATACTTTCCTCGATTTTCATCCCCCCAGGTGAACCTATGGCATTTGACAAGAATTTAGATAAAGCTTCATTCGCCGAGACTGCGGCGTTCGAAACAACGAAGATCACGGTCGGAGTCTATTCCTACAACGGCGGCGAGAAGAAGATGCAGATTTCGCGCGAGAACATGAGCCAGAACGGCGAATGGAGTTTCGCGAAGCTCGGGAGAATGGTGAAGGAGGAGGCCGAGGCCGTCATCCCGCTGATGCAGAAGGCGCTGAAGGAGCTGGAGAAGCCGCTCGAATAGGCCTGCTTCCAAATGGCACCAAAGATCAAAGCCTAAACCATCAAGAAATTGAACTGCATTGTCATGGCTTCCTTGATGAGCGAAATCCTCGCTTTTGAGGGTCTCTCCTCTTCTTTGAGGAGGGCTTTAATGAAGTTCACGGCATCCGCGCCTCGCAGAGTGGGGGTTGCCCGAATAGGTTTTGCCATGGAAAAGAGTGGGGGGCGGATTTATATAAATCTGCCGGATTTTTAAAATTGGCTACAGAAGGCAGTGATGGAGTCATCCGCCAAATCTGAAAAGCTTAAATAGATTCCCCCAGTTGTCTCACGTATGCAGCTCATCGCCCAGGGCGCCGAAGCGAAACTCATCCGGGCGGGGAATACGCTGGTGAAGGATCGTGTCCCCAAATCGTACCGGCTCAAGGAAATCGACGAGAAGCTGAGGAAGTTTAGGACTCGGAGAGAGGCCAAGGTCCTCAAAGCCCTGGAAAAAATCGGCTTTCCAGCGCCCCGGCTGGTCCGGACAGACGAAAGCGCGTGGATCGAGATGGAGTTTCTTGAAGGCCCGGTCTTGAAGGATGTGCTTGAAAAGAAAGACGCCATCCCGCTTTGCAGGGAGATCGGGAGGAGCGTCGCCCTGCTCCACAATCAGGACATCATCCACGGCGACCTCACGACAAGCAACATGATTCTCAAAGACAGCGTCCATTTCGTCGATTTCGGCCTCAGCTTCTTTTCCAAGCGCGTCGAGGACAAGGCCGTCGATCTTCATCTCTTCCGCCAGGCGCTAGAGTCGCGCCATTACCGAATCTGGCAGGAATGTTTCGATGCCTTCCTGGAAGAATACAAGGCCCATGCCAGAGGGGCAGAGGACGTCCTCAGGCGCTTCCTCGACGTCGAGCTCCGCGGCAGGAACAAGGCGAAGTACTGATGAACGACGCGCTCCTTGTCATCCTCTCAATCACCGGCGGCCTGGCGGTCTACTGGGCGCTCTTCGGCCAGTGGAAATGGAACAGGATGATGGAGGAAACAGACGAGGCCCAGAAGAAAAAGAAGTGAAAAGCCTTTTATTGCGTGCCTTATTCTCATCCCTTATGGGACTCGAGGAGTATCTTCAGGCAGCGGCGCTCCAAGGACTGGACAATCAGGCCGCAAGAGCACTCGTGCATCGCCACTACCGCGATCTCCTCATTGATGGCCGGGCAGGGGATATCGCTGGCCTTGAGGCTTTCACAGGGATTCCACCGGGATTTACAGATGGAGAGATTGATCGTGGCTTTTTGTGCATCCTCATTGCCAACACCGACCTCCCCTCCAAGCTTAGGCGCATGAACGCGGTCAGTGAGCTAGTCGGAAGAGAGCCCTCTCATGCCACAAAGCAGAAAGCGTATGAAGCTACCATGGTCGCGGGCGAATTCAGCGAGATGCCGCGGCTCCTGGACGCGCTTAGGACGCCTATTGATAGGCACACGAGCCTGCGCGTGTATGCTATCATCGCAAGAAACTCCTGTATAGACTGCGTGGTGCAGAATGCCACGCGAACCCGGGAATTAACTGGTGTCCCTCCGCCCTGGGATGCTATCACGGTTCAATCCATATATGTGCGGATAGCTGAAGAATACTCCACTGATGAGGCCGAGGAGTACACGATGTGGCGAATGAACGGCCTCCACAAGGCAACTCACAGGAGGCCGGAAAGGCAATGGGCCGGAGGGCTCGCACAGCAATGGCTCGCCGTCTCCAAGCCGCCTTATGCAAGGGTTGTTGACTTGCTGATGCTGTCAAGGGCAAGTATTCAGGTGAACGCGGAGACTGCTAGTCAGCTGTTTCAAGCTGCGGCGGAGAGGGCCGCCTATTCATCTCATGTTGGCAAAACCTTGCGAGTAATGTCCCGTGCAATATCGTATCCCATTCCCGAAGAGATGACAGACGCCGTTGCTTCCTATCTAGCGCATTGCGGGCATCTCGGACGCATGCGAAGGTTTGCCGCTGCGACGAGCCTTGCTCCCAGCGCCGCGGCTTATGAAGAGATGGTGAATTATCTACGAGGCTGTAAGCCCCCGCTCATGGAAGCCGTGATGCAGAAAATGCGTGACGTGACTTTCAGAAGCATGCATCTGCATGTGTACCAACGTCCGCTTTAACATTCAAACGTAACCATCGCATCGCTTAATTCAGAATTCGCTCGAGCTTGCCAGCATGCTCAGATAGCCTTTCCGATGAAGCCATCCGGTCTGCGCCTTCGTGTACTTGAACATGACATCGCCCTTCCCGTCGCCGCCGAGCTCCCAGGGCTCGACGATGATGATGTCGCCCTCGCGCACCCAGAGCGTGCGCTTCAGCCTGCCGGGGATCCTGCAGATGCGCGTCTTGCCGTCCAGGCAACGCACCCGCATGCGCGATCCGCCCAGGCGCTGCTCCACAACCCCGAAGGTCTCTGCTCCGCGCGGCAGCTTGATGCGGGAAATCTCCGCCTGTTCGTCGACGGGCTTCTGCGGCCTCTTGTAAAATCCCATGACAACCTGAATCCCGCGCACTATTTAAAGCTATTGTCATCCGCTCGAGGAGCGGCACATACTTTTTTATAGTCCTCCAGCGTTCGCGGCGGCATGGCACTCAACCTACCCTTGGAGCGCGTGATCGCGGGCCAGCCGGCGCTGTGGAAGCGCATCGCGGCCTTCCTTGCCGACCTCTTCATCGTTGACTCTGTCGCCGGGTTTCATTTTCAAAGCGTCCTGCCGAGGATCGCCGGCGGGTTCAGTGATACCGCAAAGCTTCTCCAGGCGCGCCCGGACATCGCGCTCTCCGTCTCCCTCGTCCTCATGGCCTACGGCTTCCTGCTCGTCCTCTATTTCTCCATCCTGGAGTACAGGCTTGGCGCGACGCTAGGAAAGATGCTCTTCGGCATCCACGTGCAGGCGGAGAAGCCCGGCTATGCCTCTTTCCTCATCCGCAACCTGCCCCTCTTGCTCGTGTTTCCCTTTATCCTTGTCCTCATCCTTGACCCGATCTACATCCTGATGAGGAAAGACAGCCGAGCGCTCAGTGAGGTTCTTTCCCACACCGCAGCTGTGCAGTATTACGCTTTTTAGGTGAACGCATGAAAAAACCGGAATCGAACAAGTGGACAACCGTCATCATCGTCCTGCTCGTGCTCTTTGTGCTGGGATGGTTCTTCTCCAAGCTCATCGCGCTTGCGGCCGGAGACATCGAGACCGGCAATGTCGCCATCGTCCCTGTCGCAGGCACGATCTTCACCTCCGACGGCGGCTTCTTTGAAGGAGTTGCGCTGTCCGGCGACATCGTCGAGCAGATTGAGGCGGCGGACGCGAACCCTGAAATCCGGGCCATCATCCTCGCCATCGACTCTCCCGGAGGGGCGCCTGTCGCGTCGAGCGAAGTCGCGACAGCCATCTCCCGCGTCAACAAGACAACGGTCGCCTGGATACGCGAGTCAGGCGCGTCAGGCGCGTACTGGATCGCCTCGGCGACAGATTACATCGTTGCGGATCCCTTGTCCATCACCGGCTCCATCGGCGTCTTCGGCAGCTATCTTGACTTTTCCGGCCTGATGGCCGATTTCAACGTGACCTATGAGCGCCTGGTCAGCGGCAAGTACAAGGATACCGGCGTGCCGTTCCGGAAGCTCACTGATGAAGAGCGCCGGCTTCTCCAGAAGAAGATCGACCTGATGCATGAAGCTTTCAAGGAGGCCGTGGCGAAGAACCGCGGCATGACGAGAAGCGAAATCGAGGCGCTTGCGACCGGAGAGTTCTTCCTCGGCATGGAGGCGAAGGGAGCGGGGCTTGTGGACGAGCTTGGAGGGAAGCAGGAAGCGCTGGGCTACATCGAGCGCACTCTCAAAATCAGCGCCGAGCCTGTGCTCTACCAGCATGAGCCCACGTTCCTGGAGGTGCTGTCGCAGTTCGCAGCCAGCTTCAATCCGCGGGTGCGCGTTTCCGGAACCCAGGCACAATTGTCCTGATTCGTGCGCTCGATATGTTCGGATCATAGCCACTCAGCTTTGAGACTCAGCGCCAGCACAGGCGGTGCGACGGGCTTCTGCGGAAGCCCTACTCGGCCGTCGGCGCGGCCTCGCCGCACGCCAAGGCAGGCGCTGGCTGGGACAGGGGACGCTCCATCCGGGACGTCCCAGAGGGCAACGCGAAGCGTTGACCGTCCAGCGCCATTCTTCTATTTGCCTCATGGGAGGGGAACACTCTGCCAAACATGAGCGTAATCTATATATAGCCCTCCTCTCAGGGAAAGGAGCATGAGAGCCCCGGGAGTCATTCTTCTTTTCTTCCTTCTTCTCTTGGCAGGATGTTCTTCGCCTCCACCCTTGACAGCCGAGCAGCTTCTCGCGAACCCCGGAAAATACGAAGGGAAGATGGTGGCAATCGAGGCGGCGCCGGAGCCCGGGCCGGTACGATGCACGCTGATGGTTTGTTCACAGGAAAACCCATGCTGCAATTCCTGCGGCTCTTCCTTGGTTATCAAGTCTTCCAGAGGCGATATCCTCATCGAGGGCGGCTCGTGCAAGGGCGATGAATGCAGCCTGAGCTGTTCGCCGTTTGCGCAAGGCGAGAAAGCGAGCATCTCAGGAATATTCAAGGCCTCTGGCTCAGGATATGCCATCGAATTGCAAAATGAGTAAGCTGCTTCTGATGCTGCTAGTTGTGCTTCTCTCAATCAATGTCCTGGCCGAGCGAGAAGTGCATCTCCAGTCCAGGACGATTGAGCCGCCCCAGCGCCTTCCGAGGATAGCGGCCACATTTTCGCAAGGAGAATATTTCGTCGTCCAGTTTTCCGCGATTCCGGATGACGACCGGAAGGCGGAACTGGAGGCGCACGGCGTCGCCTTGCTGCAATATGTCCCCGAATATGCCTGGATCGCGAGAATCGAGCCCTCCGCGATGAGCTGGCTCCGCTCTCAGCCCTGGGTGACGCTCATCACTCCCTACACAGAGGAAGACCGCGGCATCGACGAGCTTGCGGACCGGCTTGAGGATCGCCCATCCAGCGAGGTGATCGAAGTTCAAGGCGAGTTCTTCCCTGAGGAGGATGGAGAGGAGATTCTGGAGGACCTTTCCGGCGAGTTTGAAATCGAGGGCAGCACATTCACAGCAACCCTTACTGTTGACGAGGCAGAGCAGCTGCTCTCGGCCCCTGAAGTGCAGTGGGTGGCTGACGTCCCCCTGGAGCGCCGGGTCTTCAACGCCAACGCGAGGGCGTTGATTGACGTCGACATCCTTCAGGGAGAGCCCTACAATCTCAACGGCACGAACGTTTGGGCCGCGGAATGGGACGGCGGCTGGGCCGGTAATCATTATGCGCTCGGCGACCGCGTCGTCATCGGCGACAACGGCACGTGCGGCGGAGGGGACAGTGGAAGCTGCGCAGTGATCCAGCATGCCACGCACGTAGCCGGCACGATGCTGGGCAACGGCACCGGAGACTCCACCAACCGGGGCATGGCCACAAAAGCGAGGCTCCTCTCCTGGGAATGGTTCGACGACTATGCCGAATTCTTCGCTGAGTACAACACTTCCATCAACCAGTACAATGCCTCGCTCTCGCAGAACAGCTGGGGCTATGGCACCACCATCACAGCCTCGAACTGCATGGGGCTGCTCGGGAATTATTATACGGACAACATGTGGGTGGACAACGCCTCCCGAGGCAGCCTGGGAAGAAGCATCCCGATTGTCTGGGCCGCCGGGAATGACCGGGAAAATAGCGCCTCCTACTGCGGCAGCCTCGGCTTCACGTATAACACCACTTCTCCCATGGGGACAGCGAAGAATGTCATCACTGTGGGCGCTGTTGACGACGCGGGCGCGATGTCTACCTTCTCCTCCTGGGGGCCCACTGATGATGGCCGGATCAAGCCTGATGTTGTCGCGAACGGAGTGGCGCTCACTTCCACCTCGCCGACAGACACCTATGCGGCTCTCTCAGGCACCTCCATGGCTGCGCCCGGGGTGTCGGGAGCCATCGCCCTGCTGGTCGAGGCGCATCGCGTGTGGCACTCCTGGGAGCCGGACGCTGCGCTCATGAAGGCCCTCCTCATCCAGGCAGCAGTTGATCTCAACAACACCGGCCCTGATTACACCACCGGTTATGGCCTCGTCAACGCAACAGCCGCCTATCTCCTGATGCAAAGGGATGTAAACGAAAGTCTCTTCGTAAATGGAACGTTTACATCGACTGGGCAGACGCAGAATTACAGCATCGAAGTGCCGGCCGGAATAAGTGAGCTGAAACTCACTTTGGTATGGTCAGACTACCCTGGCTCTCCGCTCATCTCGACGCAGCTTATCAACAATTTGGATCTCATAGTTGTAAACGCTTCAGGCTCCCGCTTCTACCCCTGGACCCTGGATTCCTCGCAGCCCGGGAACGCGGCGGTGCAGACAAACGTTGACAGCATCAATCCTGTCGAGCAAGTGTACATCTCATCGCCTTCCTCAATTTACAATATCACGGTCAATGCCACCACCATAGCGCAGCCTAGCCAGGCATTCAGGCTTATCCTCAGCACCCGGGACAGGATCGCTCCGCGCTGGTCCAACAATGTGACCAACGCTTCGCAATATTTCACCAACAGCGCCGTGCGCTTCAATATCTCCTGGACAGACAATTCCGGATTTTCCAGCTACTCCTTCGCCTGGAATGATTCAGGAACCTGGCTGAATGTCTCCAACGGCTCTGTTTCCGGCACTTCATCCGTCGTATCCGTCGAACTCAATCTTACAGCGAATCTTTCCAGCGTCGTCGGATGGCGGATGTATGCCAATGACACGCTGGGCAACTCTAATGCGACGGATGTCTTCACGTTTTCCGTCGGCAACGCCATCCCGAACCTCACCTCCATCTCTGTCTCGTCAGCAGATACGCTCAACCGCACGAACGGCACGCTGACAGGCGCGTTTGTCATCTCGGATGCGGATAACACGAATCATACGAACCAGACGCTCTGGTACAACGGCACCTTGGTTTTCACGAACGCGACAAACCTCACCCAGCTCAGCCCAGCTTTCCTGATCAAGGGCCAGAACTGGACCTTCAGCGCCCGTTCGACAGACGGGCTGAATTACAGCGCGTGGATAAACTCCTCGCCCTTCAGAGTCCTGAACGCTCCGCCGGATATGTGGGTGCTGGCCAATGTTACTGTTAACGAGTCGGTGGCGATCATCATAGATGTGAATACGACCGATCTCGACGGGGATATGCTCAACTATACCATCAACAATTCTCTATTCCTCAACAACGGCAGCTTCCGCTTCCAATTGAACACCTCTGTCAATTCAACCAATGATTCCCTTACCTATGCGCTCAATATCACCGTGAATGACACCGAAACAGTCTCCAGCATCCTCGTCTACGCTACCGTGCTCAATGCGCTCGACGCTGACGGTGATGGAACTCCCGACTTTTCGGACACGGACGATGATAATGACGGCGTGGCAGACACCGAAGACAACATCCTCGGAAATGGCACAGTTATCAACACGACCTTCTCGCTCCTCACCTTAGCCGTGAACAACTCGCCCAACCTGTCGCGGCTTGTCAACGGCAGCGTGCAGGTCAATGTCTCCAACGGCACCTTTTCCGTGCTCCTCGTCAATCTCACGCTGGACAGCTCGGCCAGGCTCAATCTCTATAATATCACGCTCGTGAAGCAGAACGGAAGCGCGGCGAACGGCTCGCTGCTGATCCGCGGCTTCGGGTTGGTGAACCAGACCAAGAGCGCGTATGTCGACCGCATCCTGGGCCTCAATTATGCATGCGTCAAGGACGCGGAGCTCGCGACGCTCTCAAATATCAGCCGCAGCTGCGACGCGGAGCACGAGTTCCTCGTGCCTTGCGACGGCACCGCGACCAGCGGCTACACGTGCACAGTCGTCGAAAACAACACCCGCTACTTGATTACTGGCCTCAACCATTCTGGCATTGTGGAGCAGTGCCGCGACGGCGACGGCGACGGCTATGGGACAGGCTGCTCCCTCGGAAGCGACTGCGACGATGCGGATTCCTCAAAAACGACTTCCTGTACCTCCGGCAGTTCTTCAAGCAGTGGGGGCGGCGGTGGAGGAGGGGGCGGCGGTGGAGGCGGAGGCAGCAGCAACGCGACGACGATGACGCTCAACGCGACGGACTGGGCAACCTTTGACCTGGTCACGGTCTTTTCAAGGAAGGGCTTCATCGTGAACGGAACGAAATTTACTCTCTCAGCGACGAAAATCAATGACTCCCATATCACTATAAAGATTGACGAGCGCTCCTTCCAGCTCGAGAAGGGAAAGCTCATGTCCTTGGCTTTAGAAAAAGCCGAAGTCGAGGCGGCGTATCAGGGAATCTTCAACGGCCAGGGAAGGGTTGTGCTGCGTCTGCCGCAGGCAAAGATTGCAGTTGCAGCGCCAGAGCCGCAGAACGAATCAAATGTGACCGGTGTTATTTCTGAGCCCGACGAGATTTTGCCCAGGGAGAACGAGGATCAGGAAAAAGAAGCAGACAATCCTCTTTTCATCTTTCTGATCCTGATCGCGATGCTGGTTGCCGGCGGGATCATCTTTTTGCGCCGAAGGAAGGCGCCAAAGACGCCGGAAAAAAAGAAAAAAGAAGAAGCCTAGCGCCTCTTCTTTCTCTTTCCCTTTGACTTGGTCTTTCTTTTCTTAGCCATTCAAGCACCTCCAATGGGCATAAGCGTGAAGAATTCACTGCGCGGGGGCGTGTTCATCATCGTCTGGAAAATTTTTCTTGCATCTTTTCTGGGAATCTTCTTATATAAATGTTTCTCTTTCCTGTTTTTCTCGACGGGAAATGGGGGAGAACGGAACACGCTGACTTTTTTTCTCCGTCGGAGCGCAAGCATTAAATACTTTGAAAAAAATACACCGGCATGGACGTATGCATCTTCTGCAAAATAGCGAGAAAAGAAATTCCGAGCGCGATTGTCTATGAGGACGAGAGCACGCTCGCCTTCCTCGACATCGCGCCGGTGAGCGAAGGCCATGTCCTCGTTATCCCGAAGGAGCACGCCGAAAAAGTCCACGAGCTGTCTGAAAAAGCGGGATATGCGCTGATAGATTCAGTGAAGAAAGTGTCGGCCGCAGTGGAAAAATGCTTCAACTGCAGCTTCAACATCCTCAACAACAACGGCAAGGAAGCCGGGCAGGCGGTCTTCCACGTGCATTTCCACATTATCCCGCGCCGCGGCCTGAAGGACGAGTTCCGGTACGAATGGCCGTCGAAGAAGTTGCAGAACCACGCGAAGCTCGTCGCTGAGCTGAAGGCAGCGCTCTCCCAGGGCTGAAGCGATTCCCGTCAGGTTCAAAACGGACTTTTGAAGACTCCGAACGGAGCGAGGAAGGGCAGAGCCATCTGAATTCTTTTGCATCCGGCGCCGGCACAGGCGGTGCGACGGGTTTCTGCGGAAGCCCTACTCGGCCGTCGGGGCGGCCTCGCCGCACGCTCACGGAAATCTAAGATTTCC
>Ga0209541_10004207_pt1 | contig 25760 bp, 27 predicted proteins | sample RifCSPlowO2_01_FD_184027 | JGI IMG/M metagenome (GOLD analysis project Ga0209541, IMG submission 184027) | Groundwater microbial communities from Rifle, Colorado - Rifle CSP2_plank lowO2_0.1 (SPAdes) (version 2) | ecosystem: Environmental > Aquatic > Deep subsurface > Groundwater | place... | reverse complement strand
TTATAACTTTAAAAAATTAAAAAAATTATCCGCTGTTTGTAAAATATAAATCACTAATATAATCACTAATTTTCTCACGAATATTCACGAATATTTTATTCGTAAGAATTCGTGAATAAATTTGTGATAAATATTCGCATGAGTAAAAAACCATCATTTTTTGAAAGATTAACCGGGGTAACCTGGACTGAAGAACAAACTCAAGAAGAAGAAAAAGAAAAAAAGCCCATCTTAAAGATAAAAAAAGAAAAACCAGTCCAAAAAGACTACCCGATCATGAAAAAGTCTGAAATAAATAAAAAAGAAGTTAAAATACCGACCAAGGAAGAAATGCCGGAAAAAGAAGACTGGCCGGTTGAATCAGAAGGACAATTAACGGTTGATGTTTATCAAACGCCCAATGAAATTGTCATCAAATCCACCATTGCCGGAGTAAAGCCGGAAAATATTGACATTAACATAACCAATGACATGGTTACCATTAAGGGCCGGCGGGAAAAAGACGAAGAAGTGAAATCGGAAAACTATTATTATCAGGAATGTTATTGGGGGCCGTTTTCCCGCTCAATTATTCTGCCGGTTGATGTGGAAGCGGACAGGGCCGGCGCCTCAATGAAAAACGGCATTTTAACCCTGAAACTGCCGAAAGTTGAAAAAGTAAAAACGAAAAAAATATTGGTCAAAAGCGAATAAATAATATCCAATAAAAAAACAACCAGCCGACGGCTGGTTGTTTTTGATTCTTTCTGCCTGTTGCTTGGTGTTTACGGTAATGATATGATTAAAATATGGAAATTAACCAGCGAAAAATCTTTGTCGTTCTAATAACCATATTTCTAAGTTTGGCTGTTTTTTTATTGGCTTTAGAAGCGGCTAACGCTTCAAGAATTGTTCGAGGAGTCAAAGCCGCGAATCTTAAATTGGGCGGACTTAAGTTCAATCAAGCTGAAAGAATTCTAGATTCCAAAATAGAAAAGTGGCAGGAAAATGATTTAACTTTTAAAAATGGAAACGAAAAATGGCAATCAACTTTGAAAGAACTGGGCATTGAAATAGAAAAAGATAAAACTCTAAAACAAGCTTTTCAAATAGGCCGCGATAAAAATATTTTAATCGGCTTAAATCAGCAAATAAGGGCTCTGTTTGGAAAATACAATCTGCCCCTGGGGTTTAAAATAGAAGAGCCGCGTTTTTCTGATTTTTTAAACAACCAATTTAAAGGTATTGAAAAACCGGCTAGAAACGCTGATTTAGTTTACAACCAAACTAAAGCTGATTTTGATTTAATTCCCGGCGAGACCGGCTTGGTAGTTGATAAACAAAAAATAAAAGAGGATTTAGCTAAACGGATAAATTCTTTTTCTTCTCCGTTGATTGAACTTTCTTTAATTGAAGAAAAGCCGAAAATTACCAATGAAGAAGCTTTAAAAACCCGTCAAGAAGTTTCAATGATATTAAGAGACGCTCCTTATCAATTAAAACACAATAATAAAAACTGGCCGATTAACAAAGAAACATTGTTGGATTGGCTTTCTTTAAAACCCAAAGAAAATAATTTAGAAATCATTTTAAATCAGGAAAAAATTGAAGAATACCTGACCAATCTGGCGCCGAGCATAAATCAGTCAGCCGCCAATGTCCGGCTAACAGCCACCTCAACCGATCCATTAATCGGCGAACCGGTTAAGCAGGTCGTGGTCTTAACTCCTTCAAAGAATAGGATTGAATTAAAAATTAAAGAGAACGCTCTTTTAATCACTAAAACTATTTTAAATCAGCCGGCCGCCGGGCAAAAAGAAATTCAGTTATTGACCGAATTGTCTCCGGCTCTGGTGGATATAAAAAACTTAGACGAATTGGGCATCACTCATCTTTTGAGTCAAGGAACTTCTGATTTCAGCGGCTCGCCAAAAAACCGCGTCCATAATATTAAAATAGGCGCGGCTAAATTTGACGGAGCGCTTATAAAACCAGGAGAAGAATTTTCTTTTAATGAAATTTTGGGTGAAATCGGACCCCAACAAGGTTATTTGGCCGAATTAGTGATAAAAAAAGGAAAAACTATTCCTGAATACGGCGGCGGGCTTTGTCAAGTTTCAACCACCATGTTTCGGGCCGCGGTTAATGCGGGCTTAAAAATTACCGAACGGTTTCCTCATTCTTTCCCAGTTAGATATTACAATCCCCAAGGGTTTGACGCCACAATTTATCCGCCTCACCCGAATTTAAGATTTATCAATGATACGCCGAACAATATCCTAATTCAGTCAAAAATAGAAGGCAATCACCTTTCTTTTGAATTTTTCGGCACGGACGACGGCCGAAAAACAGAAATTTTGGGACCGTATGTTTTTGACAAAAAAGAAGACGGCTCAATGAAAGCCAGTTTAACCCAAAAAGTTTATAAAAACGGAGAGCTTCTCCGTGAAAAAACTTTTTATTCTAATTACAAATCCCCGGCTTTATATCCGGTGGAAAGAAATCCATTGGAGTAATCAACCGCCAGCCCCTAACCCCTCCGGTTTAATTATAATCCTTTCTCCTTTCTTTAATTCGCCTTTTAAAATCTTTTTAGCGATCTGGTTTTCAATTTTATCCTGAATCACCCGCCTCATGGGCCTGGCTCCGTAAACAGGATCATAGCCCAATTCCACTATTTTTTGCTTCAATTCTTGAGTGATAACCAAAACAGATTCATGCTCTTTCTCCAGCCGTTTGTTCAAACTCTCAAGCATTAATTGAGCGATACTTAAAAGATGTTCCTGACTCAGGGGTTTAAACAAAACCACGGCGTCAAAACGATTAAGAAATTCCGGCTTAAAAACGCCTTCGGACTGAAGCGCGTCTAAAATTTGAGCTTTAATCTGAAGCAGGTCTTTGCCTTCTTTAATTGAAGTCCTAATAAGTTCAGCGCCGGCGTTTGAAGTGGCAATAATAATCGTATTTCTAAAGCTGACCACTCGGCCAAGGGCGTCTCTCATTCTTCCTTCGTCCAATAATTCCAGAAATAAATTTAAAATGCTTTTTGAGCATTTTTCAATTTCGTCTAAAAGCACCACGGTGTAGGGTCTTTCACGAACCGCGCTGGTCAAAATACCCGGCTTTTCTTCTTTAAAAGAACCGATTAAATTAGAGATGGAAGCGTCTTCTTTGAATTCGGTCATATCAAGACGAATTATTCTTTCTTCTTTGCCAAAATAAATCTTACTCAAGGCCCGGACTAAAGAAGTCTTGCCCACGCCGGTCGGGCCGAGAAAAAGAAAAGCGCCGATGGGCCGGTCTTTTCCGGAAAGGCCGGTTCTCGCCCTTCTTAAGGCGTCGGCCACTACTTTTACCGCTTCGTCTTGGTTAATAATAACCCGATGAATTTCTTCTTCTAAATTCACCAGTTCCTTTTTTGCTTCTTCTGTTATTTTTCCCGTTGGAATGCCGGTTTTTAAAGAAACCAACTGATGAACATGAGCCGGCAAAACAATCTTATCCTTGGTTTTCGTGGCCGCATAGACAACCACTTCGTCTAAAAGGTCAACGGCTTTTTCCGGAAAAGGAGTGTCTTGAATGTAAAGTTCGGCTGAATCAATAATTTCTTTAAGAGCCTGATAAGTTACTAAAACCCCGGCTCTTTTTTCAATAAAAGAAACTATGTTTTCCAGAATAAAAAGAGTCTGGCTTTGACTTAGTTCGGGTATTTCTATTTTTTCAAAAAATTTTAAAAGGGCGCTGTTCGGTTCAATGTGTTTATGATAATTTCCATAATCGGTTAAACCAATAACCTGAAAATTTCTTGAGCCAAGATAAGACAGAACCGCGTCTAAAACACCGCTTAAAACGAGATTATGAAAATTATCAATAACAAGAATTATATTTCCAGCTTTCTCCACTTCATTAAAAACTCTTAAAATCCTTTCTTTTAAATCGCCCGGAGACTGAATCCCGGCTAAAAGCGAATTTAACTCAAGCTCAATCACTCTTTTATGCTCTAAAACCGGTAGAATCTTTCCGTGAGCCACCAAATAAGTGAAGCCCAAAACCGCTTCCCTTTTGCCGACCCCGGGCTCGCCGATTAATAAAGTGTTATTTTCTCCGGCCCGGGCTAAAATCTGTTCTATGGCTTCAATGGCTTTTCCATAAATAATCAGCTTATATTCTATGTTTTGACTGCTGACTGCGGCAGTTAAATTAAAAGAAAATCTGTCCAAAGTATTAGTAAAACCGTAAGCCCAGTCTTTAGCCAGGCCCGATATTCTCAAAAGATAATCCAAAGTCCAAAATCTTTTTTTCTCTTCTTGGGCTTCTGTTTCTCTTCTAATCCAAGCGCTAACATCTAAAACATCTTCAGGTTTAATGTCTTTTCCAAATCCGGCTTCACGGGATAAAGAAGAAAGAAAATCCGGCTCAAGAACGACAAAAGCGGAGAATAAATCGCCGGGACTAATTCTAATAGATTTCCCGGTTTTAGAAGTTAAATCAGTCCGGGCCAAAATCAAAGCGTTTTTTAATAAATCGTTTAAGCTTATCCTTGAATCAAGCTGAATCTTTGATTTTTCCAAACCAAGCCGGCTTATAATTTTTCCAACCTCTTCGGTTTTTAAAAGACCCTTAAATAATTTATCAGCCTGCTTTTCCAACAGCTCGCCTAAGGCCTCGTGAATAATTTTAGTGCTTTGGGCATCAAGCAGATAACCAAAGTTTTCTTCTTCGATTTTTAAAGATTTGATTGAGCCAAACAAAAGCCATGGGTTTTGTTTAAGATAAGATTTAAAAAAGATTCTTATTAGTAAAAGAACAATAATGAGAGAAATAACTATTCCTGAAAAACCGAATCTTATAAAGCCGATTAAAAATAAAGGCAGAAAAATCCAGATTAAAAGAAAAAGCGGCCCCAGAACTAAAACCGCTGATTCCACCAAGAGACCGAATAAAATAACCGCGCTTCTTAAAAGCGCGCCGAAAAATCTGGCTAAAAGATTAGCAAAGATTCTATCAGCGAATTCTTTGATGTCAAAACCAACCGCGCGTTTAACGAGCACCAGCCGACGCCAAGGAGAAAAAAAAGTCCGAAAGAGCAGACCAATAGAAAAAAAGTGCCAGAAAAATATCAAAAAATTGCGCCAGATTTTTAAAATCTCTTTTGGCGCGGCCAAGTAGTGCCAAAGAAAGTATTGAATGATAAGCATAAATTCAGCTTAACATTTTTTAAGAAAGAGAAGTAGTGCCGGCGAGAGGATTTGAACCCCTAAGCCTTGCGGCACATGGTCCTAAACCATGCGTGTTTGCCAATTTCACCACGCCGGCAATTAACATAAACAGATAAGTATTTATATACTAAATTCCTTTTAGCTAAAAAGCAAGCTAAAAAATTAGTCTCCAAAAAACTTGACATTTATATTGAAGGTGGTATAATATTGCCGTTCTTTGTAAAGTGAATATTTGGATATTAAAGAGGTTTTTGAGATTTTAACTTTTTATGTTGAGGAGGAATACCATGTTAGAGGTTTTTATAAGAATTATTGATTTTATTGGACGGCTGGCGGATTGGATTCATTCCTGGACGGGAATCTATTTCCCTTGGTGGATTAGAATGTTATTCGCCATATTTTGGGACCTAATAGATATCGCCCTTAGAATTGTCTTATGGTTTTTGCCTCTTATTTTTCCAATTATAGGAGACATCCCAGGAATGCTTCTTGATATGATTTTAGCGTTCTTCGGAGCAATGTTATGGGGAAGAATAGGAGTAGCGCAATTAGCGGAAGTTTTAATCGCGCCTATTCCTATAATTGGGTATCTATTAGACCTGATTCCGGTATTAACCATTGCGGGATTTATTTACAGAAAGAAATACCCGCAAATAGAAAAAGAAAGGAGATTTCAAATGAGACGAGTTGAGATGTCGGATAATTTCCGGAGGGTTGGAACCTTGATTATGACTGGACTTTTTTCTATAAGTGTAGGGACAACTATTTATTACTATATTCAGAATCCCGAATCTTATCGAAAAAAGGCATGGTTGGAAACAAAAAAAGAAGAAAGTATTATTGGAAGAAGCGGCAAAGTGGTTGATGAAACCATTGGTAAAGCCGGTGAAAAAAGTAAAAGAATAATCATTAAGGGCAAGGAATATTTCATGAAATCCCTGGAACAGTTTGATACAGGGGTGGAGCCCATTGGTGAGTTAAAGGATAAACTCGCCGGATTATTAGAAGAGAAAGAAAAAGAAGAAGAAAAAGAATTAACTCCAGAGCAAGAGAAAGAGATGGGGGCCTTGAAATTAGGTCCGATTGAAAGGTTTAGGTATTTCTCTGATTCTACTTTAGAGAAAGCCAAAGAGATAAAAAGCCGTAAATTTAGAAAATCTCTATTTGCTTTAATTTTTTTTGGAATAGTAGATATTTTCTTTTTTATGGGTAAGTTTCCTTGGTTTGGTAGAAACGGAAGAAATAGTAGTACCCATGGACTTGATATTGATGATCTAACTTAAAAGGAGGATTAAAAATGAGGTGTAAATGTGGATATGGATTAAGGTCGGATTGGAAACATTGTCCTGCTTGCGGGGCATCAACCGGCATAGTAGACGATAAAGTCGAAAGTCCTAGCGAGTGTGGATTGTGTAAAGCAAAATTGCCGAGCGGAACAACAAAATGTTCTAAGTGCGGCCGGATTGTCAAAGATTTCAAACGGTTATGTCCTTATTGTAAAAAAGTAATAGGACTAACCGATGATAGTTGCCGACACTGCGGCAAGCAATTTCCAATAACGATTGATAAATTACCTCAAATTGTTTGCGGAAGTTGCGGCCGGTCAGAAGAAATTGACGATTGGTTTGGGTTCAGGAATCTCCCTTTTTTATTTCAAACAGAAAGGGGAGTAAAGGTTGGATGTTTTAAAGATAAAGAAATCGCCTTAAAGAATTATAAACTTTTCTTTGAACATTCAAAAAGACCAGAAACTCATCGGGACGAAATGGATATTAGCGAAGACGAAAAACCTTGGTCTTTTCGAGATAAACAGACCGCTCAAATGTTCGTCAACGCTTTTCCTTGTCCTAGTCTTAATTGCGGCGGCAAAAACTGGAAACTCTCAATATTTAAGAGATTCTGGGGTGCGGCGCCAAGTGCTGAAAGAATTGGAAAAGGAGTAGGGACTGGTTTTTTGGGACTGGGAAAAATTTTAACTTCTGCCCGGAAAACAATAGAATTAGCTACTAAACCAAAACAAGAAACTAAATCAGAAAAACCAGAAAAAGGAGGTAAAAAATGAACATAGCGTTAGTAATTTTCGGATTGGTTTTATTGTATGCCGTCCTTCCATTGGGCGGCATCACTGTTAAAGAAACACTTACTTACGGTGCCATCGCGGGAGTAATTTATCTCATCTCTCCTCTTTTAAGAGGGCTATTTACCCGTGCTTTAGGCGAGGCGACTGCCGGTGCTGAAGGACTGGGCAAAATTATTGGCGCTTTTCTATTTCTATTATGGACGGCGCTGATTAGTTTACTTTTCATTGGTCCAATTCTTCTGTTGGACAGTGTGGTTCTCTTAGGACCTCTATCTAACTTTCTCTGGCGGCACCAACCAGCTATCGGAGTGGCGGTAGCGCTTTCTGCTATCGCCCTATCTTTACTTGGAGGGGTTACGCGAGAGACAGCGAAAAAACTACTTTCCTTTGCTATTATCTTAGGTATAGGGATAGTAGTAGGTTCGTATGTCGTTGATTGGTACACCGCTACTCACCGGTTTATTATAAAGGTGGAAAACGGCGGAGTATACCTTGACCCCTTTGACAGCGTGCAGTTAAAAGAAGGAGATAAGATAAGATTCGCCGCCAGTGGAAGATATAAAGGAGAAGTGATAGATCCCACTGGCAAAAAAACAGAAACCTTCAAGAAATCTCCAAAAGGGAATATCACTGACATAGGAGATTTCGTTGGTTTGGGCGAGTCAAGGCCCCGAGGAGAAATGTACTTCGAAATCAACGGCAATAAAATTGTCTTAAGAAATGGACAGACAAAGACCGTTGACTTTGAGGGAAGAGTTACTATTCCTGCGGGAGTTAACGGCAAATTGACCGTCAACTTTAATGACGACCCCTCTTTAATGAAAGAAGGAACAATGAGATTAAAGCTGTTAATCAATACCAAGGGGATAGGAGAACAATTAGGGGATGAAATTTCCGGTGACAGCGCTTGGGCAACAGGACTAAAAATGGGATGGGATATCCCCATAGCCATTGGTGGAATATTGTTGTTTTTCTTTATTGTTAATTTAGGAACGAGAACTTTGATAGGAGGTGGTAAGAAATGAAAAAAATCATCATCTGGGCACTTGTCTTTATGGCCCTTTTTCCTTTTTTTCGCTATGCCGCTAATGAAGTATATCTATTAACCATAGCGAAACGAACGATGCCAGCGACCACGGCCCAGCAAAAGCACATAGATGAGGCCGAGAAGGATTACTTAAGCGATTTCTCTTCTTCTAAAGAGAAGGAGATGCTAAAGTTCAAAAAAATCGCTCAAGATCCCAATAGACCCTTTCCCGAACGAAAGGCCGCCCTTAAGATAATGAAGGAAAAAGAGAAAGAAATTCAGAAAGAAACCGGGCTAATAAGGGCGAAAAAAACAGTGAGGGGATGGGTACAATCGATTCCGGGTTTTTTCTCTACTAGTTCACATGGAAAAGACACCCGCCCCCTTTCCGGCATCTATAAACTGCCGGCTGATGGGACGATAGTTTCTACAACTATCGATGGCCGGGAGTTAAATTTAAAAAAGGGCGATAGGTTTCAGCTGACCCAAATGGGTCAGGCTGATCGATATGCGTTCGTTAATCATAATATTCCTTCTTATGAGATTAATAAGAGGTCTATCACGATGCGAACGGTATCTGACGGAAAAATAGAGCTGATGTCAACTAGTAAAAAACTAACTATCCAAGCTCAAATCTTTCGTTAATGCCTATCCACCACATAAAAAACCAAAGCCAGACGAACAAAAACAAAACAGTTCGTCTGGCTTTTTCAGTTCTTATAAAACCGGAATAAAAATTTATTAAATAATAATTTTATGGGAAAAGCGTTTGGGTAATAACTCTCACAATGGCCCAAGCGCCTAAAGCCACGGCTAATCCGGCTAATCCGGCCACTAAATATCTTCTGGCAGTTTTGGCCCGCTCTTCATCTCCGCCGGCTGTTACCCAAAGAACGCCGCCGACTAAAACAATAATTACAGAAACTGTGGCTACAATGCCAACTAACCAGTTAATACCGTTAACTACGACAGCCTCAATGGTCGTATCGGGTAAGTTCCCGCGATCCGCATCCCAAACCGCTCCAAAAACAAAAGCGGTACTCGCTAAAAAAACAAAAACAGAGAGGAGTAAAACACTCGTTATAAAATTTCTTTTTTTAATCAATTTCACTTAATCTCACCCCCTTTCTTTTATGAATGAATATGAAAAAATGAGGAAGTTGTTGTTCTTTTTATTCCGTAACAGTAACAGTAAATAAATCAAGAATTACCTGAACAATTATGAAAGCGCCTAAAGCAAGAGCCAAGCCGGCCAAACCAGCGATTATCCATTTTCTGGCTGATTTAACTCTATCTTCTTCTCCGCCGGCTGTTACCCAAACGACTCCGCCGCCCAATACCATTAAAAGAGCCACCGTGGCCACAATGCCGGCTAGCCAGTTAATAGCCGCCACAATAACATCTTCAACTTCATCTTCCGGTAAATCGGTAGCTGGTAATGTTAAAGGATTATTCTGAACAGCAAAAACAAAATTCATGCTAATTAAAAAGGATAAAACTATAAAAAGACTAATCAATGTATTTCTTTTAAAAATCTTCATTACTATATTCACCACCTTTCTTTTTAAAAAATTAAACTTCTTCATTAACTGTTCTTAGGGCCTAAAAAGACCTAAAACAACATTTACTATTATCACAGCCGCTAAAGAAACTGCCAAGCCAATCAAGCCGGCGGTCAGCCATTTTCTGGCTGTTTTAACTCTCTCTTCTTCTCCGCCGGCTGTTACCCAAACGACCCCGCCGCCCAATACCATTAAAACAGCAACTGTGGCTAAAATACCGGCCAGCCAGTTAATGGCTCTTATAAGAACACCCTCAACTTTTTCACTCGGTAAATCATCAGCAAAAACAAAATTCATATTAACCAAAAAGGAAAAAACTATTATAAAAAAAATTATACTAATTTTTTTAAAATTTTTCATCTGTATTATACTCACCGCTTTTCTTTTTAAAATAGACAAAAAATTAAATTTTTCTTCGTCTCTTACGCTATTTTAAAAAGACCTAAAACAACATTTACTATTATCACAGCCGCTAAAGAAACTGCTAAGCCAATCAAGCCGGCGGTCAGCCATTTTCTGGCTGTTTTAACTCTCTCTTCTTCTCCGCCGGCTGTCATCCAAACAACTCCGCTGACTAAAACTACCAAAACAGCTACTATGGCAATAATACCGGCTATCCAGTTAATAGTTCTTATAATAACTGTTTCAATAGGTAGAGTAGGTAATTTCCCGCTTGGCGGCGGCTCTACTCCTAAAATCTTTGTTAATTCATTTAATAAACTCCAGGAAAGCAAAACAATTCCTAAACCAATAACAGACCACTGAATAGTTTTTCTGGCTCCTTCTATTTTCTTTTCATTGCCGCCGGAAGCCATATATTGAATACCGCCAATCATTATCACTAAAACAGCTAAAGTCGCCACAATGCCAGCCACCCAATCAGCAATCAGAAGAAAAACCTCGGTAAAAGTGTCGGCTCTGATAATTTTTGGGATTGACCAGGTATCTGATACTGCGTCAGCTTTTACTATGCTTAGAGGCAAGCCCAATATTAATATTACCAAAACAACGATAAAAAATAAAGTAAAAAATCTAAAATAATTTCTTAATATACTCATTATGATTTAAAACTATTCACAATTAGGAAATTGATCCCAATTTCTGATGATTTGTCCGGTCGAGGTCCCGGGATTTGCTACTTGTTTAATTATAGTGCTTATAACAAGCCAGCTGACTAAAACAATGAAAATACCAATAAGCGTGTTCGTGAAAATCTCTCTGGCTTTTTTAATCCTGCTTTCATTGCCGGCCGAGGTTAAAAAAACAAGTCCGGCAAAAACAAAAAGGAGAATAGTGGCCGGAATAGCCAGACCATAAACAAGAAAATTTAAAACATTACTGCCCAGTTTCCAAAAATGACAAAGAGTGCAGTCCGGCGCGCCCGTGCGGCCGCAAGGGACCAAAGGCAGCCATTCCACGGCCAACGCGTTAAGGGCTGAAAACAATCCTGCGATTATTAAAAAACTTAATATTATTTTTCGGCCTTTCATAAAATTAATCACTTTTTCATCAGAATCGACACTTGAGCCGCAGCTTTTTTAATTGCTTTTTCAACTGTTTCTTCTCCTAATATTACTGATTCTATCATATCCGCAAAGATAGTTTCAATGGCCGAGTTATCCACTTGATACCAAGAACGGGCTGAAAGGGCTTGCTCGGCAAAAATTCCCAAGTCAGGATCGTTTTTTTGCTCTAAAATCAAATCGCGGCGGCTGGCCGGTTTTTTAACCTTTTCCAAATATTTTTGGCTGTTTTCTTTCTGGCTTAACCAAACGATAAATTTCCAAGCCGCTTCGGCTCCTTTTGAATTTTTTGAAACAGCCAGACCCCAATAATTAGCGTAATTAACATCAAACTCCTTGTCCTGAAGTTGAGGCATTGGCGCGGCGCCAAAGTTAAGATAAGGAGACTTGGCGCGAATCGTTGACAAATGATGAGAATAATTAAACATCATAGCGGCCGCGCCTTCGTAAAACGCGTCTATTGAATAATGCGTTCTGGTATTCCAGGTATAAACCGGATTTAAAGGATCGGAAAAATTAGTATAAAACCGCAAGGCCCGCTCGCCCGGGGAAAATTTTTCCTTCCCGGTGTCAACTGTTCTGTCAAACTCGGCGGCTGTTTTTTTCTCACTTACCATTCGAGCGCCTGACTGAAGCATTAAAAGAGACAAAATATCGGTTGAACGATTAACGTTTCTCGCCGCGCCTATGGCGGCCCCGGCTCTCATAATATTGTTTCGTTCGTCTTTAACGGTTAATTTTTCCACATCAACTAAAAACTCCTCCCATGTTTTGGGCGGATCCGGGATGCCGGCCGTGTTAAAAATATCTTTATTGTAATAAAGAGCCAAAGTGTCAACATAAAGAGGGAAAGCGTAAATGCCGTTATCTTTGACAAAATCAAAAACAGCCGCGTCAACAAAATCTTCCTTGAATTTTTTAAGAGTGATTAAATTCTCCGGCGCCGACGATATTTTGTCTTCGTATTTCGGAAACCAGGTATTATGAAGCATAAAAATATCCGGGCCCCGGCCAGCGGCCATAGCTTCCAATAAACTTTTTTCGTATTCCTGATAAGTTTTTTTAGTGTAGTTAATTTTGATATTCCTGTTTTGGTCAGTAAAACCTTTAATTAAATCGCGGTAAACATCGGAATCGTCAAAAACCCCCCAGAATTCAAGTTCAACATCTTGCGGCTTAACCGGCTTGCAACCGCTCAAGGCCGCGGTCAGACCAAAGATAAGCACCGGAGCAATGATAGTATAAAGAGTAATGGTTTTAAATTTAGCCACAATCTTAAAATTAAAGATTAGAAATTCTGATTTAGGATTTTTTAAAAATCATTCCATAATGCCGGCTGTCCACTTCAAATTCTTTTTCAAATTTTAATCCTTCCGCTTCCGTCAGTTTTCGGACTTCTTCTTTAGAAATCAACCAGCCCTCTTTAGGAGACAAAGAAGCGCCGGCTATCCAGTCAATCAGAATAACTTTACCTGAATTTTTTAAAACTCTTTTTGCCTCTTTAACAATCTCTGATTTTTTTTGCGACTGAAATAAAATATTGGCTAAAAAAACCAAATCTACGGAATTTTCGGAAAGCTTGGAACCGTTAAGATTCTCTAAATTGCCGCGAATAGTTTCAATGTTTGAAACCCCTTCTAATTTAGCCCGACTACTGACGGCGTCTAAAGCGTCTTTTCTAACGTCTAAGGCGTAAATCAATCCGTTCGTCCCGACTATTTTTGCCAAAGGAATGGCAAAATAGCCGTGGCCGCAGCCAAAACTCGCCACTTTCATGCCTTCGTTAATATCCAATTGAGCTAAAACTTGTTCCGGGTTTAAAAACCCGCCAGTACCCTCTTTCATAAAAATTAACTAATAATTATATACACGCCACTGACGCCACCTTATCTCCTTTGTCTAATCTCATAATCCTTACTCCCTGCGTGGCTCGGCCAAGAACTGAAATGTCTTTTAATTTAGTTCTAATAACCTGGCCTTTTTGAGAAATAGCGATTAAGTCTTCCAAATTAGATTCCAACGCTCGGCTAACCACAATCTCTCCGGTCTTTTGAGTAATCTTAGCTGTCTTTATGCCGCTTCCTCCCCGCTTCTGTATCTTATAATACTTCAAATCCGTTCTTTTGCCAAACCCATTTTCCGTTAATATCAATAAATTCTTTTTATCTGCCGTTTGTCGTTTGTTCTCTTTTTCAATAATATCCATTCCCACTACTTGATCTTCTTTTTTAAGTCTAATACCTCTTACGCCCGCGGCTGTCCGGCCCATTGCTCTCACGTCTTTTTCTTTAAAGCGGATACTTTGTCCTTTTTTAGTAACTAAAATAATCTCGTCTTGGCTGGAGCTCGGCTTAGCCCATTTTAATTCATCTCCTTTGTCCAGCTTAATCGCTATTAGTCCGCTCCGCCTGACATGCTTGAACTCTTCCGCCGCTGTCTTTTTAATTGTACCATTTTTAGTGGCCATCAGCAAGAATTGGCCTTCCAGCTTCTTACTACTCAAAGAAACAACGGCGGTTATTTTCTCGTCAGCGGCCAGTTGTAAAATATTGATAATAGCCTGACCTCTGGCCGTTCTTGAGCCCTCGGGAATTTCATAAACTTTAGTCTGGAAAACCCGGCCCTGACCGGTGAAAAATAAAATATTATCATGAGTTGAAGCAGAGATAAAATGACCAACTACGTCTTCTTCGCGGGGCGTAATGCCGATAATTCCCCGACCGCCTCTTTTCTGGGCCCGATAAGTCTCGGGCTTGACTCTTTTAATGTAACCGCCTCGGGTAAAGATAATAATACATTCCTCTTCCGGCACTAATTCTTCTTCTTTAAACTGACCAATCGGACTAACATAAACTTTGGTCCGTCTTTCGTCGTTGTATTTCTCTTTAATCTCCTGAAGCTCTTTTTTAATCAAACCCAAGATTTTCTTCGGGCTTTTTAATAATTCTTCAAGCTCTTTAATCAGTCTCTTTTTTTCTTCAAGCTCGTCTTTTATTTTCTTTCTTTCCAATCCGGCTAAAGTCTGAAGCCGCATCTCTAAAATAGCGGTCGCCTGCCTCTCGGTCAGCTTGAATTTCTTCATTAAATTTTTATGAGCTTCTTCTCTAGTTTGAGATTTCTTTATGGTACTGATAACCGCGTCAATGTGATCCAATGCCCTAGACAACCCTTCTAAAATATGCGCTCTTTCCCTGGCTTTTTCCAGTTCAAATTTGGCCCGACGAATAACCACTTCCTGACGATGCTTAACATAATATTCCAAAACCGCTTTTAGAGACAAAACCTGCGGCTGAAGACCCTCAACCAAAGCCAGCATATTCAAGTGGAAAGTTTTTTGAAGGTCGGTGAGCTTAAAAAGCCGGTTTAGTATTTTCTGCGGATGAGCGTCGTTTTTTAAATCAATCACCACCCTGACTCCTTCTTTATCCGACTCGTCGCGAATATCTTTAATTCCTTCTATTTTTTTATCTTTAACCAAATCGGCCATTTTTTCAATTAAACTGGCTTTATTTGTTCCATAAGTCATTTCAGTGATTAAAATCTGAAACTGCCCGGCTTTTTTCTCCGTGATTTCAGTTTTAGCCCGGCTGATAATCGGGCCTTTGCCGGTACTGTAAGCTTGAATTATGGCCTGCTTGTCATAAATAAAACCGCCGGTCGGAAAATCAGGTCCTTTAATAAATTGACAAAGTTCTTCAACGACGGCTTTGGGATTATCAATTAAAAAAATAATTCCTTCAATTAGTTCCCCTAAATTATGAGGCGGGATATTGGTTGTCATTCCAACGGCAATGCCCATTGAGCCGTTTAAAAGCAGCTGCGGCAGTTTAGCGGGCAAAACAATAGGCTCTTTTCTGGTTCCGTCATAATTATCAGCCCAGCCAACTGTTTCTTTATCAATGTCTAAAAGCATTTCTTCGGCAATTTTTGTTAAACGGGCTTCCGTATTATGATTGATAAATCCATTAGCGATAAAAGAATGACATTTACTTTCTACTTTTATGGAGTAAACTATTTCTTTCTCGCTTAATCTTTTAACTGTTTTTATTTTATTAAAAAAGAAATTATTTTTAATAATCCAATCAATTAAGTTTTGGTCTTGCGGCTTTAAAATTTTTTTAAGTTGGTAATAATTTTTTTGTAATTTATTATATCTATCAAAATTATTTCTTTGTTCCCCATTACGATGAATAAATGAATTTTTATAATTACTCCTTAAATATTCATTAAGAAAAGGGATATAATCATTTCTACTCATTCGATTAGGATTAATTGTCGATATTTGAGCTAAAGCTGCTTTTTTTCTCCCGGAAAAAAAATTAATCTCTTTTTGGAATTTTTGGATATTTTCTCTACCGCTAACCAATAACTTATAACAACTGTTTCTTTTGTCCTTATAGGGTAAACTGGTTACAACGCCGAAATTTAATAATAAAGTTTTAAGCTGTTCAATAAGTTTTTGGCTTTTTGAATTATAAGCAAGTTCGATTGATTTCCCATTATGTCTTTTATCTTTATGAACGATCACGCATCCATCGCCCTCAAAAAGACCGGTCAAAAATTGCCTTATCAGTTCTTTCTTGGACCTCAAAATGGTAAATGGTATTTCTTTTTTACTCGAGACATTATTATTTAGGCCGATATTTTCTAAAAATTTTACTGCCCTTTGATGGTAAAGACTCAATTCCCAACAATTGCCTTTTATTTGTCTTTCATATAATTTTACGCCGGCGAACTGAGATTCAATAATGTTTTTTACTTTCCTGTAAAATTCTGGATCTTGATTATTAAATAATATCTGTTTCTGATGGAAGCTCCCCTCGGCTACTAAAGCTCCTAATAAAAAAGCTAAATCATTATTCATGCTTTTTGGTAATTTAACCTCTTTATATTTTGAATTTTTGGGATAGAATGCTTTTAAGTTAGGTTGTTTTTTATTAAAAAGAGGAAAATTTCTATTTAGGACAACATAATCATTAGTAGAGACGTCTTCCAGGGGCTTCCATTTTAAAGTTGGGAAGCCGAAATCATTTAGCCCCCAACAGAGTACTGGATGATTGTATGAACCTTTTAATTTATACCCTTGCTCGGTTATCATCTCAATAATCCTATGTTTGCCAGAATTAAAAAATTTACTAGCCCTAATCTGTCTCCCTTGATAATTCAGTACCTGAAAATTAATAGACTCTTCTTTTTTATGAGAAATTTTTTCAATAGGCATTAATCCTTTATTAGTTAAAACCAATGTATCGCCGACTAAACAATATCTCATGGCGGCCGCGCTGTCTCCGTCCATTGAACCGAAATTACCCTGCCCGTCAATTAAAGGATAACGAAGAGAGAAATATTGAGCCATTCTAACCAAAGAATCATAGACAGCCGCATCTCCGTGAGGATGATATTTGCCCAGAGTTTCCCCGACAATCGTGGCTGATTTTCGGTATTTGGCGCCGCTCGTCAAACCCAAATCATGCATGGCGTATAAAATCCGGCGATGCACCGGCTTTAAGCCATCGCGGACATCGGGCAAAGCGCGGGCAATAATAACACTCATCGCGTAATCCAAATACGACTCTTTCATCTCTTCAACAATTTCTCTTTTTTTGATATGACCGATTTCCATTGTTATTTTATCGGCAATTTAGCCGGTTTGATTTCTTGAACTTCGTTTTGAGATTCAGCGCTTGGCTGTTCAATAAATGAATTATTTTGCCTCTCTTCTATTTCCGTTGATTCTGCCGATTCATTTTTTTCAAAAAAAGCTCCGAAGCTGGCCTTCAAGCTTTCTTTTAATGAAATTGTTTCTTTTTTTATGTCTTTTAATGATTCAGAGGCTTCTTTTTGAACGCCGTCAGATTCTTTAATTTCAACCGCTTTTGGAAAAGAACGCTTTAAAGAAATTGTCCATAAATAAAAAATAGCCGCCATAGAGATAGCTACTGAAATCCAAAGAATTTGAACCCGAATATGTCTCGGTTTATTTTGAATTTTTTGAAGAAAATCCATTTATTTTATGGTTTCATCACGGCCACTTCCATTTCTTTGTTGGCCAAATCTTTCTTTTTCAAAGTTATTTTATCAACAGCCGGTTTTTGGGTTAAGCCCATTTCTTTTAAAAATTTATCCACTCCGTCTATGTTAATTTTTAGTCCAGGAATTTTGTAATGCATGGGGACAATTAAACGAGGCTCAATCTGTTCAACTATTTCTACGGCCTCGTCAGCTGAAATGGTGTATGTGCCGCCCACCGGAATCATTAAAATATCCACCTCGCCAATTTCTTCCAATTGCTCATCTGTTAATTTTTCCTGGCCAAAATCACCCAAGTGACAAATTCTTATCTCGTCTATCTCAATGAGATAAATTGCGTTTAATCCTCTTTCTTGTCCTTGTTTTTCGTCATGGAAGCTGTTTAAACCGAAAATAGACACTCCCTTTATTTCGTATTCGCCCGGACCATTTACAATAAAGGGCGCGCCGCTGAAGCTCTTAATATTATTATGATCATAATGCTCGTGAGAAACAGTAATAATATCCGCGCTGCCGCGGGGAGGATTGAGTCCCACACTTTTGTCAAAAGGGTCGGTAATAATAGTTAAATGGCCGCCGGAATTGGTTATTTTAAAACAAGAGTGGCCATACCATGAAATTGTCATAACATTATTTTAACATATCTTGTCTTCTCTTGCCAAGTGGATAATTCTAAGTTATTATACGGCTATGAATAAAAATCAATCTCAAAATATGAAAGATTTGCTGACCGCGAAGCAGAACGAAATTCCGCATCTGCCTCAAATTGGAGAATTAGTGGAAGGTCAAATTATGGAAATGAGTAAAAATTCCCTGATTTTAGATTTAGGTCCTTTGGGCACCGGCATAGTTTACGGAGGCGAGCTAAAGGAAAATAAAGGTCTTTTAAAAGGACTTAAAATCGGCGATACTGTTTCGGCCTTGGTTTTGGACTCGGAAAATGAAGACGGATATATTGAACTGTCCTTAAAAGAAGCTAATTTAGAAAAATCATGGCAAGCCGCCAAAGAAAAAAAACAAACCCAAAAAGTTGTGGTTGTTAAAGTCGTTGAAGCTAACCGGGGAGGACTGGTAATCACCTTTAACGGCTTAGTTGGTTTTCTGCCGGTCTCTCAATTATCCGATAAAAATTATCCCCAAGTGGAAGGCGGCGACAAAGATAAAATTCTTAGTCATTTGAATAAATTTATAAATCAGGAACTCAAAGTCAGAATTATCGGATTGGACCAAAACAAAAAACAATTAATTGTTTCAGAAAAGGCAGTAGAATGAAATATTTATTAAAAAATCTAATCATTGTCTTCCTGGTATTTTTAATCATTTCCGGCTTTTTTACCTTGCTCTCCGGTCAAGCGGAAAAAACTGGAAAAATTTCTCTAAGTCAGCTGGTGGAACAAATCAATCAGGAGAAAATCAATAAAATTAACATTGAAGGAGATAAATTAAACATTGAAACGAAAGATAATGTTAAAAAAGAAGCTAACAAAGAAAGAGAGATTTCCTTAACCGAGTCGCTCAAGAATTACGGAGTTGATCCGGAAAAACTGAAATTAGTTAATATTGAAATAAAAGAAGAAAGCCAACTGCTCTTTTGGCTGGGCGCCGTTCTGCCTTTTTTCATTCCTCTTTTAATTATCGGCTTCTTCCTCTGGTATATGTTTAAAGGCGCGCAGAGAGGCACTATGCAGGCCTTCTCATTCGGCCGGTCAAGAGCCAAATTATTTTCTCCTCAAGACGGAAAAAATAGAGTTACTTTTAAAGACGTGGCCGGCTTAAAAGAAGCCAAAGAAGAACTGGAAGAAATAGTTGAATTTCTAAAAAATCCCCAAAAATTTACCCAGTTAGGCGCCAAGATTCCCAAAGGAGTTTTACTGGTTGGCGCCCCGGGCACCGGAAAAACACTCCTTGCCCGGGCCGTGGCTTCTGAAGCCGGCGTGCCTTTTTTCAGCGTGTCCGGTTCGGAATTTATTGAACTCTTTGTCGGCGTTGGCTCGGCCAGAACCCGCGACCTGTTTCAGACTGCCAAGAAAAACGCGCCGGCTTTAGTTTTTATTGACGAACTTGACGCTATTGGCCGGCAAAGAGGCGTTGGCTTGGGGGGCGCTCATGAAGAAAGAGAACAGACTCTTAATCAAATCTTAGTGGAAATGGACGGGTTTGAACCAAACAGCGGAATCATATTATTAGCCGCCACCAATAGGCCCGATGTTTTAGACCCGGCTCTTCTTCGGCCCGGCCGCTTTGACAGAAGAATCGTTTTGGATTTGCCTGATTTAAAAGACCGGGAAGAAATTTTAAGAATCCACAGTCGGGGCAAGCCCATGGCTAAAAACACTAATTTTACGGAAATCGCGGAAAGAACACCCGGCTTTTCCGGCGCTGATTTGGCCAATATAGTCAACGAAGCTTCCATTTTAGCGGCCCGCCGGAATAAAAAAGAAATAGACCAAGATGAACTGCGGGAATCAATTGAAAAAGTCCTTTTGGGCCCTGAAAGAAAAAGTCATATATTATCTAAGAAAGAAAAAGAAATTGCCGCTTATCACGAAGCCGGACACGCTTTGATGAACGCCTCTTTGTCTCACACTGACCCGGTTCAAAAAGTTTCAATTATTGCCCGGGGCGCGGCCGCCGGCTACACATTAAAACTGCCGACCGAAGACAGACACTTGCACAGCCGTTCGGGATTCATAGACGAATTAGCGGTTTTAATGGGCGGCTATACGGCTGAAAAATTAGTTTTTGACGAAATTACCACTGGCGCGGCCAATGACTTGGAAAAGGCTTCGGATCTGGCCAGACGTTTAGTCACCCAATACGGCATGAGCGAGAAATTGGGGCCCGTAACTTTCGGCGAACGAGAAGAACTGGGTTTTATGGGCCGGGAGATAATGACCGCGAAAAATTATTCCGAAGAAATCGCTCTTCAAATTGACAAAGAAGTGGCCCAATTTATTGACAACGGTTTTCAAACCGCTAAAAAAACTTTAATTGAGAAAAGAAAAAAATTAGACCAGATTGCCAAAGAGCTGATTAAAAAAGAAACCATTGAAAGAAAAGAATTTGAGAGGTTGATGAAAAGGAAAGTCAAATAGAATAAAAATGTTATTTGGGCCAGTAGCTCAGCGGTTAGAGCACGTCTCTTATAAAGACGGGGTCGATGGTTCGAATCCATCCTGGCCCACTCTTGGGCCTGTAGCTCAATTGGCTAGAGCACCCGCCTTGCACGCGGAAGGTTACCGGTTCAAGTCCGGTCAGGTCCACCAGCGCGGGCACTTGGCGCAGTGGTTAGCGCGCGTCGTTGACATCGACGAGGTCAGAGGTTCAAATCCTCTAGTGCCCACCAGACAGGAAATTGCAAGCAAGGGGCATTCGCCTCGCTTCGCTCAACGACCGAATCGTAAGGTTTTCTTGGCGAAAAAATCAGTTGGCGATTCTGCATTTTGGGAAAAGAAAAATTTTAAAATCATCTTATTTTTATGATTACCCAAATTTATGAAGCGCAAAATTTTGATGAGGCCAAAAACCTTGTCGAAGTCGGCGTAGATAATGTCGGCGTGTTAGTTGGTAACGGTGAATATCCTAGAGAATTTAGCCCGGAACAGGCAAAAGAAATTTTACTGGGCGTAACTGGCCAAGCAAAAAAGGTAGTATTGTCGCTCTCAAAAAATTTAAAAGACATAATTGAAATTGTTGGTAAAACTAACCCTGATATTTTGCACTTGGGAACAGCCCCCGAGTCTCTCTCGCCGGAAGATGTGCAAGATTTGAAAAAGCAGTTTCCAGACCTCAAGATTATGCGTAGTATTCCAGTAAGAGACGAGGGAAGCGTTGAGTTGGCGAAACAATACGACGGAGTTGCTGATTATTTGCTTCTCGATACTCAAAAGAAAGGAGATACCCAGGTCGGAGCAACCGGAGAAACACATAATTGGAGCATGAGTAAAAAAATAGTTGAATCTGTTTCCATCCCCGTTATTTTGGCTGGCGGACTCGGACCAGATAATGTGGCGGAAGCGGTTATCAAGGTTAAGCCATTTGGCGTGGATTCGAAAACTAAAACAGACAAGATAGGAAGTCACGAGAAAAACATCGAAAAAGTTAAAGAGTTTGTAAGAATTGCTAAAGCAACGAAATAAGCTTTTTGTCATAAGATTTTTTAAGAATTTGCCGCCAAAGAAAAACTTGAAATTGTCAAAGTTCAGAATTTCTGTTCGGAATTTTTGGCCAGATTCTCGCCGCCGCAGGCGGCGAAAACCGTCCGAACTATTTCAAGAATAGACCACCAAATATGCCCCCTAAACCAAATCCCTCCATTAAGTTAGATATTATTTATGAAGATGAAGACATAATAGTTATTGATAAGCCGGCCGGAATGCTTACGCACCCATTAAGGTCCGACCAAAATGATACCTTAATAAATGCCTTATTGGTTTATTGTCCGACCATTAAAGATGTAGGCGATAATTCGCCGACTGACGAATTACGGCCAGGTATTGTTCATAGATTAGACAAAGACACTTCCGGCTTAATAATAGCGGCAAAAAATAATAAATCTTTTGAGTATTTAAAAAATCAATTCGCCCAAAGAAAAATAGAAAAACATTATCTGGCTCTGGTTATTGGAAAAATCAAAGATAAAAAAGGAATTATCACCAAAGCCATAAGCCGCTCTAAAAAAAGCGGCTTTAAAAGAAGCGTTTTATTAGATGAAAAATCCAAAAGCGCTTGGACTGAATACAAGGTTTTAAAATATTTTAAAGATTATACTCTCTTGGATGTTTTTCCAAAAACCGGCCGGACGCACCAAATCCGAGTTCACTTAAGCTCAATTGGCCACCCGATTGCCGGCGATTGGCAGTATAAATTTAAAAGACAGCCATTGCCAGAAAATTTAAAAAGACAATTTCTCCATGCCCATGCCTTGAAATTTCAATTATTAAATGGTAAGATGGCCGAGTTCAAATCGCCTTTACCAAAAGATTTGAAAAATATTTTTGATAACCTCAAACAATAACTATGAATAAACTTGACCAATTTAATAAATCACAATTAAAAGAACTGCCTGAAATCAGGCCCGGCTATACAATTAAAGTTTATCAAAAAATCAAAGAGGCTGACAAAGAAAGAATTCAGCTCTTTGAAGGTTTAATCATTGCCAGAAAACACGGCAAGGGCGTCAACGCCACTATTACTGTCCGGAAAATCAGCCATGGCGTTGGCGTTGAAAGAGTCTTCCCCATTCACTCGCCTCTTATTGAAAAAATAGAGGTTCTTAAAAAGCATAAAGTCAGACGCGCTAAACTTTATTATCTCCGACATAAATCAGCTAAAGAAACGCGGCTAAAAGAAATAAAATAGGCCCAGGTGGCGGAATTGGTATACGCGCAGGACTGAGGCTCCTGGCCGTTTTTCGGCATGCGGGTTCGAGTCCCGCCCTGGGCATTTTTATAAGGGCGCATAGCTCAGCGGTTAGAGCATTCGCCTTACACGCGAAAGGTCCTCTGTTCGAATCAGAGTGCGCCCATTTATGAAAAACTCAAAATATCCAGAGCCGACAGTGGGAGCTTTGGTTTATCAAAAAGGTAAAATTCTTTTGATTCAATCTCATAAATGGAATAATCTTTGGACTATTCCCGGCGGCCATATTGAATCAGGGGAAACCATTGAACGGGCCTTAAAAAGAGAATTAAAAGAAGAAACTAACTTAAATTTAAAAGAGTGTAAATTAGTTTTAATCCAAGATTGTATTTTCTCTAAAGAATTTCATCAAAAGAAACATTTTATTTTCTTAGACCATATTTGTCAGGTAAAAAGCGTAAAAAATATTAAATTAAATCACGAAGGACAAAAATATATCTGGATTAAACCAAAGGAGGCGTTGAAAAAATTAAAGATAGACAGCTTTACTAAAAGACTAATAATAAAACATAATGAAAAAACCAACTATTCAAGAGATTGAGAGTTATCTTAAAAAGCATAACCCACTTAGCTTAAGCGGCGCTTCAATAAGTTTAATCAGTGAACACAATCATCTAAACTATCGGGTAGAAAAAGACGGGGAGGTATATTGCCTGTGAATGATAAATCCGGAAAGTTATCGGCAAGGAGAATGGGTAAATATACCCGAAGAATATGTGATTTTAAAATATCTTGAGAAAACAGGATTGGGGCCAAGGTCATATTTTGTTGACCCTGAAAGATTTGTCTTTCCTTTAATGATTCAAGAGTTTATAGAAGCCGCTTGCTTTAATGATTTAAAACCGCTTTCAGAGGAGCACTTAGCTGCCGCGGCAAAAGCCATCGCCCTTTTAAATTCCCAAGGAATTACACCCGAAAATTTCCCCTTCAGAAAAGGATATACCCGTTATTCATATTTAACCAGCGTAAAAACTTGGCAAAAGAGATTAAAAGAAATAAAAAAATCAGAACAGCCGGATGTTTTAGAGTGGGCTCAAAAAATTGAAAAAGTGATTGACGGCGCAAAAAAAATCTTAGAGAAATTTGAACCGCTCTTAGAAAAAGCTCCTTTTTCTTTTAATTTTGACGGCGCACATTGCGGTAATACATATTGGAAAAATAATAAAGTGATTTTCCTTGACTGGCAAAAAGTCAGTTATGGCGACCCGGCTTTTACCCTGGCTCGTTTTCTTACTTCAGTTGATAAAACGGGAGAAGTTTCCAGTGCCAACAAAGAGCTAATGGTTCAAACTTACCTTAAACGGCGTGAAGTCCCAAACTTTGCTCAATTGGTTGACCAGCGGCTTTTTGAACGGCAAACAGCGGATTTGGTTTGGGTCTTATGGAATTATGTTAAAGAAAATAAAATAGAACCGGTTGAACAAACAATCAATATTTTTCCCCGCTATAAAAGAGTAAAAAAATTATTGGAAGAATACTAAAAATTTCAAAAATGGCAAGTGAAAAAATATAATCCGCTTGCTATTTTTGATTGACTGAAAAAATGAAAAATGATAGTGTAAAATCAGTCAGGAGAGGTGTACCGAATGGCAAGGTACCGCTCTCGAAAAGCGGCGGGTAGAAATACCCTTGTGGGTTCAAGTCCCACCCTCTCCGCCTTTACTCTCCGAAGCGGCGAGCTACGGCGGACAAAGTCCGCTGGAGCGAACCGCGAAGGCGAGATTCGCCAAAAAATTTATGTGGTATGCTTAACATCCTAAATTGTAAAAATAACAGACCATATACTGGTTGCACAGATGATTTAAAGAATAGGTTGAAAAAGCATAAAAAAGGACGTACTTTTTTAATACGAGAAACTTATGTATAAATATTACCATCCGAAACCAATAATTATAAAACTTAATGACGAGTTTGGTTTTAGACTGAGACAGAAAGCCGCAGAATATATTATCCAAAATCAAAACATAACAGGAGCAGAACGAGGCAGTAAGGAAGAACAAGGATTTGGAGCTTTGGCAGAAATGGTGGTTAGAAATAAATTAGGAATGCCGGAAATTAATCCCGAAAATCATCCATTGGGCTATGATATTTTACTGCCTTTAGGAGTAAAATTAGATGTAAAGTGTCGAGGTGGTGCCTTACCTTTTAAAGAAGAATATGAGAGCAACGATGGTATCGCAAGAGAAGCAAAACATAACTTTTTTGCTAGACAAATTTATGATGAACAACTTAATACAGATATTTACTTAATGACCCATCTTGAGACTCCAGGAAACAGAGAACTTCCGGGAACTACCCGGCAGAGAAAATGGATACTTTATATTTGTGGTTGGACGTCAAAAGAAAGAGTAGCGCGTGAAGGTGTTTATCTGCCTCGCGGTTCCCTTACGGAGCAAGGAAGAACTTGGTTTACCTATCGTGGCCAAGAAATAGAATTTTATAATCGCAACTTAAATGGTTTAACCAAAATAGACGATCTCTTAGAAATAGAACAAGCAGATGTTGAAAGAGATAAAAATCGTAAAGGCGATTTGAATTTAACCTCCGTTGACGCCCTGAGAATTACTTATGATTTAATAGGTCGCGGTATTTTATCAGAAAAACACCTCGCTTTTATTAAAAAAGAAACCGGCCTTAATAAAATTGTAAAGCCGATTTTGCATTCAAATCAATATTTTCATTTATTAAAGTGGCTAAAGGAAAAAGGAGCTTTAACTGATAATGAGATAAAAAACGCCTATAAAGTTTTACAAGAAGAGCCTTATAGCGGCATTTAAAAAAGTTTAACCTTACTATTCTCTATTTTATATTGTTCTTGCGCCTCCTTGATTCTTTGCTTGCAGACATCGATATAATCTACTTGGTGTTTTTTAAAAAGATAAACTTCCTGATTTTTTTCAATACCAATAAATTTCCTTC
>Ga0209541_10004201_pt1 | contig 25776 bp, 31 predicted proteins | sample RifCSPlowO2_01_FD_184027 | JGI IMG/M metagenome (GOLD analysis project Ga0209541, IMG submission 184027) | Groundwater microbial communities from Rifle, Colorado - Rifle CSP2_plank lowO2_0.1 (SPAdes) (version 2) | ecosystem: Environmental > Aquatic > Deep subsurface > Groundwater | place... | reverse complement strand
CGTATTCCACTTCCTTCCAGCCGCCAAGATATTTTTCGACGAGGACTTGTGTAGAGTATGCAAATGCCCTTTTTGATTTTTCCAATAACTCTTCTTCATTCCATGCAACACCGGAGCCCGCTCCTCCCAAGGCATAAGCGACTCTCAGCATTACAGGGTAGCCAAGCTTTTCAGCAACCTTTACTGACTCTTCGACAGAATTCGCCGCTTCGCTTTCAGGCATCTTAAGGTTTATTTCATTTAACTTTTTTATAAATAAGTCCCTGTCTTCTGTATTCTTGATTGCGTCAATTTGGGTGCCTAAAACTTTTATATTGTATTTTTCAAAAACCCCTGCATCATGCAGCTCAACTCCGCAGTTCAGCGCCGTCTGTCCGCCAAAGGCGAGCATTATGCCGTCTGGTCTTTCCTTTTCTATCACCTTCTCGACAAAATAGGAAGTCACAGGAAGGAAGTATATTTTATCAGCCATGCCTTCGCTGGTTTGAATTGTTGCGATGTTGGGATTGATTAAAACTGTTTGGATTCCTTCTTCACGTAAAGCTTTGAGGCATTGCGAACCGGAATAGTCGAATAAGCGCCTTATTTAAAGGTCTCGCCTGCTTGTCCGATCTTTAATGACCCAGAGCCCAGAACCAATACTTTTTTAGGCTTGTTCAATATTGTTTTCACCTCCGTGCAGTCTCCATAAAAATGATCTATTAGAAGCAACTTTTCCAGTTATTTCTACTAATCCTCTATTTTGAAGTTGTTTAAGCTTCTTAAATGCTTTGCTCTTAAGTTTTCCTATATGGTTAGCTATTTCAGCGGTAGAAGCATACTCTTTTTTTGATAAAAATTCTAAAATCTGATTATTTAAAACTCTTTCATTACCTTTACTATAGAATATTTTACTATTCGCTATCTTTTTTAATTTTTCAAACTTTTCACCTTTGGTTAACCCAATTATTTTATAAAAATTAATTAAACTTTGATAATCTGTTATATTTATATACATTACAATGTGAATTCCGTCTTCTTTTTTGTATTGTCTAGAAATTTTAGGTTTTCCAGCATATATATCGAATTCTTTAAGAACGAGTCTTATTTGTTCTAGTAAGTTATAAAGAGCTTCTTTTTGATTTACATGCCTTATTACATTTAGATTTAAGCCTTTCGCTCTATAACTATTACTAAACATAACAGAGCCATCATCGTCAAAAAAAGCCCTTAAAAATAAAATTTTATGCTCTTTGGAATTAATTACCCATTCTGGAATGAGGTTTTCGCTATATATTTTTGGCGCAATTGGTGCTCCAAAAGATTGTAAAATTTCTCCAATAATAGAGGGGTAACTTATTCTATTTTGGTTCTCTGTATATGGTAAAATCCCAAACAATTTGTAAATTTGAGTTTTTACTTCTTTAATTAGTTGTTGGTTATTATTACTATACTCAAACTGCTTTTTGTTTCTTCCAACGTAGCCATCACCAAATACATGTCCTATCAATGAGGCTATTTTTCCATCTTCTTTAATTGGAAATTTCACATTTATACTTGTTCCAGCTCTAGTTCTAATTGAAATGATATTATTTTGTATTTCTTCAAGAGAGATTTTAGACAAATTTGATAATTTTAAGACTAAACCTAATGGAATCGAATAAATATTTCTTCTTAAATGAACTACAAAGGGGTATGAAACATTCAATAATCTTGCTAATTCTTTTAATTCCATATTGCAATTATCAAAAAGTTTAATAGTAAACTCTTTATTTAAGATTATTCTTACACCATTTGATAAATCCCAAAAATTTATTTTAAATTCTTTAGTTTCTTCTGTCATTTTATAACTGGAATTTTTATTTGAGTTTTGTTTATTATTCATATAAACTACTTTTGGAATAATAAACCTTGAAAAATCAAAATAAAAATGAGGTTTAAATGCATCTAGATGTAAAGAACTCTCCTTTAAATACTTCACGTCAGCAGATGTCCAGTGGTCAGTGGTCGATTTATTCATTTTTTCTTTATTTTTTTAATGACTAATACAATTATTATTACAAAAAATGCAATTATAATCCTTGCTTCTGCTCTATACAACCAATGCCAACCTAATGCATTAGTGGGGTAACGCAATAACAACGAAATTGCAAATATGCAAATTCCTAAAATACATAATTTCTGCCAATATTTCAATTTCTTCCAAAACTTTTTTATTTTTTTCATTTCATCATCTTCACAAACTCATCGAATAAAAATTCCGTGTCATAAGGCCCGGGCGTTGATTCAGGATGGAACTGAACTGCCATAAACGGCTTTGTCTTGTGCTTTATTCCTTCATTTGTCCCGTCATTTGCGTTGACAAAGTATTCCACCCATTCGTCTCCCAATGATTTCATATCTACTGCAAAGCCATGGTTTTGTGTCGTTATGTAGCATCTTTTGGTTCCTGATAATACGCATGGCTGGTTTTGCGACCTATGGCCATACTTTAGTTTGTAGGTGTTCCCTCCAGCAGCCAGCGCCATAATCTGATTCCCTAAGCAAATGCCGAATGTGGGAATATTATGCTTAAGGGCTCTGCCTACATTATAGATTGTCTTCGTGCACATCTTTGGGTCGCCGGGCCCGTTTGAAATAACCAGCCCGTCAAACAATTCTGTCAAGAAATCATGGTCGTGCGGAACCCTGACAACGGTTAAATTTCTTTTGATCAGATTTCTTATAATATTCAATTTAACGCCGCAATCCACGACCACAACCTTCTTTTGATTGGGCTTGTCATTATATGTAACCGGCTTTTGTATTGTAACCTCCTTTACAATGTCAATGGCGTTTGGGTCAAATAGCTTGACATCTTCATCATCAATTACTATCTTGCCGAGCATTGCGCCTTTTTCCCTCAGAGTTTTTGTAAGCTTCCTTGTGTCTATTCCATAAATGCCCGGAACATTCTCCTCTTTAAGCCAGTCTGCTAGTGATTTTTTTGCATTCCAATGGGAATATTCAGAAGAATAGTCCGAAACTACCAGTGCAGTCGCCTGAATCCTGTCAGATTCAAAATTTTGTATTAAGCTGTTTTTTATTTCCTTTCCCGGCACTCCGTAATTGCCTATCAGGGGGTAAGCCAATGCAAGAATCTGCCCCTTGTAGCTTGGATCGGTCAGAGATTCAGGATAGCCGACCATGCCTGTGCTGAAAACCACCTCGCCGGAAACAGAATGTTCTGCGCCGAAAGAAAAGCCCTCAAAATAATCGCCATTCTCAAGAACAAGCTTGGATTTTTTACCGTCGTACATTAAAAAAAGGAAATAGACTGAGGTCATTAATAAATGTTGCGGTTTGGGAAAAATAGATTTTAATTATTTGCCATCTTCATCACTAAATCTCGACATGCTTTTATCTCTGTTATTTTTTCCATCCTAAGAATTCGTATATCCAAGTAATATTATCCTTCCCTGTTTTCATTTCACTAGTTTCTTTACCTACAAATTCTCCCAATTCCCTTGATTCGGTTTTTGTTTGCTTCATTATGGAAAATTAATAGACAAGCATATTAATAAATGTTGCGGTTTATTTTGTTTTCAGAAAATCCAGCCCTCCCCTTTCATCCAACCCGAACATTATGTTCATGTTCTGGACAGCCTGTCCTGATGCCCCTTTCAGCAGATTGTCAATGACGGAAATAACCACAAGCTGGTTGTTTTCATCAACCTCGAATCCCCCCAAGCAGCAGTAGTTGTTGTTCTGGACGTCGTGCAGTTCGGGCAGCTTGCCCATAATCCTGACAAAAGGCTCATTTTTGTAGAATTCCTGATAAATCCCTTTGATGCCATTGCCGTCCAGCTTTTTATTTAAGATTGCATGCATCGTGCACATCAACCCCCTAAAAGTAGGGATTACATGGGGCGTGAATGAAACTTTTGGCTTGATGAATTGCCCTATCTCATATTTGTGCCTGTGTTTTGTTATATTGTAAGGGATTATGTTGTCGGTGTAATTCTCCTTTTGGTTTACATAAGCCTGCTTGATCCCGGCTCCGCTGTAGCCTGATTTGCAGTCAAAAATGATTGAAGAAGTAAATCTTTGAATTGGCAATGCAGCGAGGATTGAGGCAGTTGCATAGCATCCCGGGTTTGCAACAATTTTTGCATTTTTTATTTTAGCCCTGAATAATTCAGGCAGCCCGTACACTGCCTTTATAATTTTTTCATGCTTGTGCCCGTAAATCTTTTCATAAGCCTTAATGTCGGAAAACCTGTAGTCAGCGCTTAGGTCAATGACCTTGGTTTTTAATTCCGGCACTATGCCCAAAGACTCTCCGCTGGACAAGGCAGTGAATACGACATCAAGATTGCTTAATTCATCAAGCGGCGCATCTGTAAATTTTAATTGAGCATCAAAAAAATCCTTGTAGACGGATTTGACGGTTTTTCCGCTGAAAGTCCTGCTATTCGGATAAACAAGTTCCACATTCCTGTGCCTGCTTAATATTTTTATAAGCTCGTAGCCTGTGTAGCCTGCCGCCCCTATAATCCCTGCCCTAATTCTCATTTTCAATCGCGCTTTTCAAGATTTCAATGGAATTGTCAATGATGCCATTTGTTATAATCAAAGGCGGCAAAAACCTCAGGACTTTTTCCGCAGTCAGATTAACCAGAAGCCCCCTTTCCATGCACTTTTTAACAATTTTGTCGGGCTTTTCCTTCATTTCCATGCCAATCATCAAGCCTCTGCCCCTCACCTCTTTAATTGAGCCTGATCTTGCTGAAGCTAGTTTTTTTAGAAAATATTTGCCCTGTATTTCCGCATTTTTTATCAGATTATTGGACAGGACATGCTCAATGGTGAAGTTAGCCGCTTTGCAGGCCAATGAATTACCTCCGAAAGTTGTTCCGTGGTCGCCTTTTTCAAAAGACATCCCAACATCTTCATTCGCTATTGTCGCTCCTATTGGAAAGCCGTTTCCAAGCCCTTTCGCAAGCGTAACAATATCCGGAGTTATTTTGCTGTGCTGATAGGCAAAAAATTTCCCTGTTCTTCCGCAGCCTGTCTGGATCTCGTCCAATACCAACAGTAGGCCATGCTTGTCGCAGATTTCCCTGAGGTGCTTTAGATAATCCTGCCGGGGAACGATGACGCCTGCTTCGCCCTGAATGGGCTCGACCATGATGGCTGCCGTGTTTTTTGTTATCGCTTTTTCAGCGGCGCTTGCGTTGCCAAACTCAACATGCTTAAAGCCTTCAAGCATCGGATTGAACGGCTTTTTTATCTTTTCCTTGTCAGTTGCCGCCAGGCTGCCAAAAGTCCTTCCATGAAAGCCGTGTTTGGCTGTGATTATTCCTGTTTTTTTAGTGTGCTTTCTTGTAAGCTTTATGGCTGCCTCAACAGCCTCTGTGCCTGAGTTTGAGAAAAAACAGCGGCTTAATCCGGAAAGCCCGGCAAGCTTCTCTGCCAGTTTCACCTGCTCTTCCGAGTAGTAAAGATTTGTGGAGTTGGCCAGCTTCCCAGCCTGTTTTTTTATTGCTTCAGAAAACTGTCTGTTGCCGTGCCCTATAAGGCAAGTCGCCAATCCTCCGACTAAGTCAATGTATCTTTTGCCTTCCTTGTCAAAAACATAGCAGCCTTTGCCTTTGTCAATGACAATTTTTGGCCTTGAATAGGTCCTCATAAGGAGCTTTTCCTCAAGCTCAATGATTTTTTGCGTATCCATTTTTGTCCACTATCTCTGTTCCTATGCCCTTGTCCGTGAAAATCTCGAGCAGCAGGGAATGGGGCGTCAATCCATTGATGAGGTGGGCTTTTGGGCATTGGTTTTTCACTGCATAAATGCAGGCTTTAACCTTGGGGATCATCCCCTTGTTGATGGCGCCTTTTTTTATTTCTGCCAGGGCATGCCTGATGTCTATGTGGGACAGCCTCCTGCCGCTTATCATCACCCCGTCAACATTTGTCAGTATTGTCAGCTTTTCCGCCTTAAGCGCAACTGCAACATGGGAAGCTGCAGTATCAGCGTTTATATTGTATTTTTTCCCTTGGCCATCCGTTCCAATAGAAGAAATGACAGGTATTATGTCAAAATCAAGCATCTCCAGCAAATGCAGCCTGTTAACATGGGTTATGTCTCCGACAAGGCCCAGCTTTTTGTCTTTTTGCCTCGCCTTGATGCAGTTGCCGGCATTATCAGATTTTGCGCCGTGTTTTCTTAAGTTTGCGACAATCTCCTTGTTTATCCTCCAAAAGACTTTTTCCACTGCTTTCATGACTTTTTCGTCGGTGTACCTCAGTCCATTTATGAATTTAGGCTGTATGTTTGCCTTGCCCAGCTCTGCATCTATCTCGGGGCCGCCGCCATGCACGACAACAGGCCTTATCCCGATGTGGCTCAATAAGACAATGTCCTCTATCACGTGCTCCATACGGGACATTGTATTGCCTCCGAACTTGACAACCACAATCTTGTTCTTGAATTTCTTTATGTAGGGCAACGCCTCTATCAGCACATTGGTTTTTTCGTGCAGGTTCATTTTCAGGGTTTTTTTCAGATTTTAATTTTTTATAATTTTAATTTTGATTGATTGAATTTTTTAATATTGGATTAGTTCTTCATTGTGTCCCGGTTCGTTAATGTGGCCATCCCATAATTGAGTAATCAGGTTGTATATGCCGCATTTATCCTGATATAGTCGTAGGACATATCGCAGCCGTAAGCAGTTGCGCTTTTATTTCCGTTTTTAAGATCAATCGTAATTTTCAGCTCGCTTCCGGCCATTATCTCCTTGACTTTCCTGAGGTTAAACCCGTTGGAAGTGCCGTTGATGACTACTGCTTCATTCCCAAAAAATACATCTACAAGCTTTTCCTGGAAATCAGCCCCGGAATTGCCCATTGCGCAGAGGATTCTGCCCCAGTTGGGGTCGTTGCCGAATATCGCGCATTTCACAAGATTTGAGCTGACAATGGACTTTGCCAGCCTTTTTGCATCTTCATCTGTCTTTGCATTCTTCACTTCCACTTCCACAAGCTTTGTGGCTCCCTCGCCGTCACGGGCTATTTTTTTTGCAAGCTCGATGCACACGAAATCAAGCGCTGCCTGAAATTTTTTTTCATCAGCTGCTCCCGCAAGCCCGTTTGCCAGTATTATCGCCATGTCGCTGGTGCTTGTGTCCATATCCACGCTTATCATGTTGAATGACCTGTTTACGGAGTTTCTTAAAAAAAGGTCCAGCTTTTTTGAAGGCATTTTTGCGTCTGTCGTTATGAAGCACAGCATTGTTGCCATGTTGGGGCGGATCATGCCAGAGCCTTTTGCAATCGCGCCAATGGTGAAATTAGCTGTTTTGACCGCAATCTCCTTCCTTGATTTGTCTGTTGTCATTATCGCGGCAGCCGCGTCACCAGAAGCGGCCAGCTGCCTTTTTGCATTTTTTATCCCTTCTTTTATCCTGTTCATGGGCAGGTACGCCCCAATCAGCCCTGTAGAGGCAACAAGAACATTTTTTGTGGCTATCCCAAGCTCTTTGGCAGTGTAAGCTGCAACATCTTCCGCGTCCTTGATTCCTTTTGCCCCGGTGCATACATTGGCTACGCCGCTGTTCACAACAATGGCCTGGGCTTTGCCATTGCCGAGGTGCTTCTTGGTGACAATCAAAGGAGCCCCTTTCACCTTGTTTGAGGTGTAAACAGCTGCCGCATCCGCCAAAACTTCGCTTGATATGACGGCCAGATCCGGCTTGCCTGATTTCTTTATGCCAATGCTTTTTCCAAGCGCCTTAAATCCTTTTGGCGCGCAAACATTGTTCTGCAGGAATTTCATTATTCCACCAGCTTTTTTAATTTTGAATAAAATTGTGAGCTTTCTCTGTCCAATTCTGATTTAATTTTTACGATTTTGGATTTTATATCATCCAGCCCCAGATTTCCTGTCGCTCCGATATGCTTTGAAGATTGTATGCTCTTTACAGGGTCAATATTCTTCAGACTGCCAAGATTTTTGGCAACTTGCTTGTACGCGTCTCTAAATGGAACTCCTTTTTTAACCAGATTATAGGCGTGCTCTGTAGCGAATAAATCCGGTGTGCAGGCTTCTTTGCAATTTTTTTCGTTTACTTTTATTTTACTTACTACTATTTTGAATATTTTCAATGTTGCCAAGGTCAATTCAAAGCTGTCCATCAGCGCTTCTTTTGTCAGCTGCAGGTCGCGGTTGTAGCCCGACTGCAATTTCGACAGTATGCTTTTTACCAGAAACAGATTGGCATCAACTTTCGCGGCCTTTGCCCTTGCCAGCTCAAAGACATCGGGATTTTTCTTTTGAGGCATTATGGAGCTGCCGGTGCACAGCTCGTCAGGCAGCTTGAAAAATCCAAACTCGTCCATGCTAAACAAAGTCAGGTCATTTGACAGCTTTGCCAAATCGCCCATTACGCTGCCCAGCGCAAATATGATGATTGACTCTATTTTGCCCCTGCTGTTCTGCACGTAAAGTGAATTATTCTGCACCTTGCTGAACCCAAGCAAATCAGAAGTAAGCTGCCCGTCTATGTTTATGGGAAGCCCGTAGCCTGCGCCGCTGCCTAACGGGCATTGGTCATTAAGTTCGTAGGCCTCGTCCAACAATTCCAAATCGTCCAGAAGCGACTCTGCGAAGCTTCCAAAGTACAAGCCAACAGAAGACGGCATGGCTTTTCTTGAATGGGTATATCCCGGCATAGGAACATTTTTGTATTTTTGCGCAGCATTTGCAAGCAAAGAAAGCAGCCCGACTGCTAAATCCTGAACTTCAAGCAGCTTATCCTTTGAGTACAATCTTATATCAACCAAAACCTGGTCGTTTCTTGACCTTGCTGTGTGTATCTTCTTTCCTAACTCGCCTAATTTTTTTGTCAAATAACTTTCTATGGCAGTATGCACATCCTCGTCTTCCTTTTTTATGGCAAACTGGCCTTTTTCATTTAGCTTCAGAATTTCAGCCAAAATCTTTTTTAATTTTAAGAATTCATTTTTGCTGAGAATTCCAATCTTTTTCAGCATGAATGCATGCGCAATGCTGCCATAAACATCGTACTCAATCAGATTTTTATCCAGCAAATAGTCGTTTCCGACTGTGTACTCTTCAATTTCCTTGTTTAGGTTGTATCCTTTGTCCCAGAGTTTCATTTTGATTACACTTTCTTATCCAATAATCTCAGTATTATAGCCTTCTGCACATGCAGCCTGTTCTCTGCCTGATCAAAGACAATGCTTTGAGGGCCGTCGATAATGTCTGCAGTCTGCTCATAATCCCTCATCGCAGGCAGGCAATTCATGAATATTGCGTCATTTTTTGCATATGACATCAGTTTTTTGTTAACTTGGTACGGCTGGAATATTTTTATTCTATCATTCTTCTGTTCTTTAGGGATGTGATAGCTCATCCACGTGTCTGCGTACATGACATCAGCATCTTCAGCGGCTTTTTTTGCATCATTTAAAATCTCGATCTTTGAGTTATTTTTTTTGGCTTTGCCTTTTGCGATATCAACAATCCATTTTTGCGGCTCCATATCTTTTGGGCAGCCGACCGAGATGTCCATGCCGGCTCCCGAGCAGCCCAAAAGCAGATCATGGGTTATGTTGTTGTTGCCGTCGCCGACAAAACAAAGCTTCAGGCCTTTGACTTTTTTCTTCTTCTCATGGATTGTAAACAAGTCTGACAAAATCTGGCATGGATGGAAGGTGTCTGTCAGCCCATTTATCACAGGCACTGTAGCATTTTTTGCCAATTCTTCTATTTCCTCCTGCATGAACAATCGAGCCATGATTATATCACAAAATCTGCTCGACACCTTTGCAGTGTCTGAAATTGACTCTTTATTTTTGAATGGGGCGTCTTCAGAGCCTATAAATATTGCATGCCCCCCTAATTGCGTCATTGCGGCTTCAAAAGATACTCTGGTTCTTAATGACGGCTTTTCAAATATCATCAGCAGCGACTTATTTTTTAGCGCATTGGAATATTTTTTGGGGTTTTTCTTCAGCTTGAAGCTGTCTTTAACCAAATCGGAAATCATTTCGCTATTCCATTCCACTAAAGACGTTAAATCTTTCATTTTATGTGCTTACTTCCTGCTTCTCAAAGAACTAGACTTTAGCCTTAAGGCGTTCAGCCTAATGAATCCTTGGGCGTCCTTCTGGTCGTACCCCCCAATTTCGTCCATGCTGCTTAAATCCTGGCTGTAAAGCGATTCATCTGATTTGCGGCCTGTGACGATGCAGTTGCCCTTGTATAGCTTCAGGTAAACTGTTCCGCTTACATGCTCCTGGCTCTTGTCAAAAGCTGCCCTTAAGAATTCCATTTCCGGGGAGTACCAAAATCCATAGTAGATAAGCTCTGCGAATTTGGGAGCAAGCATGTCCCTTAAGTGCATCACTTCCCTGTCCATGGTTAGGCCTTCAATATCCCTGTGTGCAATGTGGAGTATTGTTCCTGCCGGAGTTTCATAAACCCCCCTTGATTTTATCCCAACAAACCTGTTTTCAACCATGTCAACCCTGCCTATGCCGTTTTCGCCTCCGATTTTGTTCAGATATTGGAATAATTCCAACGAATTTGCCTTTACAGTCCCATCATTCTCATTTTTTACTTTAACAGGATTGCCGTTCTTGAACTCAATTTCAATCTTTGTTTCGTTGTCCGGAGCCTCCTTTGGGCTTTTTGTCAGCTCGAACATCTCTTCGCCTGGGGAAAGCATCGGGTCTTCCAGCACGCCAGCCTCGTAGCTTATGTGCATCAAATTCGGATCTGTGCTGTAAGGGGCTTTTTTAGTAGCCTTAACAGGTATCCCATTTTTTGCGGCGTAGTCTATCATGTCGGATCTTCCCTTAAATTGAGCAAGAAACTCTGCATCCTTCCAAGGCGCAATGATTTTGATTTTTGGGTTAAGAGCCATGTATGTAAGCTCAAACCTGACCTGGTCGTTGCCCTTCCCTGTCGCTCCGTGGCTGACGAATTCCGCATTTTCCTTTTTTGCAATCTCAATCTGCTTTTTTGCAATCAGCGGCCTTGCCAAAGAGGTGCCGAGCAGGTACTTGCCTTCGTAAACCGCATTCGCCCTTATTGCGGGAAATATAAAATCTGTGACGAACTCTTCCTTCAGGTCCTCAACGTAGACCTTTGATGCGCCTACTTTCAGCGCCTTTTCTTTTGCGGCATTGAAATCCTCATTTTGGCCAAGGTCGGCTATGAACGCAGCTACATCAAAGCCCTTGTTGACAAGCCATTTCAATATTACTGATGTGTCCAGCCCCCCGCTATAGGCCAGTACGACCTTTTGCTTCATTTAAAAAATAATAACGGATTTATTTTTAAACTTATTGCCCTAAGTGGAACAAAAATAAACATAAATGTCCAAAACAAAACATTTATATATTTTAGGATAAACCTTAAATAAACTAAAAATTCAAACTTGAAATGCCAAACATTACAAAATTAACAGAAGAGTACATCTCCAGCCATCCGTCAATAAAGGACAGCCTGAAGAATGACTTGATAAACTACTCCTCATTGTCGAGGCAGATTGCATCTGAATTAAATCTCAATATGAGAAAAAATTTTGACGCCATCCTGATTGCGTGCAGGAGGTTCCAGAGAAAATTGAAGAAAGAGGAAACTTATGAAGCCAGAATACTGAAAATACTCAAGAGCAGCAAGCTGGAAGTGAAGAACAAGGTCATTGCAGTTGTCCTGGAAAGGGATATTCACTTTGGGACTCTGCTTAATCTTGAAAAGGAGATAAAGAAGAACAGGGAAATCTTCAGGGTTGTCGAAGGGCTGTCTGCGATAACAGTAATCACCTCAGAGGATTCTCTTGAGATGGTGAGAAGGCTTTTTAAAAATAAGATAATCCTTGAGAATAAAAACCTTGCGGAAATAACTTTGAAAAGCCCGGAAGAGATAGAGACAACACCTGGGGCATTTGCCTATGTTTGCTCTCTTTTTTGGGAGAACGGAATAAACATAGTTGAGACATTAAGCTGCTGGACTGACACTATATTTCTGGTTGATGAGAAGGACGTTGGAAAAGTTATTGGGTTGCTGAGGTTTTAAGTTAAATTTAAATACATATAAAAATTCCTTAAACAAATGGTGAAACCCAAATTCCAAGACAGCATATCAGTTGACCAAGTTGTTGCGGCAGAACTTAAAGGGAACCTGCATAGAGATTATGCAAAAATGTATAGGGAAGCTGCCAAAGCTGTTGACACTTATATGCAAAATGAAATGTTTGTTCAGAATATTTATCCGATAGAGCATAGGCGTCAAGGTTTGGTTGTTTTTGTGCATTCTGCCCTTACACGCGAAGGCATTCTTGCAGTTCATTACCAGCATTATAGATACGACGGAACCGATGGAGGTTTATCAAGTGCATCATTGCAAAACGCGAATATAGAATTGTATTCTTTTACAGTGCCTCTTGACAAAATCAAGCGCAGACTGATAGAAGTTATATCAGAATCGTGCAGAAAACAAGAAACTGAGCCAAAACCCGTAGAATTAAGCAGCACAACATCTTGATTTATTTTTTATTGCTGTTCATCTCACAATCCCCTTCTTCTCCAGATAATGCCCAAGCTTCTCCTTTTTAGTCTGAAGGTATTTTCTGTTTAATTTTGAAGGCTTGATTTGTATAGGCACTCTTTCTATAATCGACAATCCATATTTCTCAAGGCCTTCGATTTTCCTTGGGTTGTTGGTAAGCAATCGTACCCTGCAGACACCCAAATCCGCAAGAATCTGCGCCCCAATAGTGTAATCCCTTGCATCGGCTTTAAACCCCAGCTTGATGTTTGCTTCAACAGTGTCCATGCCATGGTCCTGCAGATGGTAGGCAGCAATCTTGCTCATCAATCCTATCCCGCGGCCTTCCTGCGCCATGTATAAAAGAACGCCACCATTTTTTCCTATGGTTTCAAGGGCTTTCTCAAGCTGAGGCCCGCAATCGCACCTTAATGAGCGAAGAGCGTCGCCTGTAACGCATTCTGAATGCACCCTGACAAGGACTCCTTTTTTATTATTTACCGGACCTTTTATCAGGGCCAGATGCTGGCCTTTTTTGTGGTCTTCGTAGCAGACAACCCTGAAATTGCCATATTTGGTGGGAAGGTCTGCCTCAACAGTTTTCTTTATTAGTCTCCTCATGAAATAAACGATTTCGGAATTTTATATAAACATTTTGCTTGCTGCTTAGGCATATGCAAGTGTAAAGTATACACCCAACAACAATAATGGCAGGCAAACACGGATTCAACGAAAATGCATTGCATTTTCGAGGTGTTCGAAAATCGTAATTATTTCCGTAACATTTGCGATTTTCGACACTTCGTAACTGAAAATTCCTCTGCATTCGATTCATAAAAAATCTTACAGATTTTTTAGTCTCAAAAATCTTCGATTTTTGAAATGCCGCCATTGTTGTTGGGTTGTTATTCTTGCCGAGAAAAAATCCAGCCATGGCGCCGACGAGGCGGGGGACGTCCTGTGACTTGCGAGTGAGCTCGTTGCGAACTCGCTCACATCTCACTGGGTGCCGAGTAGGGCGTTTGCGAACATAGTCTCGAAAATGTGCGCATTTTCGATGATGCTCGAAAATTCCAAAGGAATTTATCGACATGAAGCAAACGACCGTAGGCGCCATGGCTGGCTGGATTTTTTCGACTGTATAGTTAATAACTTTACTTTACAGCAAGGCAAAATTTATATACTTGGGCATATTGTATGCTTTCATGGAAATTGTTAAATTGGTTATGCTGTGCATATACATCCTGGTGGCAGCGTATCTTCTCTACAAATGGTTTTTTGCAAAAGCCCCCTACCAAAAGGAATATGAGAGATTGTACAAGGAAATCGTGAATTCTGACAAGTACAAAGTAAGGGGCCAGTGGGAGAAATAATCAAGCCCTCAATCTGAAAATAAAGAGCAGCCACACCAGAAATAAAACAAGAGAAGACGCCATAACAAACCAAGCTAATCTTTTGTCGTTTCCAAACCCGAATGGGATAAAGCCGATAAATCCGCCAACTGCCACTTTTGTTTTTGGCTCTGCCGCCTTGCCGGGCACCAATCCTAGGAATATCACAACAAAGCCGATGAAAATTATCAACATCCCAATGCCTATAAAGTGTTCGGGCTTCATCACTATTGTTTAATCAGTTGCCATTATTAAACTTTATTTTTCACCCAGAATGACCTTAAAAAAGAAAGAAAATATAGCCATTGTTCTTTGTTTCTTTAATTAAAATTTTGTTACAATATTGAAAATAATAAAGTTTTTTATGAATTTGTAATTTGAGTAGGATACACAAAACCGAAAGGTATTTAAATAAGTAATATACAAAATAGTATACTAGTATATCTATCTACAAGAGAAGTATACTGGTGTTCAAAAAGAGGCAAATGCAGCAAACTGCATGTCACTTGGAAGGCAAAGCAAACAATCTCGTTTCAGAGCCTTTGAAGGCCTCTTTTGAATTTGAGGCAGGAGGCAAGGCAATGGCATAAGAGTGGCTAAAAGCTTGCTTTATGCGAGCCAAAGGCTCACTTGTCAGCCTTGCCTAAGCCCATAATTCAATGCAAAAATGGAAGCTGAACTGGAAATCTTCAGGGACAACGTGGATTCTTGGATAAAGCAGATAAGGAGGGAGTTTGCCGAGTTCTCAGAACTGCCCTCGCTAATGAATGAGAACGCAGACAATATCCAGCACAATTACGAGCTTATATACGAGCTCAAGGACCAGATAGAGGAGCTGAAACAGGAGATAAGCGCCCTGAAGCTCATACAGATAATAAGCTTGAAGCAGAAAACATACGCGAAGGCAGAGGAGGAGCAGCCGCAAAGCTAGATCTATTTTCTTTAATCCAGCTCGTTATGCAGTTTTTGCAGCGCGCCATCAACCGCAACAAAAAGATTCCTGTCAGAAGAATGTGAGGTATATATGCTGCCGCCGTCCTTAAGCCTTGCTTTGATATCATAAATCTCGCCTTTTTCCCTTTCGTGAAGTGTCTTCAGGGTTATGTGCAGGTATTCCATCTTTTTTGCGTAGCTTGCAAGTTTTCTTGCGTACCTCTCCGCGCTGGCTCTCACAATAATCATAGAAGAATCATCAATTTTTTTGAATCCCGCAAATTCTATTCTTACCTCTTTTGATTCCTTGGCCATAAGATCACCCTAGGGGATAATAACAAGAGCATGTCAAAAACCACCCGTCATAGAGGGGTGGCGTGATGGGCTGAAAGCCTTGCAAGCCATCCAGTTTATAGACTGTGGTTTTTGAGCATGCTCGAAAATATACCATAATATACAACAACATTTGATTTATATCCATCAGTTACATCTCGAAAATCAAAGATTTTCGATGAACTTGAAAATCCATTGGATTCTCAAGTAACTAATGGTAATATTTTCGACATATAAAAAGATTTTGGATTTTGCTATGGCGCTCAGTTAGTGATGGTCTACAGCCCCTTAAATGCACATAAAAATATAAATAGTGATTTATAATCTGCCAATACATGCCGCTTGTAGAGTCGTTTTCGGGCGTAAGGGGGATCTATGGGAAGGACTTGACAGAAGGCGTTGCTGTAAGGTACGCCCATTCCTACATTTCCTTTTTAAGGGGCAAGGCTAAAAGAAACAATGTAAGCATTGTAATCGGAATGGACACAAGGCCTTCTGGCATGAAGCTGGCAGACTCTGTAATGGGGCTGCTGGACTGCAGTTTCATTGATGTTGGCATCGCGCCGACTCCCGCAATCGAGTTTGCGGTAAGGCGCTTTAACGCAGACGGCGGCATCATAATAACGGCGTCCCATAACGAGCCTTACTGGAACGGACTTAAGTTCCTGAATAGCGACGGCTCCATTATTGATGAAAAGGCCATGGGCACTGTCATTAGCAATGCCAAACACTTAAAGGACTTTCACAAAATAGGGGACAGGAAGATTCTTGAAAAAAATTCAGAGGCCATAAGCTCCTATACCCGCTTTGTTTTGGACGCAGTTGGCAGAGATAATATCGCCAAGATAAGGGGTTCAGGCCAAAAGGTTGTCCTTGACCCAAATGGGGGGGCGGGGGCGATTGCCAGGAATGTCCTTGAGCAGGCCGGGGTTAAAGCTGTAGGTGTCAACATGCAGTATGGCGAATTCAACAGGCAGGTAGAGCCTACGGAAGATTCGCTGATTTACCTTAAAAAAGTCATAGATGAAAACAAGGCCGATTTTGCTGCAGGGTTTGACTGCGACGCCGACAGGGTAGGGATCTTAATGAATAACGGCAGGTTTTTATCAGGAAACCATATTCTTGCGCTGGTTGTTGAGGAAGTGCTGTCCGGCAGCAGAAACCCCAGAAGCCAGGTTGTCGTTGTAAATGATGCAACCTCTAATGTGGTCAGGGACACTGTGCAAAAATTCGGCGCTAAATTGAAGGAAGTCGAAGTTGGCGAGACAAATGCTGTTGAAGAGATGAAAAGGCAGAAGTCAATTGTCGGCGGGGAGGGATCAAGCGGAGGCGCCATAATAGCCCCTTCAAGATGCAGGGACGGGATATTAACATTATTGATGATTTTGTCTATTGTTGCGAAAAGGAATAAGAAACTGCATGAGATTGTAGATGAACTGCCACAATATTATAATCTCAGGAAAAAAATAGAATTTGAGCCAAAAAAGCATGACAAGATTAAAAAATATTTAAAAGAGTATTATCTAAAAAAAGGTTTTGAAATTAAAGAAACCGGCGGTATAAAAGGCGGCCTTAAAGCAGTAAACCAAGATTCATCTATCTGGTTCAGGGCCTCAAAAACAGAGGCAAATATTTTCAGGATAATAAGCGATTCTGACAAGGAAGAAGAAGCTGAAAGGCTGCTTGATGAAGCAGTCGGGGTTTTTGGCAATGCGGGCAAATAAGGCAAGGCTAAGCGCAATAGGAAGAATTGAATCTGAATTATTATCGGCATTATTTAAGTATGCAGTTCCGTTTATAGGCAAAAAAATAATAAGCAGGAATAAAAAACAGCACAATCTTGAGAATATCCTCAATCAAAAGCCAAGAGTTGATTTTACCGACATAAATGAGCTGGAAAGCCTGCTATTGAACAATCTAAGCCAAAATGCAAAGGCCGAAAAAAAGACAGAAATGAGCTTCGGCAGTTTGCGCCATTCCCTGGCTTTAAGGCGGAAAAAAGGCAATGATGAAAAATCCAATAGGTACTCAATCTCAATAGAATACGGGGAAAATCAAAGTGAGGACAGATTAAAGATATCCGTCAAAAAAGACGGAAAAGAGTCTTATTCTTCTGAAATAGCCAATCCGAAAGAGCCCAATGACAAGGTTGCCCCATACAAGGTAACAATAACCTATGAGGACAGATACGGGGAAGAAAGATTGTCTATAGCTTACAGGCAGCAGCTTAATAGTTATATGAAGCAGCACCTCAAGGACAAGGAAGACATGAGCAGCAGGGTTCCCCTTAAATGGCTCAATATTCTGCCTGAAAACGTTATGGGCGGGGTTCTTGGATTTACATATTTAGGCGAGAATTTCATGGGCAGAAGGGCTGATCTGACGGGAAAAACAGCAAGGATGGTTGATATTCATGAAAGCATACACACTTCTGATGAATATGAGACAAGAGTCCTTACAAGCTGGATAATGGAGAAGGGAAGGGGGAAATACATAAAATAGTTGGCGAAAGCTTTATATATTTCTGAGGTAAAGATAATGTATGAGTATAAAAGTATTGTATGAAAAAGGAGTATTCAAGCCTTTAGAAAAGGTAAGGGGCATTAAAGAGGGAGAAGAGCTGGAGATAAATCTAGAACGCCACGACTGGAACAGGCTTGCGGCATCCAATAAGTCATTTCATTTTCTTGAAGATGAACCAGACATTTACACAAAAGATGATATAGTCAATAAGGAGAATGACGCGCAAGGGTGAGCAAATTTCAATATCCGACCGTAAAACGATGTTTAATGCTATTATGAGACTTTGCGGAGAAGCCGAATTCGCTGATGGTACAATAGTGTATCCAATAAAAGTTGGAGACAGAACTGTTACAGACACATTCGGAAATGGAAAATCCGTATCAGAGAGTGAGCCGCTTATAGCCAAATTGCACATAGAGATAGATCCTGATACATTTTATTTTAGGCCAGCTTTAGATACTGTATATCTATAACCTTTGGAAATTGATAAACCAGCACAAATCAAAAACCTTTAAAACTGCCAATCACTTTCTCGTCGTTATGGTCAAAGTCCGTTTCACAACACAGGGCTGCAGCAGCAATCTGAGGGAATCTGAGATAATGATGGGGCTGCTGAAAAACTCAGGCTATGAGGTTTCCCATGATGAAAATAATTCTGAAGTTAATGTTGTCAATATCTGCACAGTAAAAGGCGACACAACTGCATTAAGGGAAATAAGAAAATTAAAGAAAGAGCATCCGGAAAAGAAATTGATTGTTGCGGGCTGCATAAGCGAAAGCATAATTCCAAAAATAAAAAATTTAGACAGCAGTATAAGCTTAGTAAACACGCATAATCTAGGGAAAATAACCAGCGTTGTCGAGCAATCTCTGGGAAATGTCACTTTAGAATTACTAGACAAAAAATACGAATCAAAAGTCAATCTCCCATCTGTCAGAAAAAATCCAGTAATCGGCATTGTTCCAATACTAAACGGCTGCAATTATTTCTGTACTTTCTGCTCGACAAAATTAGTCAAGGGAAAATTGTTTTCTTATCCTATAGATGCAATAAGGGAGGATGTCAAATCGCACTTGAAAGCAGGCTGCAAGGAAATCTGGATAACATCAAACGACACTGGAGCTTACATGATTGAGCAGGGAGGAAAACAAAAGCTTGCTGAATTAATGAAAAACATCTTATCTGTGCCTATGGACTTTAAGGTAAGAATCGGAATGATGAATCCAGGGAATACCATGACAATGCTCGATGAATTGATAGGAATATACAAGCATCCAAAAATGTTCAAGTTTTTGCATATTCCTGTTCAGGCAGGCAACAATGGTGTCCTAAAAAATATGAACAGGAAATATTCTGTTGAGGATTTCGTCGGGGTTGTCGAGGCATTCAGAAAAGAAATTCCAGATATTACAATTTCGACTGACATCATTGTCGGTTTTCCCACAGAAACAGAGGAGCAATTTCAGGATTCAATGGAATTGTTAAGAAAAATAGGGCCCGATGTATTAAATCTTTCAAGATACGCCGCAAGAGAAGGCACAATAGCAGCCAAAATGAAGCAGCACTCGACAAATGAGTTGAAAAGAAGATCAAGACTGATGACCGGATTGTACAGGAAAATCGCCTATGAAAAAAACCAAAAATGGATTGAATGGGTGGGAAAAATTTTAATAGACGAAAAAGGAACACATGACTCGTGGATTGGAAGGAACGAATGCTACAAGCCAGTCATAGTGAAAGGAGATTTCAAATTAGGAGATGAGATGGAAGTGAAAATAACAGATGCAACAACATTTGACTTGAGGGGGAAAATATGCAGCCGTGGGATTCAGTCAGTAGTGGGTTGAGCATAGATGATTTAGCTGCCGATGTTAATAGTGTCGAGGCTACATTGTTTTTTTGCAGGAAATATTTAGCTAAAACCTGTGCACAGCATCCGAAAAGTATGAGGGAAAGGCATATAATTTTTTTACTAAGCCAGATGCGCGAGAGAGGAAGAATTACAGAATCTGATCCAAGATACAAACCTATAAATGAATTTTACTTACAGCATTTCGGAGAGAAATTTCCTTCGTACATTGAAAGAAGAGTATCACTTAAAAGAGCATAATCAGATTAAACCTATTATCTCCTTAAAATTTTTCAGGTTCAAATCATCGATGGCAAATATTTATATACCACTAGCAAATACTTACACTAAAATGTCAATACCAATCGAAACAAATAATGCGCCAGCACCTGGAAATTACAGCCAGGCCATCAAAGTCAGCGGCCCGGGTGATTTGGTTTTTCTGTCAGGGCAGCTAGGTGTGCGTTCTCTTACACAAGACCCAAGAGGGTCTGTTGCGCCAGGCGGTGTTGGGCCGCAGACAGAGCAGGCATTGCATAATCTCGAAGGGGTACTCGCGGCAGCCGGTGGAAATTTAAAGGATATAGTCAGAACAACTGTTTACTTAACTGATTTCAAAACAAATTTAGATGAATTCGACAGAGCGTACTCTGGATACTTTCATGAGAGAGGCATCCAAGATTTGCCTGCAAGGAGCTTGGTTCCAGTATCGGAATCATTTTCACAGGGGAGGCTGGTGCAAATTGAAGCAACAGCATTCATTCCGCCAAAGCCGTCTTATCAGAATGCCCGCGCAATTACTGGTTTTTAATGTAATTAACTCCCCGCTAAACCAGTTACGTATATGCTGCTTATAAAGGAAAAATTTTAAACCAATTCTTTCAGTTCCCTAAACTTATCATTCATATTCAATGCGTCAGCAACAGGCTTGTAGGTGATGAATCCTTTGCTGGTATTGGCTCCTTTTGCGAATCCTACATCATCTTCCATTGCTTTCTTGAATCCATTGTTCGCAAGCTTCAATAAATATGGAAGTGTTGCGTTTGTCAGCGCAATCGTTGATGTTCTCGGATAAGCGCCTGGCATATTGGTAACACAATAATGTATAACCCCATGCTTTACAAAAATAGGATCAGAGTGCTTTGTAGGCCTTGATGTTTCTATGCAGCCCCCCTGGTCAATGCTCACATCCACAACCACCGAGCCGGGCTGCATTGTCTTTACCATCTCCTCTGTGACAATCCATGGGGCCTTTGCTCCGGCAACCAGAACAGCGCCTACAACAAGGTCAGCGTCTTTGACGTGCTGGGCTATGTTCTCCGGAGTTGAAAGCATGATATGGGACCTCCTTCCGATAGCATCCCTCAGCAGATCCATCCTTTCTTCATGCCTGCCGAACAGGTACACGTCTGCACCAATTCCGTATGCAGTTTTCGCTGCATGCCTGCCGACAACCCCGTCCCCTACAATAGCCACCTTGCCGTAAAATTTTCCTAAGACTTCCCCAAGCATCATTCCCTTCCCATTGTTGAATTTAGCCAGATAGTAGGAGCCTACTGTTATCGCCATGTTGCCTGCAACAGCGCTCATAGGGGCCAGCAGCGGCAATCTGTGGTAGCCGTCTTCCACAGTTTCATAAGCAATTGCTGTTGTCTTGCTTTTCAATAATGCGTCCGTCAATGTCTTTGTAACGCCGGCAAGATGCAGATAAGTGAAAAGGATCTGCTCTTTTAAGAACTTGTATTCATTTTCCAGCGGCTCTTTCACCTTGATTACAATATCGGCATTCCATGAGTCTGCCGTGCCTGCAATCTTCGCGCCTGCTTTTGCATATTCCTCATCGGAAAACCCGCTTCCAAGCCCAGCACCTTTCTCGACAATAACCTTATGTCCATGAGAGCTTAATTGCTTTGCTCCCTCAGGATTCAATGCAACCCTGTTTTCCTTGTCTTTGGTTTCTTTTGGCACGCCGATAATCAAAAAAATCACCTTCTATTTTATCCCAAACGCCTTATTGGTCATCTGTATTGATTTCTGCCCGTCATTAAATCCCATCATTGCCCTTATGCAGTCAATGTTTTCAGGTATGACGTCAGATTCCTGATGTACTGCCTGCATGTAAAGCAGCTTGTTGTGCGCATTGGAGGTTATTCCAATTGCTTCCTGCCAGACGCAGATTTCAGGCATGTCCCCTCTTAACCTGCCCATGTCTCTTGCAAACTCCATGATTTCTGCTGTTGAGCGCAAGTGCTCCGCATTTCTGATTAGCCTTATTCGCGTGGAATTTTTAAAGAGCTCAATAACATCATTAACGCCTGCTTTTTTCTTTATATCCACGGTTAGCGTATGCAAATGCATCAAAGTTGATGGAACGCTTAATGCAGTTGTAAAAATCTCAACATTATGCAGCACGCTTTGAACATCAGGGCCGTGATGGCTAGGCATCTCCAAGACAGGGACAATGGCATTTATCGGGCCGTGATAAATATCCCAGGGATCTGCGCCCCGCCTGATCATTGTTGCATGAACGCTTGTTATGCCATACTTTTTGTTTACAGCGTCAAGAGTCCTGCACAAGCCTGTTGTGTTGCAGCTTACAACCCTGACAAAATCCTTATTGACTGCTTCATCGTAATTGCATTGCGCAACAAAGCTTATGCCTGCAGTTTCGTGCTTCTCGCCGCCCTGGACAATAGCTTTTATTTTGTTTGGCTTGTAGAATTTGCCTATGTTTTCCTTTCCAACCTTTCTTGGAGCAGCATCAACAATAATATCGACTTCATCCAAAAGATTTTGAAAATTGCCGTCTGGTTTTAGGCTATTTGCCTTAAGCTCATTTTCTGCCTCGCTGCTTACTGTGAATATCCTATACCTTTTTTGCTTTGCTACCTCTGTATTGAAGCTGTAAGAATGCGCTGTAACTCCAACTAATTTCATGTCTTTCTGCATTGCAACTGCATCTGCGACTCTCTTGCCTATGGTTCCATATCCGTTTATGCCTACTTTTATCATTTGTGCAGTTATTCCCCCTCCATTTCTTCAGAATACTCCCCTTTTGTTGCCAGGCTATTCAGCCTTGCGCGCTTCAGGAATGCTTTTTGCGCAGCTTCGACATTTTCCTCTTTGCCCTGCCACGCCTTTAATGCAGGATCCTGCAATGCCCTTGCATAGGAAAAGCTCACATACCACGGCAATTCTTCTCCTAAAGTGTGCATCCTGTTAAGATGGGCAGTTGCTTCCTGGGGAGTTTGCCCGCCGGAAAGAAAGTTAATGCTTGGAATTTCTGCAGGAACATTGGTTTTTAGGCATTTTATTGTCTGCTTTGCAACCTCATCAACATCTGCCCTGTTTGCAGCCTGCTTTCCGGAAATCACCATGCTTGGCTTCAGGATTGTGTATTCCAGCACAACATCTTCTTTCTTCAAAGCTTCAAACACAGCCTTTTGCACTTCGTTGGTAATCTTAAACGAAGTTTCGATTGAATGATTGCCGTCTATCAAAACCTCGGGCTCGACAATCGGCACAAGCTCATGCTGCTGGCAGATTTTTGCGTATTTTGCCATGTCTTGGGCATTTCTTTTTATGAGCAGTTCGCTTGGAGTTGTTTCAGATATGCTATAGACTGCCCTCCACTTTGCAAATCTTGGCCTTGATTTCCTGTATTCTTCCAGCCTTTTTCCCAAAGTTTCAATGCCTTTTGTGCATTGCTCCCCCCGATGTCCTTCAAAATCCGCCAAGCCGTCATCAACCTTTATCCCGGGTACAATTCCGTTTTTTTCCAGCAGTTCCGGGAATAATATTCCGCCATCAGATTTTTGGTGGAGCGTCTCCTCAAAAAGTATAACCCCGCAGATATACTCCTCCATGCCGGGCGCGTTGAGAATAAGGTTCCTGTATTGCCTTCTTGTCTCAGGAGTGGATTCTAAATTTATGCTTGCCAGCCTTTTAGTTGCGGTCTTGACGCTTTCATCAGCTGCAAGAATTCCTTTTCCGACAACAACCATGTCCTTAATTGTTTGTTGGAGTTGATTTGACATATTTTTCGCCTTTATTTTGGATTTTTATTTTTTGATTTTTTAATTGTTAATGTGTTATTCATTTTTTATTTTTTAATTTTTTAATTGTTAATGTGTTATTCATTATTGGGTTTTTTATTGAATTTTAATATTCCGGCATGTGCTCGAAATGATGCTGCGCTTCTATAAACCTTATCGTCTTTGTTTTTGCCCTCATGACAATTGAATGCGTCTTTGCGCCGTGGCTCAGGAATTGCACACCGCGCAGGATCGTCCCGTCAGTGACTCCCGTTGCTGCGAACATAGCTTCATCGCTTTTTATCAAATCCTGCATCATCAGCTTTTTATTCGGGTCTTTCATGCCCATTTTCCTTGCCCTCTCTTTTTCTTCCTCATTCCTGAACTTTAGCCTTCCCTGGATTTCACCGCCAAGGCATTTCAAGGCAACAGAGGCAACTACGCCTTCCGGCGCTCCTCCTATTCCCAGCAGGATGTCCACTCCGGAATCTTCAATTGCAGGGGCCAGGGCTCCGGCTATGTCCCCATCCCTGATTAGTTTAATCCTGCAGCCGCATTTTCTGACCTTTTCTATTAATTCCTTGTGCCGGTCCCTGTCCATTATCATCACAGTTACCTCGTCCAAAGGCTTGTCCAGCCTCTGAGCAACTGCCTTGGCATTGTCTTCAACAGAAGCATCAAGGTCCACAGCCCCGATACACTTTGGGCCTACTGCTATCTTGTCCATGTAAGTGTCGGGCGCATTTAGCAGGCATCCTTTCGGAGCGGCAGCCATGACAGCCATTGCATTCGGGTCTCCCCTGGCGGTTATGGTTGTGCCCTCAAGAGGGTCAACAGCAATGTCAAGCTTCATGCCCTTTCCGGAACCGACCTTTTCGCCGATGTACAGCATAGGCGCTTCATCTCTCTCGCCTTCTCCTATGACTACCAATCCATCCATGTCAATAACAGAAAAAGACTTCCTCATGGCCTCAACCGCAGCATGGTCTGCCTGCCTTTCATCACCTTTTCCAACCCAGTAAGCAGAGCTAATCGCCGCAGCCTCTGTAGCCCTTACAAAATCAAGCGCTAAGTTCCTATCCATATACCCCCTGCCTTGACAAAGCTATGATATATTTAAACTTTTCTGTATATCATACATCCTCATACAAAAATAGTGTGTTCCGCAGTGACATATGTCACCAGTCAAAATAGCTTGTGAAAAGCGAAGTAAATTTCACAAGGTGGCTTATTATCCAAGCTGCCGTGCGGTCTGAAATGATTATACCTTAATCTGAACAAATCTACATCATCATTACAGAATTTAAGCTCCTCATCCATAGTTTTGAATAGTCTCTCGACTTTACCTGTGGTTGTGGGGCTGTGGATTTTGGTTCTAATGTGCCTTATACCTCTCCTTTTGCACCATCTGTCAAACCTGCTATTTTTACTATTTAATCCATAAGCCCCGCCATTGTCTGTAAGAATCTCCCTTGGCTTTCCATGAGTTTTGATAAGCTTATCAAGAATATTTGTGACAATATCCGTTGTTACGCTATTTAGCTTTAATATTGCAAGGCTAAACCTGGAGCAATCATCCATAACGGAGAGGGTATAGCAATTGAACTTGTCCTGTTCGTCTGTGTGGTCTATCTGCCATAGGCTGTTAGGATGTTCCCTTTGCCACCTTATCCATTTCTTTTGCTTACCCTTAGTTTTGCTTTCTTTGCATAGGTTATGCATGCCAAGTATCTTATCCACAGAGCGAGCAGATATTCCCAGTTCGGGCTCATGCGCTAGTATCTTGTCTGAACCCCATCCCGTTTGCTTCCTTAGTCTTATTACTTTGTCCTCTAATTTCGGAGTTATCTTTTTGTGGATAGTAAGCGGTCTTCTGGATTGATCGCCTAAATCCCAATTACCCTCATTAAGTTTTCTTGACCATCTTTTAAGTGTCCTTATTGTTGTTTCGTAGTCGAATCTAGCCTTTAGAATTCTTTTGCATTGAGCATAAGAAAATCCTTTGATTTTAAGCTTAAAGAATTCTTTTCTGATTTTTGCTTTTTCCATTAACACCACCCAAATTCAGCAAAATAAGCTGAATTTTAATGGTGGTGACATATGTCACTTCGCTATACAGATTAGCTTTGACAACAACTTTTATATATCTTGCCTAGTTCTTTACTTCTGGGTGG
>Ga0209541_10004195_pt1 | contig 25789 bp, 33 predicted proteins | sample RifCSPlowO2_01_FD_184027 | JGI IMG/M metagenome (GOLD analysis project Ga0209541, IMG submission 184027) | Groundwater microbial communities from Rifle, Colorado - Rifle CSP2_plank lowO2_0.1 (SPAdes) (version 2) | ecosystem: Environmental > Aquatic > Deep subsurface > Groundwater | place... | reverse complement strand
CTAGTAATCGCTGATCAGAACGCAGCGGTGAATACGTTCTCGAATTTTGGACTCACTGCCCGTCAATTTAAGGGAGCCGGTAATACCTGAAGACCAATTTTTTAAGTTGGGACACGGTAGGATCGGTGACAGGAAATAAGTCGTTAGGGTAAACTACCTTTTGCGACCTATAGGAGCAATCCTATAGAAAAATCTGACTATATCGGTGGAGTCTTCCTCTTAATTTTGATAAAATTAAGGCATGAAGATAATACCGAGGGAAGCTAGGAGAATCACATATTCAACCGAAATCAGAAATCTTAAGAAGAGATTAGTTTTAGATGACTATCAAAAATCAGTTGTGGTAGGAAGTATTTTGGGAGATGGGTATCTTTTTGAAAATTGCTCAAAAACCAATTATAGATTTGGAATAAACCAATCAATAAAGCAAGAAGATTATCTATTGTGGAAATATAATATTTTAAAAAACTGGACATTATCCGAACCAAAATATTATGGAAGAAATAAATCCATCTCTATTTAGAACTATAAGCCATCCAATTCTTACAAATTTGTCTGATATTTTTTATCCAGATAAAAAGAAAATTATTCCTAAGAATATTGAAAATTTTCTAAATCCTACAGTTATTGCTGTTTGGTATATGGACGATGGAAATATCCGGAGAGACAATGGAAAAGTTTATGGTTATTATCTCAATACTCAATCTTTTTCTGAAGAAGAAAATCATAATCTGAAAGGAATATTGAAAGATAAGTTTGGGATTAATTTCCTTGTTCTCAAAAACAAGGGTAAACACAGATTATACGTCGGTGTTGATAGGAATAAATTCAGGAATCTTATAGATGATTTAGTAATTCCATCAATGCAGTATAAATTGGGTTGAATATATGATTCTCCTTAGCCCCGTAGAGACTACACGTCGGCGCCCTCTATGTGGAGGGATGAAGATATAGTCCATGCCAGTAGAAATACGTGGAGTAACATGAACAAGGCAAGGCTAGCGGAAGCTGGTCTTGGATCACCTCCTTTCTATTCAAGAATTTATTTTCTTGAATGCAAGAAAGGATCAGAAGTGGGAGGCGAAAGGTGGGAAGAATTATTTTCTAATTTTTCACATCCAACCTCTATCCTTCTTATAAAAAATGAAGTCGATATGAGATATATCTCATTCTGGGTCCGACAGATAAATCGGAGTTCGTTGATAATAGCGAACATAAAATTATTATTAAAAGGAATTTAAACCTGGTTAGCTGTATAAAGTTGAGAATCAAAAAATCTTGCATCGCAAGGTTTTTTGATTTATTAATCAGATGTGATAATCTTGCTTTGTAGCTATTTAACAAAGAAGGAAACACGGTATGTGGATAGCCAGCTTGAACAACTTAGCGACAGTTGATACAATAAATTGTTAACTAACAATATATATGAGTGTGGAAAAATATGAGGTGACTTCACAAGACATAGATGCGGCAGAAGATATGCTAAGTCCTGCCCAGAGGGATGCATCTGTTAAGCAGGAGGAAATTATGAGAGATATACAATTATCCCCTGAGTTACTAGCCGAATTCAACCAGTCTCTATAAAGAGGAAATAACTCACAGTCGTATTTTTTATCATTTCAGGGCTAATGGCCATGACATTAGAATGGAAGTAACTGATGATCCTGGTCAAGATGACAGGGGTAGGTTCTTGCATGTGCTGGTGGATGATAGATTGATAACGGATCCAGAACAGGCTAAGCGCCTAGGAGGCAGGTACATGCCTGTTATAAAAAAGTATTATGCAGTGCAGGAGTTAAATCAGGAGGCTGAGGATAGTATAGAAAAAGAAGCTGAGAAAAATCTGGTAGATGACGTAATTAAATAATTACTGAATAATTTGAGACTTAAATATAAAACACCCAGTTGGGTGTTTTATATTTAAGCTAATATCTAGTATTTCTATTTTATCTGATAAGTCAGAGTTACATTGACTACAATCTCATTTTCGCCAGTCGGGATCGATGGGCCTCCGCCAGTATTGCCACCTCGGCCATCAGCTTTTAATTCCGCGGCATAATACATTATGGGATAGCCACCACCTTCATTGTAATTTACAATTTTACCAAGCCGAATACCAATTTGTTTTTTCAGGGTATTGGCTTTTTCTTTTGCATTCTTGATGGCTAATTCTCTAGCTTCATTTTTTACTTTTTCGATATCGTCAACTTGAAGGCCAAGGTTGCTAACTTGATTTGCTCCAGCGGTAACCAGTCCATCTAGAATTGTACTTACTTTTTCCAGATTTCTAACTTTTGCTTGAAATGATTGATTAACTTGATAGCCAGTAATTTTTGGGTTTGGATCGAAGTAGGCTGATCCGGTCGTTCCTTCGCCTAGGGGAACGGATGCTGGTCGCGGATAGCTATATTGTGGATAAACATTATATCCGGTTGTTTTAACGTCTTTATCTTCTATATTTTGATCCTTCAAAAACTTTACCACTTTTTCTGATTTGGCTGAATTGTCATCTTGCGCCTTTTTTGAAGTGGCCGCTTCAGTTAAAATTGAAAAACTGATTATGGCAATATCAGGCTTTGCAAAAATTCTGCCCTCGCCACTAAAAGATACCGTGTTAGTATTAGTTGCCGTGTTTGAAAGATGATCTATGCTCGCGACTAAAAAAACTGCCAACACTACCAAAACCAATGTCCCCGCCCATATGAGATATTTGTATTGTGTATTCATATAATCTACTATACTAAATTATTAAGAAAAAGGAAATTCATTTAATTCTAGATAATATCCGGAGCCGAGAGAATGTCGGTTCTATTTTTCGTACTGCTGATGCGGCTGGTGTAAGTAAAATATATCTTTGCGGGATAACACCAACTCCTGCAAAGTCTACAAAGGGCACCTTTGCAAAGGTGCCCTTTGTAGACAAGATCCATAAAACTGCTCTGGGGGCGGAGAATCATGTGCCTTGGGAATATTACAAGCAAACATGGAGGTGCTTTCTCAAATTAAAAAGTAATCCGCCGGCTGGCGGAGAAAAGTTAAAAATTATCGGATTAGAGCAGACAAAGGATAGCCAGAATATATTTAGATTTAAACCAAAATTTCCGATGGTCTTAGTTGTGGGTAACGAAGTTAAAGGAATAAGCCAGAAAATTTTAAAATATTGCGATAAAAAAATTTCCATACCTATGTATGGAAAAAAGGAGAGCTTAAATGTTAGTGTGGCAGCGGGTATTGCCTTGTATCAGTTAATTAAATGAAGTTACCTAGCAAAACGTTAGAGAAAAAACTATTTGCCAGCGGTTATCGATATGTTATTGGTGTGGATGAAGTGGGTATGGGGTGCTTGGCCGGGCCAGTGGTGGTTTGTGCGGTGGCTTTTAAGAAAAAGTTTTTTAATCATAGGCACACCAAGTTACATTGGTTGAGAGACTCGAAACTATTATTACCAAAACAGCGTGAAAAATATGCCAGAGAACTGTTTCAAGTTCCAGGTTTCAAGTTCCAAGTTTCTTATGCTTATCCGAGAACGATAGATAAAGTGAATGTGTATCAAGCATCACGGGAAGCAATGAGGAAAGCGATTAAAAAAATTACAAAGGGCATCTTTGTAAGCGGATACAAAGATGCCCTTTGTATGGTTTTGGTGGATGGCAAAACAAAGATAGAGGGGTTAAATATCGAGCAAATCCCTATTGTAAAAGGAGATAGGAAGGTCTTTGCCATTGCCTGTGCATCAATAATCGCCAAAGTACATCGCGACAAAATGATGGTTCGTTATGCAAAAAAATATCCGGGATACGGTTTTGAAAAACACAAAGGATATGGAACTAAGTATCACCAGGCTCAATTAGTTTCTCTTGGTCCGTGCGAAATACACAGGAAATCCTTTGCTCCGGTGGCCAAATTGATATAATGAATAGGTATGCATAAGACTAAAATTGCTATCAACGGTTTTGGTCGGATAGGGAGATCTTTCTTTAAATTGGCTATAACCAGGCCAGAATTTGAAGTTGTGGCCATAAATGATTTGGGCGACATTGATAATTTGGCTTATCTTTTGAAGTATGACTCGGTTTATGGAAAATTTGACAAAGAAGTCTCTGCTAAGGAAAAAGATGGTAAAAAACATTTAGTCGTTAACGGTCACGATGTTTTGTTTATCCAAGAGAAGGATCCGGCTCTACTTTCCTGGGGGGTGTTGGACATAGATATTGTTGTTGAGGCGACGGGTATTTATGACAGTTATGAAAAGGCCGAAGTTCACAAAAAGGTGGGAGCAAAAAGAGTGGTTATCACCGCTCCAGCAAAAGATGATGATGGTTCGATAAACTCACCACAAGGCGGTCCTGATGGTAAAACCGTTCTTATGGGTGTTAACGAAGACGACTTAAAAACCTGCACAATTTCTTCAAACGGTTCCTGTACTACTAACTCTGTTTCATCGGTTTTACAAATTCTCGTCGAAACAGTCGGTGTTAAAAAAGCGTTTCTCAATACTACTCATGGATATACGGCCACTCAAAATTTAGTCGACGGTCCGGTTAGGGGTCATGATTTTAGACGAGGCCGAGCGGCTGGAGTGAATATTGTGCCGTCGTATACCGGTGCGGCAGTTGCTGTGGGGAGGGCGGTTAAATCGGTTGAAGGAAAATTTGAAGGTACCTCAATGCGTGTACCTGTTATTACCGGCTCTCTTTCAGCGATTACTTTTGTTTCCGCAAAACCAACAACAGTTGAGGAAATAAATAATATTTTTAAAGCAGCAGAGAGAGAAGAACGTTGGAAGGGAATATTGAGAACGACAACCGATCAAATAGTCTCGTCTGATATCGTCGGTGATCCATATGCCGCTATAATTGACTTGAGTTTGACTAAAGTTGTTGACGGTGATCTTTGTGCGGTATTTTCATGGTATGATAATGAGTTTGGCTATATCAATACATTAGTTGAGCATGTGTTAAAGGCTTCTAAATCCTTGTAGTTTTAGAAAGTTTTGGTAGTAACAGCATTTTCCACCTCCCATTTTTAATTGAGCGAAGCTAAGTCTGATTTGGCGAAACAACTGTGTCTGAACTTCATATAATTGAAAAACCGATAACCAGAGATGAATTAAAAAAAATTGCCGAAGAAAGATTCGGTGATTTGGTTAAGGGAGCGGTAGATATTGATCAAGAAATTATTGCTTTAGGTGGCGAGTTTCATATGGATGAAGCTGTTGCATTAAATGAGCGATGCCGATCTAAGTCAAAGAACGTGTGGGGAATTAATCTTTATCCTGATAAATCCGGGGATGACATGATAGAATTCGACTCTATAATAAATATTAAATCAGATTTAGGTAATAGAACTCAAGGCGTTGATGATCCAAAAATCCAGCAAAAAATTAAAGAAATTGTGAGTAAGTTGATAAAATAAATTGTTATAATTAAGTATGGTCGGTTTGCACATAAATCTGGTGGAGAATAGATGGTACATGATGTCTTTAGCTGAACAGTTAGCTAATATTGGCTCTGAAGTCGGTCGAGCGGCAAAGTGGCAGGGAAAAGACGATCAAAAATTTAGTGGAGCAGTGAGGAGAACCTTAGAGCTTTTAAATCTTACTCTCGAAGATCAGCGGTGGAGAGGACGTCTTTTTGAGGTCGGACGGATAAAAGAATTATTCTACAATGGTGTTTCTGGTAGCAAGGAATATGACATGGATTTGCATGATATTGAAAAATATTTTTATCCGTTTATGAGTTTGGTCGCTAAAAAATATTTAAAAAATTTTTAGATTTTGAATTTTAATTTTGTATTTGAAACGTGTCACACTATATACACGAGGATAAAATAAAGGAATTGGAAGTGAAAGCCAACGAGGCGCGCCAGCTTTTGATTGAGATGCTGACGGAAGCGGGGAGCGGGCATACGGCTGGGCCTTTGGGTATGGCTGATATTTTTACGGCCTTTTACTTTCACATCCTCAATCATGACCCCAAAAATCCAAATTGGGAAGAAAGAGATAGGCTAATTCTTTCAAATGGCCATATCTGTCCGATAAGGTATGTTTCAATGGCTATGGCTGGATATTTCCCGGTAGAGGAATTAAAAACTTTAAGAAAATTTGGGACTAGATTGCAAGGCCATCCTGAAAGAGAAAGGTTGTCAGGAGTAGAGACTACTTCTGGTCCCTTGGGTTCGGGATTGGGCCAGGCGGCTGGGATTGCTTATGCGATGAGAATGGATGGAAAGAAAGGCAGAGTTTATTGTATTATGTCCGATGGAGAACAGGAGACTGGAAATATCTGGGAATCGGCAATGTTTATAGGCAAGTATAAGCTTAACAATTTAACTGCTATAATAGATAGAAATAACATTCAAATTGATGGGATGACCGAAGATGTTATGCCCCTTGAATCATTAAAGGCTAAATATGAGGCATTCAACTGGCATGTTTTGGAAGTAGACGGCCATAATATGGAGGAGTTTGTTAATGCTGTTGAGCATGCTAAGGCTGTATATGAGAAGCCAACTATGATAATAGCCCATACTATTCCGGGAAAAGGCATCCCGGAGATAGAGTTTGACTATCGTTGGCATGGGTTTCCGCCCGGGTCGGGACCGACGGATGTATTTAAGAAGGAAGATCAGGCTAAGGAGTTTTTGGCCAGGCTTAGAACTCTTAGCGGTAAAATTAAATCAGAACATGAATAATGAAACTGTAAAAGTATTAGATATTATGACCAAAAACGTAGCTATCCTTGACCCCGAGGACAGTTTGGAGAAGGCGACTCAACTTTTTGAGCAGTTTAAATACGATGGTTTTCCGGTTGTTAACAAGGATGGTAGGTTGCTAGGTATAGTGACTGCTTACGATATGGTTAGTCAGAGCTATGCCACTCATTTACCGTCGTTAGTCGGTATTCTGGAGGATATTTATAGCGGAAAGTCTGACGGTCAGAAACTCAAAGATCAATTTGGAATAGTGCGATCGATTAAGGTGCGGGATATGATGAATGAAGATCCTTTAGTCATCGGACCGGATGTCAGGGTTGAAGATCTGGCAAAGGAATTTATCCAACATCATAGGGTTAACCCAATTCCAGTTATTGATACAGATAAGAAATTATTGGGCGTAGTAAGTCGTTTTGATATTATTAAGTTTTTTGACGAGCAATATTTTCACAAAATGTTGCAAGAATCTGGTCACGGGGGAATACTGCAAAGATTGGAAAGATATGGAGATTAAATTAGAGGTGTTATGTGCTCAGTAGTAGAATTTCCAAAGTTTTTCCGGTCGGTACTTTGGTTTTACTGGGTATAATCGGATAACGAGTGACATTTTTATTTCTCTATTTTTTTAAGAAAAACTAGAGAGAATTGGAAATTTCACTACTGGGTATGAGTGGAAATTGTAAATGTCTGCACCATGGTTTCGTAAAGGTTATAGCTGTTTTAGCTTGGTTCTCGGCTATCGGATTTTGGTGGGCGACAGCTTTCAAACAGACTGTGCTGTGGATGGATGCTGAACATTTGTTTAAAGATGTAGTTATATTAAGCTTGTTGGCTCTTGTTAGTAAATACTGCGGTTGTTGCCGAAGAAGTATGAATGCTTGCAGCCATGAAGGTAGTTGTAAGTGTGGAGATTGCGGAATGTGTAAATAAAATAGCGACAAGGATCAAGAGACAAGCAACAAGTTTTTATTTTTTGCTTAGTCGCCTGCCTCTTGTCATTTGTCTCTTATTTTATGCTGAACAAAGACGCTTATTTAGTCGACAATTTATTGGATACAAAAAATATCCAGATGGTACCTACTAGAGATGGTTTTGGTAAAGGCCTTGTCGAGGCTGGTGAAAAAGATGAGAGAGTTGTTGTTCTCTGTGCCGATCTAAGTGAGTCGACAAGAGTCCACTGGTTTAAACAGAAATTTCCGGAGAGGTTTATTCAAGTTGGTGTGGCCGAACAAAATATGGCGACTGTTGCTTCGGGCATGGCTAACTACGGCAAGATTCCTTTTATTGCCTCCTATGCCGCATTTAATCCGGGTAGGAACAATGAACAAATAAGGACAACTGTTTCTCTAAATAATGTGCCGGTTAAAGTAGTCGGATGTCATGCCGGTGTTTCAGTCGGTCCAGATGGAGCTACTCATCAGCAAGTCGAAGACATAGCATTAATGAGGGTTCAGCCAAACATGGTCGTGGTTGTGCCTTGTGATGCTGTTGAAGCACAAAAGGCGACTATTGCCATAGCTTTTAATGATAAGCCTTCATATTTAAGGTTAGGCAGAGATAAATCTCATGTTTTTACTACTCCAGAAACTCCTTTTGAAATAGGTAAAGCCGAAGTGTTTAGAGAGGGTAAAGATGCTGCGATAGTTGGATGTGGCATTCTTTTATATAATGCCTTAGTAGCAGCAGAGGAGTTGGCAAAAGAGGATAAGGTAGAGTGCATGGTTATTAACTCTCATACAATCAAACCTCTTGATAAAAAAACAATCATCGAAGCGGCAAAAAAGACAGGCGCAATAGTTTCGGTGGAAGAACATCAAATTGACGGGGGGTTGGGATCGGCAGTTGCTGAATGCCTGTCTCGTAATTATCCGGTGCTTCAGGAATATATCGGAGTGAAAAATCGCTTTGGCGAATCGGGGGAACCACTTGAGCTTATCCAAGCACTTGGCATGGGAGTTAAGGATATTAAAGAAGCGGTAAAAAAAGTGATGAAGCGAAAATTATAAAAACACCCTTCGATATGGGGTGTTTTTATTTATGATTCTATCGGCCGCTCTTTTATTTTTTTGAGAAGGTCTTTTAGCTTTAAGAAATCTACTTCAAGCTCTGAATGAAGATCGGGGTTCTTAATTGTACTTTCAGGGTGGTGAGTTGCCAAAAGTTCATAGCTGCCGAAGTTGAAAGTCTTGCCTCGGATATTGGATAAAGGCTGTCTAAGGCCTATGCCATTTAAGGCAGTGTTACCCAGAGTTACGACTGCTACCGGTTCAATTACTTTTATCTCTTCTTTAAGAAATGGAACGGATGATTTTACTTCTTTCGAAGTATGAACTCTTCCGGGTACTGTATATTTAACTACATTAGTTATGTAAACCTTGTTTTTGTTAAGTCCAGCTACTCTCAGTAACTTGTTAAAAAGTTTTTCAGAATGACCAGTCAAAGGTTTATTTTCAGCCTCTTCTTTGGCGGTTGGAGGATCAACAACGAATACCACTTTTGCCGCATCAAAACCCTGCCCTAGAATAAGCTTTTTAGTAGGGAACTTTTTTTTCAAGGCTTTATTGATTTGGCTTAAGGCGTCTTTCATAGCATCTCTAATTTACCATATTACTTAAATTTTGACAAGCCTTTACTCTGCCCTTGAAAAGTTTTGTAATTTTTCAAGGGCAGGGTTTACAACAATTATATTTATTGGTAAATATACAGCAGTTAAAAAGGACCTTGAAAACAAAGGAGAGGATCCTATGGGTCGTTTGGCTATTGTTGGTGGTGTTAGAACGGCCATTGGTGGTTTCGGGGGCAGTCTTAAAGATGTTCCAGCTGATTTACTCCTTACTATCTGTTTCGGCGAAGTACTTAAGCAGACTGGGGTTAATCCCTGGCTAATCAGTGAGGTTGTAGCTGGTAATATTTGCCAACCATCAGACTCTGCAAACATTGCTCGGGTTGCGGCTTTGCGTGCTGGAGTTCCAAATCATGTGCCAGCTCGTACGGTGGCTCGAAACTGTGCTTCCGGAATTGAGGCGATCACATCAGCATGTCAGGCTTATGCAGCCGGGGATGGAGAAATATTTCTAGTTGGCGGAACTGAGAACATGTCTCAAATCCCTTATATTTTGAAGCATGCTCGATTCGGTCAGAGGTTGCAACACCATGTTCTTACTGATGGGATTTGGGAGGGTCTTACTGATCCCATCGTTAATAAAATGATGGGATGGACAGCCGAAAACATTGCTCAGAGGTGGAATATTTCCCGTCAAGAACAGGATAAATTTGCTGTGAATTCTCACCAGAAAGCATTCAAGGCAAAACGTGAAGGTAAATTTAAGTCACAGATTGCCCCGGTAGTTATCAAGACTAATATGGTTATGGGCGAAAAGACGATGGGTGGAGAAAAAATATTTTCCGAGGATGAATTAATTAATCCGGGATTAAATCTTCAAACGGCGGCTCTTCAGCCGGCTATATTTATGAACGAACGTATATCTGAACCTCTTAATCCGAGAGCGCGACTTGAAAATGGCAAGGTTATTTTAGAGACAGTCGTTGCTAATGAAGGTACTGTTACGCCTAAGAATTCATGTCCGATGTCGGATGGAGCAGCAGCGCTTTTATTGGTTTCAGAAAGTAAAGTAATTGAACTTGGCTTAGTGCCGATGGCTTATGTGGTTTCTTATGCTTATGCGGGTTGTGATCCGGCGTGCATGGGCGAGGGTCCGATTTATGCAGTTCCCAAGGCATTGGCAAAAGTTGGACTGAAAACTGAGGATATTGATTTTTTTGAACTGAACGAGGCTTTTGCATCCCAGTCCATTATATGCCAGCGGAGCTTGAAGATTACGGATGAAAAATTAAATATTTGGGGTGGAGCTATTGCTTTGGGTCATCCGGTTGGAGCAACTGGCGCCTGTTTGACTGTTAAAGCGATGCATATCTTGAAGGAAAATCATAAGCGCTATGCTGCTATCACTATGTGCGTGGGTGGTGGTCAAGGCGGTTGCCTTATCATAGAGAGAACATAAGGAAAAGGAGGAACACAATGACCAAGGCTATCTATAAAGTTGGTGTTATCGGTGGTGGGACTATGGGTCGGGGCATTGCTCTTCTAATATCTCAAAAAGGTATCCCAGTTGTCATTAAAGAAGTAAATCGGGAATTGGCTGATAAATCCTTAAGGTCAGTGCATGAAAAACTTGATTTGGCTGTAGCTCGTGGCAAGCTGATGAGCGATACTGCTGAAGTGGCTAAGGGACTGGTTAGTGCAACTGCTGATTTTGAAGATATTAGCGATGTCGATCTTGTTATCGAAGCCGTATTCGAGAACCTGGAGGTTAAAAGGAGTTTGTTTAGTAATGCTGATAAGCTAATTAATCCGGATGCTATTTTTGCCACGAATACTTCTTCTCTATCAATCTCTGAAATTATGTCCGTTACTTTAAGGCCGGATAAATTTATTGGAATGCACTTTTTTAATCCCCCGATAACTATGCCCCTTGTGGAACTTATTTCTGGTCAACGAACCTCAGAGGGTACACTTTGTACGGTTGAAAATTTTGCCAAGGATTCTCTGGGGAAAATAACAATCAGAGTAAAGGAATGTCCAGCTTTTCTCGTGAATCGTTTGCTGATGCCGTATCTTAATGAGGCAACCTTTCTTCTGACAGACACCTGTCTGTCTGTAGAAGAAATAGATCAGAAGGCTGGACAGTTTGGTTGGCCCATGGGTCCCTTCCTACTTTTAGATTATCTCGGCATCGATATTGCTTCTGATGTGGCTGGTGTTTGTTACGCCGGTTATGGTGAGAGAGCAAAGCCTGCTCCTTTAATGAATAAACTTGTTCAGCTTGGTCGTCTTGGCAATAAATCAGGAGCTGGATTTTATGTCAATGACACAACTAAGCAGTTTGAATCTTTGTCAGTTGTTCTCGAAAAAGAATATTCGAGTCGCAAGTCTGTTAGTATCGACGATGGTTTTCGTCGGATGATGGTCGGCATGGTTAATGAAGCATTCCTGTGTCTTGAAGAAGGAGTTTCATCGGCAGATGAGGTGGAAACGGGCTGTTTGTATGGCATCGGTTTTCCAATGGCTCTTGAGGGACCTCTTCACTGGGCCGAGAAAGAGGGGCTCATTAATATTCTTAAAGATTTGAAACGTTTTGAGAAGGAATGCGGGGTGCGTTTTAAGCCGGCAAAGCTTCTTGAAAAATATGTCGCAGGGAGAACACGAATTTTTGAAAGTTGGTAATAATTACCACCACGCTTATTGATAGCGTGGTTTTTTAGTGGGAGTTGATTTTTTAACACGAAATGATAAATATAAAGCATTGATCTTTTACATTTTTCGATGGAGAAAGCCATGTCGAGCAAGAAGATAGAGCTTTTAAAGCGTGGAGAATTGGGCATTATTACAATTCAAAATCCGCCGCTTAATACCCTTTCCCTGGATGTTATCTATGAATTAGATTATATTTTGGACAATGTAGAAAAAGATGACGAGATTAAACTTGTCATTATTACTGGCAGAGGCTTATTTTCAGCTGGTGCTGAGGTAAAAGAGATATGGGGTATTGTTCAAAATGGAAATTGTGACGAGGCTCTTAACTTACTCAACAGAGTTAATTCCGTTAGCGATAAGGTTGCGAATCTTAATAAGCCGACAGTTGCCTTAGTAGATGGATTTTGTCTTGGGGGCGGTAATGAACTAGCCATGTGTTGTAATTTCAGAATTGCAACTGATGAGGCCAGATTTGGTCAACCGGAAATCAACCTTGGAATCATGCCGGGCATGGGCGGCACTCAAAGATTGCCAAGACTGATTGGTCTTGAAAATTCTCTTCGATTGCTTTTATCTGGAGAAGTCATTTCAGCAAAAGACGCACTTTCTTATGGGCTTGTAGATTGGGTTGTTTCCAAGAAAGATATTCTTAGCGAAGCTAAGAGGTTTGCTCAGGAGGTTCTATCAGGATCTATTGTGCAGAACCCAATAAAAGCTACGTTTAACAAAGTTGATCTCGATTTTCTGCTTAACCGAGAGAATTTTAAGAATCTCTGTAGGTCAAAATCTGCAGACTCAGTAGATGCTATTATTTACGCAATGGAAATGGGAATATCTCTTGCGATGCCGGAAGCTCTGAAACTTGAGCAAAGACTTTTTGCTGAATTAGTAATGAAGGATTCAGCGAAACGAGGTTTGGCTAAGTTTCTCAAGATAGACCTTGAAGATAAAAAAACAACCAAGAAGGAAGCGGTCAAAGAATCGGAATGCGTAGAGATGCCTCCTTGGGAAAAAGAAGAATATAAAATGCTACGCTATACGGTTAAGGAATTTGTGGCACGAGAGTTAACCTGGGATAAGGTTAAGTTAATGGAAAAAAATTGTGAAATTCCCCGTAGCCTGCTTAAGCAGATGGGTGATATAGGATTTTTTGGTGTTTCTTTTCCAGAGAAGTATGGCGGATCAGAAATGGGTAAAATTGGCGTCTGTATTATTGGTGACGAATTAACTTATGCGCATCCTGCTCTAGCAGTTGTTATGGGCGCTCATTCAAGTTTGGGCTGTGAAGCTATATATCTTTTTGGGACAGAAGATCAAAAGCAGAGATTCTTGGTGCCAGGAATAAAAGGCGATAAAATTGGTGCTCTAGTTTCTACTGAGCCTAATGTAGGATCTGATGTTGGGAGCATGAAAACATTGGCCAAGAAAGTTGATGGCGGGTGGGAAGTGAGTGGCAAGAAACAGTTTGTAACAAATGGTGAGATTGCTGATTTTATCGTTGTGTTTGCCCAGACCGATCCTCTCGGGGGAAATAAAACTTTGCTGGCTCTTATAGCTGAGAGGGAATCTTCAGGATTTTCGGTAGGTAAGCATGAAGAGAAACTCGGTATTCATGCCTCAAAAACCAATAGTCTAAACTTGGATAAGGTTTTTGTGCCAGATTGTAATGTATTAGGTCAAGTAGGACAAGGTTTTAAAATCTTGATGAAGACATTTAACCATTCCAGGATTACAGTTGCCTCAAGTTCTATTGGTTTTATCAGAAGAGCCATTGATGAAGCTATGAAATACTCCAAAGACAGAATCCTTTTCGGTGAGCCGATGTATATGAAACAGAATACTCAGCTTAAGATTGCAGAGATGGAAGCCATGAAATTTATGGTCGAGAGTGCAGTTTTTGAAGCTGCTTGGCGGGCGGATCGGAGAATGGATGTACGTAACGAAGCTGCATCAGTAAAATATTTTGGGCCAGAAATGGCTTTTAAGGCAATTGACATGTCGCTTCAATTACACGGAGGTTACGGCTTTATCGAAGATTATCCAATTGCGATGTTTTACAGGGATGTGCGTATTTTCCGTCTGTTTGAGGGGACAAGTGAAATTCAATTGCTGACTATTGCTAAAGAAATGATTAAGTCTAGAATTCTATAACTGGGGTTGAAGAACCCCTTTTTGTTTGGTAAAATCTATACATTCTGTGTACAGGCGCGCGTAGTTCAGTGGTAGAACGCGTCACTGATAATGACGAGGTCCTAGGTCCGATTCCTAGCGCGCGCACTTCTTATCAAAAATTGCCCTTAAGGGCAATTTTTGATAAGAAGTAGTTTAGTGTACTTTTAAATTGGAGTTCTTATGGCTATCATCCGATGCGCAATGTTTGATTTGGGTAACGTAATAATTCACTTTGACACAGGCCGCTTTTATAATTTTGTGAGTCAGCACAGTGGCAATTGTCTCAAGCCTTGGGAGCTTTTTTCTGGGCTGGGGAGTGGTATTATGGAGGACGTTTACCTTGGCAAAGTTAGCGACCTTAATTTCTTTAAAAGAGTAAAAAACTTATTTCAATTGAGGCGAGTTTCTCAGGAAGACTTTTTCCACATTTGGGCAGATGTTATAAGTGTTGATTATCGGATGTTGGCGGTTATAGATGGGTTAAGACAGAAGGGAATTTTAACTGTTCTCATAACCAATATTGGACACTATCACATCGAGTATATAAGAAAGAACTGTCCTGAGCTTCTGTCAAAATTCGATATTACTCTTATCTCTTGCGAGGAAGGAATAGTAAAACCTGACTCAGAAGCCTGGATTCGGTCGCTAGAAGCCTTGGGCCTGAAAGCGGAGGAGTGTATCTTTATTGATGACCATTACCCGAACATTGAAGCTTCTTGCGGTCTTGGTATAAAGGGTTGGCACTATGATGTGGTTGATGGCCAGTTTTGTTCTAATAATAGGCTAGAAAAGGAGAGAAAAAAGCTTAAAGATTTTTTAGTTCTTCTGGATAATCTAGGCTTGTTATATGATAAGACCCGTTCATAAACGGGTCTTTAGTTACTTACTTTTAATTCAAATGATACGCCGCAACCACACGAAACTTTGGCATTTGGATTTTTAAAGATAAATCCTTCAAAAATATTGTCAGATCGATCTATCTCGGTCCCATCAACAATGGGAAGACTCTTCGGGTCTACAAATATTTTAATCCCTTTTGATTCAAAGACTGAATCTCTCTCGTTAGGTTTAGCCACTATCGTGGGGGGTATATATAAAAATCCAGAACAACCCCCGGCCTTTACTCCGAACCGGAAACCAACCGAGGGTCCTTTAACCGGACTCATTTCAAGAATTTGTTTGAATCTTATCGCCGCTTTTTCGGTGATTGTGATCATTTCTTATTCCGTGTTAAACGATGAACCACAGCCACAGGTTGATTTCGCATTCGGGTTATTTATTTTAAATCCACCCGAATCGTCATCTAAATCAATCACTGCATCTTTAAGGTAGGTGATGCTAATTGGATCTACTAAAATCTTAATGCCGTGAATTTCTAGAATCTGGTCGGCCCCTTGTGGTTCTTCGTCATCAAGATTAAGTCCATATTGAAATCCAGAACAACCCCCGCCTTGCACAAAAACTCTCAATTTTATTTGACCGCTATCTTTATTGCTTTCGGCAAAAATTTCCTTAATTTTCTCTGCGGCTTTTTCAGTGATTGTAACCACGAGAATCTCCTTATAATTTTCAAGAATCAATGGTATAATTTAACACGATTTGGTTATAATTGTATAGAGGGCATTAGCTCAGCTTCGACGAGTTCTACTTCGACGATGTCTATTCGATTGAACTGTTGGGGAACAGATTTAATCAACGAACGTTGATTTTTGTAGAGTGCCCTCCCTGTCTGTCTCAATAATTCAGGTGGGCCCTTAGCTCAGATGGTAGAGCGCCTCATTTGCAATGAGGAGGTCACCAGTTCAAATCTGGTAGGGTCCACATTTTAGAAAAGCGCAAGGAATTGGAAGCCGCCTCGTTTCACTCGGCGACCAAATCATAAGGAATCTTGGGCGAAAAATATCACCAAATGAAAAAATTTTCCAGCGAATTTGCCTATAACTATAAAAATTATTCTTTCGGTTACGGGAATTATTGCTTGTATGAAAAAGGGGACATATTATCCGAAATTTATTCCTCCGGCTACCTTCCGTACTCGGGCAGTCCGGAAGTAAAGAATATATTTTATATGGCTCGGAGCGCGAGAGTTCCTTTGACTCGCTTTGCGCTTACTAGCGAAAACCGTAGAGTTGCCAAGAAATTTGACGGAAAATTTGATCGCATATCAAAACCTGTGAATAATTTTGATATAGACGATAAAGATTTTTTATCTTTTTGTGTTGATTATTTTGCTAAGCGTCATGGTTCGAAGGTAATGCCACTTAACCGACTGATGGCCATACTCAGATCCGGTTTTATCAGTCACATCGTTTCTTATATTGAGAAGGGGATGCCAGTGGCCTATGTTTTTGAATGTTCCGATAGACACATGGCTCATTTTTGGTTCTCTTTCTACTACCTGAAATACATTCACCAATCTTTGGGAATGTGGCTTATGCTTGATAGCGTTCGATTTGCCAAAGAGCGTGGTGCTGATTATTTTTATGTAGGTACAGTTTATGGCGAGAAGGCGTTGTATAAAACCGCGTTTGGATTTCTGGAATATTGGGACGGCAGTTCTTGGGTGATGGATATCAAAAAGTTAAAAGCTCTTAGCCGTTCAGAAAAAGAAAGAACGATAGATCTAATAGATTCATGGAAGAAGGACTGGAAAATATTTTAAATAGTTGATTTCTAGCACTCCCAGTGTTAATATCTAGCAGGTTTAGATCTTTTTATGGTGTGAAAGGAATGCTATGTCACAGCTCGACCTCGGTAATTACAGGGCTTTGCCAGCAGCAGTTTTTGTGCCGGAACATACTTTGAGAATGATAGCAGATAGGGTGGCAAAACTTCCGGAAGAACGAAGGGGAAAAGAGGTTGTCATTCTTGTTCGATCGGGTCGTTATCGGGCCAATACTGACCAGATTGTTTTATATCAGCACGAAAGTAGCCTGTCTAACCCAAAGGCGGATTTGACAGAAGTGATCGTCTGTAAAGTCGAAGAAGTAGAAGTTCGCCTTAGATTACAAATGGGAGCTTCCGTAGATGACCAAATGTTCCTGGTCTCTATGAGAGAACATTGGGACGAATCTCTTGAGCTAGATTCACCAGTAACACTTCTCATTTGCCGTAACCTAAGAGGAGCATTGATAGACAAGTTTGTTGAGATGAATGAGTTTCACAATACTCTTCCTCAATTTGGTCAGGAATAAGAAGTCCTAAGCCCCCTAATTTAATATAAATCTCTAGCGCGATGCTAGGGATTTTGTTTTTATACGAGAGAACGAGGATTAAGGCGTAGGTTGATTCTACTCCGAATCCGAGTTCTGAAGTATAAAAACAAAATAACAGCATCCCGAAAGGTTGTTGCTAAAATTGTCTTATTCTTTATTACTCCTCCTTAAAATAGAGTTCTATATCTGCGTCGTCGTGCCTTGAATAAGGCAATTTTACCTAACAACGCGCAGAGAGTTTATATTAATTTAGGGGGCCTGGGGGCTTTTTCATTTGAACAATCAATATTTAAATGTTAGTTTTATGTAAATATGGAGGTTGATCCAATTTATATTCTGATTTCTCTTGTTTCTTTGGCCGTTTTGGCTATGTTTGGAATCAATCTTTATTTAATGCTTAAATCGCGTCGCAACACGGCAGCTGACCAAAGTCACTTCGTGGTTCTTCACCAAAGGATGGATTCTTTTATGGATCTGATGAATAAGCAACTTGCCGAGGGTCGGCAATCTTCGGAGAAGGCGGCTCTTGCCGTACATCAGCAGGTTCAAGGATTTACCCAAGGAGTCACTCAGCTTCAGGAGGGACTAAAGAATATGCACGAGTCGGTCAAGAACGTTTCTTCCTTTCAGGATCTTTTTCGCAACCCCAAACTTAGAGGCCAATGGGGCGAAATGTCTCTTGAAGCATCTTTGGCTCAATATTTTCCTCGCGATCGTTATTTAATCCAGCATTATTTTTCTTCTGGTGAGGCGGTTGACGCAGCGTTAAAGCTACCGAACGAAATTCTTTTGCCGATCGATTCTAAGTTCAATTGGGATAACTTTCAAAAAATGGCAAATTCCGACAACGATATCCATCGTGATGGATATCGCAAGCTTTTCCTATCTGATGTTAAGAAGAAAGTAGATGAGATAAGTTCAAAATATATTCTGCCAACAGAAGGAACTACCGATTTTGCTCTGATGTTTGTGCCGGCAGAAACTGTTTATTACGAAATCATTAATAATATAAAGGATGTAGATGTGTCGGAATATGCCAGAAAAAAAAAGGTAATGATGGTGTCGCCGAATACATTTGCTCTGTCGGTTTCAGCTATTCACCACTGGTATAAGGATGTACAAATAAATAAGCAGACCCAGTCTATCATCAAAAAACTGGAAAGAGTTGTTGCTGACAGTGGAAAACTTGCTGATGATTTTCGCAAGTTAGGCAATCATATCTCGAACGCCAAATCGTCTTATGAAGATTCAGAGAAAAGGCTCTCTCTGATGGTGGATCGAGTCAAGAATGTGGTTGAGATAGGGGATGGAGAAGATAAACCCGAAACATTGAAAGCCCCTACAGCTTAGTTGAATTTTTATTTTCTTTTTTGTAAACTCTACTAATATGAACACTTTATTATTTTCTTTGGTGGCCTCGTTGGCCTCGTTGGGATACGGTGCTTTTTTGATTTGGCGGATATTAAAGAAGCCAATGGGTGATGAGAAAATGCAATCTATACAAAAAGCGATTCAGGAAGGAGCAGAGGCGTATTTGAAAAGACAGAATATGACTGTTCTAGCTGTTGGCTTGGTGGCAGCGGCAGTCTTGTATGTATGGCTAGGGATGACCATGGCTCTTGGTTTCGTCGTTGGTGCAATTGCTTCTGCGGTTGCTGGATATATAGGCATGATGGTTGCCGTGAGAACCAACTCTCGTGTTGCTGAAGAAGCTAAGAATGGGCTAGCCCCAGCTTTTACCCTGGGGTTTAGGGGCGGTGCAGTAACCGGCTTTTTTGTTGTCGGCTTAGCGCTTCTGTCCGTTGTCCTTTTTTATTGGTTCACCAAAGACATTAAGGCTCTAATTGGTTTGGGCTTCGGTTCTTCTCTAATTTCCATCTTTGCCAGACTGGGGGGAGGGATATTCACAAAGGGTGCTGATGTCGGTGCTGATTTGGTTGGAAAGGTTGAAGCCGGAATTCCTGAAGATGATCCTCGCAATCCTGCAGTTATTGCTGATCTTGTTGGAGACAATGTTGGTGATGATGCTGGTATGGCGGCTGATCTCTTTGAGACTTATGTTGTTTCAGCCGTTTCAGTAATGCTTCTGGGCTATTTACTTATTCCAAGTGAGGTCGGATACACTGAATTGCCACTATTGATAGGTGGCTTTGCAGTCTTTGCATCAATCGCGGGTTCCCTATTCGTCAGATTAACTGGCTCTATAATGGGTGCTTTATATAAAGGACTGGGGGCAACTATGGCAATTTTGGCGGGTATGTTTTATTGGATGACAGGAAAGCTGTCTTATATAAATAACCTCGATGAACTTTCAAACGGCCTTGTTTCGAGAATGAATGTCTTCTGGGCGCTTATGATAGGGGTGGGAGTTACTGCTCTGATGGTTGTAATAACTGACTACTATACTTCCAAGAGATTTAATCCGGTCAAATCAATTGCCAAGTCTTCGACTACTGGACATGGCACTAATATCATCACCGGCTTGGCCGTCTCGATGCAATCGACGGCATTGCCGATAATAGTCATAGGGGCAGGAATATATTTTGCTTATTTCTTCATGGGTTTGTACGGCGTGGCCTTGGCTACTATGAGCATGCTTTCTCTAACCGGTATAATCGTTGCAATTGACGCTTTCGGCCCCATTACTGATAACGCTGGTGGCATTGCTGAAATGACTGGTCTTCCTGATTCCGTTAGAGAAGTGACCGATGCACTAGATGCGGTCGGCAATACTACCAAGGCTGTGACGAAAGGTTATGCCATTGCTTCGGCTGGCTTAGCAGCATTGGTTTTGTTTAGTGCGTATACTCAGGAATTTGTAGGATTAGGAGTTAACCTATTTTTTGAATTAGCCGATGTCAGAGTTATTATCGGTTTATTTATTGGTGGAATGATGCCTTATCTTTTTGGTTCGTTGGCTATGGAGGCGGTTGGGCGAGCCGGATCAGCAATTGTTGATGAGGTTCGAAGACAATTTAAGGATATCCCAGGTATCATGGAGGGTACGGCTAAGCCTGATTATGGAGCCGCAGTAGATATTGTTACGAAAGCCGCCCTTAAAGAAATGGTTCTGCCGGCTCTTATTCCCATAGCTTTTCCAGTTGCTGTTGGATTCTTGCTTGGACCTCAGGCTCTCGGAGGGTTACTTGTTGGAGTGATTATCACTGGTCTGTTTGTCGCTATTTCGATGACTTCAGGTGGAGCTGCTTGGGATAACGCCAAGAAATATATCGAAGAAGGCAATTATGGCGGCAAGGGTTCCGATGCTCACAAAGCGGCAGTAACCGGGGACACGGTAGGGGACCCGTACAAAGATACGGTGGGTCCTGCAATAAATCCCATGATCAAGGTTGCTAGTATTGTTGCTTTGCTTATTGCCAGGTTTCTGGTATAATAATCATTGTGGGTGTGGCTGAGAACAGGCGCAGGATTGCAAATCCTGTTGCGGTAGAGGTGAAAGACCCTATCCACCCACTCCATTCTAATTTTAAAACATCGAGGCAGTATCTCGATGTTTTAGTTGATCTGTAATACTTTCTCGTATCCTTCCTTGAAAATCCTCTTGATTTCGTCCCGTTCAGAAGGGGAGAATTTGGAAAGGACCATTTTGACTATAAATTCATCCCTTTTTTTGTCCGATTGTTGGCGGGCTTTTTTAAGTCTGGTCGTTGCGAGACCGATACGGAGGCGGTAAAACTTTTTAGTTTTGAGAGCTTTCATTATCGACTCGATGCCTCTGTGTCCGCCTGAATTTTTATCAAAAGATATTTTTGTATTTCCAAAAGGAATGTCGAGATCGTCTTGAATGACAAGAATCTGTTCAGGCTTAGCCTTGTAAAAATTTCTTAGCTTGTATGCGGCTTCTCCAGTTTTGTTTACATATGTCTGGGGTTTTGCCAAAAAAACTTGTTTTTCACCGATTTTATGTTTTGTCACAAGAGAGTTTAGTTTTTTATTGAACTCAAAGTTGTCGCAGCCGCTTTTCTTAGCAATATAGTCGAGCATCATAAATCCAACATTATGTCGGGTGTTTTGGTGTTGTTCGTCGGGATTTCCGATGCCGATGATAAGCTTGATTTGTTTGGCCATAATAAACTAGTATAAACCCCAAACGTCTAAGTTTCAAAATTGACAGAACAGTTGTTTTGTGATAAATTATTGAAAGTAATTTCGCGGCTTCAACAAGAGGATATTATAAAAGGAAAAAGAAAAGGGGTCAGGACCCTTTTCTTTTTATAAAAACTTGTTAGAATAGGAAATTATGCCAAGACCCTTACGAACAATTGAAGGAAATACTGTTTATCATGTATTAAATCGCTCAAATAATAAAATTAAAATATTTGAAAACGACAAAGATTACTTAGCTTTTGAAAATGTTTTACTTGAAGCAAAGGAAAAGTTTCCCATGAGATTGTTATCTTATTGTTTTATGCCGAATCATTGGCATTTTGTAATGTATCCTGAAGATGATAATGATTTAGCCAAATTTATGCATTGGATTACTCTAGCCCATACACAACGTTGGCTAGGTTTTAGGCAGATGGTTGGTTATGGACATCTTTACCAGGGCAGATATAAATCATTTCCCATACAAAAAGATGAACATTTTTTAAATGTATGCAGATATGTAGAGCGTAATGCCCTAAGAGCAAAGTTGGTTCAAAAAACAGAGGATTGGCGATGGGGAAGTGCATGGATTAGGGTACACGGCTCATTACAACAAAAAAATATTCTTTCTCCCTGGCCTGTGCCTATGCCTGATGGGTACCAACACTTGCTCAATAATAATTTACCGCATGAGGAAGATGACCTTACAAGTATTCGTTTATCAGTAAATCGAGGACGTCCTTTTGGCAACTCACAGTGGCTTAATAAAATAGCAGATAAATTTAACTTAATTTCTACAATAAAGCCTAGGGGTCGTCCAAGAAAAGGGTCCTGACCCCTTTCCCTTTTAGATTGAAATAGTTAAAAAATCATGCTATTATATCGAAATGATTGATGAGCAGGATGTATTAAATTCTATAAATTCAAACCCAAACCAAGAGTTTCAATCTCTGGGCGAGCCTGATAAAAATAAAGAAAAGTATAGCATGACATCAGAGGTCCTGGCTTTTACTTGGGAGACAGCCAAGATTATAATAATTTCTCTTGCTATAATTATTCCGATAAGGTACTATCTAGTCCAACCGTTCTTCGTAAAGGGAGCATCGATGGAGCCTAATTTTCATGATGGAGACTATCTTCTTGTTGATGAGATCAGCTATCGTTTTAACGAGCCGAAGAGAGGCGAGATTATAGTTTTTCGCTCCCCAGAAAATCTATCCCAATATTTTATAAAACGAATAGTTGGTCTTCCTGACGAGACCGTCGAAATAAAGAACGACCGAGTGGTTGTTTATAATGCCGACTTTCCTAGGGGAATAGAACTGAAAGAGGGTTATTTGTCTGAGGATCAGGAAACGGCAGGAAGTTTCTTTGTTAAATTGGAGAGCGATGAATACTTTGTTCTCGGTGATAATCGTCTCCAGAGTTCTGACTCACGCCGATGGGGAAATTTGGACAGAAATTTAATTACTGGTAGAGCCTATTTAAGGTTGTGGCCATTTTCCAAGATAATGAAAACAGAACAGGTATCTTATGAGTAAGCTAAAACAACTCCAAGCACCAAAAGGAATGCACGATATTTTGCCCGAGGAGCAGAAGTATTGGCGTTATATTCTCAAGAAAGCAGAAGCTCTCCTTGAAGATTACGGCTTCGAAAAAATAGAGACACCAATGGTTGAATATACTGACTTGTTCTCTCGTGGTGTGGGTGAGTCAACAGATATTGTTGAGAAAGAGATGTATAGTTTTAAGACCCGAGGAGGAGATGACTTATCATTACGGCCCGAAGGTACTGCTGGAGTTGTCCGAGCCTATATTGAAAATGGCATGCAGGTTCGTCCTCATCCGGTCAAGCTGTATTACTTTGGACCCATGTTTCGTCACGATCAACCTCAGGCAGGTCGTTATCGACAACACTGGCAGTTAGGGGCGGAAACAATAGGTGACTCTTCCGAGATAGTCGATGCCGAACTGATTTTCTTAGCCTACAAGATTATTGAAAGTGTCGGTTTGAAAAACTATAACGTTCATATAAATAGTCTTGGGGATGCATCTTCTAGAGCAGTTTATGTTAGGGCATTAAAGGATTACTACAGATCTCGCTTAAAAAAGGTATGCGGCCAGTGTAGGAATAGGTTTAAAAATAATGTTTTGAGAATGTTGGATTGTAAAGAAGAAATTTGCCGTGAAGTTGCCAAAGACGCTCCATCTATCCTCGACTTCTTAAACGATGATGCAAAACGTCACTTCAAGCGCCTGATAGAGTTTCTTGATGAATCAAAGATTCCATACATCTTAAATTCACAACTCGTCAGAGGACAAGACTACTATACACATACAATCTTCGAGCTTATTCCAGAAGATGGATCTGGGGCGCAGTTTGCCCTCGGCGGTGGCGGTCGTTATGATCGCTTGATAGATATGTTCGGTGGACCTAAAACTCCAGCGGCTGGGTGGGGTATTGGGATCGACCGCGTGATCCTTGCTCTAAAACAGAACAATGTCAGCGTACCGGATATCGGGCTTAAGCCAAAAGTGTTTCTTGTCCAACTTGGAGACGCCGCTAAGAAAAAGAGTTTGATTTTATTCGAAAATTTAAGAAAGGCGGGAATTGAGATAAAATCTTCCCTTGGTCGTGATAGTATCAAATCACAATTGAGAATTGCCCATAGGTTTGGCGTGAAATATACTTTGATATTTGGCCAGAAAGAAGCCCTTGAGAATACCATCATTATCCGAGAGATGGAGACTGGTATTCAAGAAACTGTTTTAGTCGATAAGATAGTTGATGAGATGAAGAAGAGGCTGAAAAAGTAGTAATTTATAAGGTGGCTGAAGATATTTTTTGTAAAATTATAAGGGGGGAAATAAACGCTGATTTTGTCTACAGAGACGAGGAATTCATCGTTATAAAAGATATAAACCCTCAAGCGCCGATTCATCTGTTGGTAGTACCGATTAAACATGTAGATTCTTTAGAGGATTTTATGGAAGGTAGTGAAAGTTGTTTGCTCGGAAGAGCTTTACTGATTGCCCACAAGACTGCTCAGCAGGAGGGTATGGCTGAAAAGGGATATCGATTGATTATGAATGAGGGTGAGTATGGAGGAAAGTTAGTTCCCCATTTGCATATACACTTATTGGGAGGGAAGAAGCTGGGTTCCAAGATAGTTAAATAGGAGAGGAGGTATTTTTATGGTAGAAGTCAGACGAAAACCAAATGAGAGCATCGGTAGCTTAATGCGCCGATTCAACCGTTTTGTTCAGCAAAGCGGGATTTTGCTTAAAGCAAAAAAGGGTCAATTCAGGCAGAGGAAGCCGACTGAAAGAAAGGAAAAAAACGCGGCCATTATGGGGATGCACCTCAATGCTTTAAGAAAAAAACTTGAGAAAATGGGCAAATACGACGAAGAAACTTTTGAAGAAGAGAAGCGTAAATTAAAACAAAAAATAGATCTGTAGCTAAGTGTAAATAGATCTGGTACCAAAAAAGCAAGCAACCTTGCTTTTTTGGTAGGAAAATGTTATAAAGATAAGGCTAGAGTTGAGGCCTCAAAAGCCTCTCCTCCAGAGGGCAATTAGGCTCTTTGAAAAAGGGTCGCATAGTACGGCCAGAAACACCGGCGTAGTGCCGGAAGGAGTGTGTGAGATGCATTGGAACCCCCTTGATCAGGTGCAAGATGTGATCAACAAGTTTGGTAGTGAAGACCGCATTAAGCGGTGGCAGTCCGGCGAGCTTGTGCTCGTTGAGCGGAACGTCGTTTCGGGGGCTGTCAGTTCCAAAGGTCTCGACAACGGTGGTGTGACCTATGCGTCAGCCTTGAATGTCGAAGCGTTTCTCGACGACTGGGCGAAGTTTCTGCAGGATGTTTTCAATGTCGGCTTGCCCAACCGGAAGAAGATCATCTTGCCGTCGACGCGAACCGGCTTCGGGTGGGGTGTTCTAACCCCCAAAGACATGATGATCGAACGGGCCATTGCCAGCTACTCTGATGTCTGTCCGATCTGGCGTTGGACGAATGACGATCTGGATAAGATCGTCAAGTCGGTTCGGTCGGCTGAGAAAGGTGCCCGTGTGGCCTGGTTTCGTGATCGCGTCGAAGCCGATGAGGAACACAAGAAAAAGTCGGCAAACGATATCAAGTTGGCCCGTTTCAATGGGGCGACTCTCCTCGAACGTCTTCTCTTGGGACGTTGGTTCTCTTGGAAGACCGGTAGCCAGCATTTGGATGTGGTTAATGCCACACTTTGCACTGGTTCACGGGATTCCGATGGCGACGTTCCGTTCGTGCACTTCGGCCGCTTC
>Ga0209541_10004194_pt1 | contig 25790 bp, 29 predicted proteins | sample RifCSPlowO2_01_FD_184027 | JGI IMG/M metagenome (GOLD analysis project Ga0209541, IMG submission 184027) | Groundwater microbial communities from Rifle, Colorado - Rifle CSP2_plank lowO2_0.1 (SPAdes) (version 2) | ecosystem: Environmental > Aquatic > Deep subsurface > Groundwater | place... | reverse complement strand
CTCCTTCGATTCCTTCTCCCCGGGGAGGACTGGTGGGCTACTGGAGATTTGACGAGGGAGGAGGGACGACTGCGGGAGACTCGAGCGGGGGAGGTCGCATCGGAACGCTCGGCGGCGGAATTTTGCCAGCGTGGCAGACTTGGACAAATTGCAAAGTAGGAGCCGGTTGCCTGAGCTTCAATACCAACTATGTTTCAATTCCGGGTGCGGGTAGTTTAATTTCGGGCACTAATGGCCATACCATGATGGCGTGGTTTAACCCAACTGTTCTCGCCGTCAACACAAATATTTTTATGAGCTTTGGTTTGCCCTATATATCAGTCCACCTTGCAAGCGCTAAACCATTTCATTCCGCAAGAATCGCGCTGGCACAGCAAAGTGTAACTGGAAACACGGTGGTGTCGACGGGAAATTGGTACCATATCGCCGGTGTGTATGACAATAATAATATGCTTGTGTACCTGAATGGAGCTTTGAACGGATCGCTGGCTATCACGGGGGCGGACAGCATTAGCGCTAATCTATGCGTCGGAGCTCATGGGTGCGCCTCATACTGGACAAACGGGCTTGTGGACGACGTCCGCATCTACAACCGCGCTCTTTCCGCCGCCGAGATTCAGGCGCTCTACAACGCGACGAAGTAAGTCCCAAGCCTATCCCTCCGTCCCAAACTTATCCAAAATATTCTGCAATTCCTCTTTTGAGTAAAATGAAATTTCGATTTTTCCGGATTCTTCTCCTTTTTTGTGAATCGAAACGGGCGTGCCAAGCTCGGCGCTCAAACGCTCCTGCATCATCTTGAGCTCCGGCGAAAGCGCGTCGCCGGACGCAAGCCCCGAGAGGCCGGGTTCCTTCTCCCTGCGCACGCGTTCTTTCACGTCGCGCGTGGTGAGCTTGTTCAAAACTATGTCATCAAAAAGCCGCTTCTGCGCGCCGGGGTTTTCGATCGCGAGTAAAAACCGCCCGTGGCTTTCGGTTATATTCCCCTTCTCGAGAGCTTCCTGCGCGTACGCGGGCAAATCAAGCAAACGAACTGAATTCGCGACCGTTTCCCTGCTCTTGCCGAGCTTCGCCGCAATCTCACGCTGGGTAAGATGAAATTCTTCTTGAAGGCGCTGGAACGCTCGGGCGGCTTCAATCGGATTCAAATTCTCGCGCTGAATATTTTCAATAACCGCGAGCTGGAGCTTCTCGATCTCCAAATCAACATTGCGAATAATCGCCGGGACAATTTCGAGCCCAAGCATTTTCGCCGCCATCAAACGCCTCTCCCCCGCGATAAGCTGGTAGCTTACATCAACGCCCACCGGCGTTTCCCTCTCAACCCTGGTCACCACAAGCGGCTGCAAAAACCCGAACTCGCGGATTGAATACGCAAGCTCGCGGATTCCGTCTTCATTGAAGTTTTTCCGCGGCTGGTGCGGATTCGAAACAATTTTTGAAACCTCGAGATGAAAAACATGATCTTCGTCCGCTTTTTTCTGCGGCTTCTGCGGCGCGGCGGCAATCGGCGACCGATACCCTTCTTCGGAATGAGAAAAAGCCGGCTGATCCTGTCTTTCCGACATCACAAAAGGCAAGGGTTCCGCAGACTCCGTGGGCAATACGGACGGCACTGACTGCTCCGACTGTGGAGTAATAGGAGCGGCAGGAAACTGCCCTTGAACGCCCGGGGTATCCGGAATATGCGGAACTGCATCCACCGGCTTATTGTCGCCGATCGGCGGAATTAATGATTCTAATCCTTTTCCTAGCATGGTAAAAATAGAATTATAATTATGTTCTGTCCTCGATATTCATTATTCAAAATTCTTCATTCCATATTTATATTGAAATTGCCAAAATTCGGACTTGCAACAATGCTTTGCGCGGCCGCGGCCGCCATTTCCTGGCTCAAAATCTCTTCCGTCAGCTGCCGATACGCAATCGCTCCGGGAGAATTTGGGCTATGAAGCATGATTGGCTTTGAGAAACTTGGCGCTTCCGCTAACGCAACGCTCCTCGGCACTTCCGTTTTAAACACGCGATGGGGAAAATGCCTGCGTAAGTTCTTCGCGACCTCGCGGCTCAAATGCTCCCGCTTATCATACATCGTAATAAACGCTCCGGTAACTGCAATCTGGTGCCTCAAATTGTTTTTAATAAGTTCAATCGTCTCTAAAAGCTGGCCAATGCCTTCAAGACTGTAATATTCCGCCTGGACAGGAATCAACACTTCGTCGCTCGCCACAAGGCCGTTTACCGTGAGCAGGCTCAAACTTGGCGGCAAATCGATTAAAATATAATCATACTTGTGCCGAATGCTGTTTAAAAATTTTCTCAAAAATTGTTCTCGCCCGTCGATGTTTACGAGCTCAATTAAAATCCCGGCGAGATGGGGCGCCGAAGGGATGAAATGGAAATTGAAAAGCTGCGAAGGCTTTATTAAATCGTCGGCGGATATCTGCCCGATCACGCCGTGGTACACGCTTGGCGCGCCGGCTGTGCTCGCATGCCCCAAAGCCGAACTCGCATTCGCCTGCGGATCGAAATCGACAAGCAACGCCCGTTTCCCCAGCGACGCAAGATACGCGCCAACATTCACCGCCGTGGTAGTTTTGCCAACGCCGCCCTTGGCATTAAAAATCGCGATGATTCGAGCCATTTATGTTGAATATAAATTATGTTTTTTCAAAATATTCTGCAAAGGCAGAAATGCTCCATCTTTTTTTATTTCATAATCCCACACTTCTTCAACTTTATAACCACATTTCTCCAAATATTTTTTCTTCGAAAAATCTTTTTTCAGGTTTACTGGCAATTCATGCCAATAGCGACCAAATATCTCCAAAACAAGTTTCTGGCGAGGAAACAACGCATCAACCACAAATTTATTAAATAAGGGGACTTGCTTCTCATACTCTACACCAAGTTGATCAAGTGTACGATAAACCAATTGCTCCAGTTTATTTGGAGATTGAAGAACCTTCGACGAAGTAAGAGCTTTAATTCGAATAATTCGCATTTTCTCTCGAAATTCCGGCAGAGAACAGGTCGCTTTAGTGGATCGGCTCCATCCCAACGATTGCAATCGATTCTTTACAACATCACTTGAAATATTAAGAATACCAGCAGTTTCGTCCATAGATTTTTGCAGCACAACATACAATTTATGAAGTCCTGCCACGTCCACCCTTATTTTATTTGACGGTTCCTTCCCTAGTCGCGCTAAACTCATTTTTTTTCGCGACAACGCTGAAAAACCCTTGCCCTTATTCCAAGCAATTCTTCCTCTATTTCCATGACCTTTAATAAAAAAGTTATAATGCCCATGAAACTTCTTTGTTTCTATTCCGCAGCCGCATTTACACAAATGCGGCTTGTGCAAAATTGGATTAAATCCTCCCACTCCACGCTTCGCATGAGGTTTTATAAAGTTATTTACTACATAAGTATAGCCACCATCTTTATTCCCACACCCCTTATACCTATGTACTTGAACTAGCTCTCCGCACCCACATAAACATGCCATGGGTTTGTATTTTGTAATTCCTTTATTCCACGGAATCCTAGCCATCTCTCATTGATTTTACGCTAAAAAGTGAGTACCATCAAACGATGAATGGGCATGTGGCGGAACGGTTTACGCGCACGACTCAAAATCGTGTGGGTTTATCCCATGTGGGTTCGAATCCCACCATGCCCACAATTCGGGACAAAAACTTACTTGCGTATGTAATCGGCTTGGCTATCGGTGATGGAAATCTTTCGAATCCAAACGGGAGGGCGACTCGACTGAGAATAAGTTACGACACTAAATATCCCAACCTCATAAATAAAATAATTCGATCAATTAAAACACTTCTGCCGAACAATAGAGTTTCTCCAGTTAAAAGAAAAGGAAATTGCCTCGATGTAAGTTGTTATTCGAACCAATGGGAAACACTTTTAGGGTGGTATGTCGGCAAAGGATCAAAAATTGTTCAACGCGTAACAATTCCAAAATGGATACAACAAAACGAGCAGTACAAAATTAATTGCATAAGAGGGCTCGTTGAAACAGATGGAACAATATACACCGACCGGGGATATAAAGCAGTAATGTTCGTCAGCGCTATCCCCAAACTGGCAAATGATTTTTATTCTATAATCCAATCTTTCGGATTTGCCCCTCACATGTACAAAATCAAAAGAAAAAATCCTGCCAGCAAAGCAATTTATCACATTAGAATTTCAAAAGATGTTGATCGCTTTCTAAATCTCATCCACCCAGAAAAATCGTAAAGGCTAGGCTCCCTCCTCGCCCACCAACAGAAATTTTGCAATATTTCGACATGAAACTTAAATTTTTATACGACATCGATAAAGATGTCGAAAATGTTATTAAATCGACGGAGTCGATAAACAATCAACAACCGACAAAATTTCAAAACTTTTATGTTCAAAAATACGGTGCGGGTTTTGAAGGCGAAAAAATAAAATCACTAATTAAAAAACAAGATAAGGAAAATGGGCTAGACGTGGAAAAAGAAATTGCCGAGATCGAAACGAAATGGGAACAAATTAATCCTATTTTTACGGAACGGGTGGAAAAGATATTCGGCATCACATACCCCGCTCCGCCTATCGCCGTTTACTTAACCCACGATGAGAGATGCACGTACAACATCAAAGAAAACTACTTTTTTATAAAAATAGGCGCGGAATTTTCGAACAACACGATTATGCACGAATTATTTCATTTCTACACCTGGTACGCATTTGGAAAAAAACTCCGAAGAGAGGGATTATCGAAGATGAAATACAACGACATCAAAGAATCCCTTACGGAATTACTGAATCTTGAATTCTCGGATTTGATGGACGGAAAATCAGACACGGGATACGTTCAGCACAAAAATATGCGTGCCGAAGTTCGACGATTGTGGCTGACGAAAAAGAATGTTTCATCAGTTATAGAAAAACTGGTGTCAACATAAATCTATTTCGGCAACATTGAAACAAATGCGTATCCTATGATATCTTTGCTCTTGTAGGTTAATGCCTGGGTAGCTCAGTGGCAGAGCGCAGCCCTGAAGAGGCTGGCGTCCGGTGTTCGATTCACCGCCCAGGCACAAAAATAAAATAGAAAACCGAAAATAAAAAGCCGACCCCTGTTTCCAAAGGTCGGCGATTTGATTTATTTCACGTTTTCGCGGGCGCGAGAAGTTGTTTAATAGTGTCCAGAAGACTGGTCATACTAAAGGGTTTTTGGAGCCACCGATCCGCCCCGGAATTGGCAATCTCACGAAGGAGGTCTGCTTCAACGCTTCCCGTGTTAATGATCACCGGCAGGTGAGGCCGGAATTCTTTAATCCAGCTAACCAATTCCAGTCCATCCACGCCTGGCATTTGAGTGTCCGTAAGAACAAGATCGACCCCTCGATCTTGTTCAAGCCGTATCTTGGCAACCATACCATCTTCGGCAAAAACAACCTCATAACCGCTCGACTGAAGCATAAGCCCTAAGAAGCTTCGCACTGCACCTATGTCGTCAACCACCAATATTCTCATATCAATTTGCTTTCTTTTTACGTTAATCTAACCCCCGTGTTCACGAAAAAAGCATACCATTATTTGCTATAATAAGTCAAGCGCACACAAAAATACCAACAATATCACGAAAAGCCCAAACCTACTTCTCGGTAGACGTACTTCCGTTTATGCCAAGCAATTCGATCGTAAACTTAAGTGTCGAACTCGGAGGAATCGGCCCGTTGCCCTCGGCGCCGTACCCCAATTCGGGAGGAACAACGAGAGTCCGCTTACCACCGATTTTCATTCCGGCTATCCCAAGATTCCATCCCCGTATGAGATTATCGTCGCCAAGAAAAAACTCAAACGACTGACTTCGATCATATGAACTATCAAATTTTTTCCCGTCCAAAAACTGACCAAGATAATTAACGGAGAGCATATCCCCTTTTTTCGCCTCTGCTCCCGTCCCCGCAACGAGATCTTTCACCTGTATGGCGGACAAAGCTTTTACATCCTCCTGGCGCGCCCTTTCTTCATCCGCGGAAACCTGCTGCAAAACCTGCCTATCAAGCTTATTGTTGTACCACGCGCCACCCGCGATAAACGCGCACGCAATCAATATAAATATTACTATTTTTGTTTTTGTCATGTTTTTACAAAATTTTAGAACCCGCTGGCGCAACATCCGAAACGCTCACGATAACCGGATTTCCATTTTCGTCATGCGCCGCGAGGATCATACCCCGACTTTCAAAACCCACTTGCCCTGAGTCGGATCGAAAGGTAAATTTCCGCGGCTCAAGATTTGCGACAATCACGACGCTTTTGCCAACCAACGCTTCCGGCTCATACGCTTTTCCGATTCCTGCGACAATCTGCCTTGCAATCGCTTGCCCCTCATCATCTATATCCCCTGCGTGAACTTGAAGTTTCAGAAGTTTCTCCGATCCCTCAATCCGTTCCGCGGAAATTACCCTCGCAACCCGGAGATCAACGCTTTTAAATTCGTCTATCGTCACGGGAAAAGCTTACCAAACAAAAAAAATCGCCGCAAGGTTTGACTCTTACGACAACTCCGTTACCTGAACAAGCGAATGTTCCAACACTTTATCCCCTTCGCCAAATAAAAACCTTCCCCGAAATTTCTTTCCTTTTAAAATCAGCGGAAACCAATACATGTCGTCCGGCCACATACTCGCGAAAGGGATCTCGTCAATCCTAAACCACTGAGGCCGCATCTCGTCAGACTCGATCGGATCGCCATAAAAATCCAAAGCTCGAAATATATGAACTTCCAGAATTTCTGGATTTCCTCTGAATTCAAACTCGACAACCCCAAACTTTTCTATATCTCGAACGGCCACGCCCGCTTCCTCTTTCATTTCGCGTCGCGCGGCATCTTCTATCGTCTCCGCCGGCTGAACCTTTCCGCCAAATCCGTTCCACCGCCCGGTGCCAAATCCCCTCTTTTTCATGCCAAGAAGCACGCGAGGGTGCTTATGTATAATGCACAAGGTTAAAATTTTTTTTGTCGCGCGCGGAATCATCTAAAAAATTTTATGGAACGGCCATGTCGCTAATTCCAAAAATTTTAGGGCAAGTGGACGTGTGATCCATGTATCATAGTGTAACTCGCGGGATGATTCAACATCCTTCATAAAGTGCCCCTTGAGTTCTTTAATAAAAGGCTTGGTTCTGCTCACAAGATTGGCCTCGTAATTGAAAAACAAACTCACATTGTCCAAATTCGCGGACCCGACCGTCGCCCACTCGTCGTCAACAACGCAAGTTTTTACATGAAATATCGAAGTTTGGTATCTATAAATTTTTACACCGGATTTCAGAGCCAACGTAAAATAGGAACCGGATGCGATATCAACCGTCCGCACGTCGGATTTCTCCGGCAACAAAATCCTCACATCAACGCCCCGTTTCGCCGCCGCCATAAGCGACTGGAAAAGCCTGAGCGTTGGAACGAAATATGGAGTCGAGAAATAAATATAGCGCTTCGCGCCGCGAATAACCTTAAGCATGTTGCGATAAATAAACCTCTGCCGCAAACGCGGAGAACTCGTGAGGAACGAAAATTCCGGCATGGCGACATATGGTTTTTGCAACCTTAAAAATCTTTTCTCGTGCGTTGCTGCCCACATCCGCTCGAACCCGTAACACATATCGCGCACCACAAGACCCTCGATCCGCACGTGCGTATCCCGCCAATTCGCCATTCGCGCCCCGATGTTTACTCCGCCCATGTATCCAACGCGTGAGTCGACAATAAAAATTTTCCTATGGTCACGCCGGAACCACGAAAAAAGTTTATTAACCCTCCATGGATTTATCTGGTTAAAAAATCTGATTTCAATGCCCTGATCCGCAAGACTTTTCGCATATGGAGAATTAAAAAACCCGTAGCTCCCCACCATATCGCACAATATCCTCACGCGCACTCCTTCTTTCACTTTCTTCTGGAAAAGCTCGGTGAATCTCTTCCCTGCCTCATCCGCCGCGAAGATATAAGATTCCAGATAGATTGTTTTTGTCGCAGCCGCGCAATCCTCGAGCATCGCGCTCCATGCGTCCCGAGGGTTAAGATAAAATTTCCACGCGCCAAAAAAATGTTCGATGGTGGCAATATCTGAAATATCCTTCTCTCTCCGAAGCAACTTTTTCCATTCAAGCACTCGCTCAAGCCTCACAAATGGTAATCCAGCTATTGTTTCTGCGTCGCGTATGAGCTCTTCGATATTCCACGCACCCGGATACCAGTTCTTCCATAATTCGATCTGTCCGAAAGACATATACTCCGAGCCAAAATCCGTTACTTTCACTTCCCAGCCGGGCATACCCTGAAATCCTTCAAAAACACGAGAAGAAACTATCACATCCACATCGCGGCATTCTTTTAAATTGCGAACACCCAAAGGCGCGGATCCAAAAAGCGCATATTCACCCGCTGGCAAATTCAAAGCGCGCACTTTATCAAAAAGCTCTTTATTTCCAGAAATAACCGTCTCGTTCGGCATGCTCACGATTCGTCGAGTATAATCTTATTTTTAAATTTCCCCCGCTCGGCTGCTTTTTCATTTTTCACCGACCGGACATCTGCCATATCAAATTTTTTATAATCGCACACCGCCTCGAGAACCTCAAAAACGTCCGCAATTTCTTCCATTTTTTCAGACTTCGCAAATTCAGAAACTTCTTCGCCTAGTTTTTCTTTGAGCCTTTCCCAATATTCTTTTTCGTCCGCGACATAAAAAATTGGCATTCCGCCTTTTCTCTGTATGTATTCAGGTATTCCGTCTCGAACCAATTTATTATATTTCATCATTTAGTCCAAAAAAATTTTGCCGCTCCGATAGTTTTCGATCATAAGTTTTGAAGCCTCGAAAATCGGATGTGGAAGTTTATCTAAGTCGTACCAAGCCCACGAATCCAGTTTCTCCGGCTCTAATACTTGAGGTTCGCCACCTTTCCAATCTGCAATGAAACCTAGAAGCACATGATGCCTATCATATTTGCGCACATTTGCTGCAAGCTGGAATCGAACATTCTCGATTTCAATGCCGCACTCTTCCATAGTTTCCCGTTTTGCGCAATCAATCGCTGATTCCATATATTCCAAATGCCCTCCGGGGAAACAATATTCTCCGCTCCCATGCGAAGTCTTTTTCCTCCTCCCTAGTAACATCTTCCCATCTTTAAAAATCATAACGCCTATTCCCACGTGTGGCCTGTCTCCAGAAATATGCATATTTTTACAAATCCTTCATCAACCCGGAAACCACCGCGTCAAACCCAGGAACAAGTTCGAAGGTTCCAACTTCTTCGGGATCAATCCATCTATAATCCTCGATCTCCCAATTCGGCACAACTATATCGGTACTCACCTTCACGAGCACGGGGTGAACAATCCACGTCTTACCGTACTTCGGGTCATTTTGCTCAACAATAGCTCCCTCAATAATCTCGATTATATTTCTGTCGCCAATGCCAACCTCTTCCCGCAATTCTTCTTTTACTTTTTCCTCAACGCCCCTCTCATCATCAAGAAATCCCGAAATGCCGCTCCAAAACCCGGGATAGAAATTCATCCTTGAACTTCTCCGCGCGACAAGAATTTTGTTCCCGCACTGCACAACGCACTGCACGACAGGCGCGCGCTTCTCGTTTGCGAAATCTTTCTGTCCGGGCTTTGGCTTGAATACCGGTTCGCTCATTTATTTTTTGGCAGAAAATTACTCAAGCGAAAGAATCTGCATGCCTTTTTCCTTTATTTCTTTCTCGGGCCAGAATAACCGATCTATCCTCACCTTTCCGACATAGGTTACCTTCTTCACGATTTGCCTTCCCGTATATTCCTTCGTCACCGGATCCCATTCTTCCAAAACCAGTGTATCTCCTTCCTGCACTTCAAAGTCATCCAAACGCAGATCGTAGTTCTTCTTCCCGGCAAGCACCGCCGTAAAATGCACCGGCCATGTTTTTTTCTTAATCAATGCCATGAAAATATATTATTGATGTGAAACTTCCCCAACGCTGGCGCTAAGTATTGTCACCTGCGAAAGCGGCTTATCCCCTTCGCCGGTTCGCGCGTCTCCAATCGCGTCTACCACTTCCTGTCCCTTAATCACTTTCCCGAAAATCGAATAATTATTCGGCAACGGATAATCCGCGAGCATGATAAAAAACTGGCTCCCGTTTGTATTCGGCCCCGCGTTCGCCATCGCAACAACTCCTTTTTTATATCCTGCCTGGAACGAGGGCGTGGCGGGATTAAGCTCGTCTTCAAATGTGTATCCCGGGCCTCCCGCGCCGCACACGCCAGGGCGCGCCTGTGGTGAGCTAGTCGAACCACAGTTCGGATCTCCCCCTTGGATCATAAAACCATTGATGACGCGGTGAAACGTAAGCCCATCGTAAAATTTCTTCTCCGCGAGCGAAACGAAATTCGCGACCGTCTTCGGCGCGTCGGCATCGTATGTTTCAAATTGTATCTCGCCGAAGTTTGTTTTAAGCGTCACAATATGCCGAGCCGTCGGCTTAGACGCCGAGATCGGAGGAATGTCCGAACCGGAAACACTATTTTGACCTTGCGGCAATGTACCCACCCCTTGATTATGCCAGAAAAAATAGCCAGCGGCTACAAGCACGACAAAACCAATAAAAGCTAAAATCATTTTTTTATTCATACAGCTAAGAATAACAGAAAATCGATTTTCGGAAAAATATGAATAACGCAAGGTATTGACAAGAAAATCATCTTGAAGATAGTATGGCCAGAGATTGGACCTTGTCATATGAAAATAACACCACGCATGCACGTGCTTATGGCACAACAATTCCGGGATCCGGAGATCCTTTTGGAGCTCTTCCGATCCGCAGACAAACTGGCAACGCTTGCCGAACACCATGAAACCCTCACGCCACTCAGGCGGCTTTTGGAAGGCGGGATTATGTATGAAGTATTCTACGAACCCTCCACTCGCACGCGATTCTCCTTTTGGGCGGCGGCAGACATGCTCGGTATGCATGTATGCTCCAGTGAAAGCGCGGGCCACTTCTCCTCAGCGGTGAAAGGAGAAACACTCGAACACACAATCCGGGTACTTGCCGGCCAGCGCGTCAACGCGATCGTGATTCGGCATCCCGAGACCGGCGCCGCCCAACGCGCTGCGACAGTCGTGGACAAGTATTACCCGAATAAGGTGGCGATTATCAACGCGGGAGACGGGCGCGGCCAGCATCCAACCCAGGCATTGCTCGACGTATACACCATCTGGAAAAAATTGGGCCGGCTCGATAACCTCGTCGTCGTCATAGGCGGGGATCTTGTGAATGGCCGTACGTGCCGCTCACTCGCCTATCTGTTGTCAAAATTCAGTGGCATCCGACTCGTATTCGTGTCACCGCCAGAACTCGCGGCCGGAAACGATCTCCTCGAACACCTCAACGAATCAGGAATATCGTGGAAAATGGAAACCGACCTCGCATCCGTCCTCCCTACGGCGGATGTCGTGTACTGGACCCGAGTACAACGGGAACGGCTCGCCGATCCGAGCAGATTCGTTGAGTTACGCGACGCGTTCCATATTGGATCGAAAGAAATGTTGCTTCTCAAACCAAGCGCAATTCTGATGCATCCGCTCCCGATCGTAGGCGAGATCAGCCCGGAAGTCGATGATCATCCGCAAGCGGCGTATTTCGACCAAGCCAATAACGGCCAGCCTATCCGCGCGGCTCTTCTTTTGCACGTCTTTGGCATAGCCATGCAATAGCAAAACAACGCGCCGCATCTTAACAAAAAAACCACCTGACACATTCGGGTGGTTCTTTATAAATCATTAGCTTTATTTTACACCGCCGACCGTTATATTTCTTGTCGAATTAAGATAAAAACGTACAATGTAAATGGTTCTACAATGCAGGGATTAGCCCGTATAACTGCAAGAAACGAACCGTTGGGCTAATGGCCGGAGTGGGTTAAACCTATTCCGGCCAATTTTATTTCCTATGACACTTCTTGATGCGTGGCACATGGAAATTTAGATTAACCCGATATACCCCACCATCGGCTGAACTTCCTTAGGCTTATCTCGACGGTAAGAAAAATATTCTTTTTCTTCGCAATAGGTACATACACCGCTATCTTCGATATGTTCTTTCAGAATCCCATTATCTTGCAGTTGAGTTTTTATAATACCCGCCAGATCAATAAAAATCTTATTATCACGTTCGAGAACAAAGTCGGGGTATGCTCCATATTTTATCTTATCGCCGGGGCTAATTTCAAAATGACATTTGCGGATACCGGGGCCGATACCCACGAGAATATCTTGAGTGTCTGTCTTGAAATTTGTGACCATGGCTTGAACTATATTTTTTACTATTCCGGCAAGAAGACCGCGCCAGCCCACATGGACAATTCCAACAACATTTTTAGCTGGATCAGAGAAATAGAGAATAAAACAATCCGCAGCTGTCACCGAAAGAAACAGGTCTTTTTCGTCGGTTATGAGCCCATCTGCGTCATCCGCCGTCGTTCCCGCAGCTTTACCCGAAACAAGTGCCACTTTTGCCCCATGAGCCAAAACAGCAGTTACTACGCGGTCCGGACTAATACCTATCTTCCTAAAATATTTTTCCCGGTTACTTCTTTCTAAACGCCGATGCATCGAACCGTCCTGCCGAACCGAAAAACCATATTTCAGATTAGGGTACTGTGCGAATTGTAAAAAATTAATTGACATACATTTACCGACCATGGCGCTTCTACTCTTTATTGAGTATCCCACACAAGATTTATTCTATAGTTATCCAATATCGCCGCACTAATTTACCTTTATGACGAATTTTATCTTGGAGTACGCCTCCATTCGCTTCTATAATTTTCCAAGACCCAACATTATCATCGCCACAAGTTACTAGGACTTTTCTGATTCCTAATTTTTTCGCTTTTTGCAAGGCAAGTGCAAGAATTTTGATTCCATATCCTTTTTTCCTTTTTGTTGGCCGAATACCATAACCAATATGTCCACCTTCTTTTAATAATGCTTTGGTTAATTTGTGTCTAATGGTTGTTTCTCCTATGAATTCGGAGTTGTCTAGGAGCCAATAATAACTTGAGGGAACGTGTCCTTTGGGTAAGTTCCTGCCCTTTTCGTAGTTTCGCATCTTTTTCACAAAGCCTGCGAAATCCTGTTCTAACTTTTTAATATCTGTATCATTTTTTCTATCTTCCCGATGAAACTCCTTCATTGCTGTAGTGAAGCTCTTTTTATACTTAGCTGTTGGTTTTACTAATCTAATCATGTTTTTATACCCTCATGACCTCTCTAGTTTTATTGATTCACACGTATAAATTACTTCAATTCCCCTTGCTTTAATAGGTCGATAGAAGATAGGCCTCTTTGTACTTTCATAACAACTTCGCTACTCTCAAAAGCATCTTTTATCCTTTCCAACTGTTTAGGCGAAGTATTGCTCGGAATTTTATCGAACTTGAAATACTCAATTCTATCTGCTTCATCGTTACACGCTACTTTTCCGGCAATCACGTTGCATGCAAATGAAAAAACTATTTCTGATTGATCGGGTTTGCTATAAATACCCGATAGTCTTTGTATTTCTACGATTAATCCGGTTTCTTCTCTCACTTCTCGAACTACTCCCTCCCATGGCGATTCATTCTTCTCTAATCCACCGCCCGGTAAATTCCAAAGATCATAATCCCGTCGATGACATAGTAAAACGCCCTTTTCCTTATTGAAAATTATTCCAAACACCCCTATTTTGAACAAATTTTTATTTCCCATTTGATGTCTCAAGAAAACGTTACTCATAACATCCTTACATACTTGAGAATGTAAGGATGTTATTGTACCTCAAAGATTTTTTCCATGACAGTGTTTATATTTAACAGGTCGCCCGTCTGCTTTCTTCGCTCCGCATGGGCACGGATCATTCCGACCCACTTTGTCCGCCAAAACGCTTGCTGAATCGGACGAGCCAACTCTGATCGCTGCTTGCCGCTGATTATTTTCCGCGACCGTCCGCGCCTGCCCTGAGTTAGATCGAAGGGTGCCGTCCGCGCCAATCTGCGTCTGTGCCATCATCCTGAACAAATTCATAAAAATCCATGCGTCGAAGTTGCTCCAAAAGTCGCTGAACAATTTGTGCGCTTCGTTGCGGTATTCAACAAGCGGATCCTTTTGCCCATAGGCGCGAAGACCAATAGAACCGCTCAAAGCTTCGAGCTCCTCCAAGTGATTCATCCAGAGCATATCAAGAATACTCAGCACTCGCGCAATCGTCTGCCCGTCCTCTGCGGATTTCTCGCTCCTCCCCTGTAACACGTTACGCAGTTTCTCCTCATAATTTGTAATCTCAAGTTCATAATTTTTATCAATTATTACTGCGTCAACAAAAATCTTTTTGAGCTCGGCGAGCTTTTCCGGGGACATTTCCACTGTTTCCGCGATTGCTTGTGAAACAAGCGCATTAAAGTGCCGCTCCGCGGATTCAAAAACAACTTTTGAAAGATGTTCTTTATTCAAACTCGTCAAAATATCAAACCGGCGATTGTATACCGTCGTGCGCTGCTGGTTCAACACGTCGTCATATTCAAGCAGGTGCTTGCGCATATCGAAATTCGCGCCCTCAACTTTCGCCTGCGCTTGGCCCACGATTTTTGACATCATACCGACTTCAATCGGCTGATCTTCGGGAAGATTGAACCGCCCCATGATATTTTTGAGCCGGTCGCCTCCGAAAATACGAAGCAAATCGTCTTCCGCCGAAAGGAAGAATCGCGATGAACCCGGGTCCCCCTGCCGCCCCGAGCGCCCGCGAAGCTGGTTGTCTATGCGCCGTGCCTCGTGCCGCTCCGTGCCGATCACATGAAGACCCCCGACTTCACGAACCCTTCGGGCTTCCTCAGGGCTCGGTGGATTACCACCGAGAATAATATCCACGCCGCGCCCCGCCATATTCGTGGCAACCGTGACGCCACCCAGCTTTCCCGCCTGCGCGATAATAGAACCCTCGCGCTCATTATTCTTCGCGTTAAGCACTTCGTGCGGAACGCCGGCCTTCATGAGCATGGAAGAAATCAACTCGTTCTTTTCAATCGAGGTCGTACCCAAAAGTATGGGCTGGCCTGCCGCATGCCGCTCTTTCACATCTTCCACAACCGCGCGCCACTTCGCCGCCGCGGTTTTATAAATCGCATCATCACGGTCAACGCGCACCACGGGCTTATTCGTCGGAATCGTGATCACCTCAAGCTTGTATACTTTATGGAACTCCTCCGCTGAAGTTTGCGCGGTTCCAGTCATTCCGGAAATTTTTTTATAGAGCCGGAAATAATTTTGTATAGAAACTTTCGCGTACGTTTTCGATTCCTCTTTTACAAGCACACCTTCTTTCGCCTCGATCGCCTGGTGGAGCCCGCCCTGATACCTGCGTCCGTGGAGCAGTCGGCCGGTAAATTCGTCGACAATAATCACTTCCCCGTTTTTTACCACGTAATCCTTATCCCGCTGGAACAACGCTTTTGCTTTAAGGCTCTCCTCCAAAAAATGCACGAGCCGCAGATGCTCCGGCGCGTAGAGATTCGCAATGCCGACGATTTTTTCCACCTTCTCAATTCCTTTCTCGTTGATATTCGCCACGCGGAGCTTTTCATCAACGGCATAATCTTCTTCTGGTTTCAGATTTTTAACCACGCGCGCGAATGCCTTGTAAAACCCGCTCGACTCCGCATCCGGCGCGGCGATAATAAGCGGCGTCCGCGACTCATCAATCAAAATACTGTCCACTTCGTCAATAATGGCAAAGTTGTGCATCCGCTCAGACGCTTCGGCATGAGCTCCGACCCCATAGCGTCGGAGTTGAACCATGTCCTCGAATTTGTAGGCGAGATTGTCGCGCAAATAATCGAAACCGAATTCATGGTTTGTGCCGTACGTAATGTCGGCAAGATACGCTTCCCGCCGTGAGACGGGACGCAAAAATTCCTGCTGAACAAGAAACGCTCCGGTTGTGTCGCGTTCTTTGTCTATTAGTTTTTCAGCGTCTTCCGGAATTTTCCATTCGGGATCGTAAAGAAACGCCGCGCCGGGAACAATACAGCTCACCGCAAGCCCCAACATGCGATACACCTGCCCCATCCAAACCACGTCGCGGCGCGCCAAGTATTCATTAACCGTCACGACATGAACTCCCTTCCCCTCGAGGGCATTCAGATACACTGGCGCGACTGCCGAGAGCGTTTTTCCTTCACCGGTAGACATTTCGGCGACCGCGCCCCTGTGAAGCGCAAGCCCACCCAAAAGCTGGACGTCGTACGGTCGCTGGTTCAAAGTCCTTCTCGCGGCATCCCGCGCAAGCGCGAACGCGCGAGGCAAAACTTCATCGAGCGATTCTCCCGCCCTTACTCGATCCCGCAACTTCCCGCTTTCCGCTTTTAATTCTTCGTCCGTAAGCTTCTGAATCTCCGGCTCCAGCGTGTTTATTTCGGCAACTTTTTCTTTAAGCGCCTCAAGCGGTTTCCCCGAAAAAATATTCTTTATTGATTCAAACATATAAATAGTATTGCCGAGTCATTGTAGTACAAGAACGCCGAGAAGCGCAAAAGGCAACCACCGGACAAGGCTAGACGGCAAAACTATCACCGCACATTCACCTACCCCTTCTCCGGAAGCCGCTTTTTCTGTATCTCCAAAAACTGCGTCCTATATTTTTTAATCTCCACGCTCAACTTATTTTTGAGCACATCTATCGCCGAATGCGCATCAGGAGACACAGCTTCAGCCCGTAAAATCTTCTTCGGCAAACGAAAATCCGCCGACGCCTCAAACACATCCCCTTTTTTGTGATGCGTAGACCTCGTAATCTCAAGCCATATTTCCGCTTCGCCAGTTTCGTCGAACTGCTTTACAAATTTCGCGAGCGGAGAAAGCTTCTTTTCGACATAGACGTTCAATGTCGGCGTAACTTCGACCTGCGTCGCCTTAATATTAATTTTCATACACTAAATTATAGAATAAAATCCAACAATGACAAGATGGTAGCTAGCAGAATCGCTTTTTGGAGCCATCCGGAAAACGGCGGTTCGAGGCAGAGGAATTTTACAGAGCAGGAAAAATATCCACGCTCAAAAAAGCGACTCTGCTAGCGTCTCATAAAAAAATCTACAGTATATGCACCTCCTCCTCAAGATCAACGGCAAACTTTTCGGCAACACCCGTTTTCACAAGCGAAATCAAAGTTTTTATATCAGACGCCTTTGCGTCCAAAACATTCACAATGAAATTTGGGTGTTTTGGAGAAACCATCGCACCGCCAAAACTCACGCCCTTGAGTCCTGACTCGGAAATAAGATATGCCGTTGGCACGACAGGAAACGGATCAATCTTAACCGGAACCGACGATCCACGAAAATGCAATAAGGAATTTCGGACAGCGTCCGCGTAATTCGGGGTGCCTTCCGCATAAATCCGCGCAAGCGGAACATTCTTAAAAATACTCCCCACATTCGGATACTCCATCGGGTGTCGATTCATGCGGTATGCAATTTTTTCCGCGATTGCCTTCGCGATTTTCTTCGGATCGCCCTTCGCAAGTAAAAGCCGCGCGGACAAAATTATTTCATCGCCTTTTTCCTTGAATATGCTTGAGCGGTAAGAAAACGCACACTCCGCGTTCGTTCGCGTGATAAACGCAAACGTCTTCGTATTAAAACTCTCCACATCATGCACAACGTCCTTTATCTCCCCCTTGAACGCTCCCGCGTTCCCACGAATTGCCCCGCCAAATGTCCCCGGAAGCCCTCCGGCCCACTCAAGCCCGGAAAGGCCTGCCTTCGCCGCCGCCTGCAACACATCGGAAACAAGCGCGCCCGCTCCCGCGCGCAAAAAATCCCCGTCTATTTCGATAAAATCGATTTTGGGCCGCAAAACCAGCCCCGCGAAGCCCTCATCGGGGGCCAAAATATTCGTGCCCGCGCCGAGCACGAAAAAGTCGGTTTTGCGTTCCTTGGCGGCATTAACCGCCCACAAAACCTCCTTTGGGCTTTTCGCTTCGAAAAAAAAAGTTGCGGGTCCCCCGATCCGATAATTCGTAATACCGGATAAATTAATATTTTCCTTAAATTGCTCCATGGCAGAAAAAGTTAACCCGCTTAAGGGACTGCAAGTGGCGACCCGCCCGACATGCCTTGCGGCAGTCAAGGCGGGCAGGCCTCTTCCCGAAGCCGTTTGAGCGGAGCGAATTACAGATTCGCAATCCCGTAATCTGCGGGACAATTCTATTTGTTCTCCGACTGAAAGGGCTACAGGTGGTGACCTCCAATTCTGTTTGGTTTGAATGAGTGCTCTCCTGTAGCCCTTTCAGCGGAGAAATTGTAAATGAGTGTCTCTTGCAACCCTGTAAACGGGCTATACCTAAATAATTATTCTGATATTTATGATACGGCGAAATCAGAAGAATTGAAAGTTCACCATCTCGCCTTCCAAGAATTTCTCGCCGCTCTGCGACGGGGATGAATGGGCGCAGTGAGTTGTTCATAATCTGTCAGATACTAGACCCCATCTCAAAAATCGCTTTCGGTAACGAACTGCAAGATTTTCTAGCGAAAAACACGCTTCCTGACGAGGAATAGCGAGCTATTTCGAGGAGGAATAAGTGTTTTGTAGCCAAAAATCTTGTCATGTTCGTAGAAATTGGATTTTTGAGATGGGGTCTAGGCGCGGGGAAAACGATAAGGAGGCGTATTACGAAATACGCCGACGAGGAGTTGGGGACCCCGCAACAACGTAGATGGCAGAGCGTGAACAAACTCATAAAAACCAAAAGCCCCCTTTCGGGGGTCTTGGCCAAACAGACTGTGTGGGATATTCCTTTACGGTTTTAATGCAAAGGTATACTCGCACTCATCCACGAGGAAGCATAGCAAAACATACGAATAAAGTCAATCTCGACAACGAACGTGAAAAAACAGAACAAAAAAACTGCTATTCAATCTCGTATGTGACAGTCACCTGATCGCGAATTTCGGATGTTCCAGCCTCAATAGTAGGCAGCGAAGTCGCGGCAGCGCTAATTCCTCCTCCCTTCCCAAATGCGTCGGCATAATACGGAACAGGAATAGAAGTGTACTCTCCAATATTCACGACTTTCCCGAGAGATGCTCCCGCCTGCGCCGCCAGCTCCCCCGCTTTCGCGCGAGCCTTCGCGAGCGCATCTGCGCGCGCTATGGCCAAAAATTTTTCCGGCTCATCCACGCTAAAGTTAATTCCACCAATTTGATTTACACCGAGCGGAGTAATCCCGCCCAATATCTCGGGAACTTTTTTGAAATCCCTCATTTTTACGCTTACAGTCTGGGTAAATGTATATCCGGTAATATAACTCCGCTCTTCTTTGGGATCATACCGGTAATCCGGCGACAGATTGTACCCCGTTGTTTGAATATCCTTGCTCGAAATTCCCTCCGATTTCAGAAAATCTACAACCGCGGAAACTTTTTTATTATTAGCTACAGAAAGCGCTTCCGGATCAACGCCGCGGGAAACAACCGAAAACGAAGAAAGTGCGACATCCGGCGTTGCGATCGTTTTCCCCTCCGCGGAAACATTCACTGTCCGCGCAACTCCGAGCGAGCTTCCAAACCGCTGCACCACAGGACCAACAATAAACAACGAATTCAAAACCATGCACACGATAAGCACATCGAGCAATACCCAAAAATAACTTTTTGCTTTATTTGTATCCATTGTAAACTTATTGTAGCATAAACTCCGGTTATAACAAAAGAGGGGCCGTTAGCTCAGTGGTAGAGCGCCTCATTTGCAATGAGGAGGTCACCGGTCCAATCCCGGTACGGTCCACAAAAAAATAAATCGCCCGCAAGATTAATTGGCTTTCTTTTCTATCTTAATAAGCTACCTAGTAACTTCACGAAATTATCGAGAACCGTAATAACGTTGGATAATAAATAATTTTGCGATAAGGAAGAACTTCCTGGCATCGTGCAATATGATGTTGCCGCATCCCACGTCCCGCCGGCTTGCGCGCACCCTGTGGCTGGATCCGGGTTAGCTACACACGCGCTTCCGCTCCAATATTGTCCTGATGGACAATCGGTTGCCGACGTTGCTACGCACGCGCTTCCGTTCCAGTATTGCCCAGACGAGCAGGAGGTAGTGGTATTAGTTACGCAAGAAGTTCCATTCCAGTATTGGCCCGATGGACAAGATGAACCAGAAGAGCTTCCTGAACAACCGGTAGCGGGCGTCGTAGAGCAAGAATACAAAGTTCCATTGGTGGTTTTGTATTGTGTCATATCCGGATTGAAACAGTTACCGCTCGAATCCATGGTGTGCCAGCCACTGCCGTATACTGTGCAGCTGGTGGTGGTGCCACCACCCGTCGAACTAACGCACAACGACCCATTCCAGTATTGGCCGGAGGGACAGGAAGAAGTAGTGGACGTACCGCCCCCCGAGCATCCGGGCACATAAGCGCTCGAACAATAATTTAGCGTGCCAGCCGGTGTTTTATATTCAGTCATAGCAGAATTGAAACAATTTCCGCTCGAATCCATGGAATGCCATCCACTTCCATATTGCTCGCATGTGGAATATCCACCAGTGCCAGCACCGGACGTTGAGCACGCGCTCCCATTCCAGTATTGGCCGGAGGGACACGTCGTCGCAAGTTGACACTTTGCCGGATCAGGCATGCCGAAATCAACGCTTGCTGAGTTGCCTGCCTGCGACAACCATACGTTTGAGCTTGCTGGGACTGCCGTACATGACTGCTTCAACTGCTCGATGCGGGCTGTATCAGCGTCAGAGCGTATCCATGAGCGTAATCCCAGCGAATTCCAAATCTGCTCGCGCTGGCCGGAGGGGGCAGAATATCCGCCGCCTTGGCATCCCGATTGAGCAACCGAATCGCCTCTCCGAGCAGATTTTGACATTGGGCCGTCACAGAAAACAGGAATTCCAGCTGAATCGGTATACATATTGTGGCATCCCGACCCCAGAAGGGAGATGAGGCCACTGTCACACACCTGACCGCCCACGCTACCAGAAGGAAAAGACGGAGGAACCGAAGAACCCTCGGGAACGCATGTGTAATATTCGCCACACGCAGGCGAACTGAATGAAAGCGTCCTTCTGCTTCCTGCCGGACAGGTGTTTACCGTCGGAAGCGCTGGACACGCGGTAGTTGATGGAGGAGTAGTTGAACCCGTCTCTCGTCCAATCGCGGCGCAAAGTTCTCGTTCGGCTTGAGTCAGACGGTTCGCGTTTACTTGACACGCTTGCAAAGCTTCCGCAGCTCTTCCATAACTACCCCCGGCAATCGTCACGGGATAAGCAATCGAACCCAAGGAAGGAACTTGTCCAGAAGAAAGACAGCCGCCATAGACAGTACATCCCCGCGCATCCCTCAATGCCTCTGCGCGCTGCCCTTCCGGACAATACGGCGCGGCAACAGCAGGACACGATTGCGGAGCTGGAACACATTGCACCTCGCAATTCAAACTCTGCGAAGGAACGGTCCCGGGTTGATTTGCGCACGCGCTCGGATCAACAACGCCTGTGCAAAACCGTTGATACACAGGTTGCGGCGGAACATAGCACGCCGTTTTCGCCTTAGCGAAATCACCGGCTTGAATAGCGGCAAGACACTCCGGACTCGGCCCGGAACCGCCAAATCCAGGCGGAGGGGCGAATCCAGGTCCGGGTTGTGTGAACCCAGGATACTGGCCGGGCTGCGGAACCGAGTTCGGCTGAAATCCGGTGTATGGTCCCTGTCCGGGGAAAGTGCCCGACGGGGATGTCGCAAACCCCGATGGCCCACCTTGCACATAGTCATGATATTCTTGATACCTCTTCGAAACATCTTCTCCTTGGAACACTTTATACTTGGCTCCAAACGCCAAACACTCCGGGCCATGAGCAAGATCTGAGCAATATGCGTTGCACTCGGTTTCTGATCTACAACCTCCCGGCCCTCCCCCTTGCTGCACTGCTGTTTCAAACTGAGGTCGCGCCTCCGCTTGGCGAATACCGGACTTCATGTCCTCAATAATCCTCTTTACGTTCGTATCGTCAGATCCCAACGCCTCTATTTGCGGCAACGCGCGCTTGATGCCCTCAACACAATTCCTAGACTGACACTCGCGTGGATCAAACCCCAGTTCCTTTTTTGCGATCGCCTGCACTTTTTGCAAAATATCGAACTGGCCTTTATATTCCTGGGGAGTGTACTGCGCGCATTGCTCCGGATTTTTTTGGCACACGTCAAAATCCGCAAGCCCTCCCTGATCTTTAATCTTCTGAACCATCGCGAGGACAAACACTTTTTCCTCCGGTTTTACAAACCCATGAGCCACCATAAAATTCATACCTTTTTCAACCGCGTCGACATTTCCATTCTTTCCCTGTTCTTCCATGTAGCGGCCGATATCAGCCAGGTTGGTCAACGTCCTCCCGTCAATCGTAGCGAACACAGTACTCGTTGATTGCTTTCTATAATATTCAGTTATCTGCCCAACGCCAGCATAGCCCGCTTCAAGAGAAGCGATGCCCTCCGCACCGAAATATTTTTCGGCAATCTGCCTGCATACAGACGGAATTGCCGATACGCCTTGCGAGCGCAGTTCCGCGGAAGGATTAAGACAATAGCTGCCGCATCCCTCAAGCGTGTTATCGCCGCAACTCAATCCGCCATTAGCCAAGGCGTCTCGAAGCTCTGCGGTTTTATCAATCGAATCAACCCCCTTGCGGACATCGGCGGAAATATACCGCCCAACGCTCGGATCGCGGGCCAATTTAGTGCACGCCCGAAGCATATCAACGGGCGCGGTATCCGGATCCATATCTCGGCACGCTTTAACATCAACTCCCATTTCTCCCGCTACTTTCACAATCTGTTTTTGCTCATTCACCTTCTGCTGCGTAAGATCGAGGCGAGTTGCCAATGATGGATTTTTCTTCACGACGCGATTTGCCAATTCCTGGGCAACGCCAAGCACGCACTCATCGGTAACACAGTTCTCCAACGACTTCGCAACGCTCCCCTTTATCTCCTCAAGAAGTGCGTTTACCTGCGTTAAGTCCTCCGGCTTATACAGATTATGCTGCTTGCCGATCTCGGCGCAGTCATTAATATATTTTTCTATATTGCAGATAGCTCCCGCCTCAGCAACCGTCGCAACTGGTTTCCCATAAATCTTTCCTAAATCATCCAAAGCCGCGCGGACTTGCTCCGCGTTTGCTCCGCTAGGCAACGCCGAAGCGTCGGTTTGAGCATTCGCCACAACGACAACAGACCACACCGCTAGAATACCTATCAACGGGAACAATAAGAACGAACGCCTGCTATGATTCAATAAATAGGCCCCCACGAAATTATTTTATTGGAAGGGATTTAAAACCTGTTTTGTTTTCTGGAGGGGGTCGGCAACTCCCTCAAGCGGGTTTGAATTTGTCTGAAACGGATTTGCAGCTTTCGCCGCATCTTGTGCCGCTTTTTGAGCAAGAGCTTCTTGGGAACTCTTGAACTCGGCGAGTGCATTCTCCTGGCCGACAACAACGCCCGCCGCGTACCCGGTACTTTTGCCGACATAGTATCCAATGCCGACCGCGACGATAATGACCACCACAATTCCAGCGATCAAGCCAATTTGCTTAGAGTTATTCATTAAAAAATTATTTAAAAAAACAGGTGACCTTTGAAATAAAAAATATTTATATCATTTTTACTGTAACATATTGAGAATAGAGTCTAGCCTACCCCTGTGCATAACTATATTTTGTAAAAAACCGGTGCTTCTTCGGCCACTGAAAAGTGGCGCGTTTTTAATTACTGGCGCTCGACATGCGCATTGCTGGAGTAGTAGTATGCTCTGGAAATAGGAAGGGTGGCCGAGTGGTTTTGATGTAACAGTCTTTATGGTATACTGGCTAGGTGATCGAGTATATAAGAAAGCCGAATACCAATTGTATAGTTTGTCATAAGCTAATTTACAAGAGGAGGGTTGAGGTTGAGAGAAATAAGGGAAGAGTGTTCTGCAGTATGGTTTGCTATGGCTTGGCTTGCAGAAAAGAAAACCCCTGTGTAATATGCGGAAAACTAATCTTGGCGGGCGCCAACAAGAAAACGTGTAGTAGGGCTTGTGCAAATAAACATAGAATTGGTATTAAGTATAAACTTAATAGGCCTAGAGATAGGGTTAAATCCTATCAAAGTTTAAAGATTCGTTTATTGAAACAAAGAGGTGAGAAATGTGAACATTGTGGTTATGATAAATACGAGATATTACAAATCCACCATAAAGATAGAAACAGATCAAACAATGAACTTAACAATTTAAAACTAATCTGCCCCAACTGCCATTTTGAGGAACATTATCTAGAAAAAAGTTGGCTCAGAAAGGTTAAATGATATTTTAGTTATGGAGGGTTGCGCCGAATGGTAAGGCACCAGTCTTGAAAACTGGGGCCCCGCAAGGGGCTTAGAGGTTCGAGTCCTCTACCCTCCGCCAAGTTAGGAAATCTTGACGAAACATGAGTTTAGATTTTCAAGTGCTCTGTATCGAGCGAAGCGAGCATCGGAGCTATCGAATGGCTTCCTCTGACTCGGCAGTTATTTCTTCAGGAAGATAGAGGTTTAGAAAAAACGGCTTCATCAATAAGGGCAAAAGAAATTTTTTCATTCAAGAAGGGGGCTAAAAAGCCTTATTTTTATTACTAATTTTGAAGCTTGACTAAAAGATAGTATTATGCTATTCTTTCGACATCGACAATGCGAAAGCTTGTTGGGCCGCTAATGAGGCTTCTCGGCCTCATATCATAGCTTCCGAATGACTCGGAACATGATGCATAAAGCTAACGGGAAATCTCTGAAAGGAGATAAACATGAGAAAGCCAAGAAATCGGCAGTACCTTACCAACCTCGCAACCACGATGATCCAGCAGTTGCACGTGCCTAACAGCATGGGCCACTCGCCTTCGGGAGCGCAGAATATTTACGAAGAGTTCGGTGACAGTATTGTAGCCAAGCTTCTCGTAATGACCCCTGAAACCCTGGGCAGGATCGTGGACTTCGGCCTTCCGTACAACGCCGATGTGACAAAGGGGAAAACCGCACTTTACCTTGTGCACTGTGGCTCGTACTGTAGTAAGTACGCGAGCGGTCATGACCTCTTGGTCAAGATCGCTTGCACAGCAATCGTTGCGAAGATGTACGACATTTTCTCCGAACGAATGAAGGTAGAGTACGCCCAACATGCTCAAGACACTCTTGGTCCGGATCATCCCGTGGCCATGCGTCTGAAAGCAGGATTGGAGCGAGTGAACAGGTAAACACTGCCACACAATTTCAAGCCCGATACCGAAAGGTGTCGGGTCTTTTTTGTGCTCGCTCCACTCATACTAGAATTATTCCGCCAAACAAAACCTAAAGTCGTCCTTTCCGCTCCGGTTCACGCCTATCGGTCGGGCAGGCCCTCCTTCGCTTCCGCTTCGGCGGATAAAAAAGCGAGACGGGCGAAAGAGGTTATCGGACGAGCGGAGGCGAGGACCTGCCTGCTGGCAGGCAGGGATACAGAACATTTTCGGCAGAAAATAACCCGTCCATTTCTGCCCTCAAGCGAGCCAGTTCTTTTCTCTGAACCATAAGCGAAAGCGAGGTAGAAATTACCGAGCGAGTAGAGAAAATGGCGGGTGCCCGGGAGTCTTCGACCAGGGCGGCATTTTCTCGTAGGGAGCGAGGTT
>Ga0209541_10004192_pt1 | contig 25796 bp, 7 predicted proteins | sample RifCSPlowO2_01_FD_184027 | JGI IMG/M metagenome (GOLD analysis project Ga0209541, IMG submission 184027) | Groundwater microbial communities from Rifle, Colorado - Rifle CSP2_plank lowO2_0.1 (SPAdes) (version 2) | ecosystem: Environmental > Aquatic > Deep subsurface > Groundwater | place: Rifle... | reverse complement strand
TCCGGGAACAACAGATATGCTTTTTCCTCCCGAGCTGATTGTTGCCTTTGCATTCGCGCATACTGCCTTGAGCGAATAGCTTGCTGCCGATGACGGGAAAAATCCTGCCGCAATAAATGTTGTTGCAGACTTCATGCCTGTTTCATTCAGGCCGAACCAGTTTGTATTAATGCCGGGGTCGCAGGCTTGTCCATCGGCAGGCAAAATTAATTTTTCAGAAGCCGCTTTTTCAGAAGCCCATTTTAATAACGGCAAATCCGCCTGCTGTGCCTGTGTTTCTGTTGTCCAGTTGTAAAGCACAATTGCCTTTCCCGCGCTGTTGGGGGTTAATTCCATTGTTATTTTTGCTGGCCATGAGGGCGAGAATTTCCATGCGGCAGTTGAAATTTCCAGTATTGTCCCTGTTTTTGTCGCATTATAAGTGTTATCCAGAGTTGCTGCAATGCTTCCGTTTCCCGTTGTGGAATTTATCGGGGTGTCTGCGCTTGCCGGCTTTACAAGCGGCAGCTGTGCAGCGCCATTTGCAAACCCTATTCCGTAATCCCTGTCTGAATTCTGCTCTGCCATTTTTCCGTCTATGGGCGCGCTGAGGAAGGTATTGCTCGGGATTTTTTCGCCGTAATAAGAGGCAATCTTTTGCATGTTGTCTAGCAGGCTAAAGTTTATGTCCCAATTTGTTTTGCTCCAGTTGTAATTGAGCAGTACTTTGTATTTTCCTGATTCCTGCAGAGGCATTGAAGGCTTTGCCGAAAATGCAAGCTTTTCTGTTTTCCCGAAATCAGAGATTCCTTTTCCAGTCAAGCCTTTGTCAGCATAATAGGAGGCGAAATTTGTTTGGAATGCCTGCGAGTAATTGTCCTTTATCAAAAACGCGTTGACATCTATATTTTCCTTGTAAAATTTCAGCAGGTTATCATAGCCTGCGGGCGCAGCCCGCATTTTTCCTTTCTGCATTACCCATTCCAGGAGCAGGGAATTCTTTTCCATGTTCAGCTTGTCATTGTCGACTGCGATAAGCTTGAATTTTGAATTCACAAGAATACTGTTCAATAAGTCAAGCGAAACCGGCACTATTCCTGGTAATTTTTGGTCAATTTCGACAATATAACAAACAAGTGCCTTGGAGAGATCGTTTGTAAAATATTTTTCGTCTGTTGATTCTGAACTAGCATAACAAGTTCCTTCGTCAGTTGTTCCTTCTGCTGCGGCAACAAGATTTTTCTGGAGTTTTGCATAATCCGCAAGAGTCAGATAGCCTTTAACAAATTTGCCCTCGGTTGTTTTTTGTTCCCCTTTTATTAGCCCTAAGTGTCCTAAGGTTGTCAAGTCGGAGCCACTTAGGCTTTGGTCGAATTTTGTCAAGTCTATTTCAAGAAGCACATAAACAGGATACTTTAGCTTTCCGGAAGTTTCAACAAACGAATCCTGCAGGTCTGTAATTGCGGCAACAATTGCTTTCTGGTCACTTGCGCCTTTTACTGCATTGAATTTTGTTTTTATATTTTCGTATTCATTGCCCGCGAAAACCTGTTTTAATATTTCTTCATTTGCCTTAAAGTCCAGTGAAACCAGATCGTTTCCAGTGCTGTCATTGAAAACAGCATGTTCTATTTTTGGATTTGAATCTGTTTCAAGCGCAATGTCTTCTATCGGGGTTTGTTCCAGTGCCCATCTGAACAATTCGGCAGTGTTCTGATGGCTCTTTGCCTTGTCTGCAGTATTTATTGCATTAAGAGCCTCGTTTGTTTGCTGGCTGCCTGCAGGTGCTGATAATTCCAGTGCAGTCACAACAATGCCCTGGTTTTTTTCCAGTTCTGCTTTGTTTGTGTTGACATACTCAAGTATTTTTTTGCCCTTTTGGTTCAGTGCAATTCCAAACTGGGCTGCGTCGCAGAACATTCCGCCGTTCCCTGCATTCGGAGTTGTTTTTCCTTCTATTGTTTCATCGCAGGTTTTTGCCTGCACTGAATCCCAGTCCCAGTTCCACAATAATCTGTCAAAGCCGTAAGCGTGATAAGTATCCATGCCTGTTTCGTCTGCTTTGCATGCCTCCAGGCCTGCAGTTCCAACCGGCGGAATAACTGTTCCCGCCTTGTATTCTGTTGTTTCACAATTGTTTACAAAGTTCGGCTCATTCAGATTGTCTGCTGTTATTCCTTCGTGCAAAACCCAGACCTTTACTTTTACTGGGAATTCAGGCGCGCTAGCAAAATAAACAGGCCTTCTCACTCCTACAAGAAGCGTTGTCTCGATTTTTGCGCACTGCATTGTCATTCTGCCTGTCCTTTCGACAGTCATTTTGACATTGTGCTTGTCGGGCGTAAGTGCAAAGGAAAGATTCACTCCCTTGGAATCTTCATATGTTGTTTTGTTCAATGTCAGTTCGTCGCTTAATCCGCATGCATTTGCCTGATTGATAATCATGACTGGATTGCTTGGATTAAGGAATTCATATTTTTGGCCCTGCCAATAACTGTTTTCCGATGGAATAAATCCCTTGTAATTCGGGAGCACGCTGCTGAAAAGCGCCTGCACATCCAGGGCATCCTGCTTAATGCACTGCTGGGGCGGAACATTGGGCGTAATCAGAGGCCCCGGCAGAACGGGAATTCCCTGCCCTGCGAGCCCCTGCGGATTGCGCTGCAATGCGTTGCGCATGCATGCGTCAATGCTTTCTCCCATTCCCCACAAATCTTCAAAAGAAACCCGGAAATAAGCTGTTTGTGTTCCAGCAGGAGTATTGTAATGAACCTGCGCTGAAGAGGAAACATTGCTCCTGTAATAGGAGCCCATTGAAGCCATTCTCAATCCGAATGCTGTTTCATACGGCAGATTGTTGTTTGAATTATTGCATAATTGCTGCCTGTACTGCATGTTGGGAGTAACATCAAATTCAACAACCTGTGTTATTCCGTTTCCTTCAGGGAATTTTTTGTCGGAATTAATGTAAATCGAATCAATCAATGGGCAGGCGCCTTCATAGCCTCCGCTTGATGCATAATTCCAGCCGTTGCTTCCATTGGGAAATGCGCCTCCCATATTTCCACCCTGAGCCCCGCCGATATATCCGCTTGTTGTTCCCGGATAGAAAAGCCCTGCATTCGGCTGTGTCTGGTTATAATAGCCCTGCCCGAAAGGCGCGCTTGTTCCGTTCGGAACATACTGTTCATTCGGAGAATAGCCGGGATTTTGAGGGGCTGCTCCCGGATAAACATTCAAAGGAGTTGTTGCAGGAACATACGGCTGCGGAGTTAAACTTGCTCCCGAATCCAAATAGCCCTGGCCTGAATTGGCTGTCGGAAAACCAGTATAAGCTCCTGTGCTTGCGCTGGCATATGGAATATTGTACGGCGATGTTATGTCCTGCAATTGCAGTGTTCCTGTTTTTGTTTCCTGCTGTCCTGAGAACATTCCCGTGCCAGTGTTTGTTCCCGGAACCCTGCATGCGAATTCTACTATTTTGCTTGTTTTCTGGAGTGAAACTCCCAAATGATAGCAGTAGTTATAGATTCTTGCAGGCTGCGGCGCGCCATAGAAACTGTTCAATGAGATTCTTGTGGGCTGCAGATCAATGCAGTCGTCGCTTATTTCTTCGGGGCGTAAAACAGTTGCAAGTATTTCCGCAATGTTGCTTGGGTTTTCCTTGCTGCCCTTTGCTTTTGCCTTTACCTTTATTGAAAACAGTCCCAGAAGATATCCGGCGTCAACCTTTACAGAGTCGCTCTGCCCCGCATCAAGCGAAAGCTTGTTTTTTGCAAGCTGTAGGTTTTGTTCTGCTTCAAGTGAAATTTCAACTGGAACAGTGCATGTGTTTTCTATCTGGAAAGCGCTCTGGCTTAATCCTGAACTAAAGCTTCCTGCCGCTGCATTGTCAAAGTATCTGCTCTGGAAAGGAAGGTTTGCCTGTGCATTCGGATAGCTCGGAGTTGTTCCCGAAAGATATCCTCCTCCTGTGCCTGTTGTTCCGTATCCCGCGGGTGTTCCGGCAGTGCCTGTTCCCGTTGTGCTTAGGTATCCGCTGTTTGTTCCTGTTCCGTATCCGCTGTTTGCTGTCGGATTGTATCCGAAGCTGTTATACTGGTTATACCCTGTATTGAATGCAGCGGGATAAACCTGTATTTCTGTGGGAGTAATTTTTACGCAGTCTGCCAGATTGTTTACGTTTGTTTCTGTTTCAAGCGAAACAGAAATTTTTTCAAGTTTTTGTTCAGTCGGATTTGTTGCCTGGAAAATTATTTCAGGCATTGCCTGCGAGGCTGCAAGCTGTTCGGGAGAGAACTGCATTGTAAGCGTTAATTCTTCGCCTGCAGCAAGCAGCGGCAGCACTGAAGTGAATTCTGTTCCGATAACTGTTTTTTCTGTTTCGTTAGAGCTTGAATCTGTTATTTCAAAGGAGCCGTTTTCAGTTGCATCTTTCCAGTCTGTTTTTGCCTGCAGGTTCTGCAGTGCAATTGCCGCCCCTCCAACTGTACAGCTGTTTGTGAGTGTTGCTTCAAGCGATTGTTTTTTTGTTCCTGTTGTTATAACCCATTTTACTGGCTCTATTGAAAGGCAGTCCGCAGAATCAACGCTGCTTCCCAATGCGATTCTTATCTGCATAGGAATGTTTTTTGCAAATGTTTTTTTTGTGTCCTGATTTGTTGCTTCTATTGCAAGGTTTCCCTTTATTGTTATGGGCCTGCTCTGCAGCAATCCCTTTTCAGTGAGCCTTGCTGTAAGGAAAAAATTCATGTCAGAATCAACAGGAATCTGGGTTCCTATTGCACCTTCTGAAAAGAAAAATTCTATCAAGTTTTCCTGCGACAAATTGTTCACTGCAAGAGAGGAAATCTGCAGTGGAATCTGCGTTGCGTTTGAAAGCCTTACTCCTATGTCTTTTTCAAATTCTGCCGCGCTAAGTGTTTCAGTTATCTGCGGGGGAGTGGCAAGGAGAATTTCGTTTGTTATCTGCTGCGAGATTTCAGCCTGCTTATATCCCGGCTTTGAGGCAGTTATCCTCAGCACTCCGCCTGCTGCGGGGGCCTGGAGCTTGTAATTCAATTCCCCGTTTGCATTTGTTTTTCCGGAAAACAATGAATTTCCGTTGAGATAGATTGTAACAATTGCCTCTCTTATTCCTGTTTCATTCTCGCTTACCTTTACTAATAGTTCATTATCTATTAAGGGGACAATTATTTTCGGCAGGAGGCTTATCTGCATTTCCTTTGCAGCCTCTACATTCACAACTATTGAATCGCTGAAAACTTTTCCGTTATCAGTCGATATTGAAATGTCAATCGGGTTTGCGCCGTCTTTTTCCGCCAAAAAAACAATGTTTCCGAATACAACGCTGTTTTTCTGCATTGTGCCGATTTCCTTTTCAAGCAAATAATCGTTGACAGTTCCCTTTGATTCTACCCCGAAGGCATCCCTTATTGTGTAATCGAAGAATTTTACTGCGCCTGTTTCATTGCTGATTTTCAATATTGCGTTTCCGAATTCCTGTTCAGAGTTGTTTGAAACAGTGAATGAAAGCCTGTAGGAGTTTCCCACTGTTGCTGGAAATTCGCTCACAACGCTTGTCTTTGTGCCTGTTGAAAGCTCCTCGATTGTATAGCTCTTGCAGAAAAATCCCGAGCACAAATTTGAAGGCCCTACTGTAAAGCTCGCAAGGTTTGCGTTTGCATACAATGCCTGCTTGTTAACGCTGGATTCAGAGCTTCCGAGCTCTTTATCCACAGGAAATCTCACATAATTGCCGCTTCTTCCGAAGCCCCTGTACCAGACCTGAAGCACTTCTCCCAAGAGCGCAGTGTCGCGCACCTGTATTTCTGCCTCAACTTCATAAACTCCGCCTTCAGCGTTTCTCCATTCCACATTTGCCCATTTTGCATCCCCTGAAGTAAGGCTTGCGGAGTCAGTTGCATATCCATTATCGGGGGTATAGCTTGTTCCCTTTACAATGCCGCGCGCTGAAGCAGAAACGTTTTTTATGTAAATATTGTCTTCGTTCATTGTTGTTGTTTTTCCGCTCTGCGAAGTTCCCGTCCTCAGATGAATTCCCGCGGCCCCGAAAGAAGTCTTCTTGGGAATTTTCAGCAGAACAAGCGCATTGTATTTCTGCCCTTCTGTAACGCTGCCCGAAACAGTTTCATTGTTTAAAAATAATTTCAGTTCAACCTCAAGCTTTGAAACATCCTTTATCAGAATAATTTCTTTGCTCACAGTGCTTCCGGGATCAGGCACAATTGATGCAGTGTTGTAAGGCAGATATCCCTCTGCTTCTGCCTTCAGATAAACAATTTTGTCTGCGCGCACTTCAAGCTCTGCTGTTCCTTCCGCGCCTGTTGTTTGCTCTGTTTCTGTTTTTGCATCCCAGATGTTTATTGCCTTTACGCTCGCGCCTGAAACCGGGTTTCCGTCCGAGTCCTTTACTGCCACATTTATTTTTCCATAGCCAATGTCAAGCACAATTGTAACTGTGTTTTTCTGCCTTGCAGTGAGAGTTATTGGCGCTGATTCTTTTCCTGTGAATCCCTTTTTCTCCGCAAAGACAGTGTAAGTATCGAAGGAAAGGTTTGCGAATTCTGCTTTTCCGTCTGTTCCCGTTGCCTTTGTCCCTCCAAGAGTTTTTCCGTCGCTCTTTTTCAGGGCAAGCTTTGCGCTTTCAACAGGATTTCCAAGAGTGTCAAGCACTGTAACGTAAAGCGTGTTGCTGTTTGAAGGAGTCGAGGCTTCAAGGAAAATCTCGTTTACAGAATCCGCGGGAGAAACACTGTTTACTGTTGCAAGGAGATACTGGGGATGGTCTATTTCAAGGCTGTAAAGCGCGCCCTGCACTGCGTCGAATTCTGCAAGCCCTGCTGAATCAGTGTATTTTGAATCAAGGACAGTTGAATTCTGCTTCAATCTTACTGTTGCATTCTGCACAGGGCTTTTGCTGGCACTGTCCTTCACAAGGACTTTTATTTTTCCAGTTGTGGCTTTCTGCATTGTTACATTGAAGGTAATTGTCGAGTTTGCGGCAAGTTCTTTTTTATCAGGGCTTCCGTCATACTCGGCAAAATTCTGCGCGTGCACTACAATGAAATAATTTCCCGTTGGAATGTTTGCAAATGCGACTGTTCCCGAGCTTGTCGAATATTCCTCTCCCTGCGGCATTCCCGAAGCAGTCAGCAATTGCACTGTTGCCCCCACAACCGCGTTTCCCTGGGAATCTTTTATGATTGCATTCACTGTTCCTTTTTCAGTTACTGCTGCATCCAAAAACAGCTGCATTGTGGTTTCAGTAATATCCAGGGAGTTCTGCGTGCTTGTGAATCCTGCTGAGGGAACTGCAATGAGGTTTCCGCAGTTTTCAGGCACCTGTATGTCTATTTTTCCATTGCTTGTTGTTTTTGTTTCCGCATAATCCGCCTCTGAATTCGAACAGCTCAAATCAATGCTTACGGGCTGAAGCAGCAGAGAGCTTGTCCTGTCGTTCATTATCTGTATTGTCCTTGAAAGCATCTGCGCCGCAATCAGCATGTTGAATATCTGCTTGTCCATTCCCGCTGAAACAGTGATTGTTTTTGTCTGTGTTTTGTATCCTTCCTTTGAAACAGTTATGTCAGCGCTTCCTAGCGGAATAAAAATTTCTTTTTCTCCGTTGTCTGCAGTGAAAAAATTCAGCGAATTTCCCGCTGCGGAAACAGTTATTTTTGCGCCTTCAAGCGCTGTTGTATCCGATGCGTCCTGCACAAGGAAAATCACTCCCGCCTGCGCGGGAAAAATTAAAAATGAAACAAGGAAAACAGCGGCAATAATTATGAGAATGAGAATCAGCAGCATTATCGGAAAGCTCGGAATGTTTTTGGATTCGATTGCATCGACAATGGGATAGAGGTTAATGCCCTTTTTGTCAAGCCAGTCAAGGAGCGCATAGTATTTGTCTTCCATCCTGTAATACAAGTCCTTTAGAGCCATAAAATTCACTGAATAACCAAAACAGCTAAATTGGCGAAATAATAATCCTTCTTTTAATTTATTAATTTAACTACTGCCCAGGGGACGGCAATAAGCATTCAATTGGCTTCGGAGTTCCAAAGTTTCCTGCACTGCTTTTCTTTGAAACGCATTTCCATCCGTCTGTTCCGGGCTGGGGATTTCCGGGAAGCGTGCCCGAATATCCCGGATCTAAAGTTATGCTGTAAGTAAGCGCAACGTCTTTTTCAATCCTGTATGAAGGATTGTTGTCAGTGAAAGCCACTGTTGCGCTTGCGCTTGTTATTTTTGCGCAGGAAGAAGTCTGCACCTGCGGCTGAGTGCTGCCTTCCAGCACAAGGCTTTTTGTCTGTATGCTTTCTGCGCGCGCGCTTGCCGATTCAAGCAGGGGGCATTCCGGGTCAGCGCCGCTTACAGGTGCAAAAAGCGGGTCTGTTGCAAAATATAATTTATCCCTCGCGGTTTCCGCAATCCCGCAGATTTCGTTTTTCACGAGCCTCTGCAGGACTTCGTTTCCCGAAGGAAGGTTTGCATTGCTTCTCGAATATGCCGCGTCGTATCTTGCCGGGGCAGGAGTTTGCAGCACGCATGTTGTGGGATAAGTCTGTTCAAGGTCAACACGGATATACGCAGGGTCAAGAAAATTGTCTCCCGGGCAGCCGGATGTAAACCATTCTGTCTGCAGCTGCCTTTCACAGGGGCTTATCCTCGGGGCGCAGCTTCCCGCATCGCACATTCCCAGCAGAAGGCTGTTTATTTTGGCTTCTTCTTTTTCGCCGAACAGCCCAGCATCAATGCCTGGTTGCCCCATTATCTGCGTGTCAATGTCAAGATTCCCTGTTTCGGAAAAATGCGCCAGTCCCCTTGCTTCAGCAATCGCCTTGAATAATCTCAATGGGACATAAATTTTGAAGTTTGCCCGCGGCAGAATAACCTGGCTTATCTGTTCCTTTGTGGCTGCATTGACGACAGTCACTTTCGGCATGCACTCGTAATCTTCAGGCGCCAGGCCCGCAATCGGCAGGTTTACGTAAAATGTTCCCAGAGGACAGTCCCAGGGATTCCCGTTTTTGCATCCGACTACCTCAAAAAAATTGTTTCCCGCATTGCCGATTGCCGTAATTATGCTCTGCTTGAAGCAGTCGTTCAGCGCGTCCCTCTGCAGTGTTATGGTGTATGCCTTTGTTATGCCCGAGGAGCTTCCAGAGAAATAATACCCTATTTCTGAAGTCATGTCTGATGCAAAGCTCGTTACATTCGAGGTTCCTGTGCCGAATTTCGATTCCACGAAATTCTTTACTGTGTCGTTCCATGTCGTGTTTCCGAGAGGAAGCGAAAAGCTGTTCCGTGTGCCGCCCACTGTGTCGGTAACATATTTTGCAAGGCTGTGCCTCAGCGAATAATTGAATGTCTGCATTGCGTCCGCAACTGCATTGTCGGCAACTGCCTCAATGTCGCGCCTTGCCTCTGCATTCTTGAGCATGTCTGCAGCCATTCTCTCTGATTGAATCATGCTCTGCATTAACAGGACAGTGAGCGTGATGAGAAGAAAGCTCACTATTGCAGTGAACAAATTGAATCCGCGCGCATTCATAGGCATGGATTAAAAAAAGTGCAAGGAACTATATAAACGAATCGCGCGCTGTTTTTTTCGGAAAAAAATCAGCTTGTTGTTATCTCTGTTGCCTGCCAGTTTTTCTGTGCCGTAGTTACTGCGTCGTAGTATTCTTTGTCTCCCTTTGACAGTTCCTGCGCGTATTGCTCGAATGTTCTTGTCTTGTTCTGGCGCAATTTTTGTGCAACGCAGGTGACATAACTCTTTATTGTCTCCCTGGGCTGCTTGTCCCATTCGCTTGTAAGCCTGCAGTCTGTTTTCTCAGGCTTTACTGTCATCAAGGCAATAATTTCCGATTCCGGAACATTGTCCGCCGGATTAGTCGCATCGCCTATTCTTGCGAGTGCAAATGCAGTGTTGTTATTTATGTAAGCTGCAACATATCTGGCGTCAAACCCAGCGGTATAATTCGGTTTTAATTGCCCTATGGGTTTGAGTTCTTTTTCAAGGAAATCATTGCAGTTGCTGTTTTGCCACAATGCAGCTTTTTTATCCGCAATTGCCTTTGCCATTTCCTCGAATTCAGCAGGGGTTTGCAGAATAGCGAAGCTTATTGTTTTTGTTTTTTCGCCTGTTCCCGTTATTTCAATTTTGTAAGTGTTGTTTTTGATTATGATGAAGCTTGAAGCAGAGACAGCGGCTCCCGACTGCTGTGACTGTGGAGTCGGAACAACCTTGTTTATAGGAACATTCGGATCAGTGCCAATTTTTTCCCACCATTCTTTATAGCCTGTTTGGCCGGCCCACATTTCTACAAAGCCCATTCCCGCTCCTTTTACCATGCCCCAGGTGATTGTTTTCAGATTTTGCCAATTGAAGAATTTTTTGCTGAAAAAATCTTTTGCTGCCTGCAAAAATCTCTGGCCTCTTGTTTTTGCAGAGCCTGTCTCAAACACTTCTTTTGCGGCATTTTGCAACCCTTTTCCTTCATCTCCATTAAACAGCCCGTTGCTGAATTCCCTGAAAGTGCTTTGCCCGATAGTGCCGGAAACAATTCTTTGTTCAACCTTTTTCTGGGCTTCTCCCACAACGCTTCTGCTCAGCTGGTCCAAATCACTAGAAACCCCGACAGTCCATGTTGGGTATATATTATCGCCAATTTGAACTCTTCCAAGTGTTGGCGTGGTATATGTTATTCTTTTACTTTTGATTATGTCATCTACATCATTCATTATTCCGTCGCTAATAAGTTTTCTTCCATCAGCTGTTGCGTTGAGTTTTGTTTCAATCTGGCTCCTAACGCTAGCTACCCATTTTTGTCTTGTAGTAGTTTTAAACTTAGCAAGGCCAGACTGTTCTTGTGTGGTAAAAGCTTCAATTTGCGGCCCCTGAATGCCTTCCATAGATAACGTTTTGTTTGCCAAATCAAGCCTTTCCGAGGTCAGCAGATTATTCAGTTTTTTCGGCCAGTTCGGATCGGAAGACAGATTGTATCTTTGTATGTATGTGACAAGGTCAGGCCCAATTTCAGGAATGCTTTTTTGTGTTGCATCGGCAACGACATCGCCGATTCTTATTTGGCCTATATATTTTCCCTCGACAATTTTTGGTTTGCCCTGATACTGTAAAAGGTTTATTCTTACCCTGTCTTCAAATAATTGTCCCATGCTAGTTTTTCCTTCTGTCAAAAGTTTCCACTCGCTTTCACCAAGGTCTTTGAATGTAGTTTTTCTGAGTTCAGCCATGAATTTTGTGCGCAATTCTTTTGCAGTTTCACTTGCTGAAGTCGGCGTTATTGTGTCCCAGCCCCTGGTAATTCCTGATGTTACCGAACGCATGCTGATTCCCAAACCTGCCGGCCATCCCATTTGCTCGCCGAAACTCGGAACATCCTGGCTTGCCGGAGTCTGTTGCTGTGCTTCACTGGTTACAGGAACAGCATTTTGGGCTGATGCCGGGAATAAGGTATTTGCAATCGGGCTTCCAATCAGCGGAATAAATTTTATTATTGTTTTAGTTATTTCTTCTACAAATTCTACTCCTTTTTTCCAGTCCGGGCCCATGTCCTTTAACAGGTCTTTCGAAGCCCAGGTTGCCGGTGCCACACAAACCAAAGCAATGTCTGCAGCGCCCCGCACTTCTCCATTCCACCAATTTAACAGGAGAGCCATAAGGCTGCAGGGAAGCGCGTATCCAATCCATGTTGCACCAAGCCCTTTCCAGGCCATGTCTCTTCTGATTTCAGGAACGTTTGCAAGGTCTGTTCCAGGTGCAGCGCCGACTGCCTGTGCAGCAGCCGCGTCTGTCTTTACAGACAAAATATTTTGTGCCAAATAATCATAATCGACTTGGTCAGGAGCGTCTTTCCATCCGATTGTTGCGTATGCAGCAATTTTTTCGTCTTTCTTCGGGGAAGCATCATTCACGTAGCCTACAAGGTCGGGTGCATAAAGCCCGCAGGTACTAATGGTTATTTCAAATCCCTGTGTGGCCCTGCTCTTTTGGCTTTCAGCAATGGGTTCTGCACTCAAGGTAATGCTTTGCACTGCCGAAGGGGCAAACACAAAAGAGCTGCCGGCTGTTTCAGGCTTTGAAGGATTCGGCACACTGCCTTTTACAATAAACTTTATTTTTGCTGAGCCTGTTGCAGGCTTTGCCTGCTGTGTTCCTGTTGCTGCATCTGCAAGCAAAACCTTTTCCTGTTCTTCTGCCTGTGCGGTTTTTGCAGGAGGCGCAGTTGCAGGAGGATTAGTTGGAGCGCCTGTTCCGCTTGGAGCAGTTCCTGCAGGATTAGGCGTGCCTGTTGCGGCTGCAGGCTTTGCCGCGCTTTGCAGGGGATTTAATTTTAGCACATTATTTGTTGCTTCGCTGTTTCCGCCGGCATATTCTGTAAGCAATGTTTTTTCTGTTACTGCATCAACTATTTTTATGTAATCGATTCCTGTTGTTTGTTTGCTTGAGTCAAGGAAATTTGTCGAAAGCGTTACTTCTTCTCCCGCCTTTCCAGTGACTGTGAGCTCGATGGAAGTTTCTACTCCCGAAACAGCGATTTTTTTGGGGCCATCGATTGAGAGAGGCGCGTCCGGGGTTTCATAGGATTTTATGAGCATGTAGCTCTCGTCCTCTGAAATGCACGTATCAGAGCTCGGGGCTCCGCTCATGATTGATTTTATTGCGGCTCCGGCTTCCGAGGCTTTTTCCTGGCTTGTTTCAATTCCCGGCCTGAGGTTTGCAGTGATTGTTTTCGGCTGTGTTCCGGAAACATTTTCAATGCTTATTTTTGCAAGCGCGTCATTGTTGTTTCCAATGATTATTTTGAGGTTGTTTGTAGTCCGAAGGTCTGCAACCGCCCTTCCCTTGTCTGCCTTGAACAATTGCTTTGCAATCGCGTTTCCTGCTGTTTCAAGGTTTGGAGTGCCGTAAACAACAATTCCCGGCCATGCAATGTTATAAGAACTGCTGCTCAATCCCTCATCAACAGGCAAAAAGTTTGCAATATTCTGTATTTTTGAGGTGCATTCCGGAGTGTCTGTCCTTGCCTGCTGTTCCTTTGTGTCAGTTGAAGCAATTTCAGGCTTTACAAGAATCATGAAATTGTCCTTGATTATTTCATTGTTGATTGCCTGTATTGCGCCGTAAATGTTCAGGACATATGTCCCGCACCCCTCAAAGTCTGTTCCGAGGTAAATATTCCTTATGAATCCGCCTTCGGCAATTAATCCGAGAGCTTTTTCGTCCACAATGTCAGTCCTTTTCTGAACGTCATAGGTTTCTATTTCAGTTATTTTTTTCTCTGCAATTACCTGTTCAAGGAGGCCTGGAGTCATGCTGTCTAACTGTACATAAACCCTGAACGGCTCTGATTTTACTCCCAAATCTGCAAAAGTGCAGTAGCTCTGGTTGTTGCACGTCAGATTATATGTCTTGCCTGCATTTGTTGTTGCCTTGCTTCTTGCCTGCTGAACTAGTTTTTGTATTTTTTCGGCAAGCACAGTTGCAAATGTTTTCGCATCGCAGTATCCTGTTATGCAGTCGCCTGTTTTCGGGAATGTAATTTCCTTTTCAGTCTGCATGTTTTCGCAGACCTTCATTTTTATTTTGCTTCCCTGCAGGCTGGGCCCTGTTGTTTTCTTTTCGCCAATGCTTATCCTTACTGCAAGCGGGTTTGATTCAGTCCATTTCTGGCTTCTTACAAGATAGCCTTTTACTCTTATCTGTTCTGTCTTGTTCATCTGCTGGAGAATAGTCAATTGCAGCCCGAATTCCTGTTCAGAGTTTGCGGGAACAGTGAAATCAGGCGGCAGTAAATAGAGCGCGTTGCTTCCAATGCTTGCGGGAAGAATTTCCCTTACTCTTACTTCTTCTCCGCAGCTGTTTTTCACTGTGATTGATTGTTTCTGGGTTCCGTAAGAGAGCTGGCTTTCAAATGCAATGCTTGTTTTTGCCGAAAGTTCTAGGCACTGGCTTCCGGGGTAATTTACGCTCACTGAAGTTGTCCCGAAATCCATCTGCCTGTTCATTACTACCCCCGTATAATGCACTGCTCCCTGTATAGGGCCAGGCAATGCATTCGGATTGCTTGTCTGTGCAACAAGATATCTTTGGGGAGAAAGCGCGCTTCCGGGGGCAAGGAAACCATAGTCCATTCCCGTCGGGGCGAGATAGGCTGTTATTCCGTACTGCCTGTATGCAGTGTCGTCAACAGCAAGCCTGAAGCTTGTAATTGGTTCCTGCCCGGTATTTGTGAGCATCAGTGCCTGGCTGTCGGAAGCAATGTTCTGCCCCTGCAATTGCGAGAGGAACAATGACATCTGCGGCGGGAATGCAAGGTTTGAAATCGGGTTCCAGAGCTCTACATCGAGCAGAATGCTTTTGCTGACTTGTGGAGAATCAAATGTAATGTTGAAAGAGAAAGTCTGCTGCATTGAATAAATCCTGTCAATGGAATTTGAAACAGTTACAGGGACTGCCTGCTTTGCGCCTGCAGCAATTGTTACTGGAGATGCAGTAACTGAAAGATTCGGGTCCTGGGCCTGAGCCTCTATCTGGGGAGTAAGCGTTAATTCTGTCTCGCAGGTGTTTTCTATTCCTACCGAGGTTTGCGCAGTGCTTCCCGCAGTCCCAATCAGCTTTACCTGCAACTGCGCTGAATCGAATTTCAAGCAGTCTGCCGCGAGCTTCTTGTTGTAATCAATTATTATTTTTGTTTTAGTCTTTGTGGGAAACTGCCCTGCAACTGTCCCCATTATTGCCACGTCAGCCTCTCCATGAAGGGAATCAGCGCTGCTCTCACTCAGGTTTACGGAAACCTTTGCAGTTGCAAGCGCGCTCTGGTTTGCTGACATTGAAGCCGGCAAATCCATTGAAACAAAAAATTCTTCGGGAAAATTATCCCCTGTTGTTATTTCATAAGTAATTCCCTGTATGTCCTGCTTTCCCTTGTTGAGAATGTTCGCTGTTTTTTCTCCCTGCAATAATCCCTTTGAAACAGAAATCCTTATTTCCTTTGGAATCTGCAATAAGTTGTCTATTGAAATTGTTATTGGCTCTTCAGAAGGCAAAAAGTCCTGCGCAGAGATTTCCGCAGTGTATTTTCCCGGCGAGAAATTATTTTTGAAATCGTATTTTCCGTCTAATCCTTTCCCCTTTGTGTTGTTTCCCACAACAGAGAAAACTGTTTTTCCGCCCGAATCAAGAAGATGGATTGCCGCGTTTGAAACCTTTTCAAGCGAGGTTTTTTCCTCAAGGGTTATTGAAAAATCCTGCCCGACTGAAATATCTGCAGGGCTTACAGTGACTGCGAATTCTTTTTGCATGGGAATTGTAAAATTAATTGTTTTTCCAAGCGCCACTCCGGCTGCCGCAATGTCTGTTTTGATGTATGCCTCTCCCGAATCAACTGTTTTGAAATAAGCCCTTATTTTTTTTGTCTGGTTGGGAACAATGTTCACGCCTGCAATCGAAAGCTTTGTGTTTGTGCTGCTGTTCTCGCTGAAGCCGAATGGATTCTGCTGTGCTTCGGGCGTGTTTACTATCGGGGTTTCATTGAGATATCCCGAGCTTGTTGCTGCCGCAGTTGCCGTGTCCGCAAACAGCAGCGTTGAATTTGAATTCTGGGCAATGCCGCTTTGATTTTCCTGCGTCAAATATCCCGATGTTGTTCCCTGCACGTTTGCATCGTTTAAATTTGTTGTTGAAGGCAGAGCTGTTTTTTCCCATGCCTGCGGAGTGTTCTGGAAAATATCCGTGTCGTATCCGGTGAAATATAACAGTGCGGGTGTTCCTGTTTCAAGGCTTATCTGCGCTGTTGCCTGTTTCTGCGAGCTCAAATCTATTTCAAGCGCGTAAGTGCCGTTGAGCAGCGGCTTGAATTCGGCTGTTTCAATCAGCAGCCCGTCTTTCTGCAGGAAATAATAGCTTGCGCACAAATCCTTTTTGCATTCGGGAACGCTCTGGACAATGCTTATTGTTTCTGTTTTTGTTTCCGCATAAAGCGAGGTTTTTGTCGAAATGTATTTTGCTGTTCCCAATGAAGAATCTTCGGGAAACCTGTAATAGCTTCCGCCTATTGCGCTCCATGCCCTGTAATGCATTTCTATTTTTTGCGATTCAATGCTTTCCTTTGCCTTTATTTTTATTCTCGAAACAACAGTGTTTGCAGGCTTTTCAAAATACAGTTCAATCCATTTTGCGTAATCTCCAAGGGCCGCCTTGTTCTGCTTGTCTGCTGTTTCATTTCCGGGCTCGGGCAAAGGCTGGTAGCTTTTTCCAGTTGCAAAGGAATTCGTTGTGGCGTCGAAGCCCATTATTCCCGCCTCTTCAGAATCAACGAATTTTGTGTAATCGCTTCCAATCCTTGCATGTAATCCGCCAGAATAATTTCCGCTCGGCCATGCTGTTTCGAATTTCAGCCAGAAATATTTTCCGGGGACAATTCCCTCAACCTTGTTTCCTGAATCATCGAAGACTCCCAAAAAAGTTACTTCAGGAGAGAAGCCCGTTGCTTGTTTTCCAAGCCGCACTGTTGCTGTTTTGTCAGCAGCCAGATTAACCTGCTCTGAAAAGGTTTTCCCTTCAAGAGTTATTATTTCAACATTCACATGGGTTTTTCCCTGGGAATCAAAAAAGACTTTTCCGTCGCTCCCAATGTTTCCGTCGAAAAGCAAATCCCCTTCAGGAGAAGTAATTGTAATGTTTCCCTGCACAGGGCTTCCAAATTCGTCCAAAACAAGGAGCTCTGCTATCGAGGCGTTTTTTTCAAGAGTTATGCGCAGTTCATTGAGAGTGTTTGCCAGAATTGTTTTTTCGCCTGTTCCCTCTTCAATGCCGCGTTTAGCCTTTGCAACAGCATCCGTCCCTATCCGGAGCCTTGTTCCCGCGTATCCGCTCAAATCTGTTTTCATTGGGGGAATTCCGAGAGGAAGCTCTGTTCCCGCAACATTTTCGAAAAAGAAAATGTCTGCGTTGTTTGCAACAGCATTCTGCGAGTCAATTACATAAACAGACAAAAAGCTCGAGTTTGTAGTGTCTGCGGCAGCGAGCTTTATTTCCGCGGAGTTTATTGCAGCCAAATCAAGTTCAATTCTTTTCGGCAGGTATCCTTCCGCGAATGCGGTTACAAAGAATTTTTCTCCCGCAAGAGAGCCGAATTGTGTTGTTCCGTCAACCGCGCTCTGCACTGAATCAAGAAGCGTTGAATCCGAAGAAAATAACTGCACTGCCGCTCCCGCAATAGGGGCGCCTGCTTCCGTAAGGACTTTTACTGTGAGTCCTTTTCCGCCGCTCTGCAGTATTACCTGCCATGATTCCTCGTCAAGGCGCATTGTCCTTGTTGTGTTTTCAAGCGTTGAATCATATCTCAAAAACCCTTCCTTCTCGACCATAAGCCTTGTGCTTGTTCCTTTTTCAATGTCCGCAGAATATGTCCCGTTTGCCGCAGTTGCCTGGTAAATGATTGAATCCTTGCCGTTGTCGCTGATTGTTATTTCAGCTCCCTTTACAAGGTTTCCCTGTTCATCGGTTATTGAAATTGCAAGCCTGCTTTTTCCCGCGAGCGAAATGCTTTTGGGTTGTAATGGAATTGTTTTTGCCTCTCCTCTTGTAAAGGAAAAATTGTCTGAAATTGTTTCATAGGCATCGGAAGAAATTTCAAGCGCAATGCTTGTTGCTTCCGGAATCTGCTGAAGGACAGCGCTTCCCGATGCGCCCGTCGTTGCCTCCCTTGAAATTGTTTTGTATGTCGCAATTATTTTTGCCCCGCTTACAGGGTCGCCGCTTATTGCGTCCTGAAGCAGAACCTGCGCGTCAATGAGGGAAACCTTTTTGTTCATTGTAATTGCAAGAGACTGGGATTCCTTTGCAATCAGCAGTTCTTCTTCCGCGGAATCATAGCCTTCTTTGCTTGCAACAATTGTAAGCGTTGCTCCCAGCGGAATTCCCTGCAACTGGAGAGTGCTTCCGCTGCTCATTGTTTTTGTTGTGATTGTCCCGCCCTGGGCATTTTTCACTGTTATCAATGCGCCTGAAACAGAGTCATTGTACTGGTCTGAAATTGAAAGCGCAATTGCAGGGTTTATTGTGCTGCCGATTGCAAAAATCCCGAAGAGAAGGAATGCGATTATTGCTATTATTGCAATTGTGAACGGAAAGCTCGGAATTCCCCTGTTTTCCAGAAAATCAGAATATGCATAAACAGGCAGTCCCTTTGAATCCAGCCAGTCAAGCATCTTGAACCATTTGTCTTCAAGAGAAAGGTAAAACCCCGAAAGCTTTTCCCCAATCATGGCATTCACTGGTTCTAATTATTAATCCAAATAAATAAAAGAATAAACTAATATTTAAACCAAACGAAGCAGTACTGCGGCTTTGCCTATTCTGCCTTTTTTCTGTATTTTCTGTGGTAGTGTGTTCCGATTGCAGTGAAGGCAAGTATTATGCCAATTATCAGGATTATTATTTCTATTCTCTGTCCGAAGATTGTCAGAGAAGGGTTGTATTTTGTTGTTTGTGTTGTTATGCAGATTCCTTTTCTGCATTGCTGTGCATATCCGCACGGTGTTTTATCTGGAAGCAGGAAGTGCGCGCAGTTTTGGTTTAAACACTGGTCTTTTGTGCAGGGGTTGTTGTCGTTGCATCCTGTTGCGCAGGTTGTTATTGTTTTTATGACCTGGTTTAAAATAATCGGCGCAGTGAAATCCGCTGTGTTTTCTATTCTTTTGTTTATTGAATATGAAAAATTGATTTCTTTTTCGAGTTTTCCCGTTGCAATGAATTCTATTGCCGGGTCTTCTTGAAGGACGACTATTTCGTTTGTTGTTGTGATTTCTGATGCATTTTGAGCCGCGCTTTTAGGGACTATTTCAAGCAGAGTCAGTCCCGTCAGCTGTATGCCATGGTTTATTGCAGTTGTAATTGTTATTGTTGTTTTGTAGCTGTTGTCCTGCAGTTGTGAGATTGTTATTGTTCTTTTTATTTTGTAGTTTTGCATTATGCTCATTGCCTGTGAAATCAGCTGTTCAAGGTTTAGCTGCTGGAGAGTTGTTGTTATTTGTTGTGTTGTCGGGTTTGTTTCTGTTGTTGTTTGGCTTATTATTGTTCCTTCTATTGTTGGTTGGTTGTAGCATTTTCCGCAGTCTTCGGAGCATGTTGAGCAGTTTTCGTCTGTTGTGCAGTATGTGTCTCCGCATATTTTTGCGCAGTCTTCGGGGCAGGTGTTAATTGTTTCGTTTCCTGTGCATGTTCCATCGCCGCAAATAGGCGCACAATCAAGTTGGCAGTTTGCCGGTGTTTCTTCTCCGTTGCACTGCTTATCTCCGCAGTATGTTGTTCCTCCTGTTGCTGATTCGAATCTTATTGTTGCTGTTTGTATTGTTGTGTTTTGGTCTGAGTTGTTTGTTGCTTTTATCCAGATTGTTTGTGTGTGCGGTAGTTTTGTTCCTGCGCTTATGCTGAAGGTGTAACTTGTGTTTGTGCTGTTGTCTTGCCATGAATTTCCCGAGTCTGGTGATATCCAGTATTTTGTTATTCCTCCTGTTGCGCTTGCTGTGTATGTTATTGTTGCGCTTAATCCTGCTGAAGTAATGCTTGTTATTGTGAGTGTTAGAATTGGGCTTGTTTTGTCAACCAGAACATAAACAGTGTTTGTGTCTGTGTTGTTTCCGCTTATGTCGTTGCAGAAGTATTGCAGCGTATGATTCATGTCTGTTGTGAAGTATGCGTTCTGGTCTGTTCTTTTTACGCTCAAAGCGCTTTTGTCGAAGAATGTCCATCCGTTGCTGTCTTTGTTTATTGCTATGCTGTTTATGTCTGAGTTTCCTTTTGAGGCATCGTTGCACCATATTTGTATGTTTGCGTCTGTTGCCTGCCATGAAGCGTTTGCATTGTTGTTCATGTCTGGGCTTTGGGAATCGTTTTGTATTTGGAAGCTGTTCAATAAAATGCTTTTTCCTGTTCCGTTGTTGTCTGTTGCTTTTGCCTGTGCTAAATAGTTTGTGTCTGCTATTGTTGTTGAATCTAAAACATATGTGCAGTTTGCGTCTTTTGTTGTTGTGGGCAATGATTGTGAGCATGTCCAGCCTGCATAATTCTGGGATAAATAAAACGCGTTCTGGTCAAGAGCTGCGCTCTTTAAAAGGTTGAGGTCTATTGTGACGTTTGCGTTTGCCGCATTGCTTGAAACATTGAAATCAATCAGGACGTTTCCCGTGTATGCCCCCACTGCCGGGCGCAGTACATTGATGTGCGGCGAGTTCTGGTCGTAATGGTATCCGATGCTCCTGTTGTAGTCTAACCTGTTGTCATAGCGGATTGTTCTTCCCTGGAAAAATGAATCTGTTCCAATGCCTGAATCCCCCATTCCCTGCAATTGTGTTATTCCGTATGAATTGTACAAAAAGTTCCTGTCGGAATTGTCGTTTATGAACGGAGTTGCCCCAAGGTATATGGTTGCCGCCCCTTCCGTAAATCCGCTTGTGTTTGCATCGTTTGCCCAGTAGGCGTTGTTGTTCGGCGTTGTGATTGTTCCCTTTGTGCTCTGGACAGCTGTTCCGTTGCTGTAGGCGAAAATATTGTTTTTGAAATTTGTTATTACAGAGCACTTTTCACCGGCTACCTGCCCTGTGTTTAAAATAATTGCCCCTCCGTTTGTTGCGTTTGAATTGTTGTCAAAAAAAGTGTTGTTGTAAAAATTCGTAATTGTCATGGTTATAATACACGAACCGCCTTCACCGTCTGCGGTTCCAAAAAGAGAAATTGCCCCGCCGAATTTTGCAGAATTGCTTTTGAAAAGGTTATTATAAAAATTTGTAATGGTTGAAGAATTGCCGCTAACACTTATGACTCCGCCGCTTCCGTTTATTGACCTGTTGTTTGAAAAAACATTGTTGTAAATGCCGGCAACTGTTGTTCCTGTGATTGATATTGCCACCCCCGAACCTGAGGGGGCAGTGTTGTCGGAAAAATTATTGTCATGAATCGTTGTTACAGGGGAAGAAAAAGCGACTGCCCCGCCCGAGCTGCTTTGGCTTGTATTGTTTATTATTGTGTTGTTGCCGAAATTTACTACTGTGCCGCTTGCAAGGAATGCAAAGCCGCCGCCGGATGTAGCAGTATTGTTTTTGAACAGGTTGCTGTTTACATCAAAAACTTTTGCATTGGAACCAATGTTTATTCCCGCGCCGCTGGTAGTGGCGGAATTGTTGTCGTGAATATTGCTGTCGTGGATTGAATTAAAGAATTTTGCAAAGCTAATCAAAATTCCAGTTTTTGCATAGCCAACAACCAAATGTGCGAAATCGTTTGAATCGGGAACCAGGCCCGCACTGGTGGAAAGATTAATGGCGTTTGAATAATCCCTGCCTTTTGCTGTTCCGCAATTCGCATCATTGCTTGTTCCCGTTATTGTGTCTCCCACAGAACAGTCGTTTTCGCTTGTAAAAACAATTTTTGAAGCGGCAGTTCCTTTTGCAATCAGAACTCCCTTGTTTGTTATGTTCAAATCAGTGTTTCCTGCGGGAGTTGCCTTGAATTTTACTACAGTGCCCGGATTAATGGTCAGCTGGCAGTTTTCAACATCAACATTTGAATCTGCATTGATGAAATAAGTGTTGCCCGAAGTCCAGGTAACGTTTGCATCCCCGCTGTTGCAGACTGCCTGTGTTATGGTTACTATTGCGCCGAATGCGTTCGGCAGAATAATAAAAACCAAAAGCAATGTGAAAAGAAAAGCAAATTTCCTCATTTTTATTCCTCTACTTAATAGGATTTTTTTTTATAAAAGGCTTTGCTTTTTTTTATCCCTGTTTTTTGTTTTCATTTTCGTTTTTTATTGCCCAGTAAAACCATGCAATGTATGCGATTGCGATAGTTAAAAACAAAAAAATCCTGAACAGGACATTGTGCGCTAATTCAATTGTTGAAATATCCGCGCTTGAAAGAATTATCAGGCTTGTTGCAGTTATGCGCAGGAAATTGAATGCAACAGCGACAAGCGCCCCAAAGATTGCGCCTAAAATTCTTTTTCTCCAGGAAATTCCAATGCTCGCGATTATTGCGGAAACAAGAATGAACAATTCCTGCAGCCCAGTGCATAACTCTGAAATCTGTATCTGAACCCCGTTCTGCAGGAAAATCACTGCGCTTTCCTGCACTGAAACATTCCCTTGAAAACCGAAAACTCCCAGGATTCCAAGCTCTGCCTGCGCAACTGCATTTTCTACTGCAGTTATGGGAACAAGCGAAACAATGCTTGAAATAAATATGTAAACTACAATGAAAAAAAGCAGGAATCTTCCTGTTTTTACGGCATCAAGCCTGTCAATCCTGAATCCGAAGCTGAAAAAATTTTTCCCTTCTTTTTTCTGCTGCATAAGAAACAAGCCGCCTGAGAATGTATGTTAATTCTTTTATATAAGTCTGCCTTTTTCCTTCAAATTAATTCGACTTTCGGGTTTTCTTCAAAGTGTTTGTCTCCGGTCAGGATTGTTGCATTCAATTGCTTTTGTTTCGCTAAAAGAAGAGCGTCAACCAATCCAAAGTTTTTGTGTTTTTTTCTTTTTTCAAACTTTATTTCAGCGGCTTCGAGCCAGTCGTTTGAAAAGGTTTCAACGACAGCGGAATCTGACTTTATTATAAACTGGATTTTGGAAAAATCTGTTTTTTCTCCCAAAGCCCAAAATTTTATTTCCGCAAGGCAGACATCCAGAGTGAACAATTCGTTTTCTTTTTTTTCAATTATTTTTTTTGCTTTTTCCCCGATTGCAGATGCCTTGAAATATTCTATCCAGGCATAGCTGTCTATAATGAATTTCATTGAACCACTTTCAGAATTCCCGTTCTTCCATTTCCCTCTTGAAAGATTTTGCGCCTTTGGCTATTCCAAAGCCGCTTACTCTTTTCAAAGAAGTAATGTCCAAATTTACTTTTTCCCCTTCCCTCAAGCCAAGCTTTTTCGCGGCTTCGCTCGGAATCCTTGTTCCCAAGGAATTGCCCCACTTTTTCACTTCAACAGTAACGTTAACCACAAAATCACCGGTAAAAACAGTGCACCGAACAAAATAAAAAGTTATACTATTTAGTATAACTAATTCAACCTTGCAGAGTTTACAAAAGAACGCCGCGGGGAAACAAATAGGGAAATATTTTTGATGGCAAGCATTGTGCCAATGCTTTCAAAAGCGAATGCAGCGGGCGTTTGGAAAGGCTTTTTATATAAGTTTATTTCTTTTAATAATAACCAAATTTTTTTAACGGTGTTGCTTTTGAAGATCGGGAATTTTGAAGTCGGGGACTATGTAATAAGGGAAGAGGGCGGCAAGAAGCACTTGGTTTTCGACTGCAGGAACTGCGTTTACGGCGCAAGCATGGGCGATGATTTCCACTGCAGGTTTCATGCGATTGCGATTCTCTCGGAAATAGACGCGGATTTGATAATCTGCTCGGAAGTTTATGAAAGAGTTTACGATGAAGAACAGTCAAAAATTCTTTCAGAGATTGCGGCTTTGAGGCAGAAATTCAATGTCGAAAGCGTCTGGAGCTACAGCCATCTCGGGGCGCCTGCAAAGGAGTGCGAGCAGTTTTTTTCCGGAAGGCACGACACTCTCGTTAAAATAACCCATGATTTGATTGCCTTTGACCCTTTGCTTGCATATCTCACTCTGCTGAAGGAAATCCGCATTGAAAAAACAAAAACCGCGGACTCCCCTCCAGAATACGGAAAATGCACTGTTCCCTTTGTCGAAACCCTTGAATATGTTCGGAAAGGATTTGAATCCACAAAGCTTATCCAGAAAAGCCGCGACATTCTTACAAAGCTGAAAGAAGACCCGAATACAAACGATGTTTACAAAATTATTTTTGAAGCAGAGGTAAAGCCGAGTTTTATAGGCTCAAGGCTTTTGTTCAAGGAAGTAGAACAGCTCGAGCTCCTTGATGAATACACTGTTTTGAAATCAAGCGTCCAGATTTTCAAGCATCCAGACAAGACAGAGGCGCTTTATTTCATTAATCCCCCGGAATATTCCCTCCCTCCTGAACAGTATTTTGTAATGAGCAAGACAAAGGAAATTGTAGCAGGTTATAAGCCGGGAAAAATTTCTCTGAGCTCTCTTGCAAAATCGCGCAGATACTTTGAAAGAATTTACGAATCTACAATCAAGGATGTTGCGCGCGAAAACAAGGTTCAATTGACAAACGAGGAAATTGCGGAGCTTTCGGAAATCGTTGCAAGGTATACTGTGGGCTATGGAATTCTTGAAATTTTGCTTTCGGACAAAAACCTTACTGATGTTTTTTTGGATTCTCCGATTGGACAAAGGCCTTTGTATGTGGTGCATTCGGAATTCGGGCAGTGCCAGACAAATATCCTGTACACGCAGGATGAGGCAGAAGGGCTTGTAAGCAAGCTTAGGGCAATGTCTGCAAGGCCTTTTGATGAGGCTCATCCTGTGCTTGATTTTGATTTGCCGGATATGGAAACAAGGACAGCGATTATAGGGCCTCCTCTTGCCCCCGATGGAATTGCTTTTGCTTTTCGCCTGCACAAGGTTACTCCCTGGACTCTGCCGCAGTTCATGGATTTGAATTTTTTGAATCCGCTTGCCGCAGGGCTGATTTCTTTTTTCATTGACAACCAGGCAAGCACTTTGATTACGGGAAGCAGGGGCTCGGGAAAAACCTCCCTGCTTACTGCGTGCGTGCTTGAAATTCTGCAGAACATAAGGATTATTGTGCAGGAAGACACTCTTGAGCTTCCAGTCCCCTATCTCAAGGAAATAGGCTTTAATGTCCAGCGCTTAAAAACAAGAAGCCCGATTTCTGTTTCAAAAACAGAATCTGAAGTTGCTCCTGAAGAGGCTTTGAGGACTGCTTTGCGCCTTGGAGATTCTGCTTTGGTTATTGGAGAAGTGAGAAGCAAGGAGGCAAAGGTTTTGTACGAGGCAATGAGAATCGGGGCAGCGGGAAACATTGTGATTGGGACTGTTCATGGAGAATCCGCTTACAGTGTCTGGGACAGGGTTGTGAATGATTTGGGAGTTCCGAGCACGAGCTTCAAGGCTACTGACCTTGTTGTTGTTGCCCGCCCTATACGATTTGCGGGCTCTTTGAAAAAAACAAAGCGCGTTGTCCAGATAACAGAAGTGAAAAAGCACTGGATTGAAGACCCCGAAAGAGAGGGCGGCCTGCTTGATCTGATGCTTTACGATGCGAAAAAAGACAATCTTGAACTTCTGGAGGACAATTTGAAGGAATCTGAATTGTTTTCAAAAATTTTGAAAGTGAGCGGCCTGACAATGAAGGAAATCTGGGAGGACATTAAAATGCGCGGCTCCTCAAAGGCATTTTTGGTTGAATTGAAGCGCAAATACAATATTCCGAAATTATTGGAAGCGGAAAACACTGTCCTCTGCAACAACAAGCTAATGCTTTTCAAGGAAGAGCAGATTTTAGCAGGGGAAAAAATAGATTATGCGCAGGTTTTGGGAAAATGGAAATTCTGGGTGCAGAATACTTTCCTGCCGAGATTCATAAAAAAGCCCGAGGCAAAGCCAGTGCAGAAAACAGCAAAGGCGAAGTGAGCAAAATTTTTTTTAATGATTTTTTATGGCTGACAAAAAGAAAACAGAGTTTTTCGAGCCCGAGGTTTCTCCCGGAGAATTGTACAGCAAAATAATTGTAAGCAGGGAGGAATTCGACAGGGGCGAGAGAGAGCTCGTAAAAAGAAAAGAGCCGCGCTTTGTGGAATTCTGCAAATCTGTTTACAAAAGATTCCCTTCTCTAGGCG
>Ga0209541_10004189_pt1 | contig 25803 bp, 23 predicted proteins | sample RifCSPlowO2_01_FD_184027 | JGI IMG/M metagenome (GOLD analysis project Ga0209541, IMG submission 184027) | Groundwater microbial communities from Rifle, Colorado - Rifle CSP2_plank lowO2_0.1 (SPAdes) (version 2) | ecosystem: Environmental > Aquatic > Deep subsurface > Groundwater | place... | reverse complement strand
TACGAATTAGTCGCCGAGCGAAGCGAGGCGAACCCTTCAAACTTGCAATTTCCTCATTGGTGCCGTGAAGAGAAGTTGAACCCCCACGTTCTTGTGGACACAGTGTTCTAAACCCTGCGCGCCCCGTAAAAAAATTGTGGGCGAGAGAGGAGTTGAACCCCCACGTCCTTGCGGACACAGGGTCCTAAACCCTGCGCGTCTGCCAGTTCCGCCACTCGCCCTCCCAATTTTTTTATGGGATTATAATCTGCCAGCTATAGTCCCTAAAATAAATTTTAGGGATTCCGCCACCTTGGCTTCTACTTCATATTATACACCTTCTTGCAAAAACTCGTGACGTCGTATAATATAAAGAAATGGGAATTAAAGAGGCAGTGCTCCGCTTTTTGGAATATAGCGAGCTGGACAGAAATCTTTCATTAAAGACCGTGAAGATGTATGGATACTATTTACTCTTCTTTCAATCGTGGCTTCTTAAAACAAGGGTAAAGGGTGGAGGGGAAAGTAAAGACTATGAAGTCGAAAAAATAGACGATAATATTATCAGAAACTTTAGACTATATCTTTCTCATGAGTATAAAAATAAATTCAAGGGTGCGTTAAAAAGGCAGACCCAGAATTATTTTCTGGTTGCTCTTCGATCTTTTTTTCGCTATTTAATTAAACAAAAAGTCAATACGATTTCGCCCGAGATGATTGAATTGGGAAAACAAAGGGATCGGCAAATTAAACATCTGGAAGTAGATCAGTTGAGCAGACTTTTTAAAGCAGTAGACACTTCCGACGCAATGGGTGTAAGAGATAGGGCTATACTTGAGACACTTTTCTCTACCGGTTTACGGGTATCCGAGATGGTAGCTTTAAATCGTGAGCATGTAAATATTGAATCCGGAGAGTTTGGTGTTATCGGTAAGGGTGGAAAAGCCCGCGTTGTCTTCTTAACTAAGAAAGCAAAGGAATGGTTGAGAAAATATTTTGGCATGCGTAATGATCCCTATAAACCTTTATTTATCAGATATTCCGGTCCAAAAGCTGATGACGGACTTACAGATGAAAAAAAAAGACTTTCCGTTAGATCAGTTGAACGGATGATCGAAAAATACAGAAAAAAAGCCGGCATTTTATTTCATATTGGCCCTCACACACTGAGACATTCTTATGCTACCGATCTTTTACACGAAGGTGCAGATATACGGTCTGTACAGTTATTGCTGGGACATAAAAATATAGCAACAACTCAAATATATACCCATGTTACGGATGCAAAATTAAGAGAAGTTCATGAAAAATACCACTCGGGAAATAGGTAGTAGTAAATGGATTAAGAAACCAGTTTGGATAATGGGTAAAGAAGTTAGTAATAAACCATAACCATTTTTTTATATTTCATAATGTATTTTTTTAACAAATATAAAATCCAAATCCTTCTCTGGGTTTTTATCATAGCTTATTCAGTATATTTCTCCTGGTTTTCTGTACTGCGCTATAAAACTCTTTATGCTTCTTATTATGATTTGGGGATTATGCACCAGACGGTTTTTAACACTTACCAATCACTTAAAACCGGGGACTGGAGCAAATTTCTGGAATTGACCAACCCAACAGGCGCGGAACAGATTAAACGCATGGCAATACATAACGATCCTCTACTGGCTTTATTAGCGCCGTTATATTTTATATATCCCGGACTCGACACTCTTTTAGTCGTCCAATCAATTGTATTGGCTCTTGGAGCACTGGCTATTTTTAAAATTGCAAATTTTATTTTTCAAAAAAACCGTTATGCTCAATTTTTGTCGCTAATTTTCGCTCTGTCGTATCTTCTCTATCCTCCCCTTCAGTTGGCAAATATCTTTGAATTTCATGCCGTAACCCTGGCTACTACCCTGCTTTTATTCATGTTTTATTTCTGGCTGGTTAAAAAATATTGGTTTAGTTTTATTTTTTTTGGTTTAAGTTTATTGGCAAAGGAACAGGTGGTTTTAACGACGATGATGTTTGGACTTTATGGTCTATGGGTTTCTTTCCGTCATTCTGGGGAGCGAAGCGACTCCAGAATCGATTCTGGACCCCACTACGCTCAAAGAGCTACGAGGGGCAGGCAAGCCAGAATGACAAGCAAAGAGAAAATATTTTTAAGCGGAGTTATTTTTATAAGTATTTTTTGGTTTATATTTTCAGTTTTTTATATTATTCCGATATTCCGGGGCGGGAATCACTTTGCCGCTACAAGATACTCGGATTTCGGTGAGTCTCCCATAAGAATTATTATAGGATTGATGACCAATCCATACAGCATTTCAAAATATATTTTTAGGGATTACACCCTGAACTATTTAAAAACATTACTTGGGCCGGTTGGTTTTTTATCACTTCTATCCCCCATTCAGTTACTCATTGCATTGCCGGAATTTGCCATCAATCTCCTGTCCAAAAATCCCAATATGCGGAATGTTATATACCACTACACCGCGGTTATAACACCGTTTGTTTTTATTTCAGCAATATACGGAACTAAGAAAGTTATTAGTTATTTGTTAATGGTTATTGGGAAAAAAAATAACGAGAATAAAATAATTTTATTTATGTCAATCTATGTACTTTTTTTTGCTGTTGGGAACGCGTATTTAAATGGTCCTTTGCCGTATGCAAAGAAACAGAATATTCATCCGATAAAATGGCCGCAACCTCAGGCAAAAGATGCGGCTTTCTGGGGAAAAACTTTAAGGGATGAGAATTTAAGAATTTCGGCTACCGGTCAACTATCGCCTTTTTTTACTTCGCGGAGATATTTTTATACTTTTTCCGCCAGATACAGGCTGGCGGACTATGTTGTCCTTAGGCCAAGCGAAATTTACAACTATCCGGAGAAAAAAGAATTAATTCCGGTCTACGAAAAATTAATCACAGATAAGAACTTTCAGTTAATATATAAGAAGGAGAATTTTGAAGTGTACAAAAAACTATAAAATCGTTATCTGGTTACCTCGTTAGCTCGTTACCTAGTTGTTTGAATTAACAAGTTAACAAGGCAACTAGTAAACCAGTTAACTGGTCAATAATTATGTTGAGTATTATTATTCCATTTCATAACGAAGCGGAAAATCTGCCCACTTTAATTAAACATTTAATTGAAGTGTGTGAAAAAGCCGGTAAGGAATTTGAGATTGTATTGGTGGATGACGGATCAGACGACACAAGCGTCGCAATTTCCAATTTCCAATTTCTCCTTCGACAAGCTCAGGATCCCGAGCAAAGTCGAGGGACAATTTCCAAAAAAATAAAGTTAATTAAACATAAAAAAAGATTGGGAAAGGGGGAGGCGTTAAATACCGGGGTAAAAAATGCAGTAGGAAACGTCATTGTCTTTATGGATGCGGATTTGCAGAATGATCCGGAGGATTTACCTAAACTTTTAGCAAAAATTGACGAGGGAAATGATTTTGTTAATGGGATAAGAAAAGGAAGGCATGATGACAATTTGTTACTTAAATCCTATTCTTTTCTTGCAGAAAAATTTCTTAAAAAATTTATTCAATCTCCATTTACTGATATAAATTGTGGATACAAAGCATTTAAAAAAGTAGTTCTGTCAGAATTTTCATTCTATGGTAATAATTTCCGTTTTTTTCCGCTGGCGGTATTTTATAATGGATATAAGGTGACAGAAATTGAAGTGAAGAATAATCCAAGAAAATTCGGTAAAAGCAAGTTTGGTTCAGGTAAGTTGATTACTGGCATTTTTGATACTTTGACTGCCTATTTTATCTATAAATTCGCAGCACAACCTTTGCATTTTTTCGGCGTGATCGGTGGACTGCTTTTTACGGGAGGATTTATTATATCCTTAATATTGGCAGTCGAAAGGCTCTTTTTCGGCGTACTTCTCTATCAAAGGCCGGTTCTTTGGTTAGGATTAGCCCTTATCATTGTAGGTATACAGATCATAATGACAGGGATCATTGGCGAATTGATAGTTTACCTAGATAAGAAAAATACTAAATCCTAAACTCTAAAATCTAAATAAATTCAAATGCTTCAAAATATAAATCCAAAAAGATTTGATTTGGAAGATAGAACTTTAAAGTTTGCGGCTGACGTAAGGGTTTTTGTTAAAAAACTGCCCAAAAACATAACAAATCTGCGTGATATTCCCCAACTTATCGACTCAAGCGGCTCTGTTGGCGCCAATTATATTGAAGCTAATGAAGCTTTAAGTAAAAAGGATTTTTTTATGAGAATTAAAATTTCGAGGAAAGAGGCAAAAGAAAGTAAATATTGGTTAATATTAATAGATACATACCAAAATGTAGATTTGGAAAAAGATAGAAATAAACTTATTCAAGAAGCCTTAGAATTAACTAAAATATTCGGTTCAATACTAGAAAAAAATGTAACAAAGGAGTTTTAAATTTTTAATTTATTTATTTGTATTTGTTTAGAGTTTAGTATTTAGGTTTTAGAATTTATGAATCCCATACTTGCCTTAATTATTGCCAATATAATCTGGGGAGCGGCTTCGCCGATCTTTAAATTTGCCCTGGAAAATATACCTCCGTTTACGCTGGCTTTTATTCGCTTTTTCTTTGCCGCAATAATACTTTTTCCTTTTGTTAAAGGCTTTGATATTAAATTATCAGGGAAAGAGTGGATGGAGCTTATATTAGGAGCAATTTTTGGCATAAGTATTAATATAACTTTTTTCTTTTGGGGTCTGCAGCGATCTGAAAGTATTAACGCTCCGATTATTGCTTCATCCGGGCCGGTTTTTTTATATTTTCTTTCAATTATGTTTTTAAAGGAAAAAGGGCAATTAAAGATTTTTTTTGGCATGATTATAGCTTTATTGGGCGTAATGCTCATCATTTTTGCACCGATTTTGTTTGACGGAAAAATAATTGCATCGGGTGAACTGCAAGGTAATATTTTCTTTGTTTTGGCAACTATTGGGGCCATACTTCATCCACTCTTACAAAAAAATGTTATTGCAAAAATCGGAGTTTTTAAAATATCGGTATTAAGTTTTTTTATTGGAGCAGCAACTTTTTTTCCTTTTATGCTAAATGAATCACGAGTGTGGTCAATAAATCAATTAAATATTCAGGGATGGACAGGAATTATATTTGGAGTTTTTCTGTCATCTGCACTTGCCTACAGTTTGTTTATGTATGGAATTTCTAAAATTAAAATGCAGGAAGTGGGTTTATTCACTTATATTGATCCTATAGTTGCGGTATTAATCGCAATTCCCCTGCTGCACGAATTTCCAACTATTCATTTTTTTATCGGATCGTTGCTAGTATTCGGGGGAATATATTTAGCCGAGGGAAGAATCCACTGGCACCCTTTGCACAAGTTAAAAGGTTAGAGGTTAGGAAGCTAGATTGGAAAAGTGGTTAGGGTTAAGAAACCAGTTTGGTTAGGAGTAAAAAGTTAAGAGTGTATGGATAATCAAAATCAAGAAACAAAAAACCCAATAATGTCATTTAGAGATCTGAATGTTTATCAGAATACTTATAGGGCAATGTTACTAATGTAACGAAACAATTGTAAGTTTAGAGCAATGTAGAGATCTATATATGTCAGAGAATAAAGAGATTGATCAGCTGATTAAAATATATGACATTTCCGGTAGACAGCTTTATAATCTTGCAAAAGCATGGACTAATTTTAAGCGACCAATTTCTTAACCTCTAAGCTAAACTGGTTTCTTAACCATTAAACATTGAACAAGTCCTATAGACTTTATTGATACACTTTGTTAAAATTGACACCTAAATATGAATATAGCAGGTATTATTTTGGCCGGTGGTAAAGGTACAAGGATAAATTCACATAAAGTTAATAAAGTAACACTCCAGTTCGTAGGGAAACCTATCATCGGCTATGGAGCAGAGCTTTTTGAAGGACTAACAAATCCTATAGTAGTGGTAGTCGGAGCCTTCTCACACAGTGTTAAAGATGCCCTTAAAAAATATACTGTAAATTATGCCTATCAGCAGAAACGATTAGGCACAGCTCATGCTGCAAAAATCGGCATGGAAAAAATAAATAAAAAAAATCCCCCGGATTTGGTTTTAGTAGGATATGGCGATCATATGATGTTTTATAAAAAGTCCACAGTAAATGAACTTATAAAAAAACATTTATTGCACAAAGCTGTCCTTTCAATAATTACAACAGTACATTCAAATCCGGATGAACTAGCCTGGGGTCGGGTTATACGTAATAAAAAAGGATTTATAGTAGATAATATTGAGCAAAAAGACGCGACTCCTGAGGAAAGAAAAATAACCGAGCTTAATGCCGGTTTTTACTGCTTTGACTACAAATTTATTAAAGAGAATATAGATAAAGTTAAAAAGTCCACTGTTACTAATGAATATTATATTAACGCTCTTATTCATATTGCAGTCGAACAAGGCAGGAAAGTAGTCGGCTTGAATGTACCTTTCAAGGAAGTCGGAATCGGGATAAACAGATTACCCGAGCTTCAACTGAGTCAGGAGATTTTTCAGAAAAGAAGTTAAAATGAAAACTTCATATGGAATCAATTTCAATAGATAAGCTCCCGCATGGTAAGTATAAAGTTTGGAAACCCGAAAGCATTGGCATACATAGCTTCAGTCAAAAAGATACTAAAAAATTAGCAGCAGTTAGATCTGCTGAACAAAATACCTTAACACATTTAAAAGAAAATATTTTTAGACCGGATAGAAATTTGCTACCCGGTTCATTGGGAAAAGGGCAAAATGGGAGAATTGTCTTGATTAGACCAACTGGTCCTTATACAGAGTCAACGCTCATGGGAGTTGCTTTAGAAGATAAGATATTTACAGATCCTGGAGAATTGGAATCGTATAATACGGGTGAAAAGGAAATAAAAATTGTTAAATCAAAGGTAATCTATGATTTGCCGCCTAACCTGCAAATTGAATATTGGAAAGTGGTGATGGCAACTCTAACTGCATATAATAAAGTCTTCTCGGAAATTGATAATAAACACGTTATTGCTGTAGTTGAAAACGTAGTTCCCGCTACTTCAGATGATTATAGAACTTCAAAATCATTAAGACCATCACATTTTCATGTTATTGCAATTAATACAGACTTTATTGAAGCTCAGGATCCTTTTATTTTTCCACCACATTTGCAACATTTACAGGAAGAAATAGATCACTTTATTGGAAAACAGAAACTTATGGGTGAATTTACAAAAAGAATACACGATAAATTACCCGATTCTGAAAAAGAGAAATTAGAAGAGAATGGATTAAAATTTGTAACCACTCCTCCATTAGGATATGAATTTTCTTTCAAAGTTAGTCCAGAAGAACTTTTAAAAGATCCAAAATTTGTTCAGGAGTGCATGTTGGCAAATCATAATATATTTGCAAAAATAGCTAAATTAGCAAGAGCAGTTGTCGAAGGAGTAGGTAAATATGGTGAAAGTAAGTGGGATATTATTCCGCAACCTGCTTACAGAAAATATATTTACATAAAAGACGGGAAGCTATGCATGAGAATTTGTCCAGTATTAAAATCTTCTGCAGGTCCAATGGAAACTTTGTTCTTAGATTACGAAAGAGACCCAAAAAATAAAAGGGAATTTGAGGATAAACAATTATCCAATTTACAAAACAAAATTCTTAGTATTACAATTGGGCTTTTGAAGGGAGTATCTAAATAATGTAATTATAATTAAATTAGCTAATAAATCATAATGGAAAGTCCACATTCTTTAGAAGTTAGCTTGAAATCTTTAGAAAAAATTGCTCAAAAAGTTGCTGGCAAATCTTACAAGATTGTTTCCAAAAGTCTAAATAAACGAGTTGATAGTACAACCAAATTTTGTACTTTTGTAAATTCTGCAGCAAATGGACTATTACAAGAAGAAGGGTTTCCTTCGGAGTACATAGAGTATGAAAATCCAAATGACAGAGGACTACCATCTCATGCCTTTATTCGGATAATTGATACTTCATCACAAATATTAATTGATTTTCAATACAAACAGTATGTTTCTGAAGAGTTACAAAAAAGAGTTCCAGACAGCATGATTGTATTTTATAATTCTAAAGATGAACTGGATGCTGGATTATCATCGCATAAAATAGAACCTCAATACTTCCACAAATGGATTGAAGAGTTATTCTGGAATAGATAAGTAAAAAATTTGCATTATTTTACTAAGAAAACACTGATTTAACCATAATTGTTCCAGCTTATAACGAAGAGAAATTAATGCAGACACTTTTGAGCAAAAATAAAAATAGCCCCTTCTGATAGTCTAATTGCAAATTTGAGCGGGATAGGGGTGTCCTTCGCTAAATTTTATTGGAAATGATTAGCTTCGGAACACCTAACTTATATTCAGTTTCGTCTTTGCTAAAGCTACATCTACTAATCTTTTATAGGCAAAAGCTTTTCCTGAACCGGATTTGATATAAAGTTCAAAATCCTTTGCTTTTTGTTTGTTTATGAATGCGCAGTACCAAACAAATTTCCAAGGTGCATGACCTTTTGTAAAGGTTGATTTACCTTCATTATGTTCTTTGATTCTATTTCTTAAATCCTTCGTGTAACCGTAGTACAAAATTCCGGATTTTGAACTTTGTAGTATATAGACATAGTACATAGCTATCGTCTGTAGCTTTAGCGAAAGACGAGAGCGGGATAGGGGAGTCGGACCCCTTTTCTTTGCTTGGAAAGCAAATGTTGGACCGTTCAACTAATCCCGCATAGAAAAATAAAAAATTAAATATTAAAAATCAAAAATACATATCAAATACAGAAAATATTATATCATTGTTTCATGCCTAAAGGCAAGAAAATTCTTTTTTTAATATTTTTTCTAGCTTTTTTAGTTCGTCTGATTAGTCTTGACCAATCCCTATGGTTGGATGAAGCGACGACGGCGAGGGTTGTTCACAAATATAATTTTTTTGAAATTGTTACTAAATTTTCTCCAAATGATTTTCATCCTCCGCTCTACTATCTAATCATGAAGGTTTGGACAAATATGTTTGGATATAGCGAAATTGCATTGCGTATGCCAAGTATATTATTTAGTCTGTTAACTGGTTACCTGGTTTACTTGTTAGGAAATAAAATCACAAACAACGATTCTGGACCCCACTCCGCTGAAGCTTCGAGGGGTAAACAAGCCGGAATGACGAAAGAAAATGTTGGAATATGGTCTGCGGCGTTTTTTTTGTTTAATCCTCTGATTATTTACTACAGTCATGAAGCGAGGATGTATATGATGGCGACAATGTTTTTGATAGCAAGTTTGTATTACTTGTTAGCTGGTTACCTGGTTGCCGGGTTAAAAAACAAAATTTTATTTTCATTATATCTTTCATTAAGTTTTCTGACTTTTTACGGATCGATATTTTTAATTATTCCAATTATTTTATATTTAATTTATAAAAAAGAATTCAGAGTTTTATTTTTGTTACTGCTACTGTTTACTCTTACTTTATTGTTAATTTCTCCTCTACTCTTTCAGCAACTTAATAATGCCAAACAGCAGATAAAGTTAATTCCTAACTGGAATCTGGTTTTAGGAAATGCTGATTCAAAGAATCTGCTGCTTATTCCGATAAAATTTTCAATCGGGAGAATCAGTTTTTACCCAAAATGGTTTTATTGGGGGATATCTATCCTATGGACAGGAATTGTTTGGTTTTTGGCAGTGAAAGGCGGATTGAAAAATAAATTTTTAATGTATTTGATTTTCGGCACCTTAGGATTGGGTATAATTTTTTCATTCTTCACTCCCCTGCTCCAGTATTTCAGGTTCTTATATTTAATACCGATAATCAGCGTATTAATAGCAATAGGAGGCTCAACTGAACACCTTAAAGGTGTACGTTGGATTGTTGTATCAGGATTTGTCTGTTGGTCTTTGATTTATTTATTAAACGCAAATTTTCACAGGGAGGATTGGAAAAGTTTAGTAAGAAATTTACCAAATAATACTAAAGTTTATATGATTACATCTACATCGGATCCGCTAGAATATTATGCCAATAATATTAAGATATTAGATATTAGATATTTGGAAGAGCAAAAATCCCTGGATAAAGTATTGTACGTAATTCCCTATACCAGCGAAATTCATGGAATCGAATACAGGACTAATTTGGCTGCAAAAAGATTTAGTTTGATAAACGAAAATTCATTCCGGGGAGTGACTTTGGAAAAATGGGAAAAAGATTAAACAGGAAACATTTTTTTGAATTCTTTGATACCAGCGATTGTTTGGATTGCTATGGCAACAAAAAAGGCAAGCGCAATAATATATGGCGGCCCTAATACTCCCGTGGTTGGAATTACCAGGTAACAACCTACTGTTAAGATTATAAAAAATACAATGTTAGAGATTAAAATATAACCCGGTTTTTTAACCGTGTATAACAGAAATAACATCGGTAGACTGCCAAGAGTATAAAGAATAAAGGGTAAGCTCAGAGCCTTAGTAATAGAGGCGGTTTGGACAAAATTTTCCGTAAAAAAAAGAGTGTAAATTTGCGGCGGAGTTAAAAAAAGTAATAAAAATAAAGCTGTCGGAATTAATAAGTACATAAAACCGGTTTTTAGTTGCGAAATTGCCTCTGATTTTTTGCTGATTCTGGCAAAAGACGGCGAAAGGACCTGGGTTATGCTGATTACCGTAGTTATTATCGTCAGAATTATTTTTTGCGAAAGTCCATAGTAGCCTACTTCACTCTTTGATCTGAAATAAGACAAAAGAAAAAGATCCATGCGGAGTCCTAAATTAAAAAACTGGGAAGCTATAAAATAGGTTAATGTGTAGCCAAAGCGGACCTCTTTTTTATTGACTACCGACTTTAAAATTAAGGTAAAAGTACTTTTTTTTTCAAAAAGCAGTATTAAGAAAAAAATAACCGGACCAACGATACCAAAAACAAAAATAATTGATCCTACCGTGACCAACTTGGTCGACATCATTATTAAAATAATTGCGGTTTTAATCACATTTGATATGTTAAGATAAATGTTAGTTTTGATAAATTTTTTGGTGGCAAAAAGCACATTCTGAAGAAAGTTCTGCCAGATAAAAAAGAGTACTGAAAACGAAGTCAGCCAGAATTCGTGTACCGGAGCTCCGGTTTTAAAGAAAACCCTGTCCAGATAAGGGAAAAAGAAAAGTAAAACGGTAATGACTAAAAGTGAAAAAACCGATTGGTAAACAAAAGTACTTTTTATAAAACTATACAAATTGTCGGACTTTTTTTCATAAAGTCCCGGAAGATAAGAGTAAATTGTAGCCGTGGTGCCAAAATCCAGAATGTTCGCAAGAACATAGGCGATGCCTAAGAGTACGCTTAACACGCCATATTGGGAAGGTGTGAGGATTCTTACAAGTATTAAGGCAAAAAGCGCCGTAAAAAAAACATTCAGATAGTTGCCGAGGGTATTTATGATGATATTTTTACTGGTTGGTCTTTTAATAAAGTTAAGCAGCCTTAAGATCATTGAATCATTGTAGCAAAAATTCCGGAATATGATACAATTTTAACTTATATGGCAAAAAGAGCGATAATAACGGGAATCTTAGGTCAGGACGGTCCATACCTCGCAAAATATTTACTTGCCAAAAATTATAAAGTGTACGGGATGGTCAGACGTTATTCGAACCCTACCTTTGACAACTTAGATTATGTCGGTATAACAAACAAAATCGAATATATTGAGGGGGATATGGGTGATGAATCATCCCTTATGAATGTTATTAGGGTTGTCAGACCCGACGAAGTTTATAATCTCGCAGCCCAGTCTTTCGTAGGTGATTCCTGGCAGATGGCAAAGCTAACTACAGAAGTCAATGCTATCGGAGTGCTTTATTTATTAAACGCCATTAAGTATATCTCGCCTACCGCAAAATTTTATCAGGCGTCTACATCCGAGATGTTCGGTTTAGGCAACACTAAGGGCTATCAGGACGAAAATACTAATTTTCATCCCAGAAGTCCCTACGGCATTGCCAAAGTTTATGCCCATATGATGACTATTAATTTTAGAGAGTCGTATGGTTTATATACCTCTAACGGAATTCTTTTCAATCATGAATCTCCGATAAGAGGAATACAGTTTGTAACCAGAAAGATCACAGATGGCGTAGCCAGGATAAAACTTGGACTCAAAGATAAATTGCATCTTGGCAATCTGGATGCCAAGCGAGATTGGGGTTTTGCCGGAGATTATGTCGAAGCAATGTATATGATGCTACAACAAAAAAAAACTGATGATTTTGTAGTGGGAACGGGTATAAATCATTCGGTAAAAGAATTTGTTCAACTGTCCTTTAAATATGCAGGTATTGAAGATTGGGAAAAATATATAGTAATAGATCCCAGATTTAAACGCCCGGCCGAGGTCCATGAGTTAAAGGCCAAACCGGATAAAGCTTTTAAGCAGTTAGGCTGGAAACCAAAAGTGAGTTTCGAGGAACTTGTGAAGATGATGGTCGAAGCGGATCTTAAAAGAGTTAAAAAACTACTTTAATCTTTCAAATAAATATAAATAATAAGAATCATTAAGCTTCCACTGATTCAGTTTTTTGCGGGGTTTGAAAGTGTTTACCTCGTAGGCGGGATTATTAAAAATATTTTCATTTTTATTAATCACGAATAAATATTTGTTATGGTAGTAGTCGTCAAAGTCAATTAAATAATTATCTTTCTTCATCTGATATTTTATTACCACGGATAAATTATCATAAACCAGATTGACAATATTAAAATCTTGCAGGTTTTCCTGCCTGCCGGCAGGCATGGCTTTTTTAATTATTTCGTAAGCTTTCTTTTCCATGGGATAGTTCCAGTTATCCGCCATTCCGAATGCATTTTTTGGTTTTGGAAAATAAATCAGTAAATCTACAACAAGAAACAAGAGACAAGAAACAAAAATAATCTTATCAGTAATTTTTTTTCTTAAATAACCGGCTAAAAAAATAAAAAGAATCAGACTTAAAGAAAGGTATCTGTGCGGCAGGAGCTGAAAGTTAGCCAAACTCTTTGAGTTTTTAAGGTATTCCAGAAAAACAACAAGATTATAAAATTTGTTTTTTAACTCAAAGATTATAATAGGTGAAAAACCTAAAAGAAAACCTGAGAGTGCAACAATAAATCGAAATCGGGTGTTAACATAAACTAAAAATATGGGGAAAAAAATTAAGGTTGCGAAGTGAAACTGCGAAATTACACCAATCATAAAAAAAACTAAAAAAAGATATATCTGCTTTTTAGTTTTTTTATAAAATCCTGTAAATAATATTAAGAAAGGTATCAGGGAAAACTGAAAATTCGGTCCAAAGAAAAATCTGGAAAAGTCTATGTATAAAGGTAAAAGCGAATATAAAGAGATGATTAAGATTGCTGCTTTTTGATTGAAAAGCAGCTTTACTCCATAAAAAAGCGGAATAATCATTAATGCAGTAAATATCATAAATAAATATGAGGAAATTAACGGCTCGAAATTACCCAGCAAAAGAAATACTAGAAGAAAATAATAGTTAATTGAACCCTGAAGGATCTGTTTTCCGCCGGTAACTATCGAACTCCCGGGACCTACCAGAGTTAATTCCTTGTTCCGCCAGATTTCTAGAGCCCTAGTTGAAGTCCAGGCCTGATCAAAAGAAAAATTAAGGTGTCCGGTGAAATTGACAAACCTGATAAAAATATATAAAAAAATAAAAACCAGCAGCAGAAGTATTTGTTTTTTTTCAATTTTCATTTTGCATAGGTTGTCAAAGCAATACTGATAAATACAATCACCGTGCCGATGAACAAACCGGCTGTCAATTTTTCTCCAAGTAGAATATACGCGCTGAAATAAGCAAAGACCGGAAGCAAATAAAGTGAGAAAGATCCGATGACGGGATTGGCATATTTATAGGAATATTGATTCAACATATAAACACCAACCGTCGCAAACAGCGAAACATAGAGTATCGAAACTAATGAGCCGGTATCCAAGGCTAGCCACCAGGGATAAGCGAGCGAGAATTCAAAAAAAGACAAGAAAAAAAAAACAATCGTAGCCGTGAAAAAAAACAGGGACGTAATGACTAAAGGGTTATATTTTTTTTGATACTGCTTAGAAAGCACTGCATAGAGCGACCAGCACATTACCCCTAAAATTATTAATAAATTTCCCTTCAAATCACCGGTAAACGGGACATTTTTTTGAATTAAGGGTAGTATTGTTACTAACAATACTCCAAAAAGTCCTAGGGATATATAAATCCATCTTTGAATTTTCATTCTATAACCAAATAAAAAATAACCAATCAGGCCTACAATGATCGGAACCCCGGCATAGAGCATCTGAGCTATCGAAGCCGTGGTTAATTTAACACCGATTGCAAACAAACCAATATTTATGGTCGGGAGCAGGGATAGCAAGATAAGTTTTCGAAAATCGCTATCAAATTTTGGTTTTTGTTTAATGAACATCGGGAGTAAAAAAACCGAGGCAATAAAAAATCTGATAAAAGAAAAACTGAAGGGTGGAATTTCCTGAATTGCAATTTTAATAACAGGAGATGCTGCTCCGCCGAAAATCGAACCAAATAAAATAACCAGGATAGCTTTAGTTTTGTTCGACATGAATTTTTATTATATATTAATAATATGCCAAATAAAGAGTTTCTGGAAAAAATTTGTCGGTTGTTAAGATATGATATATTAACTTCAACTTCAGCCGCCGGATCGGGTCATCCGACCTCGGCTTTATCGGCAGTGGAGCTTATGACGGCTTTGTTTTTTGCAGGCTTTTTAAGTTATGATCTTAAGGATCCGAAAAATTTGACGAACGACAGGCTAATTTTTTCTAAAGGACACGCATCTCCTCTGCTCTATTCTCTGTATCATGCAGCCGGTGCAATTTCCTATGACGAACTACTTACTTTGAGAAAGTTTGGTTCCCGTTTAGAAGGTCATCCAACACCCGGATTTCCTTATGTTGATGTTGCAACCGGAAGTCTTGGACAAGGATTGTCAGTAGGAGTAGGAATGGCAATGGGAATAAAAAAGATATTCGATAATAGATATTCGATATTAGCAAATAAAAATACCATAAAAAATGTAGAAAGAATTCCAAAAATATGGGTATTGTTGGGTGATTCGGAGTGTGACGAAGGGCAGGTGTGGGAAGCGATAGAGTCGGCTGTAAGATTTAATCTCGATAATTTAATTGGAATTTTGGATGTCAATAAACTCGGACAGTACGGGGAAACCTATGAGGGTTGGAATCTGGAAAGATATGAGAGAAAAGTACAGGCGTTCGGATGGAATACTGCAATAGTTAAAGACGGACATGATTTAAATCAGATATTTGAAGCATTTAAATCAGATATGAAGGGAAAGCCGACTATGATTATTGCCAGGACAGTTAAGGGTAAGGGAATTTCTTTTTTGGAAAATAAAGAGGGATGGCATGGGAAGGTACTTAATGAACAGGAATTAAAGTTAGCTTTAAAGGAATTGGGCGAAGTTGATTTAAAAGTTAGAGGAGATCTAATTAAGCCAAATTTCCAATTTCCAATTTCTCCTTCGACAAGCTCAGGATCCCGAGCAAAGTCAAGGGACAATTTCCAAGTAAATCCAAATAATAAAATAAATCACGTAATTTCTAAACTTGAAAAATTTATTCCTAATACCGACCTAAAAATTGAAATTTCGACTAGGGAAGCTTATGGTGATGCATTGGTTGAATCAGGTGAAATGTACCCGAGTTTAGTAGTCCTGGATGCGGGTATGGCAAACTCCACATATGAAGATAAATTTCAAAAAAAATTTCCCGACAGGTTTTTTGAGATGTCTATTACCGAAGAAAATATGACAGGAGTAGCTCTCGGATTATCTAAATTAGGATTTATACCCTTTTTTTCAACCTTCGCCGCTTTTTTAACACAGACTTTTGACCAGGTAAGAATGGCGCAATATTCAAACGCAAATTTAAAAATAGTCGGATCCCATGCCGGAGTTTCGATCGGTCAGGACGGTCCTTCCCAGATGGGACTTGAGGATCTGGCAATGATGCGAAGTATTTCAAACAGTACAATTTTTTATCCGGCTGATGCAACTTCAACAAAAAAATTAATCAAAATTATGATTGAGGATAAGGGAATATTTTACCTAAGGACAACAAGAGGAAAGACATCAATTCTATATGATGAAAATGAAGAATTTAAAATCGGTGGATGCAAAGTTCACCCCACTTCGCTCTTCGAGCTTCGAGGGGTAAGTAAAGTTAAAACTATAAAGTCGAAAACATTAATAATTGCAGCCGGCATAACTCTGCATGAAGCATTAAAAGCGCAAGAAAAATTAGCAGACGAAGAAATTGATGCGGTGGTTATTGATTGTTATTCAATAAAACCTTTGGATGAAAAAACAATTATTAAATATATTAGCGAATATAAAAATATAATTGTTGTGGAAGATCACTATCCCTATGGTGGATTGGGAGAAGCAATAGCGTCCCTAATTTCCAATAACCAATTACCAATATCTAATTATGCTCATTTATGCGTGCGTAAAATTCCCCGGTCCGGAAAGCCCGAAGAACTGTTAAAATATGAAGGGATTGACGCTTTGACAATATTTAGTAACGCGAAGGAAATGTCAACCCAGTAAAAAAAATGAAAAATAAAATATTAGTGACAGGAGCGGGTGGATATATAGGATCCATCGCAACTTATTTATTTTTACAAAAGGGATATGAAGTTGTAGCGATTGATAATTTTTCAACAGGTTATAAACAACCGTTAGAATTGTTAAAAAATAAATTTGGCGAATATAAATTAAAGATTTATGAAGCTGATCTTAAGAATAATTTCAGCGGGGTTTTTAAAAATGAAAAAAATATCCAAGCTGTTATTCACTATGCTGCATCCTGTATTGTGGACGAATCGATGAGTAAACCGGGTAAATATTTTAAGAATAATATATTGAGCACTCTTAATCTTCTGGAAAATATGACAGCGAATAAAATTTCAAATCTGGTATTTTCTTCAACATCTGCAGTCTACGGAGAAGCTAAAAGCATACCCGTTGATGAAAACCATCCGAATAATCCAGTTAGCGTGTACGGCGAGTCTAAGCTGATGGCGGAAAAAATGATCCAATGGTACGGAAAAACAAAAGATATTAGATATTCGATATTAAGATATTTCAATGTATGTGGAGCATCTGATGATGGCTTGATCGGAGATTCCAAAAAGCCATCCTCCCTTCTTGTTCAAAATGCTGTGCGGGGTGCTTTGAATATAGAATCTTTTTATCTGACCTGTCCGAAAGTCGATACGCCGGATAAAACTCCCATCCGTGATTATATAAATGTTGTTGATCTCAATGAAGCCCATCTGGCTGCGCTTGATTATTTATTAAACAAAGGTAAAAGCGGGATCATTAATTTGGGTACAGGGACAGGAAACTCGGTTTTGGAAATTGTTAATAAAGTTCAGGAAGTGACCGGAACAAAATTCGATGTCAAAAAAACCACTCCCAGAAAAGGCGATCCTGCAAGATTAAATGCTTCTATAGAAAAAGCCAAAAGAGTATTAGGTTGGGAGCCGAAAAGAACAATCGAAGACAGCGTGAAATCGTTAGTAAAATGGTATAAATTGCATCCGCTCGGTTGGGATAATTAAACTTTATTTCATCTGCATTGAATTGGTTATGAACTGAAACCCGTTTTTTTTAATAAAAAATAATCTTGAGTTTTTAGGAATTAATGCGCGCAAATCTTTTTTTGTATATTTATAAAATTTGGGTCCCCTTTGTATACTCAAATATATATTGTGCAATATGTTTAAAAAAGATAATTTTTTTTCGCAATAGGAAAAAATAAATGACTTTTCACCCATCAAATTAAACAGCCGTTTTAACTGCTCACTATTTAAATAATCAATTAAGCCTATTCCAACAAGAATATCAAAATTTGGAAGTCTATCAATTTTTGTAACATCTTCAACGCGAAGCTCAATTTTTTCATCAAGCTTCAGGCTTTTAGCTAATTTTTTGATTTCTTTTATGGCAACATCAGATATATCAATAGCGATTATTTTCTTTGGTCCATATCTCATTAGTAGACTTATTGAAAATTCACCAAAACCACACCCTAAGTCTAAAATAGTTTTTCCTTTAACTTTAGGTCCGATTAATTTTAGCGTTACTTCTTTTCTTGTATTAGTGGCTCTGAAAAATGAGGCAATTCTTTCCAATACGTTTAATTTTACTGTTTTACCATAGGCTAAGGAAGACCATTGTTTTATTTTTTTATCCCAGTATTCTTTTTGCGTCAGCATGGAAAAATAATCATATCAGATTTATTAATGACTTGATAGTAACTTTCTCTTTTAACCACCTATCGTTAATGAATTGTCCTGTAGCCATCTTTCACCTCGGGAGTGAAATATATTGTTATGAAGTTCTAAACTATCTAATCCAATCAAAAGTGTACTTCACCATCTCTCTCATTTTTTGATCAACTGCATTATTTAGAATGAATTGTTTGAATTTAGATTGATCGTATCCAAAAGAACTCATGATTTCATCTGTTCTGATTTTTAAGGGGTTGGATTTGCTAATGAATGGTTTGATAGACGAATAAGGATATTCAAATATATCTTCAGGATTATTTACTAACTGATGAGCAAAACAATTGGTGTGGATGTATCTTGAAGTATAGGTTAATTGTTCCTGATTTTTGATCCTTTTAGATATAAACTGAGGTAGAAAAATGGGACCTTTTCGATGAATTCCTTTGTTGTAGTAGTGGGTAATTGAATTTAAAATATTTGACATAAATTTAATAATTCCGTTTTCTTTAAGTTGTTTAATAAGAAAATGATAATGATTCGGCTGGAGTGAGAATGAAAAAATTTCAATCATAAAATGACTATTAACGAATATTTTTTTCAATTTTGAATTATGTGTCTCCTCTGGAAGTTTTTTGAAAAGAGAATAGCGCAAGCTAGAAGACAACTCAGATCTGTAGTAACTAAAAATATCAATAAATTCATCAGCTAATTTAGGGATAAAGATTTCTCTACAATCTATTGTTTTATCATAAATATGATAAATTCCACCGTTGTAAAAAACATCATATCTTGAAGGCATAATTTGCAGTTAATAATAATTATAGCTTTAAGTCAATGGATTATAAGCCACAAAGTATGGTTTTCAGATTGTCATAAAGTCAAGTTTAATTCCAAGGACATTTGATAGAATTTTGTTGGATTACTATATTTAGATTGTAATAATGTCATCTTTCACTCCCGAGGTGAAAGATGCAGTTGGTAAGCTATGTACTTCTTGTACAAAATAAATTCATACCAGGCGCGAAGCAGACCGGAAAGAATTCCGCGCCAGCCGTCGCGTATACCCAGGTGCCAGATTGTCCAGCGCAAAAAAATATATGGAGGCTGAGTTAGTATTTTGAAAAAGGCGGTGGGTAGGCTTTCGTTCAGATCGTGAATCTGAACATCCGTATATGAATTGAATTTCCTGAAAACATCTTTAAGTGTTGGATGTGAATAATGCAGAATAGAATTTTGCAGGTAACCTATTTTTCCCTCAACTTTAAATTGTTCATGGACTTCGACGATCGGGTCATAACGAGCAGACTTCGCTTTGAACAATCTGACTAAACGGTCATAAGCCCAGTCCCCGCCTTTTAAGAAGGCACCGAGAAAATAAGGTTTGCGGGGAATCCCGTAGGCAATTGTCGAATTATGAATTATGAATTTTGAATTAAGAATTGATATTATTTCATTTTTTAATTCTTCAGAAACAACCTCATCTGCATCAACCCTTAAAATCCAGTCTGTCGTGCAATTGTCAATAGCCCTGTTGATATTTTTTTGTACAGCTTTAAAATCGTCTTTCTCCGAAGCATTTTTTCTTATAACTTCAGCGCCAAGACTTTTAGCGATTTTTCCCGTCTGATCGCTACCCATCCAGAGAATAATTATTTTATCGCACCACTTGACGCTCTCAATACAACGGGCAATGTTTTTTTCTTCGTCTTTTGCAGGAATTACAGCAGTTATCGTTTGTATACCACTTTGCTTTGATTTTGCAGACAAGTGGGATATGCCTACCGTAGCTTTCAAATCAGAATTAAGCTTATCCATAGTTTAGATTTTGAATCAAAATCAAAGCTTCGTTAGGTATAAACCCTGTCACTTTGAAAGCGAAGGGGTATACCATATCGGCATAATCCAAAAATTCATCACTATAATACCAATATATAATATCAGGTAAAACGTAATAGCCGGCATTTTACTTCGATATTTTTCAAGTCCTTTGAGAAAAAAATAACCAAACGGTATAGCTAAACTGACAAGAAACGCGCCCTTGACGGTTGAGTAGAAAGGAAGTTTTAGGTTATAAAGAAGATAACTGGTAAAAAGCAAAACGGAATAAATAATCAGTAACAAATTTTTTTTAGACACCATTCTTATTTCTTTTAAAAATCCGACAGCCGATAAAATAAATAAGGGAAAAGAAAAAATAACAAGCAGAATTCCTTTTTTGGAATAATGTTGTACCGGTAACATTACATTATGTCCGTCATAAAACCAGGAAAAGTAAGTCCCGGGAATAAAGGAATAATGCTGGGACTTATAAAGATCCATTTTCAGAAAACCGGTTAGATCGGTAAAGAACTTTAAATCCCGACCGCTCGGCTTATGGCGATCCTGAAACTGGGGAAAATCCACTGACGCAACGAAGGGATTTTTATACAATATTAAGTTCCGGCCATAAAACCAACCGGATAAAATTAAAACCATAATCAAAGGGATAAGGAGAAATTTTACTGTTTGTAAAATACTTTTTCTTTGTAGAAAGAGTTCACTTAAAATTAAGGCGGCAAGAAAAACAATGGATGTAGCTTTGGTAAGTAGTGATAACCCGATTAAAAATCCCAGAATTATTTTTGCATTCAAAGTGGGATTTTGCCTACGAGTTAAAAAATAAGTCATACTAACGCTGATCGTTGTTAGGAACTCTAATTCGTTACCGATTGCCGGAGTCAAATATAATACTACCGGTAAAGAGGAAACAATTAGAGTTCCTAACAACGCTAATGTCAGATCAGAAAATCTTTTTTTATATAAATAAAAAGATATATAAACTAAAATGATCCAGGAAAAAAAGCCGATTAATTTTGCCGAAACCAGGTTGGGAAAAAATGAAGCCAGCAAATAATAAAGCGGCGGCTGATACAGTTCCCAACCCTCCGAAGGCAGAGGGATTCTTCTCTCGTTCTTTATAAATTCTATATAGTCCCTGTGGTTTAAGGCATCAAATCCTTTATTCGTAGGATAATTTATGAGATTATGCAGTTGGAGAACCGCTATTATAAGTAATAAGAAAAGAAAAACCTTATTCATTTTTGCGGATGATTGCCTTGTATCCTCTGCTTCTCGGGTCAGACGTGATAATAACTTTTAAATCCGGTTTCTTGGGAGATATTTCCCTGGGATAAATCCAACCAAACATCTCATCAGCTTGGCTTGAATCGGGTTTTTTCCCATAGGCTTCAAAGAGATACCTCCAGCCGCCAAAATAAAGGTATTTTTCTGTGGTTTCCAATCGGAAGGATTTATTTCCGATTTTTCCAATAGTATTTCTGATCAATTCCTTTTTTGTCGACAGACCAGAATTCGTACTCCATCTGGTAACAGTCAAAAAAGCATTAAAAATATAAAAAATCAACAAAAAAATCAGGATTCCCCTATTTAACTTAACCAGATATTTACCCAACCATAAGGAAATTAAAGGAATAAATCCAAGAAAATAATAATTATTGAATTTGGCTCCTAACTCTTTATGCTGCAAAAGTCGAAGTGGCGTCTTGAGGTTATCGAAATTATGGACGAAATCGTAAACGATTAACGGTGAATAAAGAATTAAAAAAATAAGTAAAGATATAAACAAGAGGGAAAAATTGATCCGCCGAATTTTAATATATTGGTATATCAAAACAATAAAATAAATAGGAACGTAAATAAGTAAAGATGCGTGGATATGGAAAGAAAGACCGATTAGAAATGCCAGAGCAACATGCCAGCGGGCGTCTTTAAAGGATTTAACAAGACAAAAAAATATTAACAGCGAAATTAACGGAACGAGTGTTGAATTCCAGAATCTTCTGTCATACTGCAAAACAAAAGGTAAAAATGCATAAAATGCAGTCGAGACAATGGCGGTTTTTTTACCAAGTAAGTTCTCCGCTACAAAATAGAAAACGATCAAGGTGGTTATACCGACAACAGAAGCTGCGTAGGCGAGAATCACAGGATCGAGTTTACCGATCCATAACAAAAGCGCATGAAGGTAAACCAGTCCCGGTCCGATGTAATATCCGGTTTTTCCAGCACTGAGACCTATCCAAATCGGATGAAGGTCTTTTATCTGACTAAGGGCAAGTAGCGAGTGGTATTCTTCATCAATTCCGAAATAAAATAACTCCGGTACACTCCAAAAACGTAAAAAAAAAGTAAACAAAAAAATTATCATTATTAACCAGTTTTTTTTGAAAAATTGTTTCATTATTTTAAAGTGTCATTGCGAGCGATAAGTTTTTCTAGCGAAGCAATCCCTGAATTGATAATTAAAATAATGAGATTGCTTCGTCGTTTTTGCTAAAATCACACTCCTCGCAATGACGAAGTTTATTTTTAATAAAATTATTACAATCAGCTAATTTTTAATTACATAACCATAATAAACTCCTTCATTGAATTGAGTTATTATTTTTTCTTTAACTCTAGCTGGATATTCTGAAATTATTACTCTGAGTTCGGGTTTTGTTTTGGAAATTTCATCCTGATAAATCCATCCGAAAAAATCGTCGGCGTGGCTTTGATCTGGAGTCTTGCCGTAGGCTTTAAAAAGATACCTCCAGCCGCCGGCCGAGTGGTATTTGCGGCCGTCCCCTGTCCGGGTTTCTAAATAAAATGAATTTCCAGCAACAACCGGCATAATTTTCTGAATCAGCTTTTTACGGGTAAGCAGTCCGAACTGTTCCTGCTTGAGTGTAATTAAGGAAGATAAGTTGATCAGCACAAAAATTATTAGTATTAGAATTCCAATTCTAGCGGGTAAATTGCTTAAAAATAAACCAATATTGATTGTAAAAAGAGTTAAAAAACCCAAAAGATAATAAGCTACCACACCGCCCGGATAAAAAATATAAACAGCAAGAAATGAGATAAATGCTAAAGCTAATATTCGATACCCGGGTATGATGAAGGATTTATATAAAAACCAAATCAAAATAATTAAGGAAAACATGCTTAGTAAAATATATGTTTTTGTTATACTACCATGAATTCCCAACTGAATTTCATCCTGAACATTACTTAGCGGACTGATAAACCATATTCTTGAAAGTGTATTTAACAGCTGAGAGAACGAAGATATTATATTGATGTTATTATGTTTCTCAAAAAATTTTCCTGCAAATCTAACCGGCATCAACATATTGTCGAAATTATGATTCAGGTCAAAAATAAAAAGGGGAAGTGTTACGACAAAAAATCCCGCTAAAGAGCCCATATACGTCGGCAATTTAATTTTTTTTCGGGCAAGCCAGATTACATAAGCAAACACCGGACAAAAAGCCAGAAGAGACAGGTGTATGTGGAGGGCAAGACCCATAAATATGAAGGCTAAGATTACCCATCTCTGGTCTTCAACTGTTTTATACAGCAGGAACAACATCCATATTGAAAAAAAAGCTATTGGAGTAGCGCTCCAAAATCGCCTGTCAAAAAAATTCAGGAATAAGGAGCCTGAATAAAAAGTAAATGCGTAGAGCGCAGCTTTTCCGGAAAAAAACTTTTTAGTCACATAATAAATACTGATCGCTGTCATAACTCCAAGTGCTGCTCCAAAAAATGCAAGAATGATGGGATCTTTTGCTATAAATAATAAAAAAGCCGTAAGGTAAGTAAATCCGGGACCAAGATAATAGTTAACATTGGAAGCACTGACTCCAATCCAGACCGGGTGAAAGTTTTTTACCTGCTCCCAGGCGAGCAAGGTCTGGTATTCTTCATCGAAATTAAAACTAAAGAATTCTCCCAGTTTCCAAAAACGGAAGAAGGTTGAAAGTAGGACGATTAATAAAATTAAATAGTTTTTTCTAAAGTATTGTTTCATTTTCCAATATATAAACATAATAAACTCCCTCGCGAAAAAAGCTAAGCGGTTTTTGTTTAGTCCTCCGTGGTTCTTCCGAGATAATAATGTTCAATTCCGGTTCTATTTTATTTATTTCATCCGGATAAATCCATCCCAAGACAGGATCTATATTGCTTTTTGCGGGAGTCCTTCCGTAAATTTTAAACAAAAGTCTCCAGCCCGCATAAGCATATTCGGGATTAGGTAGGGAGCCTGCTGTTTCTAAACTAAAAGACCTGTTTCCTATAACTCTCATAGTTTTATCAATAAGTTTTTTTCTCATGGTTAATCCATAGTAATCTTTAGTTGTGAGTACGGTTAAAAAATTAATCAGAATAAAAACCGTCATAATAATATAAGCTGCTAATTTAGGTAAGGAATTCAGCCAATAACCGATTGCTATTGTCAACAGAGTTAAAAAACCCATCAGGTAGTATTCCGGATTATAACTGGGATAAATTAGATAAGCCAAAAGAATAGTAATCAACGAGATCAGAAAAATATGAAATCCTTTTTGCCTGTTTTTAAGAAAAAAATAGACTAAAGCGGTTAAGGACAAAAAAGAAAGAAATATATTTCCCTGGATTTTATAAGTATTAGTTTCCAAAACAATATCCTGAAGGTTTGAGTTTAACTTTGTAAACCAAATACGGCCAAGAGTTGAGGTAAAACTTTGGAAATGGCTGAATATATTTTCCAAACTAAAGGAATAAAGTCCGGTTTTTTTTCTTTCAACAAGTATTTTGTACGGAGCCAGCAGATTATCGAAGTTATGATTAATATCGAAAATAAGCAACGGCAAAGTGAGTATCAGATAAAAGATAAGAGATAATAGATAAGTGAACGGTTTTATTTTTTTAATATTTTTAAATACGCTATAAACGGTCGGCAGTAAGAATAATAAAAGCAAGAGGTGAAAATGAAAGGACAGACCGATCAGAACAGCGGTGAGTATATACCAGCGCGTGTTTTCACTAGCCATAATCAGACTGTAAACATACAGTAGCGAAATGAGCGGGATAAAAGACGGATTCCAGAATCTCCGGTCGTAATAGTTAATTAGTGTTGAGCAACCATAGACGAGCGCAGCAAAAACAGCGACTTTTTTGGAAAAAATTTTTTCCGCCACAAAGAACAAAACGAAAATATTTACCATTCCCAGAATTGCGGAAAAATACGCCAACACAACCGGATCACCGTTTTTAACCAAAAATAGCAGATAATTGAGATAGATGAATCCCGGAGCGAGAAAGTAATTGATATTGGCCTGACTTACACCTATCCAAATCGGATGAAAGTTTTTAACCTGTTCCCAGGCTAATGTTCCCTGCCATTCTTCGCTGAATGTAAAAATAAAAAAATCAGGTACTTTCCAGAATCTGAGGAACATAATAACCGGCAGAAACAAAAGTAAAGGTTTATTTTCAAAAAGGGATTGGAAATAACCCTTTAAAAGATCCAGAGCGATCTCCGGAGAAATTTTTAACGAGGACCGCAAGCGCAGCAATAGAGAGATAATTGATAACGGGAATAAAACATTTTTGGCTAAATATTTTCCATAATTTTCAAA
>Ga0209541_10004187_pt1 | contig 25810 bp, 28 predicted proteins | sample RifCSPlowO2_01_FD_184027 | JGI IMG/M metagenome (GOLD analysis project Ga0209541, IMG submission 184027) | Groundwater microbial communities from Rifle, Colorado - Rifle CSP2_plank lowO2_0.1 (SPAdes) (version 2) | ecosystem: Environmental > Aquatic > Deep subsurface > Groundwater | place... | reverse complement strand
AAGAGATTTAATTTTTATTTTTCCACATCCACCACCCCGCAATCAAAATCATCCCCAAAGAAAACCACTGCCCTAAGCTCAACCCAAGATACAAAACATCTTCTCTAAAGAAATCAACAACAAATCTCCCAACACCCTCGAGCAGCACATAACTCCAAAAGACAAATCCCTGCTTCTTCCTCAGTTTCTGAACTCCCAATAACCCAAAGAAAATCAAAAACCGATACGCAGCAGCATACAATTGCTGCGGATGTCTGCATCCTTCATACCCAGAAAACACAACACACCACGAAGCTGTTGTTATCCTCCCCACCAATTCGCCATTGATAAAATTAGCAATCCTCCCGAAAGCAAGCATCAAGGCTGCTGGCACAATAATAATATCAGCAAGCTTCCAAACGTCCACCTTTTTCTTCTTGCAAAAAAGCCACGCTGCAATCATCACCCCAACCAACCCACCATGATAGCTCATCCCTCCTTCCCAGATTGCAATGATTTTTAGAGGGTGGCTGAAATAATATCCAGGCTCCCAGAAAACAACTTCAAACAACCTTGCACCAAGAATCGTCCCAAGAATCAAATACACCAGCAAATCATAACAATCATCTTTTTGCAGACCAAGACTTTCGCGTTTTCTCAGCATCATCCACAGAGTCAATAAGAATCCAGCGAGATACACCAGGCTATAATACCGAATCTGCAAGAATCCGAGAGAAACCAGGACAGGATCAAGCTGATGTAAATACATCTTACCCCTTCACACTCAGCTCAAGCCCAGCACCCACATGTAGGGTAATGCTGCTGTAATGTTTCTTTACATACGCAACATAATCTTGGACTTTCTCGCTATGCGAAATGATATTGTCTGCAACCACAACTCCGCTGGCAGCTAAATTCTTTTCAGCCAACCTCAAATATTGCAGATACTGCCTTTTCATCGCATCCAGAAAAATCATCCCTACCTGCTTGTTGAAATGCTTTAAGATCTCAAGCGCATCCCCTTCAAGCAGATGAATATTTTTTAATCCTGCAGCATGGAAATTCTTTTTTGCTACGGATATTTTATCAGGATTTACCTCAATGGTGTAGACCTGAGTTGAAGGTGAAGCAGACGCAATCAGGAGCGTACTGTAGCCTTCTCCTGTGCCCACTTCAAGCACGGCTTTCGGCTTTTTCATCTTGACAAGCAGATGCAGCAGCCTACCAGCATCAGGCTTTAAATGAAAAAAGTATTTTTTATCCTGCTCAGCCTCAAGCTTTCTCAGCAGCACCTCAACCTGCTTATTGATGATAATCCCCCCTCTTACCATAAAAGTTAAGCAAATTTCTCATAATCTTTCTTGTTTCATGCTCTCCATACCCTTTACTATGAACATATTCATGCAAATGGGATTCCCAATCAACAGCTTCACCATTATGCGCAATATGTCTATACCATCCTTTAGTAAAAGGATCCAATTCTTTTTCAGTAACCCTGCTTATATGGAGTCCTTCTGCAACATCTTGTTCGTAATCGGTTTTTTTCGTTTCATAACCAGAACCAAGCCAATTACCAGTATCAACAACAGGCACACCATGAATTACTTCAAAAGGAGGATTTTCAACCATTTCTTCTAAGCGATATTCCGGACTAATCGATTTCATTCAGCCACTCCACAATATCATCATCCTGCTCTTTGCTTCCAATCACCTCAACCAGCACAGGAACAGAAGTCTGCCCGGAAATCTCCTTCAGCAAAGTTCGCTTGGCATGCTCCCCAGGAACTTCAATCTTCCTGTATTTCACATTTTTCTTCTTCAACGCTTCTTCAGCTTTCCTGCAGTAGGGGCATCCTTCTAATCTGAATAAAACCCATTGTTTTTCCATAACCATGTAAAGAATAAGCATTATTTAAGGTTTTTTAGTGCAGGTTTTTTCTAAAAAAGTGCATATAAATGTTTTTCCAAGCATTAAACAGAGCTATACTTAAGGAATCCAGAAACTATTTTAAGAGTAACCCCCTTACATTCTCAATGAACAATTATAGAGTCTTATTTGACATCAAAGCAGGAAGGCAGATTAAAAAAGCAGGAACGCAGAAAGAGCAAATATCTAAGATTATAGATAGAATGGAATCAAACCCTGAGAGCATTGGTAAATTCGTTGAAGGTTCAAAAGGGATGATACGAGAAGTCTATATCGGCAGTTACAGGCTTTACTATACAATTCTTGAAGATTTAAGAATAGTGTATGTTTTTGAATTTACCCATAAGAATGTGCAGCAAAAAACTATTGATTCTTTAAAAATGAAAAGATTAAAAGAAATTCAAGAAGAACTCAGACAAAGTAAGTAATCCTTATATCCCTAGTTGTTCCCTTGCGTAATATCTGCCGAGTTTGAGTGCTTTCAAAGCTTGCTGTAAGGTATGCATAAGGTAATGAATTTTATCAATCTCTGCCTCGCTAATGATTCTTTTAAGTACTCTATTCTCCTCTTTAAGAAACTTATTTTCTTCCAAAACTTTTTCTATTTGAATTTGAGGCATTTTTATCTTACATTTTGTAAATATCTAAATTATTTAAACTTATCGGGTTGGGGCTAATTATTGCACTCCAACAATAGAGGCATCTTTTATATTTAGTATACATCCAACTTTATAATCTTCCAACTGAATTTTATTGCAAATTTTAACATCTTGTTTTTTAATAGCAACATTTACATAACAAAGATCCCGGTAGTTTGATATTTTATCACAATAAGAATCATCTATTTTTATGTCTGCATAACAAGCCAGCCTCATATCTGAATTTTTTATACTATCACAGATAACTACATCTTGCTTTGCAAGTCCAACATCCATGTAACAATAATTTTTAGTACCTTCAGATTCAACTTTATTACAAACAGTAGGATCTTGCTTTTCTGTTGCAACGTTTCTGTAGCAATCATCTTTTACACCTTCATTGAATCGATTATTAGATATTAATACTATATTCTCACATATTTGAGGGTCTTTTTTTACAGATGCAATCTTGGCGTAACATTCATTGCGTTGTGAATAAGGATCTATAGACTTATTGTCAAGCTCTATTTTCTGGCAGAGAGTAATATCTTGCTTATTAATCGCAATTTTAAGAATGCATAGGTTTCGTGTTTGAGCATCCCCTTTAACATTATTACAAATGACCTCATTATCTTTTTTAATTGCTATTTCATTATAGCACTTATTCTTATTCGGGTTATTTTTTATCTCTCCACAAACAGATACATCCTCTTTTTCAGTCCCGATAAAAAAATAACAAGAATCAATTAAATCATGGTCTATTGCCATTCCACAATAAGTTGTATCCTTCTTATCTATCGCTAAGCGATAATAGCAATAGTTTTTTTCATATTGTGCATCAACATTCGCTTGTTTGGGTAGGTTTTCACACTCAGAGTTTATTAGCTCTTTTTTTCCAAAATATTATCTTTACAACTGCTTATTAATATTAAAGACACAACAAAAAAACTAAATAAAATGTTTCGAACCATCTCTTGCACAATCTTACAGTAATGACATATCTTAATAAACCTTTCGTCCAAGACTTTTATTAAAAATGTTAACCTTTTATTCAATCATCTCACCAGCAAGCCTATCGTAATCACTTAGCTCAGAAGGAGCTTGATGAATAAACTTCCAATCCTCAGGAGTAATATTCCCTTTAAAACTGCAAAAAGGTCTAAAGCCTATTCCGCCCTGTTCATCCTTCATAACATACACCCCATAACTCACTTCATATCCTAATGCTTCAGCCATTTCAGCATGCGCCATCTCATGCCCAATAACAAAGTTTGTTTGATCAAAACCTAAAAGAGGTACTAAAAACGCCCGTAATCCAATGGTGTTTGTAAAAATCCTCCTATCTCCAGGAGCCATTTTTTCATGAAGCCATTCAGAAAGCCATTGAAGCTGAATATTAAGAATCCCATCTGAAAATTCTCCAGACTGGCATCTTTTAACAAGATCAGCTTCTTTTCTTTTATATTCCTCAAAAACAGCCTTTGTAAGCCTTGGTTCATAGTCAAATGCCATATCCTAAAGAGGAATAAAGAGTTTATAAACCTCTCTATTTATTTTACTAAGAAGTAGTTATAACCAACCACGCCCTTTCCCAGCAATCTCCCAGCAATCTAAATCATTGCCAACAAGTAAACTCCCCTTTAACCCAGTTAAAACCTTAATCCCCTCTCTTTCTCTTGAATTAACTTGCCCTCTATCCTATTAAGTGCCCTGTCCACACTCTGCCAAATCCCATACTCACCAACATTAGCAATAACCCTTGTCCCATGATTCCAGAGTCTTGCCCTGCACAAAAACAAAGGTTTCTGCCGAAACCGGTTTTTATTCTGGTTTATATGCAGGCTTAATACCCCCCTATTAATAATCCGGGAATGCCTGTCCACAACCCCATTTATTTCAGTTTTAATTCCATCCCTGTCAACAGGGGCTAATTTTCTCAGCCTACCCCCCAATTTTACAGATACATCAATCTTTGCCATACCCATCACCCCCAAGGTTTATGGCTTTACCTTCTTTACCTTTTTTCTCTTCTCCCTTCTTAAAAGTATAAACTCAACCACTTATAATAATCTTACCCATATAAAGCATATACCAGTCTGGAGGATATGCTCTCCAGGTAACTTATCCAACCGATTTATCCATCAAATAATAGAAAAAGATTTCAATTCCTTTGAGCCAGCTTTAAAGCTTCTCCCAGCCCTTCAGAAGCCAAATCCAGCAGGAATTAATCTCCAGAAGGAAAGTGAGAGATTAGTCTTTGGTATAAAGATATAACGCCTTTATTAATTGACTGATTTATTCTTCTAGTACCTGGATGAAGAGCAGCCATTCCTAAGATATAAAGAAAGGCAGCGGAATTCCAAGCGAGAAGGCTTCGCGTTGCAGGGTGAATCTTCGTATGATGAGCAAGCCATACATTAGCAAAGATGAATGAAGGAGAGAAAATAGTGAGGTCTGCCACATAATCAGCAGCTAAAAAAGTCCCTACAAACTCTCCAAATTCTTTACTCAGGATACCTCTTGGATATTTTTGTCGATGCCTTAAGTATTCAAGGCCAAAAACGCTGGAATAGCCAGTAGCATAGCCTCCGATATATGCAGCAAGGGTAGTTGCTGCAGCACTATCATATCCCATTTTGACAGATGCCCATTGGCCTAATGCTGAACCAACAGAAGAAATAAGGCAAGCTGGACCCAAAGTTTTCATATATTCAACCCATGTTTTTGGGTATTGTCTTACACTCTGCTTCAACTCCTGCCTAAGTGTAGGGGGTGTTTCAACAATATGCTCTAAATCATCTTTCATAACTACTTGGCAATAATAACAACTTATAAATCTTCCGATTATTTGCTATGCAACTCCACTTCATCATTATCCCGCAAGACATAGCTCAACCCAACAACCTGCCCGGGGAATTTTGCACTTCCCCATATTCTTGCAAACTTAAACTTCTTAACAAAATCCTTATGCACATGCTCTGCTAAATCAGCAACTACTGCACCCTTCTTAAACGCAATCGGTGGATAATCAGGCTTCTTCCCTGGTTGCTTCGTATATACTCTAATCAGTCCAAGAGCATTCCAAATCATCTCTTTCACATCTTCAACATTTTCATCTCTGGATACAACAAGCAATTTCTTATGCACATCATTCACTCTCAACTCTTTTTCAATAAACCCCACATCATCAGGATTCTTTTTAACAATAACAACCAAATCAGCATTTCTTACAATAGCCAAGAAAGCAAGTCCATTCTCACTGTCATTATAATCCTTAACAATAGCAGGCAGCTCAATGCATTGCAATTTAACCCCATGATAATCCAGAATCCCCACCTTGGGTTGAGTCGTGGTAAATTCATAATCTGCTATCTTCACATCCACCCCGGTCAGCTGCTTTAAGAGCGTGGATTTCCCAGAGTTCGGCACGCCCAGAAGCACAATCGTCCCAGCACCCTCTTTTTTTATTGAAAACTTGCTCTTCCCACCAGTTTTTTTCTTGGCTTCTTTTTCAGCAAGCTCTTTTAATTTAGCTAATCTCGTTTTAAGCTGCTTCTGCAATCCTTCAGCAGATTTATGCTTGGGAGCAAGAGTCATCATCTTCTTCAAAGCAAGAATCTTCTTCTCCGTGCTGTCCGCTTCCAGATAATCCTCTTCAGCTTTTTGGTAATGAAAATCAGCATTGATTGGCATGTTCTATTGAACCCCCCTAAATTCAGGCAACAATTTTTTCATCTCCAGCATAAACTCTTTTGCCCTTTCAATTGATACTTTTGCCTTTTCTTGTTTTGCCTCTTCGCTTGTCTCGTATTGAAAGAAACTTCGCTTTTTTCTTTCGTAATCAAATGACTGGATGAGTTCATCTGCTTTGATGCCTGCAAGGGCCAGGGCTTCCTGTTGCACTTCTTCATATTGCTCAAGCAGCGAGGCTTTCAGTTTGCTTCTGACAAGAACTATGAGAGAGTCAGCAGTCACTTTGTGAGCAATTTTTTCTCCCACTTTATAGCCCATCTTATAGAGAATCGCATTAGCAATGTAATACATAGAGTAATAAGAGGTTACAATAGTCCAAAGCCATGAATCCTGATTTGCAAAAAGTTTTTCCGCAATTTTAAGGCTTTCATTGGCATTGTTTTCAAGAACATTGAATATTCTTTGCTCAAATTCCCTCTTCTTCACCAAAAGCCCATCCTGCAAATACGCATTGAAGTTGTCCTGCGCTTCCTTTATTCTTTTATCTGTGAGCATTGTTGACCAACCTGTAATATTCTTCTATACCAATGAGTATGATGTTTTTTTTAATTGCCTCACTCACCACTGTAAATTCCCTTGACTTGAGCATTTGCATGAAATCTTTATACCTTATATCAGTTGTATGGATTTTAATGGGGAAGAGGGATAGCACCCTTTCTATTGGCTTAAAGTCCTCAGCTATCACAAGCAGGTCTATGTCCGAATGTTTTGTTTGTTTGCCTTTTGCATAACTGCCAAACAAAAGCGCAATAAAAGGTACATTCACTCTAGAGAGGTCATGGTAAATAACTAAAAAATTCTTGTCTCTTAAAAGCTCTCTCCTTCGCCCAGACTCGACAGAAAAAACAGAGTCATTAAAAGCCTTGTTAAATGAGCAAAGCGTAGTGTTTCCAGAATGCTTAAGGGTAACAATTCCTTCCTTCCCCAGATTTTTTAAGGCATAATAGGCAGACTTATAGTTTATCTTCCTTATCCTGGAGATTTTTCTTATGCTGAATAGCTCTTCTTGGTTTTCAATGAGCAATTTTAAGATACGATGCTTTTCATTGTCCATTTTAAGTAATAGAAGTATGGTTAGAAACCATATATAAGCTTTTCCTTTTCTGCAGGAAAATCCGTATTGATGGGTATGTTATAAATCATCCAGTGGGATTTGGATATTTTTCAACTTGCTGTCAGCTACATGAGTATAAATCTGGGTCGTTTGCAATCTTGAATGGCCAAGCAGGTTCTGAATGTATCTTATATCCACTCCCTTCTCCAGTAAATGGGTTGCAAAGGAATGCCTAAGCGTATGGCAACTAGCTTTCTTTTTAATGTTCGCTTTTTTTGCAGCAGATTCAAATATCTTCTGGACAGATTTTATTGCATACCTACCTTTTCTCCCAGAAAACAAATATGTCTCAGGTTTCTCAAGTTCAATATAGCTCTCCAAGTCAGATTTCAGTTTTTTAGGCAACATTACATATCTTTGTTTATTGCCTTTTGCAATTGATATTTTTACTACATTTCTATCAAAATCTAAATCATTTGCTCTCAAGTTAACAACCTCCGAAACCCTTAATCCAAGCCCATAAAGGCATTTCAAGACAAGTTTGTGTTTTACGCTGTTTGCTGAATCTATTATCTTTTTTACTTCTTCTTTTGAGAGCACTGTGGGCAGGTTTCTTTCTCTTTTTGGCCTGTCAATACCTTCACAAACCTCCATTCCAGTTCCAACAGCCCTGCCAAAGAAGAATTTTAATGCGCTTATTGCCAGATTTGCAGTAATGTTGGTATATCCTTTCTTTGTAATCAGATGAGAAACATACATCTTAACATCATCTTTCTGAATTTCAATAGGCTTCTTATCAATAAACTTGAGAAAGTCTCTTGTAAAAAATAAGTATGAGCTCTTTGTTTTGCTGCTAAAACCCCGGGAATCTAATTCGAGGTTCAGTTTCTCAAGTTCGTCAATACAGGCAATTAGCACCAATTTGTATATAAAATTATCTATATAACTTGTTAGTTGCAATTTGAGGTTCGGGCTAAAATATAGTCAAATCAAAGATTTGAAGAAATAATAAAAAGAGGTTGGCATCTCTCACGTAAAAATAGTACAATCTAATTTTCAGTAACACATTTTCTTAGAAAAAAGGAGGGCCGGCTCTTAATGCTTCTTCTACTGGCTGACCAGCATCAATTGCCTTCAATTGTTCTAATAAGTTCCAATAAAGCATTATTTTTTCTGGCGTATCTTTTTCAACATTACCTTGTGGGGTCAATTCTTGTCGGGCTTCTTTTAGTGATGTAATTAATTGTTCTTTTAGAACCTTGGGGGTACAATAAGTATCCGGTAATCTATTGTTTTCATACATTTCAAGAAGTTTCTCCGCCCCTTTTAAATAAATAGCCGGATCTGATTGATCGAAAAGAGCTGCTTGTAATACGGTTGGATCATTCCAATTATGATCACGGGTACTTGTCCTACCTAAAGCGTCAATCCACCCTTTAGGAGTATATCTCAATCTTCCAGCTTTCATTTGAAATCCAATAGCTTGTTCCAATGTTACAGTACTTGTCGGAGCAATAAACGTCTTTCCTAGTTGGTATTCTCCAACTAAAAATTCAGATTCTTCAGGTAGCATCGGAAAGCCCATACTTTTTCCAGAGGGGTATAATGCAAGCCCTAGTTTTATTGTTCCTAGGGGAAACCTATTAAGATCTTCATAAAAAGAACTACGACATTGTCCAGTAATTGATCCGTTATATATATGTACATAATCCGCATTTGTTGGTCTAGACATGTATATAACTAAGAAGACAATATTTATAAATCTTTCGGTTATTCACTACTTTCAAGATACTACGCCAACCTCTAAACACGCCCGAACTTCAAACTTTGATTTTTTGCCTTCGGCATCGTTGCACTAAAACTCAACCACTCCAAGTATTCGTGGGCAACTAACAGCGATTAAAAGACTACGAAACCTTGCAGGTTTCTCCGTCCAAATTTTGCCCCAGCTCTGTAAATTTCTCCAGCTCTGTTCGGATTTTCCAGCCATATGGGGAAAATCCTCACGAGGTCGAAATTTTCGAGGGGTCAAAACTTCGGTTAAGCCCGATGTTATACTCAATATTTTAATCACCTTTTCAGGCACGCTGTCGCTTCCGTAAATCTTACGCATTGGCACATTCGCATAGACGACAAAACGAAAAAACCACTCAATGATACTGAGTCTAACGTTGTCTATGCGGTTCACTTCGTTCTCCCAAATTTTCGCTAACATAAATTATTAGGGGGAGTTCTAAACTTCTGAAAAAAAACTGTAACGAGGGGGAGTTCCTAACGCTATGTCTCTCTACTCAGCAAAACATTTATATCTTAACCCTATTGTTAGAGGATATAAGAGGCGATTATAATGAATCAAAAAGAAGCTAGGCAGCTTAGAAAACAACAAGCAGAAATTTTAGCGTTTGGGGAGGACATCAAACAATTATCTGCCAAAGATGCTATGATAAAGCCGGTTATTGTAGATGCCAATGATGATGCAGAGAAAGTACTGGAAAAACTGCGGAAAGAAGACATTAATGTCTGTATTGTTGTTAATAATGAAATGAAGTTTCTGGGAGAAATTACTGAAGAAAATATCATTACTTTATTTTTGAAGCAGGCCAGATATGAACCGTTGGTTAAAATTATTAATAGGGGTTATTTAAGAGAAATTTCCTACAAAAAAGCTAAAGATTTGATGAATGCACATAAATCAACAGTACATCCTGATACGCCAATTAATAGGGTTATTGAACTGGTGTATAAACACGGATTTTGTTATATTCCTGTTGTTGACGAAAAAAAGAAAGTGGTTGGTGTCGTTACTCCCAGCAGCCTCATTAAGTTACTAAAAGATTATTGAGTTAAAATTAATCCTAAGAATCAGTGAAAAAATAATAACTACAAAAAAGAAAGCTTCATTATTATGCCCCTACTCAAAGATAAAAGCCTAACTAAAAAAGAGGCTGAAAAAAGGCTTGGGAAATACGGTTTAAATGAAATTAGAGATATCTCCAAGACTACTTCTTTAAAAATTCTATTAAGGCAGATTAAAAGCAATTTTATTATATATCTGCTTGTGGTTGCAATGTTCATCTCTTTTTTTGTGGGTAAATCAGTCACAGCATACACTATTCTTGTGATAATTTTTATGGTTATATTTGTAGGGTTTATTCAGGAATATAGGTCGGAGAAAGCGATTAGCGCATTAAAAAATATGCTTGTTCCTGTTTCAATAGTGATCCGAGATGGAAAAGAGCAGGAAATTCAATCTATAAATATTGTCCCCGGAGACATACTTCTTTTAAGAAATGGCGAAAAAATTCCTGCCGATTGCTTATTGATTGAAGAAAAAGAGTTACGAGTGAATGAATCTATACTAACCGGGGAGTCGAAAGAGGTAGGTAAAAAAATAGGTTCTGAGAAAAAGTATACTGATGAAAACCTGGTTTTTATGGGAACATTCATTGTCAACGGCAGATGTGTTGCAAAAGTTTTGCATACTGGTATGAATACAAAATTTGGGAAAATTGCTGGTTTAATTTCAACAACAGAAAAAGAATTACCCCTTCAGAAAAAAGTTAACAGAATTGCCAAATATATGGTTATTTTGGCAATAGTTATTTCGGTTTTAACAGGTTTAATTATGCTTTCAAGAAGCACAGCACTAAATGAAGAAACAATCTTTAGTATTCTAATTTTAGTTATTGCCTTGGCAGTGTCTGCATTTCCAGAAGGTTTTCCCGTAGTTCTAATAACTACCTTAGCTACAGGTGCACACCACATGGCTAAAAAAAATGCAATAGTAAATAGGATGTCTATAATAGAGACTCTGGGGGAGACAACAGTCATTTGCTCTGATAAGACGGGAACCATAACAAAAGGAGAGATGACTGTCAGAAAAGTTTTTGCAAATAATACTATTTATGAGGTTACCGGAACTGGTTATGAGGGAAAAGGAAATTTCTTACATAATCACAAAAAGATAGATACAAATGATGAACCCGCTTTAAGAAATTTGTTATATAATGCAGTTTTGTGCAATGATTCAATAATAGAAAGAACTGGAAAAGACATGGAATTTAGAACAATAGGCTCTCCTACTGAATCTGCGCTTTTGATTATGGGTGTAAAAGCAGGATTGTTTAAGGAAGATATAAAACTCAAAAGAGTCCAGGAGATTCCATTCAATTCTGAGAGAAAAATGATGTCCGTATTATGTGAAATAAACAAAGAAAAAATTGTTTATTCCAAAGGTGCATTGGAATATTTAATCAAAAAATGTAAATTCATACAGAAAAACAAGAAAATTTCCATATTGTCTGACTTCGAAAAAAAGAAAATAGCGGAGTATAATAAGAGTATGACTTCTAATTCCCTAAGAACTATAGCCTTCGCTTATAAAAAAGTTAAAACATTTGCAAAAGATCATTTTGAAGAAGATTTGGTATTTCTTGGTTTCGCTGGAATGGAAGATCCTGCTCGTGAAGGAGTAAAAGAAGCGATCAGCCAATGTTATAGCGCTGGAATTAAAGTTAAGATGATAACTGGTGACAATAAAGAAACTGCGCTTTCCATTGCAAAAGAGATAGGATTGCGTGGAAAAATAATGGAAGGAATCGAGCTGGACAATCTTTCTGATGATGAGTTGACTAAAATAATAAGTACAATAACAATCTTTGCAAGAGTTAAGCCTGAACACAAATTAAAGATAATAAAAGCATTAAAATCCAATGGAGAAATTGTTACCATGACTGGTGATGGGGTTAATGATGCACCCGCACTAAAAGAGGCACATATCGGAATCGCTATGGGAAAAAATGGCACAGACGTTTCTCGCTCAGTTGCCGATCTGACATTAAAAGATGATAACTTTAGCACGATAGTTTCCGCTATCCGAGAAGGAAGGACTATTTTTAAAAACATCAGGAAATTCTCAACATATCAACTTTCCTGCAATCTTGCAGAACTGTCAATCTTATTTATTGGCGTTATATTATCACCCTTTTTAGGCTGGCAAATTCCCATTTTACTAGCGTTGCAGATTCTTTTTATGAATCTTGTAACAGATAATCTGCCTGCAATTACTTTGGGGTTAAACCCTTCTTCAAATGATTCTATGATGGAACCTCCGAGAAAAAATTCAGATATACTTAACAAGAAATTGTTCATTCTGCTCTTTTTTACGGGAAGTTTGCTTACGGTATTGGTCCTGTCTTCCTACTTCCTAGCCTTTAATATTTTAGGAGGGACGCATGAATATGCAAGAACTGTGGCGTTATCCTCCCTCATTGGTCTGGAAATAGTTTCCGCATTCAATTTCAGGTCATATAGGAAAGGAGTTTTAAATAGGGGATTGATGGTTAATCCTTACTTATTTTATGCTTCCGCGATATCTTTGATTGCAACAGTTGCCATAGTCTATTCACCACTTAATAAGGTATTTGAAACAGTCCCCTTAGGTATTGATGGGCTACTTATAGCAGTAGTTTTATCTTTATCATTAGCAATCATTTTTGATTTGTTAAAATATATTAATAATAAGACGAAGTTCTTTGATTTAGAGCATATATAAAAAGCCCCTGCCTTCGCACTTCTCTGTTCGCTTTGCTCACTCTGATCATGCTGCGCTTTCGCTTATGCTTGGGATGTCTAACAGCGTAATATTAGTAAGTAATAAATAGTACTTATTTTTGTTACATTTTATGATGGATTTTGTACAAAGAATAAAATCAGGTTTTTTCATTATGTTAATTCAGTCAATAATATGTTCATTTGCTTTATCTTTTCTGCCTTTATACTTTAGATCGCAAGGATATTCTTTGTATGCTATCATTCTTTTGTATGCTTTATATTGTGGTTTATCTCTTATTTTTATTCCTCTGGTCAAAACATTTCACTTACGAAAATATCTTCAGATTGGATTTGTAATTTACTCTATATGTCTTTAACTCTTTTAATACCTGGAAAATATAATAACCTAATTTTGTATGCTTTTTTGATGGCGTGGATATTTACTTTTTTCTGGATACCTATTAACTATCTTTATTTTAACCATTCTGGCAAAGAAACTAATGCTCTTGATTCCAGTTTTTATATGACTACTTTTGCTTTAGTTTCGATAATTATGCCTCCTCTTGGTGCTTTGATAATCAAATATTGGGGATTTCATAGGTTATATCTAATTGCGGCAGTTTTATTTTTAATTCCTATATTGGTGGTAAGAAAATATATCCCAAAACAAGTAATTTCTGCTCCTTTCTGGTCCTCTGTAAAAAATTTTAGTATGTTGAAAACTCTTACCTTTTTTGAGGGAGGATTAGGTTTTATGCGTGATGTTATTATTCCAGTTTACGCTCTTATATTCCTACAAAACGAATTTCAATTCGGCTGGTTTTTCAGTTACTTGGGCTTAATAGGATTTATCATGGCATTTATTATCTCTTATTATTCTGATAAGCAACAAAAACGTCGCAGTTACATCTATTTCCTATTTTCCCTTTTATTTTTATCTATTCTATCTCTGGCTTTCATCCAACAAAAGACGTATTGGATTATTGCCGTGGGAATATTTATTATTATCAACACCATCTCACTTCCACTTCGCTTAGCGATTACTTTAGATGCTAAAAAAGCAGATTTAGGATTTTGGAAAGTTAGAGAATTCTTCTTGAACCTGGGTAGATTTTGCACTCTTACTATCTCCATAATTTTATTTTATTATCAGAAATATTGGATCGTATTTTTGTTATTTGCAGTGATGGCTTTTATCTATCCTTTTTTGATGAGATATAAGTTGAGAGAGATTAATTAGTTGGTAAATTTTGTATGAACAGTCACCTTGGTCTTAGTTTATTTCAATCTATGGTTCAATCTTGCTGACTCTATCAATCGCTGCGTCAAAAGGGGACCAATTAATCACATAATCCATAGATACATTGGACACTTCGATGTTGATATAATCTTCTATAAATTTTTCTTTAAATTCGTTTAATATTATTTTAAGTGTGAAATCATTTTCAACGTATAACTCTATGGAAAGGTCATATCTGCCTATGATTTCATAAATAAAAAGACAAACGCCCTTCTGTTCTAAGAAAGTAATCATCTGCGCAATGTTATTATATTGTTTTAATGTCAAATCAATCTGAACCAATTTACGATTAAGCAGGTTAAAATTAAACGCTGAAAAGTAACCGTTAATAACTTGTTTATGCTCCAAACGTCGGAGGCGATATCGTACTACTTGCAATCCTTGATGCAATGATGTCGCTAATTCTACCAGTCGTACGCGAGTATTCTTTGATATTGATTTTAAGATAAAATAATCTATTTTATCCATTTTTACGTTAGTAACTTCTCCATGATATAACGTTGTTCGAATACTTTTGTCTTCTATGGCAAACTTTTGATTACTATGATGAGTAAAAAGCACCGTATGTATGCTTTTCTGTAAAATGTAAGCTCCAAATGATTTATTAAAAGAAATAAAAAACTCTCTCAAACCAAGAGGATTTGGTTGCATAGTTAAGAAAGCTAGATCGTAGCGGCCATTTAAGATTCTCAAATTAGCACAACTAGGATCGCTACGTAAAAAATGAATGAGTTCTGTTTCAACCGTACCGGGCATTTTGTTAAATTTTAAAAATATTTTATAGTAATAGTAACCTAACTTACTGGCGTTGATTAAAGGGTAAAATTTAATGATCCATTTTTGGGATATAATTCGCTTTAATCTATAATTGACTGTTTCTTTTGATAGTCTAATTTTTCTCCCAATCTCTCCGGCAGATAAGCGACTATTATTATCTAATTCAAATAGTATCTTTTTATCATGTGCATCTAGTTTTTGGCTCACTTTTTATCTTTATGATAAATAAGTATATAAATTTATTCATTTGATTAAGTTATTGGTAGATATTCTTATTAATGCTGAAAAATATATCAATCAATTCCAAAATTTCAATAAACACACCTCCGATGATTTTTGGTATCAAAAACTGGAATTGGGCACATTTTGATTGATTTTGTAATCAATTTGTTGCTTGATTTTTGTTTTTGGTGTGTTAAAAAAGGTGATAATATGACTATTGAAAATGATTCCAAATACAGAAGGACTCTAGAGGTTATAATGGAAATGTCGGATGCCGTTGAATCTAGATTTCTAGATCCGTTAAAATATACTTTACCTTACTTGATTAAGTCTAATGTTTCGGGTTTATACTCTACCTTTCGGAAAACTTCCGTTGCTTTAGCAACACAAATACGAGAAATTACGGTAAGATGTTACGACGTCGAGTTACTAAAAGCTTGTTTCAAAAAACCAGTGATAGAAAAAGAACCTTTGAAAGTAGCTCCGGAAGGTGGCGATGACAGTGGAAAAGTGTTACATGCCTATTTACAAAGAATAAAAAGTTACCTTTCCGATGAAGCGGAAGATATTCTCCGCTGGAGCGGGTACAAATATCAAAACCAAGAGCGATAATAATATTGACACGTTTAAACAATTACGAAGAAAAGATGCTTAAAAACAGTTTAGCTGTATCGTAGAGTGCCAAAAGCAATTAGTAACTGGATGATTATCAAGATAGAATTAGTAATGATTATTGGTTTCTCTCGGTGTATTAAGCCATAAGTAAACCAAAAAGTAGAAATAATTGAAAAACCGAACCAAGATAAATAGGACACTCCGCTAGCATTTTTGTTAATCCAGATAGAAAACAATTGCGGAAGATTAAATATTGGTCCCAGAACCACAAAAAAATATACTGAATTATTGAATAATCTTCTTAGTTTTGTTTTATTAGATACTTTCTTTTTAAGATGAAAATATAAACCTAATCCTGTATTCATTACAAAAGAGAAGTGGTACTGCTATTTAATCATTTCTTATTTAACCTTCCCTTCCAGTTGTTCTACAAATCCACATCTTCCACATTTCATCCGGTACATATTATCTTCATCGGAATAGCCACAGCTTATCTCAATCAATTCTGCTTTACCATTATCACATTTCTTACATTTGTGATCATGCACCGCCATGAAATTATCTCCATCACTTACTTGGATGTTTTTTGCTTGGGCTTTATTTAGTTCAGTAACAGTGGTGGGTGTTTGGTTCAATTCTGGTTGAGTATGTCCGTGAGGGCAAGCCATCCATTTTCCATACTCTGTTTTTTTCAATTGCAGCAGAGTGCCGCAGGTTTTGCAGAACATGACTCTAAAAATAGTTCTTCTTTTATAAGAATTTGGCTAAATATAAATCCAATAGCTTTTGAGGAAGGGAAATATATATAAATGTAATAATATTAATTCCAACATTCATGATATAAGAGGTGTTCATTATGAAAAAAATGTTGATTTTTAGTGTTTTACTAGTTTCATTGTTATTTTTGGTTAGTTGTGTGCCTGCTTCTGAGTCAGAAACTTCTGAACCGGTTGCTGGTCAAGCTATCACTTCTGATTTGGTAACCTGTAATAAAAATATAGTTTGTAAATCTGCTTATAATAAATGTGTAACCACAACTTGTGCTAAAATAACCGATAAAAAAGCGAAGGCTGCTTGTGCTGATAATTGTTTGAAACAGGCTAAGTTATTGATCAAAAAAACTTCAACCTCTCCTACTCCTTCCTCACCACCTGCTCAAGATCAAGCTTCAGGTACTTCTAGTGCAGCTCCTACTTGTGCTAGTACCGATCTTAATGCTTGTACCACCGAATCTAGTTGTAGAGGAATAGGTATGTCTTGGTGTGTAGATACTTCTTCCACAAATGGGGGATATTGTAGTGCTTCTGCTTGTCCTAGTGCTTCTACTCCTCCACCTCCTTCCCAACCAACTTCCGATTGCTTTAATAGAGTCAGAGATGGTAATGAGATGGGCGTAGACTGTGGTGGATCTTGTTTTGCTTATTGTAAGTGGACTGTACCGCCTAATACTCCTAGTGATCCAAATTATATCCGTGGTCAATGTCGTCAGGAATGTGATAGATATATAACATCTGATCCGCAATATTTCAACTGGTGTTTAGAAGTATGTAATAGCAGAAGAAACAGAACTGAAACTTGCATTGATGGAATCAAAAATAATGATGAAATTGGTGTAGATTGTGGCGGTCCATTCTGTCCATCTTGTCCGGTTGTCACCACTTCTTCTTATTCCGTAAATGGTTGTATAGATACTGATAATAGCGGTACTGATAGTGGCAACAATCCTAGATTATTTGGAATGGCTAAGGGTTATAGTACTGCTGCTGTCTTCCAGAATGATACTTGTCAGATGATTCGGAATGGAGTTAGTACGCCAACTGGATATTTTGTTAAAGAGATGTATTGTCAATCCAGTGGGTCGACAACTTCTGCCGTATTTCCTTGTAATCAGGGAGATTCATCAGGAGTTGGAAGAGAGTATTGTACCTCTGGCGCATGTAGACCATGTACTGATGCTGACCATGATGGGTATGGTGTAGGCGCAGATAGAAGCGGTTGTTTGTATCCTGGGGAAGATTGTAATGACAATCCTAACACTGGAGGAAGTAACACTAATGTTTGTGGTGTTGGACTAATTTGTGTTCAACATGCTTGTTATACCAATAATCAGTAATTTCTTTTTTTTTCTTTTTTTTTCAATATTTTTATATACCCCTAATCAATTCTCCCCACTATGAACAAAAATACCTCTCTCTTCAGTATCTTTGGAATCAAAGTACAACTTCATATCTCCTGGTGGTTTGTATTCATTCTTCTTAGTTGGAGTTTAGCCACTTCCTTCTTTCCAGAAATGCTTCCTGATCAAACTACCACTACCTATTGGATTTTAGGGATTGTATCTTCGCTTTTATTATTTGTTTCCGTGCTTCTCCATGAGTTAAGTCATTCTTTAGTAGCCAGATCTCAGAACATAAAAGTGGAGAGCATCACTCTATTCTTCTTTGGGGGAGTAGCGGGAATAAGTTCGGAAGATATCAAACCTTTCTCAGAGTTTTGGATGGCAATGGCCGGACCGCTGTTTTCAATTGTCCTGGGAATTTTATTCTATATTATCCATCGTGCCGATGGCGGTTTATATCTTACTGCAATTTCATATTATTTATATCAACTAAATTTCACTCTGGCTATCTTCAATTTAATCCCGGGATTCCCTTTGGATGGGGGAAGAGCTTTCCGAGCCATACTCCATGCCTACTATAAAGATTTAGTTAAAGCTACTCGAATCGCTTCCGCAGTAGGAAAAGCGTTAGGTATTGCTTTATTTATTTTAGGTTTGGTACAAGTGTTTGGAGGAATGGCGGCAGGATTATGGTTTGTCCTATTGGGCGGATTTTTGTATGTCTTGGCTAAGAATAGTTTTGAACAAGTTGTGGTAAAAAATGTTTTGTCAAGAATATCAGTAAAAGAATTTACTCCGGTAACTCTGCCTAAAGTAGATCCTAATCTATTGTTTTCAGAATTTGTACATAAATATCATTCTTTGGCTAAAGATGTATTCTTAGTTGAAGATAATAGTTTCAGTGGTATTTTAGATACAAGACTGATTGTGAAAATGGCTCCTCAGCAGCAGAGTATTATCAAATTGAAAAGTATTTCCGTACCTTTTCATAATCTAAAGCACATAACTAAGAACGATAATGCCTATACTGCTTTGACTCTACTTTTAGCCCAAAAAATACCCTTCATTCCTTTGCAGGAGAGCGGAAATGTTCAACATTTTATTGACCAAAATAGTATTCTTCATCGCTTAAATTGGGAATTGAAGTATGGGCTGTCTGGGAAAAATGATGTGGTGAAAAAGAGTAACGTTGGGAAAGTGGAAAAAGTAAAGAAGACTGGAAAGTTATAAAAACTCTCTCTTTAATTCTATCTTATATGATCCGCGAAACATTACACAAAAATATCACTCAAGAAATTATCCTGAAAGAATTACATAAATTAACCTCTCATCAATTTATAGAAATAACTCTGCGTGGAAATGCAGCCATTACTGCTACTTTGTCCGTTGTACCTAAAGGAAGTACTATTCTTATTCCGGAGGAAGGTGGTTGGATTCATTATGAAAAAGCACCTCCTAAATTAGGGTTGAAAACAGTAAAAGTGAGTTGTGACGATGCCTGCATAAATTTGGATGATCTCAGAGCTAAATTAACGGAATTAAAACCAACTGTTTTTTTGTATCAAAATCCTGGTGGTTATTTTGCCCAGCAACCGATGAAAGAAATATATGATCTCTGCAAAATAAACCAATGTCTGGTTATCATGGACGTTTCTGGTTCGATAGGCACTCCTTTGTGTGATGGACGTTATGCTGATTTCTTAGTGGGCAGTTTTGGAGAAGAGAAATTGATCGAAGCCAAGGTGGGGGGGTTTATTTCTTCCAATGATGAAAGATTGCTCCATCAAGCAACTTCCGGAATCGATCATCTAGATCAAGATGAATCATTAAGTAGTATTTTAAAAGAAATCAAAAATTTACCAGAGAGAATACGTTTTTTAACTCAAAAAAGAAAAAAAGTTATTGTGGATTTAAACCAGTTTGATATTGTGCATAAAGAAGATCTTGGTTTTGTAGTTGTAATCAAATTTTCTAATGCAGAGGAGAAAGCAAAAATAGTCGATTATTGTACTAAAGAAAAATTGGAATATACAGAATGTCCTCGATATATCCGCTTAAATAAACCAGCTATTTCTATCGAAGTGAAGAGATTGAAAGAGTGAAAACCGTAACGTTTAAATAAAAACAGTTTATTTCTTCCATCATGGCTTTACGAATTCCCGAATCTATGAACGAATGTTTGTATTTTACCAATAGAGATACTGTTTTAGCTTGGGTTTATCGCAAAACTTGTCCTAAATGTAAGAAAGCCAAAATGGGCAAGCCAGTAGTGAAAGGTAAGGTTAAAACTAGAGCAGAAGTGTATGAATGTCCTGCTTGCAAATATCAGGAAGATAAAATTGCTCACGAGGAAAGTTTGGAATTAGAATCGGCTTATACTTGTCCTAAATGTAAAAAGAAAGGTGAATCTACCGGGCAATATAAGAGAAAAGCGTACAAAGGTGTTCAATCTTATATTGTAACTTGTCAGCATTGTGGGGAGGTTATTCCTTTAACCAAGAAATTGAAAGGGATTAAAGGAAAAGTTGCAGAAGAAGATGTGGATGACGAATAGCATTTTCTAAGAGTAATCTTTACTGTCAATCTTTACTACAGTAATCTTTATAAAACTGTCAGCGTTGATAACTGCTGATGGTCAAAAAGTCTCCCGCTAAATCCGTACCTACTAAAAAAACAGCTATTTCGAAAGCAGAAAAAATGAAAGAAAAAATAATTGTTACTGCTGCACTTCCCTACGCCAATGGCCAGATTCACATTGGTCATCTGCTCGAATACGTCCAAGCTGACATCTACACTCGCTTTCTAAAACTGATTGGCAAAGATGCATTATACATCTGCGCTTCGGATATGCATGGAACACCCATTGAAGTTAATGCAAAAAAAGCCGGAAAAGATCCTGAGAAATTTGCCACTGAATTTTGGAAAGATCATCAGAAAGATTTTGCTTCTTTTTTGATTCATTTTGATAATTATTACAAAACACATTCTCCCGAAAACAAAGAATTAGCTGAGTTTTTCTTTGCCGAATTAAAGAAAAAAAAATTGATTATTAGGAAAAAAATTAAGGTCATTTATTGCCCAAATTGTGTACGTAGTCTGCCCGATAGATATGTAAAAGGTATCTGCCCTCATTGTACTACGGCTAATCAATATGGCGATGTTTGTGAAAGTTGTTCTTCTGCGTTGAAGGGCACGGATTTAATTGATCCGAAATGTTCCATCTGTGGCAAGACACCGATTCAAAAAGAAAGTGAGCATTATTTTTTCCAGTTAAGTAAATTTGGAGATAGACTCAAAGCATGGGCCAATGCTGCTGAATCTTCATTGCAGCCGGAAGTGCGCAATTGGCTCAAAGAATGGTTCGATAAAGGATTGGAAGATTGGTGTATTAGTCGTGATGCTCCTTATTTCGGATTTGAAATCCCTGAATCTGAAGAAGAAACAGGGGAGAAAAAATATTTTTATGTGTGGATGGATGCGCCCATCGGTTACATTTCTTCGACGCAAAATTATTGCGATAAACATAAGCTTAATTGGAAAGACTATTGGTACAAAGGTGAGGTACAACATTTCATCGGCAAAGATATTGCCTATTTCCATTTCTTGTTCTGGCCGGCAATATTAATGGCCCTGGATTTTCCACTTCCTCACATCACCGTGCATGGATTTATTACCGTTAATGGTGAAAAGATGAGTAAGAGCAGAGGAACTTTCTTTACCGCTAAAGATTTCATCAAGACATATCCGGCAGAAGCGCTGCGTTTCTTTTATGCCAATCATCTTGATCGTAAAGTTATCGATGTAGATTTGAATTTCGAAGATTTCATTGCCCTAAATAATAATGTTTTGATGGGAAGTTTAGGTAATTTTTGTTATCGCGTGCTTACTTTTGCCCACAAGAATTATGGTGAAGTGAAATGGATTGCTGGTGATTTCGGAAATGCCGGCGATATAACTAGAAATTCTCAAGTTGAAAGTATGATTGAATCGGTACAAAAATATTATTTACAACAGGATTTCAAAACAGCCAGTAAAGAAATATTAAAGATCGCTGATATAGGAAATTCTTACTTCCAGCAAGCTGAACCATGGAAGAGTAAGGATGATGCTAAATCCAAAGCAGTAGTGGGTTGGTGTGTAAATCTGGCTCGAGATTTATCTATTATTACTAGTCCTATCCTTCCGGAATTTGCGGGGAAAGTTCAACATACACTAGGAGAGAAGAATCTATTGTGGGAAAATATTAATTTCAAATGGAAAGGAAAATTGCATGAAGTATCTATGTTAGTACAAAAATTGGAAAAAGTTCCCGAAGCAGTCAGATTTCCTTTGCATATGGTTGTAGGTCAAATCAAAGAAGTTAAAGATCATCCTAATGCTGATAGTTTGTATGTATTAAAAGTTGATTTTGGTGTGGAGATGGGAACACGCCAGGTAGTTGCCGGCTTGAAAAAATATTTCACTAAAGATTTATTATTGGATAGAAAAGCAGTTTTCTGCTGCAATTTAAAACCAGCTACCATTCGTGGAGAAAAGAGCGAAGCCATGATCCTGGTAGCGGATGATATGGAAAGTGTATCTTTGTTGGAAGTTGGCAAGACCGAAATTGGTAGTGAAGTTACTTTTGAAGGAACGGAGAATTCTCACAGCGAAATTACTTTTGATGATTTCAAAAAACTGATTTTAATGGTTTCTAACGGAAAAGTATGGTATGAAAAGAAGAAACTGGCAACTAAAGTTCAGGATGTGCAGGTGCATGGGGTCAAAGAAGGCGCACGGATTATGTGATGTTTAGGTATTTTGAGAGATTGTAGTTTGCTTTTTGTTCTAATTTTTCTCTCCTATTTAAGACGTATATAACAACAACCTTTATATATCCTTATTCTTTACTTCTTCCTAAACCATGGAACTAAAAAGGGGTATGAGCAGTAGAGGTATTTCTAGTCCTATTTTTAATTCGAAAAAAGGTCAAGTTACCATTTTTATTATAATCGGGATAGTTATCGTTTTTACCTTTGCTGCAATTCTGTATGTAACTAAGGGATCGACAACAGAAACTCTCACCACTGAAGGTGTTCCCATCTCTGCATCAGTCCCACAAGAATTTCGTCCCATCCAAGCATATACTGAAAATTGTTTATCCCAGGTAGGAAAAAGGGGATTACAAGTCCTAGGTCAGCAGGGGGGTTATATTTACCCTGACATTCTTGGCGACTTTAATCCTAATGATCCTACTAATTCTGCCGGTTTAAATTTACAACCGGTGAAAGTTCCTTACTGGATATACAATCCAGAGTTAAATGGAAATAATAAAGTAAGTTTAACTTCACTTCAACCTGAATTAAGTGGAAATAGTGATACGAGTATCGAGAAACAGTTGGCCAGGTTTGTGGATGAAAAAATTAATGATTGTTTGGACAATTATACTGCTTTCAAACAGCAGGAATTTCAAATTTCCGATCCGGAATCGGGGAATTCCGTAGTTAAGATTGGAAATAAAGGAGTAACCTTTTCATACCGCCGTGATTTAACCATACAGCGCGGCAGCGCTGAAGCTACTTTGAATGAATTTGTGGTGAGTATCCCTTTACAATTAAAAAGTTATTATGAAGTTGCTTCACAAATAACCGAGGCAGAGAAAGAGTTTGGATTTATAGAAAATCAGGCTTTGGGTTTGATTGATGTCTTTTCTGCCATAGATAGACAAAAACTTCCTCCTAAAAATGCAGTGAGTTTTGAATTGATTTCCACTACTTTTTGGGATACCAAAAGTGTCAAAGATCAAGTAATTTCCATGCTTTCCAGTTATGTTCCTTTATTGCAGATGGCTGGAGCGCATAATGTTTTTAGATACGAATTTCCCGTAAGTGAATTAAGTAATCTCCATCAACAAAATTATGATAATATGATTATCCCGCTCAGAGGCGCTGAAAATATGGAAGTGCGTTTTGATTATTTTGGGTGGGAACCATATCTTCACGTGACTAATGAAGATGGGATGGTTAAGCCGCAGGAAATTTTCGTAGAATCCAAATGGGGTATCACTCCCTCTTTTGGTATGCAGAGATTTTATACCTCTTATGATTTGAGTTATCCTGTTTTATTAACTATCGATGATCCTCTAGCTTTTGATGGAGAGGGTTATCAATTCAATGTTGCTTTTGAATCTAATATCAGAAATAATAAACGAGTGGAAGCAGAGGAAATTTTACCTCCTCCCGTAACTGCTTTTAGAGATAGTATCGCTTGTCAAGAAAATCAGAAAACTACTGAAATGATCAGAGCTAAGATAGTTGATGCCCAAACTGGACAACCTTTAGATGCTGTTAGGATTGGATTTACTATTCCTGATCAGGATGAATGTGCTATGGGACTTACCGATAATCAAGGTCAATTTGAATCTAAATTCCCTTCGGTTTATGGAGGGGTAGTTAATCTGATCAAGAATGATTACTTGACTGCTTATTATCCTGTTGATACGTATCCCACTCAAGATAAACAGACTATAATAGGATATGCTGCAGCGGATTTATCAGAACCGGTTATTGAGATGTATCCATTTAAGTCCCTGAATGTTTCAGTGAAGAAAGAAAAGTTAGGGAAATGTATCCGTCCATTATTATGTAAATATACTGTTGGTGTAGCTGCAACTGTTATTCCCTACAAAGAAATTACGTGCCAGGAAACAAAACAAGAGTGTTTCTTTGACAATGGTTTATTTGATCTTCCTGAACCTGTAGCTAGTTTTAATGCTACAGGAAGTTTGACGAAATTCAATGATTATTATTTCTTAGGTGGAAAAAATTTAGATATGACTAATGAAGAATCGGTATTTATTACTCTCACTAAAGTCAAAGATGTGAATCCTAATATTAAAACTGCCGAATATACTGCCACGTTTCAAGTTGATGGTAATACTAAATCGGATGTACGTTTAGTTCCGGGAGTATATAAAGTTCAGGGAATGCTCTCTTTACATAAAGAAGTAGTTATTCCTACAGATTACAGAAGTACAAAGATTGATATTCCTATTTGGGATAAAGAAATCAACACTAAAGTGATTGAAAGTGCCGCGAGTGATTATGTTGAAGGAATGATTGAGTGGAGTACTCCCGATACCTATATCACCATAACTCCCGATCAATTATATGGTTCAAAAGAAATTACGTTTTACATCCCTTCACAAGAGATACTGAGTATTCCTAAGAAAACTAAAACTATAGTTATGGAGTGTGGAAGTATTACTTGCCTTCCGGGATTAGGATGCGTTGAAAACGCGTGTATTATTAAAGATCAAGAAATAAATGGAATAGTGGTGGAAGATTTACAATTATTAGGTAAGATGGTGGATATTTCCAGAATGCCGGATGTTCGTCTAGCTTTAGAACCTAGCTATAAATAGTAATAGTGATGTAAAAAAAAATGATCGTCGCTGAAAAACAAAACATTAAAAACAACATAAAAAATGAACAACAACACTAAGAGTAAAAAGATAAATTTTCCGAAAATGGACGAAAAAAGAGCGTGGAGTTTCATCGGTATATTTTTGATACTGTTAGTTATCACCATGCCTATTTATTCAGCCCAATCATTAGCCCTGCCCATCGTCCAGATTACTAAAAATACTGGCGAAGATGGTATTGATAATTATCTTGATGGAAAAGGAGATACGTGGACCGTCGAAGCAACTATAGGAAATATCGGAGAGGGAGTAGTAAATCCGGAAACGGTGAAGATAAAAATAGGTGATCATGACACCAATTTCAATGCCTGCAGTGATTCAGCTGTAGGGGCGAAGTGTCAATACATTAGTCCTTTAACCGATGGAGTGCAGGAAGGAGTATATCCCTTCCAAGTCATTTACACTTTTTTA